>Ga0316193_10001831_pt1 | contig 14637 bp, 16 predicted proteins | sample MerIslsedime2_MG_FD_207735 | JGI IMG/M metagenome (GOLD analysis project Ga0316193, IMG submission 207735) | Coastal sediment microbial communities from Maine, United States - Merrow Island sediment 2 | ecosystem: Environmental > Aquatic > Marine > Coastal > Sediment | place: USA: Maine...
GGCTAAGGAGAACCCTGCTTTTTCGGCGATCTGTTTGGCCGGGCAGGCAATGGTGTCGATGGTGCGGTGACCGTCTGTCCAGAGCACCTTCTCAAGCTGGGATTTCTGCTCGTCGGAGACCAGGTAACCGCCTTCCTTCTGCAGTTGCTCTAAGAAAGCATCATAGATGGTTTCTTCGACAATCAGATTGCCGTCCGCCGAGCATCCGGAGCCGAAATCGGACATCTTGCTGAGCATGCTGTTGTGAGCGGCTTCTTCTATATCGGCTGTTTCATCAATCACCATGGTGGAATTACCCTGACCGGCCGCATAGGCCGGTTTACCCGACATGTGGGCCGATCTGGCCATGGCCGGCCCGCCGGTGGCAATGGTCAGGTCGCAGATGGCCATCAGCTCCTGGGCCAGAGGGATGGACGGTTTCTCGGCACAGACATAGAGATCTTCGGGCAAGCCAATCATTTTAAGGGATTTACGCATCACCCGCACGGTCTCTATGGTTGTCTGCTTGGCTCGCGGATGCGGGGAGAATACCACCGCATTTTTGGCTTTGAGCGCATAGACGCCCATACCGGGAGGGGTAAGAGCCGGGTTGGTGGTTGGTACCAGTGCTGCGACCACACCAACCGGTTTGGCATATTTGACCAGCCCCTTCTCAGGAATTTCCTCAACGATGCCCACGCTTTTCTGACGCAAAGCATCGCGGAGCACACCTTTAATTTTAAAACGTTTATTGGGACGGCCCTCCCAATCACCCAGACCGCTCTCTTCCACACCCATCCGTGCCAGCCGGGTAAAGGTTTTCTCATTGGCCGTGGCCCAGGCCACCGCCTGAATGGCCCGGTCAACTTCGGCCTGGGAGAGGTGGTCTATCTGTTTCTGGGCTGTTCGAGCCCGGGCGAGGAGTTCCTGAGCGTATTGTTTCTCTTCCTCGGTAATTGCTCGTGCCATGATATTGTCTCCTTGGTAAGGGTCCAGCAAAAGGATCGAATATTGGTTGATTCAGGTTTTCACTTTGGTGAGATTTACGCTGTTCTCAACTGATCGATCTCTGACCATTAAAGTCTTTTGATTTAAGAAAAATAGAACGCTATTCTACTGAACAGGATACTCTCGGCGTGGTTGGCTGTCAATAAAAATATTCCACGCTTTGGGGAGCATAAAGTGACCTTTTATAACGCAGCAGCGCATTTTTACAGGTCTACAGAGATACAGAGCGAAACGACTTCTGTGAACACAATTAATAACAATCAATGGGGGTAACAGTCTGATTCGCCACATAGGTCTAATCTCCGCACCGAGTCGACAGGTGAAAGATGGGAGAGATGAATCGCTCTACGATTCAGTTCCGTTTAGATCCCAGATGCAGGGGCAGGCCTCAGCTCCTCATCACTGCAGGATGGGTGCGCCCAGCAGTTCCGAAATCTTACGGCTGGCCTCCAAAAGCTTGTTAGCAATTTCAGTCTCCCGATCTTTTGAAAATCGCTGTACCGGGCCCACAACTGTGAGGACCGATTCGACTTTGCCATCGTAGTCAAAGACCGGAGCGGCGATAGCAGCGACCTCGAGTTCTCGTTCTCCCCTGTTGACCTCGTAGCCGCGCTCTTTGATTGTTGCAAGTTTTTTCGCCAGAGCCTTCGAACTCGTTATCGTTTCCGAGGTGAATTTCTCGAGCTTGGGCTGGCTGAGGATCTTCTCCGACAACTCCTCTGGCCCATAGGACATGAGAATCCTCCCGGCGGCAGAGGCATGCAGTTCCATCTTTTCTCCTTCCTGAATATCGAAGACAAGCCGGGACGAGCCGTATTCTCTTGACAGGCAGATACAGTTTTCTCCGTCAAGATGGAACAGGGCAACAGATTCACCGGTGCTGACCGCCAGTTGCTTCATTGTTGATTTAGATAAGGTGATAAGCGAGTTGGTGCGCTCATACACCTTGCCAAGAGTCATGAGCTTAGGACCAAGCCGGTAGCTGGAGGAAGGCATACGGGTGAGAAAACGCAAAGCAACCAGGGTGCCGCACAAGCGGTGAATCCGGCTTTTATATAACCCGGATTTTTCGCTCAACTCGCGCAGGGAGAGTTCCGGCTCCCTGATGGTGAAGTAATCTAAAATTCTCAGAGCGGTCGCAAGGCTGTCTACGATCGGTACCGATGAGGTGTTTTTCTTTCCTTTTTCTGGGCTGGTCTTCTTGGTCATGGGAGGTTTTATTCGGGGGGAGGGTTCAGTTAATTACTTTCAGCAGATATCATGCGTGAGCGTTACATTTTTGTCTTTACTATCGTCAATGCTCTTTTACCAGATTTTCACTATACATAAAGACATAAGTTCAAGGCGCCCATCCAGGTAAGGCACGAGTGAGGAACCGGCGGAGCAGCCTGTTGGCGCTGTGAGCAGGCACCGCAGCGAGTAAGGCCGCCTGGTGGGATGGATTGGACTTATGTCGCAATGTACAGATTAGTCACCGTTATCATATTCAGCATCAATCCAGAGGCATAATTTTTTAGTTTTCCAAGGACGTTCTTTCTGTCGATATGTTATTCTTCTGGAGAGAATAACCTGTTTGTGATCGGATAACAATTGATAATGAAAATCACCTGATCAAGGATAGATAGTTTCAGCTCTCTTCAGCGCGAAGACTCAGGTCCGTGTTACAGAAATATCAGACTGTAAAGGCCGGAGAGCGGATAAGGAAAGAGTTGACAATAGGTTGGAGCAAATATATCCTGCACATCGTAATTGTGTACTCCCAGAGAGAACTAATGCGTTCATTCCTCGAAGCCCGCAAAAAAACCTAACCTGGCTCTAGGGTGAGCGAATCAGAATAGGATAACAACAATTGGGTGTGAGCCGTGCAAGACTTAGATTCACAAACGAGCATACTCCTTGAAGACGAAGCGCTGAGAGATGGTCTCCAGATAGAATCACAACTGTTTACCGTCGCTCAGAAGATCGAACTTTTTAAGCTGCTCAAAAGTGCCGGGGTCAGGAGAATACAGGTAGGATCGTTCGTGCACCCCAAAATCGTCCCGCAAATGGCAGCCACCGATGAGTTGATCAAGGCTCTTGGTAAACAGCACGACACCGTCATATCAGCACTGATCCTGAATGACAAGGGGTTGGAGCGAGCCTTGGCGTGCTCGGTGCCCCACGTAAGCATGTCGGTATCGGTCAGTGACACGCATAGTCGGAAAAATGCCCGTAAGTCAGCTGCTGACGCCCTGGATTCGATGGTTGATCTCATCAAAAACGCCAGAAACCAGGGACTCGAAGTGCGGGCTGGTTTGCAGAGTGCCTTCGGGTGCGTCTACGAAGGCTCGATTTCCGAGAGCGCGGTACTTGCTGCTGCCGAGAGAATGATGTCTGCAGGTGTGGATGAAATCAACCTGGCGGACTCAACCGGAATGGCCAATCCTTTAACGATACGATCCCTGGTACAGAAGGTTGCCGAAAGATTCCCAGAGACTCGGATCTCCCTGCACCTCCACGATACAAGAGGGCTGGGGCTGGCGAACATGTTCAGCGGCTATGAAGCCGGTGTCCGAATATTTGACGTATGTGCGGGAGGATTGGGCGGCTGTCCTTTTATCAAAGGAGCGGCGGGAAACGTTCCCACAGAAGACGCCGTACACATGTTTGAGTCTATGGGAATCGCTACCGGAATTGACCTCAAGACTTTGATGGGAGCCGTCGACTTCCTCGAGCAGGCCCTGGAACGTCCGCTTCCGGGACGTATGAAGAAGGTGTCGAGTTCTGAGCCGATTTGTAATAGTTGAGCAAATAACTTACATTACCCCTGTGCTGGCCCATCACTTGGCGAGATAATCTAGCTGGCGTCAACCATACGACAACGGAAGACTGTCATGAGACAACAGAGTGAAGTACAGGTAATAGTTCGAGGTTCAGTTATCGGCGGTCCACAACCGCTTATTTGCCTGCCGCTGGTAGGTGATACTCGAGCCAAGGTTCTCCAGGAGGCCGAGGCCCTGGCAAAACTGCAGCCTGATCTGCTGGAATGGCGCATAGATGGCTACAACGATGTTGATAATATCGCCGAGAGCCTGTCGCTCTTAAACGAGATGCGCGCTATCATCGGCGACACCCCTTTGATATTTACCTGCCGGATAGATCTTGAAGGCGGGATGAAGAAGTTATCCCGTCAAGTCAGATTAGACTTGAACAGTGCGGTTATGGAAACCGGCGATATTGACCTGATTGATATAGAGCTCTGCAACGATCGGGAATTTATCGATATTATCAAAGATAAGGCCCAGAAAAATGGGGTGAAATTAATTCTTTCCTATCATAATTTTGCAGAGACACCCAGCGAACACTTCATCTATTCCAAGCTGGTCGAAGCGCAGACGGCAGGTGGTGATATTTCAAAACTTGCCGCTATGCCCAAAAATTACGGAGATGTCCTCACCCTTCTGAACGCTACCCAAAGAGCAAGAAATGAGGCGGTGCAGGTGCCCATTGTGGCAATGTCCATGGGGCCTGAAGGGGCGGTGAGCAGATTGGCTGGTGGGCTGTTTGGCTCCGACATCACCTTTGCCATCGGTATGCAGGCTTCAGCCCCCGGTCAAATACCCATCAAAGAGCTGAGAAATGGTATGGCCCTGCTCTACAAAGGGTAAATCCGGGAATTCCAGCTATGATTCTCTCATCAGAGGCTGGATATCGGGATGATTGCTGAGCAATTTTAACAACAGCTCGGTGCGCATATCCAGACGTCTTTTTACCATATGCAGCAGCCGATGCATGAACCTGTACCCCATACTGTGATCCTCTTCAAGCATAGCAAGCATTGTTTTGGCTCGAATGCTCAACACTTCGCAAGGTTCGCCGCAGACTGTATCCAAGGTGAATTTCTCATCCCCCAGCATTGACGACCAGCCGAATGAGTATCCCGGCTTAACGGTCCCCATCGAGATGGTGACCTTCTCAGAAATCCTTTGTTCCAGCAATATCTTGCCCCGTTTCAGCGAATAAAAGGTGGCAGCAGGTTCGCCTCTGCGAAAAATGATCTCCCCGCTTTTAAAACGAAGGAGTTCAATTTCCGGCAATAACTTCTGGATCATATCTTCGGTGAAATAATTTAAGATAATTATATGGTTGACTTCACTTAGTGATACCATTTATCTCTCTCCCTAAAGTATGTTTACGCATCAGATCGCGGCGCTGTTCCGTTGGTGCTGAGTTACCATCAGGGCGTGGACATTGGCTGCTGCTTGCTCAGCAAACTGGGCTCAAGTTTTGCTCAATGGAAAAAAAACAATCCCGACAGTAGAATTGCTGCCCCCGCCACGCTGATGCCGATTGGTACCGCACCGTCCCGCAGCGTTGTCTCGATACGACTGCTCAACTGGGTCCGCCTCTCTTCCGAGAAATTCATCGTTTTCCACACTGGCAACATCAGGAGTATCACCAGGCGGGCAGCTCCATTCTCCATCTGGGTTGCCAGATTACTGGTTAATTTCTTTGCGAAAATCCTTTCACAGGTCTGGTTCAAGCTGTTGAGAATTGTTTCGGAAAAACGATAGAAATAAACCCCAAGTCTGCGGTAGAACCAGTCCGCATCCAGATTGATCGCCCGCATTTCAGCCGGGTAAAATCCGGAAAGAATTAGCAGGCAAAAAGCCAGCGCCCCGAACATGAGAAGCTGAAGCTGACCTACGACATGGGCTGCCGTGTAGGGTATATAATCCACCGGGTTTGGCAGGATTGAGTAGAGAGGGTAGGGGTAAACTCCCAGAAACACGCACAGTCCTGCAGCAATTGCCATCGCGAGCAACATGTTTAACGGCGGCTCCTTGGCCCGTATTCCCGAATCATGGCCGAAAAACATGAAAAATGGCACCTTGATTCCGGCATGATGAAAAACGCCGGCCGAGGCGAACTGAAGCATCAGCCAGACGATAATCAGCTTGTTATGTGCCGCGGCGCTGATGATCATCGATTTACTGACAAAACCGCTGAACAGCGGAAAGGCAGAGATGGATGCGGCTCCAACGATGCAGAACAGGCAGGTCAGGGGCATGGTCTTATAGAGCCCGCCCAGATCGGTGCAGCGGATTTTTCCGGTAACCTGCAGCACAGAACCTGCCGCCATGAATAACAGGGCTTTGTAGAGGATATGACAGAAGGCATGGGACACCGTGCCATTAATTGCCAGGGCCGTTCCTATGCCGATACCGCACATCATAAAGCCCACCTGATTGATCAGGCTGTAGGCCAGCACCCGACGGATATCGTTCTCCAGTACCGCATAGAATATCGGAATCGCCGTCATCACGGCCCCCAGCCAGATCAGAAGCTCAGTTCCCGGAAACATTCGAGCCATCAGGTAGACCGCACTCTTGGTGGTAAAGGCGCTCAAGAAGACGGCGCCGGCAACGGTCGCCTCCGGATAGGCGTCGCTCAGCCAGGGGTGAAGAGGCGGGATGGCAGCGTTGACCGCAATACCCAGAAAGATAAGGTAGGAATCGATTCCCGAGAGATGCATGAGGCCGAATTGTGTCGTCCCGGTTCGCTGAACGTACAATATTATTCCTGCAAGCAGGCACAGTCCGCCAAAGATATGGACCAGGATATAGCGCATTGCAGCAGCCTGGGAGGCCCTGGTTCGCCTGGCCAGAATCAGAAAAGTGGAGGCCACGGCCATGATTTCCCAGAAGATATAGAGAGAAAAGACATCCCCGGCAAAGGTTACTCCCAGCGCTCCGCCGGCATAGGCAAAAGCGGCGCAGAACTGCAGGTCATCGTCGATGTTGAGTGCAAAAACAACACCCAGAAAAGTGACGATGCAGAAGATGTAGCCGAAGACTCGACTTAAGGCGTCAACCCTTCCGAGAACCAGATCGTAGTCCAGCACCGGAAAAACCCAGTAACTGCCGCTGGCTGCATCGGTAATGGCCCAAAAAGCCAGAACCGGGAGGGCCAGCATGAATCCCGATTTGATCTTCCCCTTGAACAAGGGGATCAAAAGGGCTCCGCCGATGAACAGCAAAGCCGGCGGAAATCTGATTATCAGCGATAACTGGTCCATTGTACGTCCATCTCACTAATCATCTCGTCAAACTCAACAGAAGAGGCTTTCAGTCATAATAATTTTCATCCCGCTTGATCCACCGGCGCAGAATTTTAGCGATAAATATCAACAGCACACATGACACAAAACCATAGGCGGCATAGAACTCCGGAACGTCTTCCCAGGCGAATTCACCATGTTTGTGGATGAAGGGATCAATGAGCAGCAGGGCCAGGAGACATCCATAAAATATGAACAGAAACCGTTTCACATTCCTGGGATTGTCAAACAAGGTCAGTTCTTTTTTCATCTCATTCTCCTTCAAACAATTCAGCACAGTCTCAAAAAAAAGCCCGTACAAAGACAATGACCAGGTAGATTACGCCTACGGCCAGAGCGATGTAAAAGGCCTCCCGGTAACCGGGAACCGGCTCATGGGCCAAAATCATTTTTTCCTGTTTCTCTGCCATTCTGATTCAACCTCCCATAATTCCCTGAACGGCCAGCCTGGCCAGTCTCAGAAACGGCTGGGGATAAAAGAAGAGCACGATCGACAGGCCTGCAGTGATTAACGGGGGAAGCAGACACCATCTCGGTGCTTCAGTCACTGGCCCATTGAACAAGGCTTCTTCCGGGCTGCAGAAAAAAGCGCGATAGACAACGGGTAGAAAATAGGCTGCATTCAGCAGAGAGCTGCCCAGCAAGACCACCAGCATGACGATCTGATCAGCTTGAATCGTTCCTGTCACCAGATGCCATTTACTGATAAAGCCTCCGCAGGGTGGCAAGCCTATAACGCTTAAGGCGCCGATGAAAAAGGCCGACATGGTGAGTGGCATCCGTTTGCCAAGCCCCGCCATCTGGCTGATATTCCTGGTGCCTGTGGCTACGAAAATGGCACCGGCGCAAAAGAACAGGGTTATTTTGCCGAAGGCGTGCATGGCGATATGCAGCAGGCCGCCGATCATACCGCTTTTCGAGAGCAGGGCGATTCCCAGGACAATATAGGAGAGCTGGCCTATGGTGGAAAAAGCCAGCCTACGTTTCAAATCATCCTGGGAGAGTGCGATTAAAGAAGACGCCAGTATGGTGACAGCGGCAATGATGCAGACGATGGTCGATAACTCAAGACTGGCCAGAAGGTCGATTCCGAAAATGCCGGTCATTACCCTGGCAATACAGAAAACTCCTACTTTCACGACGGCGACCGCATGCAGCAGGGCACTCACCGGGGTCGGCGCCACCATAGCTGCCGGCAGCCAGGCATGAAAGGGCATGATGGCGGCCTTGGCAAAACCGAAGACGAAAAGAAGCAGAAGTATCAGCACCGCGGGCTGATCGACTGTGCCAGACAGTATGCCCTGGGAGGCAAACTCCAGCGTACCGGTTTTGTGGGCAATAAAAATCATGGCTGGCAACACCATGGCAATGGAGGTCCCCAGAATGTAAAAGAGATACTTTCGCCCGGAACTGCGGGCTTCTTTATCCTGGTGATGGGTTACCAGCGGGTAGGTGGCCAGAGAAAGCATCTCATAGAAGAGGTACAGGGTCAGCAGGTTGGCTGAGAAGGCAACACCGATGGTTGCCGAAAGAGACAGGGCGAAAAAGCAGAAGTAGCGTGTCTGGGAATGCTCCTGCAGTCCTCGCATATATCCGATAGAGTATAAAGAAGTGACAATCCAGAGAAACGAAGATACCAGGGCGAAGAGCATCCCCATGGCATCAACGCGCAAGCGAAGGGCAAAGTCAGGCAGCACCTCAGCAATGGTAAATTCCAGTTGAAAGCCGGCAAGTATAAGCGGCAGCATCGAGGCCACAACGACAAACTTCAGGCCTGCCGCTGTAAACGTCCATGCTTCGCGCAGGTTTGGTGAACGGCCCGAGAGGATGACCAACGGGACGGCGAGAAGCGAAGCCAGAATGGCAATCAATGGTTTTATGGAAACAATGGTATCCATTGCCCTCCTGGCTAGGAACTGTGTGTGCCTGATCCTGGGATGACGGTCATAAACACCTCAAAAAGACTTTCATGGGTTTGGCCTGGAAGATTGGCGGGCTCCTAAACAATCACCGCCGGAATTGCAAACTGAATCACCCTTGCCACAATTTCTCCTGAATAGATGCCCAGTACAATGACAAGCACTGCCGTTGCTACCAGTGGGACAAGCAGATCCAGCGGTGCCTCTGCTATTGAACTCGAATGATTGCGGGCATCAGTATGGCCCTGCTGTTCATGGGCATGCCCTGACGGAAAGGGCTCAAAATAGCCGATCTCGAACAGACGAAAAAACAAAACCGTGTTGACCAGGCTGCTGAACAGCAAGGCGGCGACAAACCCGTAGTGCCCGGCTGCCATCCCGCCTGATATCAGGTACCACTTGCTGAAAAAACCGCAGGTGGGGGGCACCCCAATAAGCGAGAGTCCGCCGACAACCATGGCTGCCATGGTCACCGGCATTTTCCTAAACACACCTTTGAGACTTGAGAGGCGATCATCCTCTGTTTTATAGACGATTGCCCCGGCGGCCATAAACACGCACAGGGTCATTGCGGCGTCATTGATAATATGTAAAACAGCCCCACTCATGCCGGCTCTGTTGCCCAGCCAGAAGCCACCTACCATATAGCCGACTTCAGCCACAACGATAAAGGCCAGCATCTTCTTCAGCCTTTTTTGGGCCAGTGCCATGATCGATCCCATGACGATCGCCGCTATGGCGAGCCACAGGATCGGCAGGCGAAGTGCCACGCTGTTGAGTGAAAAGTCAATGGAGAAAATCGTCAACATCAGCCGAAACATCGCGTAGATCATGACCTTGGTGGTGAGAGGAGCAACCAGGCTGCTCACCACAGAAGGAGAATAGGTATAGGCATTGGGCAGCCAGCCATGCAGAGGGAACAGTGCCATTTTGATAAAAAGCCCGCTCAGGCAGAGGATGAAGGCCAGGACAATGACTTTTGAAGGGAGGATGGTGGGAAGAATCTGAGCGATGTCAGCCATGTTCAGCGAACCGGTCATCAGGTAGAGATAGCCGATGCCAAGCAGGTAAAGACTGGCACCGATGGTGCCCATAAGCAGATAGTTCAAGCCGGACAGCGGAGCCCGTCTACGGCCCAGACCTATCAGGGCATAGCCGGTCAGAGAGGCAATTTCCAGCAGCACATAGAGGTTGAATGCATCTCCTGTTATGAGTATACCAAGCAGCCCCGCGGTGAATAGAAGGTAGAGGGCATAGAAGGCGCCAACTTTCTCCTGGAACTCCTTTTGCGCGGTAGTTCTACTGCCGATCAGATTTAAAAGAGACACCAGAGATACGGCGACAATGATAAGGCTGTTGAGATGATCTATCCGATAGACGATACCAAATGGAGGGGCCCAGCCCCCCAGCCGGTATTCAATGATCCCGCCTGATAACACCTGCAGCAGCAGGCCAACGGAAGCAACCAGGGAAGTGAGTCCGGCAACGATCGAAATCGGCAGACAGACTCTTTTATCAAACCACCACAGTGCGGTTATAAGAAGGGCCGCTATGAGAGGTACCGCGATTATGATGATGGGAAATTGCTCTTCCATATCCTCTCTATGGGAGGTATTCCCAGCTTTCATCAATGAAAACTCAGGTTGGCGACGAATGCCGGGCAGTGACCAGAACTGTCCTACACAGGTTCTGATTCCATTATTTTTTCTCTGATTTCGTCTTCCTCCAAGGTTCCGTATTGAGAGTAAACTTTCATGGCCAGGGCCAGAGCAACTCCCAGGGTTGCGACCGAGACGACGATGGCGGTGAGCATCAGCACATGGGGCAGCGGATTGATATATTCGACACTATGCACCGCATGAGACGCATCACCATGACCATGGGTGATGATCGGTATTGTCGCTCCTTTTTTTGAGCCAATGGAGACATAAAATAAAATGATTGCAGTCTGAAAAATATTCATGCCGATGATCTTCTTGATCAGATTCTTCTTGGTAATCATGGCATAGAGCCCTATTAAAAGCAGGGCAATGACTGCCCAGTAGTTGTATTTAGCTATGATCAGGCTGCCTAGTGCTTCCATGCTATAATCCTTCGTCCTGTCTTCCGGCTGAAGAAAGGTTGTAATAGATCCATACCATCACTGCGGTTACTGCGATTCCCACACCGATCTCGACTATCAGGATACCGTGAGATCTGGCGCTTACCGGGTCAACGCCCAGCAATGATGCCAGGGCACTGTAATTGAGAAAGCCGGCCCCCAGAACCATGCAGAGAATCCCGGTACCTGCATAAATGAGGACTCCCAGTGAACCAAGCAGGGCGCTCGTCTTTTCACTCATGCGTTTGAGCGTTCTTCTGAGGTTGTTGGAGATGGCAAAGAGGATGATTGCCGCACCGAAGATTACTCCTCCCTGAAAACCGCCGCCGGGACTATGGTGGCCGTGGGCAATTACATAGAGGGCGAACAGCTGGATGAAGGGTACGACCAGACGGCAGGTCATGCCGATGATGACGTCATAGGGAACCCAGACGCTGTCGATCCTTTCAAACTCGTCCGTGTCCTCGGGAAGACGGCCTCCTTTTTCAATCCGAAAAGTAATCCCGGTAGCCAGGTGGCGATAGAAGCGGGCGGGCGGCGCCTGGCGCTCTGGAATCCGCAGAAGAAAAAAACAGGCCAGACCGGCAGAGAAAATCACCGCAGTTTCAAACAGGGTATCATAGCCCCGATAATCCGCCAGGATTGCGGTGACGATATTGGGAACCGAGGTATCGTCCATGGTGTGTTCGATATAGTAGGGAGATACGTGTCGGCTGGCTGGGGAGTTCTCATCTCCCCAGCCTGGAAAATCGAAGGAAATGTAGAACAGAATAGCGCCGAAACAAAAAACTGTTGCCAGCCCCAGTGCTCTCAATCTCTTGTCCTCCGGGTTGTTCGAAAAACGGCGGCCACAAAGAATACCGTGCTCACTCCGGCGCCGACCGAGGCCTCCGTGAAGGCGACATCTACAGCCCCCATCACCGACCAGAGCAAACACATCATAAAACTGTAGGCCCCGAACATGATTGCCGCACCCAGTAGATCCTTGATGGAGATGGCGGCGATACCGCAAATGATGACAATGGTGAGAATGATAATATCCAGCGGCCAGATCATCTGTTTCCCTTTTTCTTTGGGGCTGTCCACGGGCCGAGGCCGGCTCGCACCCCGGCATCGAGGATGGCATGGGTGGCGGTGGGGCTGGTGATGAAAACGAAGACAACAATCAGCAGGATTTTTAAGGCGGTGAGTATGGCGGGCAGCGACAGGTCTCGAGCTGTGTAGAGCGCCATGCCGGCCAGGGCCATCAGCAGGCCCATGCTGTCAAGTTTACCGGCGGGGTGCAGTCTGGAAAAAAAATCTGGAAACCGCAAGATGCCGATAGAACCGCCAGTAAAGAAGAAAAGCCCCAGCACAATAAAAATAGCGGCCACCAGGGTCATGGTTTCCATCCCTTCAGAGATTCATGGAAATTCTTTTTGCAGCTAGTGGGATTCGTCATATAACCCCTTCCTTTTCTGAAAATAGCGAGAAGCCGCCAGGACGGCGATAAAATTTAAGCAGGCATAGGCCAGGGCTATGTCGACGAACATCTCCACCCGCTGATATATGATGCCGATCATGATCAGAAGAGCCGTCGTCTTGCTGCCGATTGCATTGACCCCGATCATGCGATCGAGAACGGTGGGCCCAAAAACCGCCCGGTAGAGCGACAGCAGCATGATCAAACACAGATAGATGGCTGCGTATAAGAAGAATGTATCCATTATTCACCCATCAGCAGGGCGACTCGTTCTTCCATTTCGCCAGGCAGTGCATTACCAGACTCTTCATCAATAACGTGCACCGCATATTCTCCGTTTATCGAAACAAATACGGTTATGGTGCCGGGAGTCAGCGTGATCGAATTGGCCAAGATAAAAAGGGACATGGGTTTCTTTAACCTGCTTTTAAAGCGGATAATCCTCGGATCGATCAACTCGAGCATCCGAGGATGAAATACCAGGTACATGACATGTATATTGGCTAAAAGAACCTGGTATAGGAGCCAGGGAATATACAGGATAAACCGGAACCACTGACCGGGAAGGTTTTCAAGCCCCCGCCTCGATATGAGGATCGAGCCGGACAGAGATGCGACGATGGTGCAGGCGATTATTCCCAAAGCAATATGAAAGAAATCAAAACGTCCCGACAGGACAATCCAGGTGGCGAAACAGATTATAAAAGTGAGGCAGAAGGGGACGATCTTCTTGGCCCGGCGGGATTGAACAGGAGAAGGCTTCGCCTTGCCAAAGGAGGTATCGGTGGATGACAGGTTATCGACGCTCACTGTTTACGGCCTCCAATTCGGCGGTCTTGCTGACCGCTTTATCATATCCGTTGCAAGCAGACCTGCGCGTACACTTTACAATTCAGACGTCCAAACCAGACGTCAAAACCCTGATTTGATACTTCAATGATATTATAAAATCTCTGGTAATTGCCAGCCTTAACTCGTCATCCGTTCAACCTTTTGTTGCCAGTGTCTCTGGAATTTCCTCCGCCGAGCAAGAAAACATTGCCTTCCGGGGTATCGATAGGATAGGCTTAAATTATACATAGCGGCATAAGCCCAATCCATCCCACCGGGCTGCGTTACTCGCTGTGGTGCCTGCTCACAACCCTTTAAGGTTGCTCCGCCGGCTCCTCGCTCGTGCCTTGCCTGGATGGGCGCCTTGAACTTATGCCGCTATGCATAATAGAAAAGATTAATCTGGCCGGTTATCGCTATTGAGCTCTACGTATCTCATAGAGCTTACGCGTAAACATAATGGAGGTACATTATGTCTGTAATAACTATTGCCAGACAGTTCGGAGCCGGCGGTAAGACATTGGGAACAATGGTTGCGGAAAAGCTGGGCTACACCCTGATTGATGAGCAAATCGTCGAGATGGTTGCTCTTGAAGCGGACGTTTCTACCGAATGGGTCGATTCTGTCGCTTTAGAGACGGGCAGTGAAGGGATGGTAAAGCGACTGATCCGCAAGATTGGACCATTTAGCAAAGGCTATGTTGAAACTGCCATGGAAGAAAGGCCTGGTTATATTAACGGCGACCTGTATATCTCTATTCTGCATAAGATAATGCCGATCATCGCCAGTCAGGACAACGTCGTGATCATCGGCCGGGGCGGGCAGTATATTCTGGCGGATCGTCCGGACACTTTACACTTTCTGATGATCGCCAATATAGACCACCGTATACATTTCATGATGGACCATTACGATATAGATCGCAAAAAGGCTCAGCTTGTAATCGACAAACAAAACAAGAGAAGGATCCATCTCTATCGACATTTCGGTCGAACCGACTATGATCAGCCCGATCATTATCACATGGTGTTCAATATGAATTTCCTCGAGATGGACAGTGCTGTTCAAGCGGTCTGCCAGCTTGTGGCCGGTAACAATTAATTATAGAATGAGCCTTTTGCAAAACTAAGATTTTCGTTCAAAATCAAGGCATGCGAGAAATTTTACCACAGGCATATGATTGATATTCCGAGGATAAAATTTCGAGCATAACGCAGAGTTTGGGCGAAAAGATCG
>Ga0316193_10001833_pt1 | contig 14630 bp, 15 predicted proteins | sample MerIslsedime2_MG_FD_207735 | JGI IMG/M metagenome (GOLD analysis project Ga0316193, IMG submission 207735) | Coastal sediment microbial communities from Maine, United States - Merrow Island sediment 2 | ecosystem: Environmental > Aquatic > Marine > Coastal > Sediment | place: USA: Maine...
TGACCTCGGCAATAATGGTTTCTACATGTGTGTCCCGGGCATCGAAGCAGTAATAAAAGCTGACCGGATTAAATACATAGCCGAAGTAGCGCAGGTGGGTCAGCAGGCGTATGGGACCTTGAGGGCGATGGCCCTGGTGTTGTTCCACGACATCGGCCACCGCCTGCTTGAGTGGCACCTCCTTCGAGCCAAGATGATCGCCACGACGAAACCAGGCCAGGGCCGGTCGGGTAGTCGACCACAACCAGCGGCGCTTGAATACCTGATCGAGTTCGTCCAGGTCCAGGTAGAGATAAAACATGCCATAACTGAAGGCGTGCGGCCGCGGCGCAAAGCGCCGGTGCTTAACCCGCCCTTGATAGAGACAACTGTGCATGACTCTGCTCCTGGAAATGGTCGAGGGCGGCTAGGGCGCTGATTACGCCGTCTTCATGGAAGCCGTAACGCCAGTAGGCACCGCAATAGTAGGTGCGATTGACGCCATTGATTTCACGCTGGCGTTGCTGGGCCGCGATGCCTTCGGGGGTGAAGATCGGATGGTGGTAGGTGATCTGTTTGATGATCTTATCCGGATCGATGGCGGCACTGTTGTTGAGCGTGACGCAAAACTGCACCGGGGCGTTGATGCCTTGCAGGATATTCATATTGTAAGTCACCGGCACGCGGCCTCGTTCCCGCGGCAGCAGGTGATAGTTCCAGGCGGCCCAGGCCAGGCGGCGCTTGGGCAATATACTGGCGTCGCTATGCAGTACCGCGGTGTTGCTCTGGTAGGGAATGGCGCTCAATACCTCGCGTTCGGTTCGAGTGGCATCACTCAACATACGCAGCGCCTGGTCGCTGTGCGTGGCGATGAACACCTGATCGAAATGTTCCGCTTCCTGACCGCGCAGCTTGATGTGCACATGGGTGGGGTGACGGGTGATCTGTTCCACCGGGGCGCGGGTGCGGATGCGATCGGCGAACGGGGCGCTGAGTTTACGCACGTATTCCCGTGAGCCACCCTTGATCACATACCACTGCGGACGATCGTTGACACCCAGCAGACCGTGGTTGTGGAAGAAGCGGATAAAAAACCTGGCCGGGAACTGTTCCATGAGTTGCGGATCGGCGGACCAGATGGCGGCTCCCATGGGCACCAGGTATTGTTCGATAAATTCGCGCCCGTAACCGGCGGCACGCAGAAACTCACCGAGACTCATGTTTGCCGCATCGGCCTCGATGAGCGCCGTGGCCTCGCGATTGAAGCGCAGGATATCCCTGAGCATGCGGTAGAAGGACGGCCGGAACAGGTTGCGCCGTTGTGCGAACAGGCTGTTGAGGTTGTTGCCGTTGTATTCCAGGCCGCTGTGTTCGCACTTGACGCTGAAGCTCATGTTCGAGGGCTGCACAGTGACATCCAGTTCCTGCAGCAGGCGGGTAAACTGCGGATAGGTCTTGTAGTTGAAGACGATGAAGCCGGTATCCACGGCGTAGCTTTGGCCGTGCCACTCGATATCGTGGGTATGGCTGTGACCGCCGATATGCTCATTGGCTTCAAACACCGTGACCTCGTGTTGCTTGCACAGGTGATAGGCCGCTACATTTCCGGCAATGCCGGTGCCGATGATTGCAATCTTCATATCATTTCACTCCGGCTGGCCTGTTTTGCGATGTTGTTCAATCCCATTGTTGCGGTACCTTTTCGATTAAGCTGGTGTCATAACCCTGCTCGGCCAGCAGTTGCAGCAGTTGTTGATAATCCTGTTCCGGGATGCTTGGTGTGCGTGCCATGATCCAGACGTAATCGCGTTTAAGCCGGCCTATGATGGTCTGGCTGTAATCATCTTTCAGGTAGACCACCCGATAGTCGGCCTTGAAGGGCCAGATGAACTGCATTCCCCACACAGCATTGCTCTGCGGCTCGACGATATAGCCGGTCGGCCGATAGGTCTTTTGCTCGCCATGGAAGCTGCCGTCACGGAAGGTAAAGCTCGTGGCGATGGAGCCGTCACTATTCAGGCTGTAGGATTCCACCGCGTTGTGGGCGCCTTGTTCGATAAAGGTGGGGATATTGGCGATCACATACCAGTCCCCCATGAAGCGCTGCAGATCGACCTGCGTGACGGTTTTGATCGGTGGATAATTTCCGCAACCCGCCAGGCCCAATAACAGGATACTATTCAGTAACGTGCGCAGCATGCTGTTGGCCTCACTGCATCAGGTAGCGCAGGCGCGCACCGTTCTCGGTGGTGGATTCCAGAGCCAGCCATTCCTGCTTGTCGGAGTACCACAGGTCGATGCTTAACTCGGGATTGTGGATGCGGTAATGTTGTGCCTTGACTGGTTTACCGCGCACCTGGATTGTCGATTGACCTAGTCGCTGGATCGCTACCTCGACCAGCTCGCCGGTTTGTGAGTTCAGCAACCGGGTGCCATTGAGCAATTCAGGGTCCCAGTAGGCGAAGGTGCGAATGCAACCCTCCAGTTGTTGTTCACCGGCGGGTGTGTGCACCACCAGCCTTTGCTCGTTGTATTCACCGCGCACGAACAGGTCTTCACCGTTGTCGTCGGTGGTGGCCTGAATGGTACGCAGGCAATCCCCCTGCCAGACCTCGCTGTTGGAGTGCAGATAGCTGTAGGCGGTGATGAACAGGAACTTCACATCGAAGCGCGCCTCAGTGTTGACATAGGTGAAGGTGTTATGCGGCGTTACCACAAAGCGGTGATAACCGATCTCATCGTCATCGAGTAATACCTTGAAGTGGTAGATCTTGGTTTGGCTGGCCATGAGGCCGGCCGAGAAGGCGGCCAGCAGGAGCAGACAAACCATCCGTGCAAGACTCATAATGAGTGACCTCCTGTCATGTGTTGCGGATGTTTGCGGGGACCGGGGATGAAGGCGTTGGTGCTTTCGATGTACTGCCGGTAGGCGGGGCGGCGCTCGCTGATGGTTTGTTCCAGCATCACCACGCCAGAGAATTTGAGCAGCAGCCAGGTCATGAGCAGGGGCGCGGGCAGGGTCCACCAGGCCCCGGCCGACACGGCGAATAGATAAAAGCCCCACCAGATCAGCGCCTCGCCGAAGTAATTGGGATGGCGGGTGTAATGCCACAGGCCGTGGTCCAGTACCTTGCCGCGGTTGGCCGGATTGGCCTTAAAGCGTGCCAGTTGCCAGTCGCTGATGGTTTCGAAACTCATGCCCACCAGCCACAGCGCAACCGCGAGCACATCCAGGGCTTGCACTGTCATAGGCAGGCTCAGTGCCGGCCACAGGGGCAACGAGATGATCCAGGCCAACAAGGCCTGTAACAGAAACACGAAGCCCAGACTCTTGAGGGCAAAATTCGGCGAGTAGTTGTCACGGATCTCGCGGTAACGGCGATCCTCGGGCTCACCCCAGTTGCGCCAGGTGAGATAGATCGACAGGCGCAGCGCCCACAGCAACAGCAGGCCGAGTATCAGTGCGTTACGTGTGCCGTAGTCATCGGCGCCGCCGGCGTAAACGGCACCGCCGGCAAGGATCATCAGTGACCAGATGCTGTCCACGATGCTCACGTCGCGCTTGATGATGCTGAGCAGCCAGGTCAGGGTGGCCAGGATCACTATGACCGCCAGTCCATGGAAATAGATGCTGTAATTCATATCCCGGCCCTCGCCGCGGCATAGCCGTCATAACGTCGTGACAGGGCCATCAGCAGCGGTGTGAACACGGCCCAACCGAACAACAGTGCCAGCAGGGCGTTGCGTATATGCACAAACTCCACCGCACCCAGGCCTTGCCCGGCGTAGTAGGCCAGGGGTCCGCCGATGGCACCCAGCACGACGGCGTACCACCAGCGCTGCCTGAGCCAACGCAGTGATACGTTCAGGGTGGTGGCAAACAGCGCCCACATGATCACGATCCAGTACGGCGCGGCGTAGGGCAACAGCATGCCGTGTTGGTAGGCCAACCAGCCTTGCCAGACCAGCAGGCTGTCCCACAGCGCACCGATCAGGATGGCCATGCCGATCAGCTTGAGTTCGGCTGTCGGCGAAGGCGCACGCCACAGGTGCCAGCCGATGATCGCGACGGCCAGCACAGCCCCCAACCAGGGTCGGCCGGCCGCGCTGCTGAGTACGCAGCCGAACCAGCCAAGCTGGAACAGGGCGAAGTTGATCAGGCTGGTCTTCATGCACCACCTGCCTCAACAGTGGGGATGGGTTTTTCAAACAGATAATGACTCACCCACCATTGCTGGCCGTGCTCATAACCGAACAGTTCGGCACAGGCCATGAAAAAGATCCGCCAACGTGACCACCAGGCCTGGGTTTGTTCCGCGCCGTAGGTTTGTTGAAACAGCGGCCATAACTGCTCACGGTTTTTGTCCATGTTGTGCAGCCAGGCATTGGCGGTCTTCTCGTAATGCCGGCCGTCCCAGCGCCAGCGCTGGAGAAATTTCAAATCCTGCTGAAAGACCAGCGGTAGGTCATCACTGGGCATTATGCCGCCACTGAAGAAGTGCCGGCTCATCCAGTCGCTGGGGCCATTGTCTTCGAATAGATAGGAGGCGCCACGATGCACGAAGATGTGTTTGAAGAAGCGTCCGCCGGGTCTGAGCCAACGGGCGATACGGGTATACAGTTCCGGCCAGTTGCGCATGTGTTCAAACATCTCCACGGACACCACGCGGTCGAATTGATTTGCCTCGCTGTCAAAATCATTCATGTCGCAGGTGATCACGGTGAGATTGGTGAGGCTACGCTGTTTACGCTGGTGTTCGATGTATTCGCGCTGTGAATCGGAGTTGGAAACGGCGGTGATGTCACTGTTGGGATAGTGACTGGCCATCCAAAGCGTCAGTGAGCCCCAACCGCAGCCGAGTTCCAGTATCTTCTGACCATCATGTAATTGCGCATGGGTACAGGTTTGTGACAGCGCGGCCTGTTCCGCATCCGCAAGCCGCGTCACACCCCGTGGCCAGTAGGCACAGCTATACTTCAAGTGCGGACCCAGGGTACGGGCAAAGAACTCCGCCGGTACTTCGTAATGCTGTTCATTGGCCTTTTCAGGCAGCAGTGCCAGCGGAGATCCCTGCATGGCGGTGACGAAGGCATTAAAGTGGTCCGCCATGGCCTGGGTATCATCGCTATGGATCTCTTTCAGCCTTTGTTTTAACAGGTGGCGAATGCCGCGTCTGATCACCAGGTCCGGCACAAGGCCCTGTTCGGTCAGTTCAAAGGCAAGCTGGCTCACGTTGTTCATGCGCAGTCTCCGGGGTTTATTGCTGGCTTGCCGGAGGCGATAGCACCTGTGCCAGGGCATGCAGGCCGACGATCAGATCATCGCCGATGGGGTGGGTGCCCAGCGCCTCCAGGGACTGGCGATGGCGATGGGCGAAGCTGCCGCCGATGAACACCGGCAGCTTGCTTTGCTTTACCAGTTCCCGAAGCTCATCGTCGAGGTCGTTATTAACCGTATCGACCGAACCGGACAGGACAATCGCCTCGCTGTGGGTACGCACGGCGACCTCGGGCAATTGTGCCAGCGGCATATCGGCACCGAGCAGGATGAGGCGATAACCGCGGCTATGTGCAGACAAGGCAAGCAGCAATAAACCGAATTCGTGATGTTCGCCAGGCAGGCAGGCAGCAAGCAGGCGCGGCCCATTGTTTTGCAGATTGCGGTGATGAAAACGGGCACCGAGTTTGTTGCGCATGAAGATACTGAAAAAGTGTTCCTCCGCCACGCCAATGGGTTCGTTTAACCAACGTCCCCCCAGCGCCTTGAGCAGGGGCAGCAGTAACTGGCTCGTCACCATATCCACGGAGTAGAGTGACATGGCCTGGTTGTAAACGGACTCGAGGGTGGCCTCATCAAAGTTCGCCACGGCGTTGAGCATGTCGCTGCGGTAACCCAGCCATGGATCACTTCCTGTTGTGATGGTCTCGCTGTGCTGCTGTGCCTGGCGCATGGCCTCGGTGACACGGCTGATGGCAATACCTTCATCCAGCAGTTTCAGGATGTTCTTGATGTACTCGATGTCCGCCCCGGTATACAGGCGATGCCCCGATTCGGTGCGGGTTGGTTTGAGCAGACCATAACGGCGCTCCCAGGCACGCAGGGTCACGGTGTTCACCCCGGTCAGGGACGAGACGGTGCTGATGGAATAGAGGCCGTGTTGCTCAGGATTGGCTGCCATGGATGTCCTTAGCAAAATTATACAAAATATGTACAAATATTAGACAGGCCTGGTGTAATATTCAAGATACAGGAATATAATTCATATATTCCATATAAAATAAGTAGTTATAGATTTAACAAAATTATACAAACTATATACAAAGGCGCATGAAAAGAGGGGGCAGGATGGCCGGACAGCGAAAACACGCTTTCATTTAAATGACTTTCTGGCCCGGTCTATGCAACCCCAGATCATCTGCGGCCACTGGCATGACAAGGCCTGATCCATGATGGTGCTGACTTGCTTGGGCTAAATTTATGCTGAGGTTTTTCTTGTTGGTCTGAAATGGATAAATTTGGAATCGCTTAAAGATAGTTGTTTATAATCATTTAAAATATTTTTATCGAAGGCGTTATGAAAAACAGTAACAAGAACGTATTATGTCCACATCCGAAATTAATCGATTTGCCCCCCCTCTCGATGGACAAGGAAACCATCGCCGAAGACTTCCGGCGTTATTTTAACCGCACCCTGGGGCGCGACGAATCACATTGTACGAATCATTACCTGTATGAGGCATTGGCCTATACGGTGCGTGATCGTTTGATCGATCGCTGGAAAAATACGCGCCTCACCTACGAACGACGTGATGTGCGCCGTACCTGTTACCTTTCCTTGGAATTTCTCATGGGCCGGGCCTTGGGCAATGCGATGCTCAATCTCGGTATTACCGATGAAGTGCATAAGGTGCTTTACGATTACGGTATTGAATTCGAAGATATGGAATCAAGCGAACAGGATGCCGGCCTGGGCAATGGCGGATTGGGTCGTTTGGCCGCCTGTTTCCTCGATAGCTGCGCCACCTTGCAGTTACCCGTGCTTGGCTACGGGCTGCGTTACGACTATGGCATGTTTCGCCAAAAGATCGAAAACGGTTTTCAGGTCGAAGAGCCTGACCACTGGTTACGCGATGGCAACCCATGGGAGCTGGAGCGCCCGGAATTCACCCAGCGAGTCCAGTTTGGTGGTTACACCGAACATTACCGTGATGAGAATGGCGAACTACGCAGTCGCTGGGTCGGCAGCCACGATGTATTGGCACTGCCATTCGATATCCCGATTCCCGGTTATGAAAACAACACGGTGAATAGTCTGCGGTTGTGGAAATCGACCGCCACCGACGAGTTTGACCTTGAAGAATTTAACGCCGGCGATTATTCAGAGGCCGTCGCGGCGAAGAACAATGCCGAGCATATCACCATGGTGTTGTATCCCAATGATGCCAGTGAAAACGGCAAGGAACTGCGCTTGCGGCAACAGTATTTTCTCGCCTCGGCCAGCCTGCAGGATGTGCTGCGCCGCTGGGGCGCATTAAATGGGAATAATTTTGACGACTTTGTCGAGAAAAACTGTTTTCAGCTGAATGATACCCACCCCAGTATCGCCGTGGCCGAATTGATGCGCCTATTACTTGATCAACATCGCCTCGGCTGGGACCAGGCCTGGCAAATCGTCAGCCGTAGCATGGCCTATACCAACCACACCTTATTACCCGAAGCACTGGAAAAATGGCCGGTGCAGATGTTTGAAAAACTGTTGCCACGTCTGCTGGAAATTATCTACGAGATCAATGCCTGTTTTATGGCTGAAGTTGCACTACACTGGCCCGGTGACACTGATCGCCTGCGACGCATGTCGATTATCGAAGAAGGCCATACCCCCATGGTGCACATGGCGCATCTTGCCATTGTCGGCAGCTTTTCCATTAATGGGGTGGCCGAACTCCATTCAAAATTATTAATCGAAGGACTGTTCCGCGATTTTTATGAACTCTGGCCACACAAATTCAACAACAAAACCAATGGCGTAACTCAACGTCGCTGGTTGGCCATGTGTAATCCAGAGCAATGCAAGCTGATGAGCAGCAAGATCGGTGAAGGCTGGATTACGGATTTGGTGCAGCTAAAAAACCTTCTCCCTTATGCGGATGATAAAAAATTCCACGAGCAATGGCGCAAGGTGAAAACCACAAATAAAAAACGTCTGGCAGACATGGTTGAAAGGCGCACCGGTGTTAAATTCGATACGGATGCGATATTCGATATTCAGGTCAAGCGTATCCACGAATACAAACGCCAGTTGCTCAATGTGTTGCATGTCATCCATCTTTACAATCGCATCAAACGGGGCGATGTTGCCAACTGGACCAAACGTTGTGTCTTGATCGGTGGCAAGGCGGCGCCCGGTTATGCCATGGCCAAACTCATCATTAAACTGGTCAATAACGTCGCCAAGGTTATCAATAATGACCCGGCTATAGGCAATCGCTTAAAGGTTGTCTTTTTGCATAACTATCGCGTCTCCGCCATGGAAGTGATCTGTCCCGCCGCCGATCTGTCTGAACAAATCTCCACCGCCGGTAAAGAAGCCTCGGGTACCGGCAATATGAAGTTTATGATGAACGGTGCCATTACCATTGGCACACTCGACGGAGCGAATATCGAGATTCTCGAAGAAGCCGGTGAGGATAATTTTTTCCTATTCGGCCTGACCGCGCAAGAAGTTAGTGAAATGAAAAAAGATTATCGTCCGCGCGACATTATCGCCGCGGATGAGGACTTGAAGGCCGTCATGCATTTACTCGAAAGCGGGTATTTCAACCAGTTCGAAAAGGGCCTGTTTGATCCCATCATCAACTCCATCACCAGTGAACACGATCCCTGGTTAACCGCGGCGGACTTCCGTAGTTTTGTGGATGCCCAGCAACGTGTGGATGAAGCCTATCGCGATAGCGAACGCTGGTTACGCATGAGTATTATCAATGCCGCCACCAGTGGTAAATTTTCAACCGATCGCACTATGCAAAACTACAATGAAGAAATCTGGAAGCTAACACCTATTACGCCTGAATTTTAGACAGAAAAAGGCAAGGCTAAAAGGGATTCGTATTTTATAAGGAAGGAAGGTGTTGGGCATGATGTTAAAACGACGTTTATTTATATCCATTATTTCATTTTTTCTGATTTTCGCGTGCTCGCTTGCCAGGGCGGTGGAACAGGATTTTACCACCATACAAAGCTATGCGCTGTTGGCCAATGCAGCCTATGAAGGCAAGGCCAAGGCACGCCAGGCCTGTGAAGCTCAGGGATATGAGTTTACGCATTACGGCACAGCATCCGGCGTGGAAGTAGACTATTTTCTCGGTACGGACCCTGCCCATAAGACCCAGATCATCGCCGTGCGTGGTACCACCAATGCCGAGAATGTCATGCTCGATGCCGATTTCAAATTGATCCGGGATGAACATACCCGCAATATGTTGCATTCCGGTTTTGCCGCATCAGCGGCGGCGATATACAAAACCATCAAGCCCATGCTCAAGCGCGACTACACCATTAATTCCACCGGGCATAGTCTGGGGGGTGCCGTGGCCATGGTGCTGGCCATGTATCTTGAACAGGATGGCTATAAGCTGGGCAAGATGATTAGCTTTGGTCAGCCCAAGGTGACCAATATCACCGGTGCAACACGATATGACGACATGAATATCACCCGCGTGGTGACGGAGAAGGATATGGTCCCTCTGGTGCCACCTTTTGACCCCATGGATATCAAAAATGCCGACATTTACTGGCATGCCGGTGAAGAACTGATTTTGTTACCGGGTGAAGAGTACAGTGTGACCAGCGGTATCACCAGCATGTTGAGGGCGGTGCAGTTTTTTAAAGAAATGCCGGGGGAACAAAACCTGCAATATCACATGATGACGTTTTATCTTGAACTGATCGAGAAGAAGATAGGCTCCTCGAAAAAGCTACCCTATAAAACCGGTATCTCAATCTATGACATGTTTTAATTGTGCGATGGGGTTAGTCTGACCTTTTTTGTCAAGGAGGATGCATTGTGCCAAGAGCAAATGGTTGTTTCTTGTCCAGTTATGCCTGGCACATTCACTGCTCTCGGCCGTCCATGGTTCCTCGCGGCACAAAGTATATCCTTGTGCAAGCGCGGCTCCTTTACATCCCTGTAATCGCCGTATAAGCACATCCCTGTGCAAGTGCGGCTCCTTTACATCCCTGTAATCGCCGTATAAGCACATCCCTGTGCAAAACACACCGTTGTCATAGGGAAGAATTCCTAATGAATAGAAGTTTGTGGGGATCGGTCAATCACAGTATTCGGTCTCACAAGGCATCATTGAGCTGTATACTACCCGCCTGGCAGGACCTGATATTGTTGAGATAGACAAATGATGAGCATAGGCAAGACTTATGAGTTAAATGTGGTAAAAACCGTCGATTTTGGTTTTTATTTGGACGCCAAAAATCTCGGCGAGGTGTTATTACCGCGTAAATATGCGCCACGTGCCCTGGCGGTGGGCGATACCCTCGAGGTATTTCTTTATCTCGATTCAGACGATCGGCCAGTGGCCACCACGCAAAAACCCAAGGCGCAGGTGGGTGAATTTGCCTATTTAAAGGTGGTGGCCATCACCGATGTGGGGGCCTTTTTGGACTGGGGCCTGGATAAGGATCTATTGGTGCCTTTTGCTGAACAGCATCGACCCATGAAAGTCGGGCATGCTTATTTGGTGTATCTATATCTCAGTAAGGCCGACGGTCGCATTGCGGCGTCATCGAAAATTGATAAATATCTTGATGATGAAAAGCCTCATGACTTTAAACCAAAACAGGCGGTTGATCTGATTATCGCCAATAGTACCGATCTGGGTTACAAGGCCATCGTTAATCATAGTCATTGGGGTGTGCTGTATAAAGATGAAGTCTTCCAGCGTTTGAGTTTTGGTCAGTATATCAAGGGCTATATCAAACATATCCGACCGGATGGGCGGATTGATTTAAGCCTCCAGGGTGGTCAGGAAAGCCGCGATCAGTATGAAGAAGTCATTCTGAATTACTTAACAAAACAAAATGGTTTTGCACCAGTGCATGATAAGTCTGCTCCGCAATTAATTACAGGGCTGTTTGGTATGAGTAAGGTAGAGTTTAAGAAAGCCATTGGCCGCCTTTATAAACAGAGGATGATTAGCATTGCCAAGGATGGTATCCGTTTAGTTGAAAAGTAAGCTCGGTGGCGATTTGACATGATTCCCTGGATATTACTCGATAGCGCACAAGTGCCCGGCAACGGTGGGGAGCTGCGCCTGTATCAGCGGGGCGATGAGTTCTCGATCAAGATCGTGGGGCGGGGTGAGCTGATGAACAGTCGTGTGCATGGCTCCGAGGATGCGCTCGCTGAACTGACCTGTGCCAGACTGGGCGGTACCGCAAGCCCACGCTTGCTCATCGGTGGCCTGGGCATGGGCTTTACCCTGGCCGCGGCGCTGCAACATGTCGGTGAGCAGGGGCAGGTGGTGGTGGCTGAATTAGTTCCGGCCGTGGTGGCGTGGAATCGAGGACCGCTCGGGGCGCTTACCGGGCATTCACTGCAGGATCCGCGCGTGACCGTGAGCGAGGGGGATGTCGCCCGCATGATTAAAGACGAGCCGCGCGCTTACGATGCGATTTTACTCGACGTGGACAACGGCCCTGAGGGACTCACCCGCAAGAAGAACGATTGGCTCTATAGCATGAACGGCTTGATCGCGGCCTACGTGGCGCTGCGCCCGCAGGGTGTGCTGGCTGTGTGGTCGGCCGGGCCTGCGCAGGATTTTTCGCAACGCCTGCGCAAGGTCGGCTTCAAGGTGGAAGAGGTGCGTGTGCGTGCCCATGGAAAGAAAGGGGCACGGCACGTTATCTGGTTCGCCAGGCGGGAGGATTAGCGTGAAAATGCTGCTTTATATCATTATCGGTATTAGTTTAATCATTGCTTTATTGTTTGTTGTGTTGTCTATTTCATCACGCAAACAGCCGGAACTTGGTTTGCTCGATGGTCAGTTACGTGCTTGTCCGGCCACGCCGAATTGTGTGTGCAGTGAGTGGCAGGGTGATGGGGCATTTGTTGAACCTCTGCCTTATACCACCACGGCGGAGGAGGCCTGGGGCAGGATAAAACAGGCCATTGTTGCGACGGGTGGGGTGATTTCGACCGAACAGGGTGATTATTTGCATGCCCGCTTTGTGACGCCACTCATGCGTTATGTCGATGATGTTGAATTGCGGCTCGATGCAAACAAACAGCTCGTGCACATTCGCTCGGCGTCGCGGGTCGGGCGTTCGGACCTGGGCGCAAATCGGCAGCGGGTGACCCGCATACGGACCGCATTTGATAAGGCCGAGCCAGGTCAGCTATTGAATTTCTGAGGTAGGGAAATCAGGCTGGATGCCAGTACTTTTACTGCAGATGTAGAATTATCGACCAACAAAATATCAATATTTTCCAGAAATATTAGGTTGTTCAAACAATTCTTTTAATGCTTATTAACGATTAGTTTTATAGATGTGTAAGTAAGCGATTCTATGGTTGGCAACATTTGATATATCTCTTCGAAAATTATTATGCGATTTTGAAATAGGCTAGGGTGAATACAGGGAATCAAATAGTCTCCAGGATCGCCTATCTCCAGTGCCCGACAGATGATATCAGCAATATGGATTATGCTGACCAGGGACTGATGTTCCTTTTCTTGAAGTAAGTGATGATGTTGTATAGCATCAATGATTGCTTCTGGCAGACTCCAGTACTTGGCGATTATTGCGCCAATCTCGGCATGGGTAATTCCAAGGACTTCTATTTCTGCTTCGGATATAAAACAGTCGTTTTGTACCCGATATTCAATTACTTTCTTGTATTCTTCTGGATACTCGGTATCGAGAATAATTTTTCCAATATCATGCAAAAGTCCCGCGGTAAATGCTATTTCATGATCAATGCCAATGTGTTCTGCCAGAATTTTTGCTGCAACCCCTGTTCCAACGGCATGTTCCCATAACTTTCTCGTATTAATCGCATTACCCTTCTGTAAATTATCACTTACAATCCCCACTGCTATAGCCATATTCTTAATCGAATAAGTACCTAAAATCATGCACGCCTCTTTAAGGCTCGAGATTTTTCCTGATAAACCATAAAATGGGGAGTTTGCCATTCTTAAAATGCGAGTTGACAAGGCAGGGTCAACCATTATTTTACTTGTTAATGATTCAATGTTTGTGTCATCATTGTTTAAACTTTCAATAATATCAGACACCACTTCAGGCAAAGATGGCAAATTTTTGAAACCATTTACAATTATATTATTCTTCGACATTATCCATTAAATCCCGAGTAAAATATTTAACCAGAATATCCTTCAGCGTTTTCATTTCAGCTGTCATTTCACACCGTCTCATCCGTTTGCTGATACGTGTTGAAATTTTCCCCATTTTTTCCTGCAATTCAGCCTGGCTCAGCTTTTTTTCTGATTTAATAACAACATCGTTTATACCGAGCTGTGACAGGCTTTCTAATTTTTTCTCAGTTAAAATCGCATCTTTTCTTAAGATTATAACCCCGTCATTATTAACCAGATCTTCTGCCAGTACAGATCCGGCCTGGCATTCATGAAGTGATTTTGTAATATTATTCATCGTGTATCTCTTTGTCTGGAGTAATGACCACAATCAAGCAATCCGTGCCATATAACATTTTATATTTGAATTAAATTAAATTAGATTAAGCGCCTGCTGTTTTTCATTTTTAACAATGTAGTGAGATTCATTAAATACTGTCCCCTTGGTGTATTTATCCACATCGATTGGTATTACGCTGTCTAGTTTATTGCCTATTAATCCATGTTCTTTCTCTGATAAAATCTTATGCGACTCATCATTCACAAAAACGATCATTTTTTCCTCGTCAACTCCCATTATTCCTACCGGTAAATTTTTAAGGATGTCTTGTGCCACCTTAAGGCTGCGCAGGTTAATCTCCACATGACGTGCCTCGACTTCGACATTGTTTGCCAGTTTCATATTTGCATTTTTGAGTTCGTCATTTGCTTGTTTCAATTTATGACTCAAACGACGATTCTCCTCAATTAACTCGTATTGGTTAAACGCTTCTTCAATGTTTTTTCGTGGCAAATCATCGTTCCTCGGTTTGGTCAGAAATTTATAGATTTGTCCCTCATTGATCGCGTCGGTTACAGATTTTAAATCTGTATAACCACTCAATACGATACGGATCGTATCAGGATATAATTTGCTAACCTGACATAAAAATTCGGTGCCGTTCATTTCCGGCATGCGTTGATCGGATATAATTACACCAATATTATTCGACTTCAGGATATCAAGTCCTTCCTTGCCGCTATTTGCTATATGTATTGAATAGCCATCTCCCCTCAGAAGACGTTGTAAAGATCGTGTAATATTGACCTCATCATCCACCAATAATAGATTTCTTTGAGGCTTTTCTTTCGGCACTTGATCTTCTTTATTGTTCATCGATATTTTCTTAGTTTATATTTATTTTTCAGACTCAGCACATCAACACGACGCATCCCTGGCTTAACTATCCGGCCTGAAATGTATAATTAATTTAAGTGTT
>Ga0316193_10001836_pt1 | contig 14625 bp, 15 predicted proteins | sample MerIslsedime2_MG_FD_207735 | JGI IMG/M metagenome (GOLD analysis project Ga0316193, IMG submission 207735) | Coastal sediment microbial communities from Maine, United States - Merrow Island sediment 2 | ecosystem: Environmental > Aquatic > Marine > Coastal > Sediment | place: USA: Maine...
TTACGCGACACTGAGCGGTGAAGTGACTGGCAACACCGTTGACTTTGGCGATGGTGATTACAATTACGATACCTCGAATATCGTCGACAATGGCGCATTTGCCGGTGCCTCTGGACTCAACCAGAATGTCCAGAACAACGGAGCCAACAGCCTGGTGCAGCAGCAGGTTAATTTCCAGGGTAATCTCAACGTAAACCAATAATAACGTTGTGAAAGATGCCGGCGGGTGAGCAGCATTCACCCGTCGGTATCCCTTGAAATTATGCTGTACAGGGAGGAGGAACAGATGAAACGATCTGTTTACTGGGGTTTGGTGACGTGCGCGCTGGTTATACCCATGCAGCTCCAGGCTGACCAACCTGGTACATCACTACCCGAAGATTTTTTAGAAGCGATTGCGGTCAGTGACGGTGAACTGGATGCCTATAGAGGCGAAGGTATTGACGTCCAGGCCATAAATAAAGCCGAGCTGGACGCTACCCTCGATGGGAACACGGCGATTAACAGTGTTACCGGGTCTAACCTCATTAGTAACGGTGCTTTTGCCGATGCATCCGGCCTCAGTACTGCAATCCAGAATTCGGGTAACAATGTTTTAATTCAAAACTCCACCATAGTTAATGTGGTGATAGAAAGCTCTGCTGTCCAATGAAATTGCCGTATGCCATGCAAAGGAGGCTGGTTTGCAGTGTACTGGTATGCTTTGCCCTGGTGTCTGCGTTGCCCTTGGTGGCAGGTTCCATGGTGCTACCAGGCGGAGCTGGTATCTACACTGTTGACGTTACCAGTTTCAGAGAAGCAAAATTTAAAACGGTGTATGAGCAGAAGTATGATTACAGCTGTGGGTCGGCGGCGCTGGCGTCGCTGCTGACCTACCATTACGGCAATAAAGTTTCAGAACAATCCGTTTTCAAGACAATGTACGAGCAGGGAGACCAGGAGAAAATCCAGAAACAGGGGTTTTCCCTGCTCGATATGAAACACTATGCAGAAAGCCGGGGCTTCCGGGCAGATGGCTTTCGCATTGGCCTCGACAAGCTGTTGAAGGTGGGTGTTCCCGCAATCACCTTGATAAAAAACAAGGGTTATATGCATTTTGTGCTGATCAAGGGGGTGACCGATCAGGAAGTACTGGTGGGAGATCCGTCGTTAGGGGTAAAAGTCATACCCAGAAGCCAGTTCGAGTCAATGTGGGAAGGTCATATCCTTTTTATAATCCATAACAATCTCGATACGGCACGTGAGCATTTCAATGCCGAGCCAGAATGGAAGCTGAGTGCAAGGGCACCTATGGATATGTCTTTGTATCGGGAGTATCTGGCGGACTTTAACCTGATGCTTCCTGCGCGTTCTGATTTTTAGATCGCGTGTGCAACAAGGAATGTCATGATGCGTGTACATAAAACAGGATTCACATCCGGCCGCCAGCGCGTTGCGCAATTTGCGCTTTCAATCATATTGGGACTGTTGTTGAGTCAGGCGGCTGCATGGAGCGGTGAATGGGCAGATGCAGACTTTCCTGCCTGGCAGGTTGTCGGCGATGAGGAACTGAATGCTGTGCGGGGCGGTTTTATGTTCAGTAACGGGGTGCAGGTGGATATAGGGATCAAGAAGGCTGCATTTATTAATGGTTTCGAAGAGTTCCGAAATAGCTTTAAACAGTTCCGAACATATGCCAACGTTTCGGAAAGAATGCGGAGCAGGATGTTCGGTGATGCGAATTCTGTGCTGCAGGTGGGGACGGGCAATGCGCTGAGTGCCATGGAAATAACGAGCGGCTCTACCTTCATACAGAATACACTGGACAATCAATTGCTCGGTAATTTTACTGTGGTGGATGTACGTATAAGGAATCTGGATAGCGCGTTGCGGCAGCTACCCGTTTCGGCTTTCCCGGCCATCCGGGATTTTGCCATTCCCGGTCTTACCCGCTGAGCATACTGCAATCTCCGGCATGGGCAAGATGGAAGAACGCGCCACGGCAAGCGGCCGGAAGATGAGTGCCGCAGCGATGTTTGAGCTTGCCCATACTGACGAGGGCTGCTTTCTTTTAAATAAGGGCAGCTCGAAAAATTAGAGATGCCCGCGTGGTGCAGGGACACACCAATATTCTCGAGTGCGTAGCGCATGACAATGAAGGCGATCGGCAATCGTGCTTTTCGATCGCCGTATCGAATAATTCAACCAAAGGGATGTTTGAAGTATCGATAACATAAAAGGGGCAGGTCATTTTTCCAGCAAGTTGAGATTTCCAACAAGCTGGATTGATCCGTTTATGTCCAAAAATCAGGGACAAAATATCCTCTCCGGACGGGTAGAAAATGGTACAGACTAAAAAGGTGTTGTGGCGGGCAAAAAACCTGTTTTGTTTCACGCTAGGTTTGCTGCTCGCTCTTCAGGTTGCGCCGACTGCTGCACAGTCTGATGAGTTGGAAGAGCTCAGACGGATGCTGGCCGAGCAGAAAAAGATGCTGGAGCAACAAAGGCAGCAAATGGAGCAGCGAAGCCGGCAGATGAAGGAGCTTGAACAGCGGCTGGAGCGCCTTACCGGCAAGGAGGTCGGAGCAAAACCAGCGGCAACGGTTAAAAAAGAACCAGTGCCTTCGAGGCAGGAACAGAAGGTTGCTTCACCCAAAACGGAACAGCCAAAACAGAAATCGGCGCAGACACAACAGGTGGGCAAGCCGCCGACAGACAACAGGCGGAAGGTGGAGGCGGTGGAGGCCATCGCGAGTATCAGCGACGAGGTCCGGGGCGTGCTCACGCCGAGGGGAAAACTGGTGCTGGATCCATCGCTCAAGTATGCGCATAGTTCCAACAACCGGGTGTTTGTCGAAGGCTTCGGGCCGCTCGTGCTTCCGAGTCTGTTCCTGGGGTTGCTTGATATTCGTGAGGTGGATCGGGACTTGTGGATTGCTTCCCTTGCAGCGCGCTACGGCATAACGAGCCGCATGCAGTTCGAGGTCAAGGTGCCATACGTTTGGCGCGAGGACAGTATACGCTCGCGGCCATTTGTGACTAACCTGTTCGGTGACAAGGTTTACGAGGTAGACGGTTCCGGTCTGGGTGATGTCGAGTTCGCTTTGGACTATCAGTTAAACCGGGGGCTGAATGGCTGGCCCTTCTTTATCGGCGGCGTCAGGGTTTCGGCGCCTACTGGCACGGATCCGTTCGAGGTCGAGACCGTTGATTTCACGGACGCCAATGGCGACACGATAGAGCGTTTCCCCACTGAATTGGCGACGGGGTCGGGATTCTGGAGTATACAGCCAAGCCTCACTTTCCTCTTTCCAACGGATCCGGCGGTGTTTTTTGGTACCCTGAGCTACACCTGGAGTATCGAGGATGACTTTGGCAATGATGTTGGGGAAATCGATCCGGGAGATACTATCGGTTTGAGCGGTGGGATGGGATTCGGCATCAATGAGCGTTCGTCGTTCAGTCTCGGCTTCTCCTACAAGCACGTGGACGAAACCACTCAGAACGGCAACAATCTGAAGGGTTCCGATCTTGATATCGGCGAGGTCTCCTTGGGATATTCTTATCGGCTGAGCCGCAATACAAATTTGAATCTATCCGTAGGTGTCGGCGCCACGGAGGATGCACAGGATTTTCAATTGACAGTGCGCTTACCCACCACATTCGGGCTATTCTAGTCGTACAGGCCTTATCGTCACCAGGCTGGATGAATTGATCGCAAGAGCTTGCTCAGCAGGAGAGCAGAATGATGTTATTCAGGATAGGTATGCTGGTTATTCTGGTGTCTGTATTGTCGGCGTGCAGTACCGCCCCGTCGGATGGGTCCGGTCAGAACCCCTTTGAGTATTGCAGTTCCCAGGGCATCAATGATGGCACCGAGGAATACAATAACTGTGTAGGCGAATATATCCATAAATACTGCACAGAGCAGGGCGCCGAATCGGGCACAGAGGAATACCGGAAGTGTGGTTCAAGTTTGCGCGAAGCCACTTTTCTCCGTGATCAGATGCAGATCAGGGGGTATTGAATTACGCCTAGAGGGGCAGCTGGCTGTTCTGTCTACTGAAAATGCATTAACAGGCCAAAGGGAACAGAGATTAAAAATATAAGAGAAAGCGGCATTTCTTTTTGATTTTTTCGATCAGCTTCCGATACCCCTCGACCAGCCGTTTGGGCCGTTTCCTGTGTTTTCGGGTGATCTTTTGAAACTTCTTCTCGTAAGACTTGGCTTTTATTTTTTTATTTCCGTCTGAAGGGCATGTTACCTGTTCCTTCAGTCTCTTCTGGCGGAGTGCCTCGATCAGTTCCCGGTCGCGCTTGGCAAAGTAGATATCCTCTTCGGCCATACCCTTGAGTTTCAGTTTTTCCATCAACGGGTGGAGATCTTATCGGTCGAAGTCTGTCCCGAGTACTGCATAGTCCCTTGCTCTATGCCCGCCGGCGGGAGGCGGTGGAGTTGAACCTGACCGGTTGACCGCAACTTCGGCAACAATAGATCTGTCCCGTTCGTATCCGATTATGGCGGATACTGGTGAGCGTGTGTTCTGAACAGTCGCATCGATAGTTGAACAGCCGCAGTCGCCGGGCCATCGCGCGGCTGGTGTCATACTGGTGGCAGCGTCTTCCTTCGGCACCGAAAAAATGCATCACGCTTTTCCACTCCATACCATGAGGGCTGATCAGGGGACCAAAGAGTGCTCGGGCCACCACGTGGGCTACTTCGTGCGGCACCGTCTGGGCCAGGAAGGTTTCACGGTTTTCGCAAAGCAAAAGGCTATTGTATCGGATGATCGGTTTACCCGCCTCAGGGAAACGAACCACACCGGCGGACTTTCCCCGCAGGTTGAATTCTATTTCCACTTCCGGCAGCGCTATCCCGTAGTGGCGCCTGGCCTGATTGAACAGTTTCTGGGTTTTGGATCTGGCCAGACTAAAAATAGCTTTGTCACTCATGGGCTGAGATTGTCCGGGTCAGATAGCAGATCCAGCTGGCCCAGATTGGCCAGTCCCCGGGATCGACACGGAAGTAGCAATGGAAAGGGAATAACTTATCGGGCAGCCAACAGCGGCCCCGGAGATCGAATTCGGTAACATGCTTCTAATGTGCTTTCTCACAGCCAATATAAGTTGAGGAATAAAGTGAACAAAATAGTTTTTCTTAAGGATAGTAGAGACTTTTTTAGTAGTCGAGGAAGGAAGGTAAAAAATTTTAGGCCCTAAGAATCAGGTGTTGACAGCGATTAGCCCAGACTTTCGAGACTTGAACCGGACTTATTTCTGTCTGGAGAACTGCCAGATCCGTTCTACACTTGTCCTGCAATTCTTCCGTGTATTTAGTTTTATTCCAGCTCCACCGTCTGTCCCGACGCTGGCAGTGAGAAAAAAGTTAGGCTGCAGAAATACCCTATTTTTTCTTTTCCATACTCTCCCTGAGCAGATCGCCCAAGGTCCCAAAGCTTTGCTTGGGCTCCTGGTACTGGCGGAATTCGTTGGTTTCAATGCTCTTCATATCGGCCTGTTGGTCGGTCTTCAGCGACAGTCCAACGCGGCGTTTCTCCTTGTCGACACTGAGCACCCTTACTTCAACCTGGTCTCCGACATTCAGGATTTCGTGTGGATGGCTCACGCGGCGGTCCGAACCAAGTTCGCTGACATGAACCATGCCCTCGATCCCTGGTGCGAGTTCTACGAAGGCGCCGAACGGCTGCAGACGGGTAACGGTTCCCTTGACCCTGGAATCAACCGGGAACTGCTGGTCAACATCCTGCCAGGGATCTGGACTGAGCGCACGGATCGACAGCGCTATTTTTTCGGGGTGCCTGGGATTGTCGGTCTTTTCAATACGCAGCACCGCAACCTCCACCTGTTGTCCCACGGACAGCACCTCTTGCGGGTGCTTCACACGCCCTAACGCCAGTTCGCTGATATGCACCATTCCCTCGACTCCGCCAAGGTCGATGAAGGCGCCAAACTCCTTGAGGGAGGTAACGGTGCCCGGCAGTACCGCGCCGACTTCGAGTTGGGTCCGCGTTGCTTCCGCCAGGGTTGCCTGCTCCTCTTCGAGCAGGGCACGGCGGGACAACACCAGATTAGTGTGTCTGCCGCCCTCAAAGCGCGTGACGTAGAAGGAAAGATGCTGGCCGACGAATGATTCCATCTCTTCGATAAAACGCAGATCGAGCTGGGAAGCGGGGCAGAATCCCCGGATCCCGGCGATCTGCACCTCGACGCCTCCCTTGGTAACCCCGGAGACCAGCCCTTCCACCGGGAGATGGAGTTGGAAGGCCTGCTCGAGTTCGGCGCCACCATGCATGCGGCGGCCATGTTTGCTGCCGAGCAGCAAGGTCCCGGTCTGCTCGTCTCTGTTGGTGACGATGGCTTCGATGGGGTCGCCGATGTTCAGGGTCAGGTTGCCCTCGGCATCAGTCAATCCCTCGATCTCGATGGCTCCCTCAGTCTTGCCGCCCAGGTCTACCAGGATATGGTCGCGTCCGATCGATACGACTTTACCACGGACCTTTTCACCGACCTTTGGATCATTCCGGCTGGAGCCTGGGTGTTCCTGCTCAAACTGGTTGAGGAGGCTTTCGAAATTTTCTTTATCCGTCATAGTGGCCTTAGTTTACCGGACAAGGCCCTGGTAGTGAATCGGAGACGACAACCGGTGAATGAGTTCAGCGGCTCGATGGCAGTTCGATGGTTTTATCGTTTGCTGCGGGGGGAGGGCAGTTGCTATTGGCCGGGCCGCATCGATGTAATTTGCGCGTAGCCCCAAACTGAAGACAGCACAAGATGCGATAGCTGAATCGGACCGGAACTGGTACAGGGTTCTTACCGTAAATCTGAGTTATCATTAGCGCATCGCTAAGCGGGTATGTTCTATGCGTATCCGCTTCGCGTTTAAGACAGGTTCTGTTATTTGAAGAAGGTTTGATCCCTGAAAATATGACTGATTTTGCGATCATTGGCGCCGGCATCTCCGGTCTTTCCGTTGCCTGGTTCCTGCAGCAGCGAGGGCATTCGGTACAGCTTTTCGAGGCTGCCGACCAGGTGGGAGGCAGTATTCGCTCTTTTGAGACTGCGGGTTTCCTGCTGGAGGCGGGACCCAACTCCACTCTGGAGAACACCGATGCCCTGGGCGAGCTGATTGCCGGGGTGGGTCTGGATCAGCAGTTGCGTGAGGCCAATCCCGCGGCCAAGCGGCGCTATATCCTGAAACAGGGAGAGCTGCTGCCGCTGCCCGGTGATCCGCTGGCGTTTCTCAAAACCCGGCTGTTTTCCGGTCGGGGCAAACTGCGCCTGCTGGCGGAACCCTTCATTGGCCGGGCCAAGGGCCGCGAAGAGTCGATCGCCGACTTCGTGCGTCGGCGTCTGGGCAGTGAGTTTCTGGATTGGGCCATCGATCCCTTTATTTCAGGTGTCTACGCGGGTGACCCGGAGCAGCTCTCCGTGCAGGCTGCCACGCGCAAGATCTATGCCCTGGAGGCGGAGTATCGTTCCCTGTTTATCGGTGCCGTCCGCCGGATGCTTCAGGGACGCAGATCCGGGCCGGCCCCCTCCGGGCGCATGATCAATTTTGCCAAGGGTATGCAGACCTTCCCACTGGCCGTGGCTGCCAGCCTGGGGGAGGCGGTTGTAACCGGTTCCCCGGTCAGCGCCTTGGAAAGGGACGCCAGGGGCTGGCAGATTCGGATCGAGGGGCGTACCGACCCTTTCAACGCGCGACAGGTCGTGCTGGCGGCCCCCGCTTACCGGACAGCCGAACTCCTGGAGCCGTTGCTGCCCGAAGTGGCTGAGGAATTGCGCAGTATCGAGTATCCGCCGGTGGCGTCGGTCGCCATGGGATTTCGGCGCGATCAGATCAGACACCCCCTGGACGGATTCGGTTTTCTGATCCCGCGCCGGGAGGGGCGGGAAACACTGGGAACACTCTTCTCTTCCACCTTGTTTCCCGGCCGTGCACCCGATGACCATGTGCTCCTTACCTCGTTCATCGGTGGGGCCCGTAATCCGGGCATTGCTGACATGGAGCATGTGGTTCTGATCGATAAAGTGCTCGCCGATATCACACCTCTACTTGGAATACACGGTGTACCCTCACTCCAGAAAGTAAGCTACTGGGCCAGGGCCATACCCCAGTATCGACTCGGTTACAATGAGCTGCTGGGGAGAGTCAGGGAAGGCCTTGCTCAACAACCGGGCCTGCACGTCCGCGCCAACTGGCTGGATGGCATCTCCCTGTCGGACTGCGTCCGCAACGGCCGGGCATTCGCTCGCAGCGTTTGACCGATGGAGGTCATGGGCTGGGATAGCTGGTTCAGCCTGGGTATCGTCGCCTTCTGTTTCGGTATGCTGGCGTTTACCCGGGTGTCGCCGGATATAGTGACCTCTGGGGGATTGACCCTGCTGCTGGTACTGGGTGTTCTGACCCCCCAGGAGGCCCTGGCCGGCTTCGCCAACGAGGGTATGCTGACGGTGGCCGTTCTCTATGTGGTCGTCACCGGGCTGACTGAGACCGGCGCCGTCGGCTGGATCGTCCAGACCCTGCTGGGACGACCACGTTCGGACACTCATGCCCAGGTCAAACTGATGCTGCCGGTGGCAGCTCTCAGCGCCTTTCTCAATAACACACCGGTGGTGGCTATCTTTATCCCGGCGGTCCAGGACTGGAGCCGTCGCCATCGCCTGATGCTCTCCCGTCTACTGATTCCGCTCAGCTTTGCCAGCATTGCCGGGGGCACCTGCACCCTGATCGGCACCAGCACCAACCTGGTAGTAAACGGCCTGCTGACGACAGAGACCGATAATCCCGGGCTGGGAATGTTCGACCTGCTTTGGATCGGGTTGCCGGTGGTGGTGACAGTGTTCTTGTTTCTCCTCCTTTTTGGTCGCTGGCTGTTGCCCGCCCGAGCCCCGATGCTGGAAGACCTGGAGGATGTGCGTTCCTATACCGTCGAGATGCTGGTCGAAGATGGCAGCCCGCTGGTGGGCAAGCGCATCGATGAGGCAGAGTTGCGTCAGTTGCCGGGGCTTTATCTGGTGGAGATCGACCGGGCGGGTCAAATCCTGCCAGCGGTCTCTCCCCGGGAACGCCTCCAGGGGAAGGATCGGCTGGTGTTTGTCGGTCTGCGTGATTCGGTGGTGGACCTGCAGAAGATACGTGGCCTGACACCTGCCACCAATCAGTTATTCAAGCTGGGTCAGGCACGCCAGGAGCGCTGCTTTCTGGAAGCGGTGGTCTCCAACAGCAATCCCCTGGTCGGCAAGTCAGTGCGCGCGGGACGTTTCCGCAGCCGTTACAACGCGGTCATTATTGCGCTGGCCCGAAACGGGGAACGGCTGAACCGGAAGATTGGCGACATTGTGCTGCGGCCGGGTGACACCCTGCTGCTGGAGAGCAGACCGGCCTTTCTGGATCAACAGCGCAACTCCCGGGACTTTTTTCTGGTGAGCCGGATTGGCGATTCCCATCCGCTCAATCACGAGCGTGCCTTGATCGCGTTATCCATTACCGCGGCCATGGTGCTGTCAGTCGCGTTCGGTTGGCTGAGCATGCTCAAGGCGGGATTGCTGGCGGCGGGACTGATGATCATCACCCGCTGCACCGATGGTCGCATCGCGCGCCAGGCCCCGGATTGGCAAGTGCTGGTGGTGATTGCCACCTCCTTCGGCATAGGCGCCGCCCTGCAGAAGACCGGATCAGCCGCGTTTTTGGCACAGACACTCATCGCCATGGCCCAGGGTGAGCCCTGGCTGACTCTTGCGCTGGTGTTTCTGGTGACGGCGTTGTTTACCGCGTTGGCCAGTAACAATGTGGCAGCCGTGCTTATGTTTCCTATCGCATTGGCGGCGGCGCAGGAGATGCAGGTCAGTCTGCTGCCATTCGTCATCACCATTATGGTGGCCGCCTCGGCAAGTTTTGCTACACCCATTGGCTACCAGACCAATCTGATGGTCTTCAATGCCGGCGGTTACCGTTTCTCGGACTTTCTGCGGGTGGGGCTGCCGCTCACCCTACTGGTTGGGGTGGTGACCGTGTTCCTGGTTCCGTTGGCCTGGGAATTCTGAGAGCGCTTTCTGTAATAGCGCAGCGGCGGGGTCCGGGGCAAGGCGAGGTTGACCCATCCATGGCCGGACCGCATAATCCACAGATTGTATTAGGGCCTGTCAACACTGCGCGGATCTCTCCGCCCCCGGCCGGCCGGGGTGCATTCTGTTATGGTGGCCCGTATCGGTCCCCTCGCAACGAAAAACTGTGAACCCGGTCAGGCCCGGAAGGGAGCAGCCGCAGCAGTGGTCTCGTGTGCCGGGGTGTGGCTGGTATGGGCCACCTCCTTTTGGAGGTGTTTCCAAAGGGGGTTAGAATGACTGCCTGCCAACTTTGGAAAGGCTTTTTCTGCCGATTATGAGTTACCAGGTTCTGGCGCGTAAGTGGCGTCCCCGTATTTTCAGCGAGATGGTCGGTCAGGAGCACGTGGTGCGCGCCCTGAGTAACGCGCTGGACCATGATCGACTGCATCATGCCTACCTTTTCACCGGTACCCGTGGGGTCGGCAAGACCACCCTGGCGCGTATATTTTCCAAGTCCCTCAATTGTGAGCACGGCGTCGGCTCGACGCCGTGTGGACAGTGCTCTGCCTGCCGGGAGATCGATGAAGGGCGCTTTGTCGATCTGCTTGAGGTCGACGCGGCCTCTCGGACCAAGGTGGACCAGACCAGGGAATTGCTGGAAAACGTCCCTTATGCGCCGGTCCGGGGGCGTTACAAGGTCTACCTGATCGACGAAGTGCACATGTTTTCCGATAGCAGCTTCAATGCGCTGCTGAAAACTCTCGAGGAACCGCCGCCCCATGTGAAGTTTCTGCTCGCCACCACCGACCCTCAGAAGGTGCCGATGACGGTCCTGTCCCGCTGCCTGCAGTTCAACCTGAAGCGGTTAGGGTTCGAGCAGATCCGGGATCACCTGAATCAAATCCTGGAACGGGAGGGTGTCGAACATGATCTGCCTGCCATGGCACTGCTTGCACGGGGGGCCGACGGCAGTATGCGTGATGCCCTCAGCCTCATGGACCAGGCTATCGCATTCGGAGGGGGGCGGGTGCTGGAGTCGGAAGTTCGCTCTATGTTGGGGGTCATTACCCAGGACCGGATTCACAATCTGCTGCATGCGCTGGCCGATCAGGATCCCGGGGGAATGATGGAGCAGGTGGTGGCGCTGTCGGAGCTTGCCCCTGACTTTTCAGGTGTACTTCAGGAATTGCTCTCGCTGCTGCACCGGATCGCCCTGATACAGTCGGTGCCGGAGGCATTGGATGACAGCGCGGGGGATCGGGAACAGGTGCGGGCACTGGCAGATAAGATCGCCGCCGAGGATGTGCAATTGTTCTATCAGATCGGTCTGATCGGCCAGCGGGATCTGTCATTGGCGCCGGATCCCCGGACCGGTTTTGAGATGGTGCTGCTGCGCATGCTGACGTTTCGTCCTGAGCAAGGTCCAGTAGCCACTGTTGCGCCTTCGGTGACTGCGAGAACCGCGAACACACCAACTCCGTTAAAGCAAAAAAGTGCTGCGGCAGGGTCGGTGGCGGAGTCTTCACCAGTCGATGTGCAAGCGGTTGCCAACCCTGTAAACCCGGAAGCAAAGGTTGATCTCAGCCAGTGGAATCAGGTGGTCTCATCGCTGAAGTTGGGTGGAATTGCCATGCAACTGGCCAATAACTGTGTTTACCATAGCTGGGACGGGACTGCCCTGGAACTGCGACTCGATCCCAGTCATAGCCACCTGCAGGTAGAGAGTGCGGAACAGCGACTGCACAAGGCCCTTGAGGCCATGTTCGGCAGTCCAATCCGGCTGCGTATCAGGGCGGGGGTCCCGGTTCGGGCAACGCCTGCCCAGATTGAGGCGAAGGAACGGGAGGCTCAGCAGCAGGAGGCCGCTGCATCTCTGGCCGAAGATCCCCTGGTTAAGTCGATGGAGGAACGGTTTGGCGCCAAACTGGTCCCAGGGTCGATCCAACCGATAAAGAAGTGATTCCGGGAATTTGTCCCTATACGGATTGTTTCCCGATGGATCTGCAGGAAAACAGTCGGCTGCAAAACGGTGGAGTGACTGCAGACGTCAATGAATTTTACGATATGAGGAACAGCGGATGAAAGGTGGACTAGGTAATCTGATGAAGCAGGCCCAGAAGGTACAGGCCGATCTCCAGAAGGCCCAGGAGCGACTGGCGCAGGAAGAGGTTGTCGGGGAGTCCGGTGGCGGCATGGTGAAGGTCACCATGAACGGTAAACACGAGGTACGCCGGGTGGAGATCGATGAAGCCCTGCTGGGGGACGACCGGGAGATGCTGGAGGATCTGGTGGCCGCCGCAATCAATGATGCAGTGCACCGGGTGGCCGACAAGACACAGGAGAGCATGGCTGGTCTCACCTCCGGGATGGGCCTGCCGCCGGGCCTGAAGTTGCCGTTCTGAATGGTGGCCAAGCGACCGCTGCTGGATGAACTGATGGAAGCCCTGCGCTGCCTGCCGGGGGTGGGTCCGAAGTCATCTCAGCGCATGGCATTCCACCTGTTGGAGAGGGACCGGGACGGTGGGCGCCGCCTGGCGCAGGTGATGGCGGACGCCATGGAGCGAATTGGTCACTGTCAGCGCTGCCGAACCCTGAGTGAAACCGAACTTTGCACCCTCTGTGCCAACCCCAAGCGGGACGGCAGTCAGATCTGCGTGGTGGAAACACCCGCCGAAGTGGTGGCGATAGAACAGGCAACCGGCTATCGAGGGCATTATTTCGTGCTGGGAGGAAGGCTCTCCCCCCTGGACGGTATAGGCCCGCGGGAGATCGGCCTGGATCAGTTGAAGCAGCGGCTGGATGAGGGGGGGGTCGGCGAGCTTATCCTGGCCACCAACCCAACCGTAGAAGGCGAAGCGACGGCCCACTATATCGGCGACATGGCACGGCAACTGAATATCCGTGTAACACGCATCGCACAAGGGGTACCCCTGGGCGGTGAATTGGAGTACGTGGACGGTGGTACGCTCTCCCATGCCTTCAGCGGGAGACGGGATTACAATTGATCTTGCAATCAATTTAAATGTCGTCGGCTACCGGACTGAGAATAATGTTGTATGCGACTGCCGGGTTAACAGTGCCCGCCGGGCAGTCTGGTTGTCGGCCGAAAGAAGATGAAAACAGAGGTGATAAGTATGGATAACTGTCTGTTCTGCAAAATGGCCTCGGGTGAGATCAAGCCTGACGTTATCTACGAGGACGATCAGGTGCTGGCCTTTCGGGATATCAATCCTCAGGCGCCGACCCATGCCCTGGTGATTCCCAGGCGTCATATCAGTACCCTCAACGACCTGCAGGCCGATGATGCCGCACTGATGGGTAAACTCTTTCTGGTGGCGAAAAACATCGCGCAGCAGGAGGGTATCGCCGAAACCGGGTATCGCACCCTGGTAAACTGCAATGCGGATGGCGGTCAGGAGGTGTTCCATATCCATCTGCATGTGATGGGTGGCCGCCGCATGACCTGGCCGCCGGGTTGAAATTGAAAAAAAATGATATGATTTTCAGCAAAGCTGGAAATATTTTTGATAAAACCTAACACTTAGCGGGAAATCGTCTATTATTCTGCCTGATGCTGGGAATTAAAGAGAGATAATGACGCCCATTGATTCTTTCCATGGACGTCAGATAGGTACATCGATTTCGAGAGCGGTGGTGCCGGTTCTCCCCCCGGGAAAAGCTCAAGGTTCTACCCACCAGCACCAGCCAGGTAAAGCGCCGATAAGGGTAGTGGCGGCGGCGCCGTCAGCGGGAGACCTGGAGATCCAGCTGCAACTGTTGCAGCGGGTAGTCAACACTAACGGTGCTAGCAGCCGGTCCTTCTATGCCGTTCGTGCATATCAGTCACTTGCAAGCAACGAACAGAGAGACAGAATCAGCCGGTTGCTGGGCGTCGACGAATACGCCTGATTCCGGAGATCGGATCAGCAAAGCGGCGTAGCATAAATTCTCTCGCTTCAGCTGTTGCGATAACTCGCTATCAGGGCTGCCGCCCCCACAAACATCGAGCCAAAGATACGGTTCTGCCATCGTTGGTGGTGTTCACTCTTCATCCACCGCGAAAGCTGTGAGGCCAGTGTGGCGTAGCCGATCATCACGGCGATGTCGACCAGGATGAGAGTGCTTCCCATGATGCCGAACTGGGAGGCCTGGGGGGCATGGATATCGATAAACTGGGGAAAGAGGGCGAGCAGAAAAACCGTCGCCTTGGGATTGGTGATATTGACGAACGCCGCCTGCCAGAACCGGCGCTGGACACTCTCCCTGTTGTTGTCGGCTTCCTCGAGTGCCAGTGGAGGTTGGGTCCACTTGCTGTATCCCAACCAGACCAGGTAGGCTACGCCCATCCATTTCACCAGGTTGAACGCCAGGTTGGATGAAGCCAGGATGGCACCGAGACCTATCCCCACCAGCAGGATCTGGGCGCCGTACCCGAGTTGCAGGCCGAATATCGCCGGCAGGGTGTTACGTACGCCGTATCGCATACCGTTACTCATAGTATTGACGGCCCCTGCCCCCGGGGATACGGAAATGAGCACCGACGCCAGGAAAAAAGCAAACCAGATTTGAGGGTCC
>Ga0316193_10001837_pt1:0-2500 | contig 14617 bp, 7 predicted proteins | sample MerIslsedime2_MG_FD_207735 | JGI IMG/M metagenome (GOLD analysis project Ga0316193, IMG submission 207735) | Coastal sediment microbial communities from Maine, United States - Merrow Island sediment 2 | ecosystem: Environmental > Aquatic > Marine > Coastal > Sediment | place: USA: Maine...
GCCCTAATGTGACTTTTTGCACATTTTCACTCTGCCCATGCTGATTTCTCTGTCTGTTATTCCTGAACAAATCAATCCTTTATCAGTGGTATGCTGTTGGGCACAGTGGACGTCACAAACAGTGACATTACCAGGCAGCAAAGACGGGAGATCGATTTTTCACCCGAAGTAAACAACCAGGACTACTGACTCAGTCATGGAGGTTGTCTTGGATCCTCGAGAAGACAAACGCCATTTTTCCCGCAACACCGCTCCTGCCAAAGGATCTCAGGGGTTCGGCTTGCAGATTTTTGGATGACACCAGACATTCTTGCTATTTAAGAATCTTTTCACACTATAATTATTCAAGATCACGTGAACTGTCAATGATTTTTTTCACATAATGGGTAAGGAAGTGAAGATATCAAGGGTTTTTTTGTACCTTTTGCGAGGAGTCTAGTGGAGGGTAGTGTCCAACCTAAACTTCTCGAGTGATGAAGCATTGTAAAATATCAAATTCCAAGCGCACAATCTCAGGGTGTCAGGTTTCAGGTTTCAGGTTTCAGGTGTCAGGAGGGTAGCATAGGGCATGGAGCATGGAGCATGGAGTAAAAGAAGATTACCCTTTTTCCCACGCCCTTTGTTTTTGCTGCTACGGACAACGGACCACTGACAACGGACAAATCGCAACACAATAATTCCACAATCCGAGATCCTCAATCCACAATAAAAAGCCCCTCTAAAAAGAGGGGCATGAAATAAATCCCGGCGGCGACCTACTCTCCCACCCCGTCGCCAGGGCAGTACCATCGGCGCTGAAGAGCTTAACTTCCGTGTTCGGGATGGGAACGGGTGTATCCTCCTCGCCATAACCACCGGAAACCGGTTTATCTTTGCATTAAATGAATAGGGTACTGGCCACCGCATCGATTAGTAACCTAGCGATTATGGTCAAGCCGCACGGCCAATTAGTATCGGTTAGCTAAACACATTGCTGTGCTTACACACCCGACCTATCAACCTCGTAGTCTACGAGGGGCCTTCAGCCTCTCCCGCCGAAGCGAGAGAGAGGGGATATCTTATCTTGGGGTGGGCTTCCCGCTTAGATGCTTTCAGCGGTTATCCCTTCCGAACATAGCTACCCAGCGGTGCCACTGGCGTGACAACTGGTACACCAGAGGTTCGTCCATCCCGGTCCTCTCGTACTAGGGACAGATCCCCTCAAATATCCTGCGCCCACGGCAGATAGGGACCAAACTGTCTCACGACGTTTTAAACCCAGCTCACGTACCGCTTTAATGGGCGAACAGCCCAACCCTTGGGACCTGCTACAGCCCCAGGATGCGATGAGCCGACATCGAGGTGCCAAACCTCCCCGTCGATGTGAACTCTTGGGGGAGATAAGCCTGTTATCCCCGGCGTACCTTTTATCCGTTGAGCGACGGCCCTTCCATCCAGAACCGCCGGATCACTAAGACCGACTTTCGTCTCTGCTCGACTTGTAGGTCTCGCAGTCAGGCTCCCTTATGCCTTTACACTCTACGGCTGGTTTCCAATCAGCCTGAGGGAACCTTCGCGCGCCTCCGTTACGCTTTAGGAGGCGACCGCCCCAGTCAAACTACCCACCAGGCACTGTCCCTAACCCGGATAACGGGCCAAGGTTAGACTTCTAGAATAACAAGGGTGGTATTTCAAGGTTGACTCCATGGAAACTAGCGTCCCCATTTCAAAGTCTCCCACCTATCCTACACATGCTAGCCCAAAAGCCAATGCCAAGCTATAGTAAAGGTGCACGGGGTCTTTCCGTCTTGCCGCGGGTACTCGGTATCTTCACCGAGATTACAATTTCGCTGAGTCCCTGGTTGAGACAGCGGGGATGTCGTTACGCCATTCGTGCAGGTCGGAACTTACCCGACAAGGAATTTCGCTACCTTAGGACCGTTATAGTTACGGCCGCCGTTTACTGGGGCTTCGGTTCAACGCTTCTCCCGACGAATCGGGATAACGCATCCCCTTAACCTTCCAGCACCGGGCAGGCGTCAGACCCTATACATCGTCTTACGACTTCGCAGAGTCCTGTGTTTTTAGTAAACAGTCGCAACCCCCTATTCTCTGCAACCCCCTTCGGCTCCACGAGCAAGTCGTTTCACCTAATGAGGGCACACCTTCTCCCAAAGTTACGGTGTCATTTTGCCGAGTTCCTTAACCAGGGTTCTCTCAAGCGCCTTAGGATACTCTCCCTGCCTACCTGTGTCGGTTTGCAGTACGGTCACCAAACGGACTCGCTAGAGGCTTTTCTTGGTAGCGTGGGATTAGCCAGTTTGTGGGATAAATCCCTCCTCATCGCTTCTCGGTGTTACCGAAGCTCCGGATTTGCCTAGAGCTTCCACCTACCGGCTTGAACCGGGACGTCCATCACCCGGATGGCCTACCCTTCTACGTCCCCCCATCACTCAAATGCCTGTTTGGTGGTACAGGAATATTAACCTGTTTTCCATCACCTACGCCTTTCGGCCTCGGC
>Ga0316193_10001837_pt1:7500-14617 | contig 14617 bp, 7 predicted proteins | sample MerIslsedime2_MG_FD_207735 | JGI IMG/M metagenome (GOLD analysis project Ga0316193, IMG submission 207735) | Coastal sediment microbial communities from Maine, United States - Merrow Island sediment 2 | ecosystem: Environmental > Aquatic > Marine > Coastal > Sediment | place: USA...
TTCCAGCCTCATCTTATAGCTCTCCGCACTCAACATGCGGTTTACACTGAAGTGGCGGCCTATATCTCGTAGAAACTCAATATAATTCAATGGCGCCAGCCAATCGGCATTGTTGACAAGCATGGCCCTCCCCGCTTCGAAATCAATGAACCGGCTTAACTGGACCTTCAACTTCTCACCGTTGGCATCGATCTCTTCGCGGCTGAGCATCTGGCGCATTTCTGTTTTGCCGCTGGGATCACCCACCAGAGCAGTTCCTCCACCTACGAGCGCAATGGGGCGATGACCGCAGCGCTGCATGTGAGCCAGGGACATAATGGGTAGCAGGCTGCCAACGTGCAAGCTTGGTGCGGTGGGATCGAAGCCGATATAGCAAGTTGACGGGTTTTCAAGGAGCTGGCGACAAGCCGCTGCCTCGGTGCTCTGCTCTATGAAACCGCGCTCCTCAAGAATGTCATAAACGTTTGTCAACTTCCACATCCTCCATTTGATGATTCGGCTCAAGGCCTAGGGCATAAGGCGCAAAGCTCATGGGGTGTTGAAGCATTAAAAAATCTCAAATCCCAAGCACCAAATTACAAACAAATCTCAAATTCCAATATTCAATGACCAAAACAGATTTGGAATTTCGAATTTCGGTCATTGTGATTTGTTTGATATTTGTGATTTGTTATTTGGAATTTCTGGCACTCCAGTACTTCAGCACCTGCCCGCTAGCTATCTAATTTTTTGCAGATGCGTTCAATTATTTTAGTGCGTCCATCATCCGGCGAGACATCAAGAAGGACTGCCTGCAACTGGCGGTCCCCCTTCGCCGCGGTGAATTTTTTCGGAGTTTGGGTGATGAGCTGGGCAATGGCCTCTTCCTTCTTGATACCAATGATGGAGTCTGTTGGCCCGGTCATGCCCACATCAGTAATGTAAGCAGTACCAGATGAGCGAATCTGCTCATCAGCTGTTTGCACATGAGTGTGAGTACCTACAACCGCACTCACCCGCCCATCCAGATACCACCCCAGTGCCTGCTTTTCTGAGGTTGCTTCGGCGTGGAAATCCACTATGAGGATGGTAGCTTTCTCTGACAGTTTACTTACGAGATCATTGGCCGCTCTGAAAGGGCACTCCAGAGGTCTCATGAACACCCGACCTTCGAGATTAAGAATGCCAACGGCGATACCGCCCGCAGTGGACAGCACCGCGTCTCCTTTTCCCACCACACCTGGTGGATAGTTAGCCGGCCTCAGCACCCTCTCACTGTTTTTCAGGTACGGTTCAATTTCTTTCTTTCTCCAGATATGGTTTCCGGAGGTGAGCACGTCGATGCCAGTCTCCAGCAACTCTTCGGCCACCTTCGGGGTTAACCCCGCCACACCAGCGGCATTTTCAGCGTTGGCAATTACAAAATCTATTTGCCGGCTTCCTATCAATTGTGGCAAGAGCTCCCTGAGCACCAATCTACCAGGCTTGCCAACGATATCTCCTATAAAGAGAATCCTTACCAATCCCGGTCCCTTCTCTCTCATGAAAAACAATCTTTCGGTTTCGGCAGTTTGGCCAGTTTGACCAGTTTTGTCCGTTACCTGTTATCAGGTGGTTCTAGCAAATAGTTAGTGTTCATCCGGAAACTCCTCCATGTCATTCTGAGCGAAGCGAAGAATCTCTGCGGACCCAGTAATTATGAGATTCTTCGTCGTCCCGCCTCGGCGGGACTCCTCAGAATGACACCTATAAAAGCGGTTTCCGGATGGGCATTAGTTAACCGGCTCAACCAGCTTAACCTCTTATTTCGCATATTCCACTGCCCGGGTTTCCCGGATGACAGTCACTTTAATCTGTCCGGGGTAACTCAGGTCAGTCTCAATCTGTTTGGCGATGTCCCGGCTCAACATCACCGACTCTTCATCGGAAATCTTGTCGTTCTCGACTATAATACGCAGTTCACGGCCTGCCTGGATGGCATAGGACTTACCCACTCCTCGGTAGGAATTGGCAATTTCCTCCAGTTCCTCCAGTCTCTTCACATAGGTTTCCATCAACTCCTTGCGGGCACCAGGCCGTGCTCCTGAGAGGGTGTCAGCCGCTTGCACCAATACCGCCAAAACTGATTCTGGCTCTACATCCTCATGGTGAGCGGCAAGCGCGTGAATCACTTTAGACGATTCTCCATACTTCTTTGCTAGTTCAGCACCTATGGTCGCATGCGGACCTTCCACCTCATGATCAACTGCCTTGCCGATATCGTGCAGCAAGCCGGCTCGCTTTGCCCGCTTTTCATTCATCCCAAGTTCTGCGGCCATGATGCCGCAAAGAAAAGAGACTTCCAATGAATGCTGCAACACATTCTGGCCGTAGCTGGTCCGGTACTTTAATTTTCCCAACAGTTTGATCATTTCAGGATGTATACCGTGCCCCCCGACGTCAAAAGCTGCTTGCTCTCCAGCCTCCCGAACGGCGTTGTCCACTTCCTGATTTACCTTTTCAACAATTTCCTCAATTCGGGCTGGATGTATTCGACCATCACTAATCAAGCGCTCCAGCGCCAAGCGCGCCACCTCGCGGCGAATAGGGTTGAATCCAGACAAAATTACAGCCTCCGGCGTGTCGTCTATGATCAGATCAACACCGGTTGCGGCTTCGATGGCTCTGATATTACGTCCCTCGCGGCCTATAATTCTTCCCTTCATCTCCTCATTGGGAAGAGCGACGACTGAAATTGCTTTCTCCGCTATATAGTCCCCAGCGTAGCGCTTGACGGACAAGGATATGATTTTCCTTGCCTGTTTTGCAGCAGATTCTCGAGTGTCTGCCTCAATCCGCTTTATAAGCTTGGCAGCATCGTGGCGCGCCTCAGACTCCATGGACTTTACCAGCATGTCCTTGGCCTCGGTGGATGATATTCCAGCGACGCGTTCGAGCTGGGTCCGCTGTTCCTGGATGAGATTATCCAGGGTCGCGTCCTTCTCAGCCAGCTCCTTTTCTTGATTATGGAAAGTTTTTTCCTTCTGGGCCAGACTACTCTCCCTTTTGTCAAAAAGCTCACTCTTCTTTTCTAGATTGTCCTCTTTTTGCAATATCCGGCGCTCAGCATTTTGTAATTCTCTCCGAGTGTCCTTGGTCTCCCGCTCGAAATCAACCTTCATTTGATACAGACTGTCTTTCGCTTGAAGTGTCGCCTCCTTTTTCAGGGTTTCAGCTTCCTTCGTGGCGTCATCGATGATCTTCTGGGCCGCATTTGTGGCGGATGCCATTCGTGCTTCCATACTTTTCTTGACGATGATGGCTCCCACCAGAGCACCAAATAGGGCTCCAGCCAAGATCAATAACATTGTTGTAGCGGTCATAGCTATAACTCCCACCCATACCGGGACTGTGTAACTCTTTAGAAACAGAGCGCAAACTGCTCCCAATCAGCACAGAAACTGCGCTCCAGAGGCTTAATGGCAAACAAACACGTAGGGAAGCGCAAGGCCGTCAAACAAGGCCACGGAACATTCCGGTGAGAAATTCAGGGTAGGGTGGTGGTGTCCACTAGGAATGCGGTTTCCTCAAACCACTTTTCTCCGCAGATGACACCCGAAATAAACATTCTTATTGAAGGGGTTTACAATTCCTCTTTTCTGATGATTGGTTCAAGATTTCTTTACATTGGGCCCTTAAAAAGGCTTTTATTTAAACAGCTTGTCTCTACTGACAGCTGTTGAGAGGATTTGGGCAAGCCGCTGAATCGCCAGCTTATTTGCACGCCGCCTATAAAGGCAGGCTCAAAAAATCTTCTCACATGAAACGGCGATGGTTACGAGTTACCCCATTTAAGCCTTGGGCAGGGACCCGATCCCCGACCCCTTTAGTCAAAAAACACCGGATATGTACCATCACTCCGCCCTACAAGGAATCCGCCAAGGAAACCTCTTGAGCGGTATAGAAAAAATAGCGAAAAATAATGATTTAAGCAAGATAAAAAAAATCCCCCGCAAGCGTGCCGTGTTGGCAGGTTGTTTTGAACCTGGTTCGACCAGGTGGGGTCCCTATTGGTCCTTTAGGCGCTTCGTACAAGCCGACGCGACACACCGTTCCAAGGAAGGGTCCCCGTTCTTCAAATGTTGGCTCAAGAACGTACTGCCAATCACCAACACCGCAGGGGCACTGTTTTTCTTACAATACACTATTTGCGAACTTTTTTCCTCATTATCTTCAATGCGGTCGAGCGGCTGCCCTCTGCCCTCCCCAACTACCCCTCATCGAGGCAATGTTGGACCCGCAAAAGAGCTGCCAATCACCAACACCGCAGGGACATCAAAGGCTTTTGGACAATACGGATGAGAGCTTTTTCTGCTTACTCTCGATCCGATTGACCAATTGCTCGTAGGCCTCCTCCTTCTGGAGGTAATCGCTCGTAATGTTCAGAGCAGCCAATAGAGCAATGGTCGCCAAGGAAGAAGAGCGGAGCCTGTTCTGTGCCTCTTGGCATTTAGAGGCGAGATGCTGGGCCACCCTTTCCACGTATGCCTTATCGGCTTTGGTGTGAATGGTATATTCCTGACCCAGAATCCCTACCTTCACCTGCTGGACCAAATCGCGCCTCCCTAGGAAAAACGGCCGAGTTTATCTATCATTGCATCCAGGCGAGTACGAATTTCCGATCTCTGCTGCTCCGAGTTTCCCAGTTTCGACTCCAACTCCCGGATGCGCGCCTCTTGCCCTGCCATTTTCTCCTCACATTGACTGTGCACGCTTACCAGCTGTTCATACTTTTCTATCAGAGTGTCAATTCTCGATTCCAGCCGGTCAAACGGGGTCTCTTGCTCAACCGGCGCTTCATCCATATCTATGGTAGCGCCCTGAAAGGTAGTATTTTCCTCGTCCATATAACACTCTCCCGCAGCCGTACGTCCAAGATTATACCGATATTCTAATCTCCCACTCTTCATTGAGTCAAGCAAGTAAAAACTAGACACAAGGCACAGGGCATAAGGCTCAAGGCCCGTTATGGTCATTACGCTTCGCGCAGGTGCGCTCCGCTGTCATTCGGGCTGACGCCCGTCACTAGGCCTCACGGCCGTCATTAGGTTGTTACAATAAATGACCACAAATGACAGCATAGCGTAGTGACGGCCACGTTAAGTGGCCTAATGACCTAGGCTTCCGTTGTGACCAGTACTTTGTGCTCTGGGCGCAGTATTTTACTCGACCGTAACGCTTTTTGCTAAATTGCGCGGTTGATCCACATCAGTTCCTCTGAACACCGCGACATGATACGCCAACAGTTGCATGGGAATGGTGAACAGAATCGGTGCCAGAAACGGAGTTGTCGCCGGTACTGGAATGAGAGCGTCAACCTTCCCGGCAAGATCCTCACCCGAATCGTCACTCACTGCAATAATCTTTCCTCGGCGAGCTTTGACTTCTTCTATATTTGAAAGCATCTTTTCAAAAGTCAAGCCACGGTTGACCACTGCCACCACCGGCATGTGCTCGTCAATGAGGGCAATTGGTCCGTGTTTCATCTCACCAGCCGCATACCCCTCTGCATGAATGTATGATATTTCCTTGAGCTTCAACGCCCCTTCCAAGGCAATGGGATAATTGATTCCGCGTCCTAGATAGAGAAAATCTCGCGCATTGGCGTATTCACGGGCAATGGCTCGTATCAACTGGTCTTCACCGAGGGCAGTCTCCATTTTCTTCGGCAGCTTCACCAACTCCAAAATACACTCTTTACTCTCCTCCAGAGTGAGCTTCCCCAACTTTACGCCCAGATAGAGGGCTAGCAAGTAGAGTGAGACCAACTGGGTAGTGAAGGCCTTGGTGGATGCAACGCCAATTTCAGGACCGGCCTGAGTGTAGAGAACACCATCAGCCTGCCGCACTAGGCTACTTCCCACTACATTTGAGATGGCCAGAAGAAATGCCCCTTTTGTGCGACCTTCTCGCAGAGCAGCCAAGGTATCCGCGGTTTCACCGGACTGGGAAATGAGAATTTGCAGAGTCTTTGCAGTGACTATGGGATCACGGTAGCGGAACTCTGAACCCAGCTCCACTTCCACCGGCAAACCACAGAAAGACTCCAGTAAAAACTTCCCCACCAAACCGGCATGATATGAAGTGCCACAAGCCACAATGAAGATTTTGTCCAAAGACCTGATCAATTCATCTTTCAGATTGAGATCATCCAGAAAAACCTCACCGGAAGACTCACTTATGCGGCCGCGGAACGTATCAATAACCGCACGAGGTTGCTCGTAAATCTCCTTTTCCATGAAGTGCGTGTACCCGGCCTTCTCAGCCATGACCGGGTTCCAGGTGATGTGAGCTACCTCCTTCTCTCGACTTTCACCATCTGGCCCTCTTATCTCGAATGAGTCCTGGGTTAGAACAGCCATCTCACCATCGTCTAGAAAAATCACTTCCCTGGTATGACCTAAAATTGCAGGGATGTCTGAGGCCACCAGTAAAGCGTCAGATCCCAGTCCGAGAACCAGAGGGCTTTCTTTCCGCACTGCGATGAGTTTGTCCGGCTGCCGTTCATTTAAAATGACCAGTGCATACGATCCCTCTATAAGTCGGAGGCTTGCGGTCACGGCTTCCTCGAATGGAGCACCGGCTTCAATCTCATTATTAATGAGTTGTGCCACAATCTCGGTGTCTGTTTCCGAGTTAATCTGACAACCCATCTCAATGAGTTGCCTTTTCAGGGGAAGGTAGTTTTCTATGATGCCATTATGAACCACCGCGACGGGGCCAACCTTATGGGGGTGGGCATTGATATCCGAAGGAGGACCATGGGTGGCCCAGCGGGTATGGCCGATACCTACCGAACCGCTCACCGGCTGTTCCTCAAGAAGTGCCTCAAGTTGCGTGAGCTTTCCTTGACAGCGCCGAACCTCAATAATGCCCTCACTGACCACCGCTATACCGGCACTGTCATAGCCCCTGTATTCCAACCGTTTCAACCCCTCCACCAGCAGCGATACACAGTCATTCTGACCGATATGTCCGATGATACCGCACATTTCCAACCTCTAATACTAGTTCTAGGTATAATGCATTTTCTGTGGGAGTGGCTTTCTAGCCACGACTATTGCTGATTGCCGAGCCACTAGATCGCGACTGGAAAGTC
>Ga0316193_10001838_pt1 | contig 14616 bp, 14 predicted proteins | sample MerIslsedime2_MG_FD_207735 | JGI IMG/M metagenome (GOLD analysis project Ga0316193, IMG submission 207735) | Coastal sediment microbial communities from Maine, United States - Merrow Island sediment 2 | ecosystem: Environmental > Aquatic > Marine > Coastal > Sediment | place: USA: Maine...
TTTGGAATACATCATCTCTATGATGTCGTTGCGAATGTCATCAGCCCTGGATTCGAACTTGTGAGTTTGGGCAATGAGAAAATCGCAGTTTTCTCCGAGGCCGAAGTCAAAATAGCAATCCATGGCTTGCTCAAAGTGTTCCTGAGTCTTTTTCAGATTATCAAGGTACCTGAAAATCAACTCTTGAACTTGCCGCTCTTTTTTGAAAAGAAATTTAAACATAACGAACCCTTGGAAGTGGATAAAGTGATCTGCCCACTTCACCATAGTAGCCTGTGGCTACGGCGCCTAAAAAAATGATCTAAAGTGCCCAAAACCCAAAATGAGACTACTGCCACCCTTGGAAATCAGCAAGCTTTGTGCCATTCTGATAGATATCCTGAAGTTACAGGTTAAAGTGGTCGCCCCTTTGCTGTCAATGGACCAACTCCACAACCTCCTGGGTTGGGAGGAACTGCCAAGAACTCGCGATGAACTAGAGGTCCTCCGAATCTGGATTGATGAATTAGCCCAAAATAAGGGAGAAGAGTTGGTGCGGCGGCATAGGGTCATGCTCAGGGACCAGTGGCGGTATTTTGTAAAGCACGGGGTGGATAAGTTGGGTAAGCCCCCTATTGAGTAAAGAATCCGGGCCCTAAGGACACGGCTTTGAGCCTTCCCCAGAGGGGTGGAGCACTGTAAAATATCAAATTACAAGCACCGAATCTCAAGGTGTCAGGGTTCAGGTGTCAGGGGTGAGAAGCACAAGAGCTGAATACTGAACACTGAAACCTGAACACCGAACACTGAAACCTCCATCCGTCCTGAAACATGAACACTGAAACCTTTGTCATTGTGATTTGTGATTTGGAATTTCTATTCCTCCAGCACTCCAAAACAGCTCGCTTTCTTTACCGACAAAGCCATTCAACTCGTTGCATCCAGCCAACACATGTGTAGATTACCCTACAGCCCTTGCAGCTAATCTCCAGACAGAATACCTGCTAACTGCAAGAAATAGTGGATAATTACCAAAATGTCCTAATTGGTATATTTCTCGGTTAACAATTTGGTTTAGTAGGTGTGTGGACAGGACATCCTAGGCCTCCTGTGCACTCCCCCAGCGGCATCCAATGGTAGTCGCTGGGGGTTTTCTTTTTCTTATCCCCAATGTTTGTTGGCCACCCGTGAGAAAAAAATAGTATTTATTCTCTTGACAAGTCCGTTTTCGTTTATGGTAAAGTCTAGGTGCTGCGTTTTTTTGAGTTTGATACTCTTGATCCAACTGAATGGTCCTGCATTGCTCCCTTCTGTCTTGCCTATCTGCGGAGTGAGAAACCTTTTATATCATTATCCATTGGGAGAGATGTTCGTTCCCGACCGAGTCATCAAACGAGGGGGAGTCATGGCGTCGACAATGGAAATGCGCAGCACCAAAATGCTGATGGAGTTGGAGGCCCTGGCAGAGAAGCTCGGTATTCAAGTCGTTTACGAGAGGCTGCCTCGTAGCCGCAGTGGCCTGTGTCGTTTATATGACAAGTACATGCTCTTTGTGGAGAGGAATCTTGATGAGGATGAGCAGGTTAGGATTTTTGTTGAAGCTCTCTCTCGTTTTCATATCGATAACATCCAGATGTTGCCGAGGATTAGACACATTCTCCAAGAGTATAATTCGGCCATCCAGCCCCAATAGCCAGAAGGGAGGGAAGAGGTGAACGGCAAGCGCTGTGTGTTCATCCTCATGGCTGCCTTAATAGCTCTTTCCTACGTCATAATGTTTAGCGTGGAGGCTGAGGCAGATGGCTTCAGAAAAAGGTTAGTAAGATTTGATGGTAAGGTCACCAAGGGCAAGCTGGACAGCAGCGGTAATCTGATCTTCATTGGGCGGGGAACGTGGAATGCGCCGCTTAAGATTAGATTCAGTCCATTTGTGAGAGTGTATTTCGAGTTGGCGCCATTCATTGAAACTGAATCTCACGGCATATTGGGTGAATATACCGTTACCTTTACCTTTGTCCCAAAGGCCCGTGGCGCTTCTCATCAGAACCTAAGATTTAGAATCATGAACCGCGACGGTGACGAAATAACAAGCAATGGTGTGGCTGCCCCAAACGGTTCAGGGTGGGCGATTGGACTTGCTACTGAGCTAGAACCTTTCGAGATACACGTTTCCTACTCGTCAGAAAAAAGCAGAGACCTGACTCCGGTAGACTCCCAGCAAAGTAATCCTTCATAAATTTTATCTCACAGAAAGCACTTCCATGCAGGAGAATAAAAAATGGTGAAGAAACGGTATGGGTTGGTATTTGCTTTGACGTTAGCATTCCTGTTGACAACGGTGGGGTCCACCATGGCTGTGGAGTCCGGCCGTTACCAAGCTATGCAAATAAGCGTAGGGAAAAAGGGCGAATACAACATTTTTATCCTTGATAGCAAAGAAGGCCACATGTGGCTGTTGGAAACCAGAGAAAGCAGAATCGACGGCAAACTCTTCGGTGGCCTGAAGTATCAAGGAAAGCTGCGGGCCGGCAAAAAAGCTGGAGACATAATTTTCCAGTTTGGGAAAACTGAGTAAACCTTACCGCTCCCCCCCTCTGCTTTCTGTGCCGTGGTGTATCATCGCTTGAGCGAGTTCTAACCGTTCTAGGTAGAGTTCTACACCTATCTGCATCTTCGGGGGACGCGCACGACATTCTGTATTTCTAATCGTTCTCGAAACGTATTCGTCGCTGACTGTCCTAGAATGTCAACATTTCACGGACCTTATGTCACCTTGGAAAAAAAGAAGGGGTTGACAATCCCTGTCAACCCCTCTGTTTATCATGGTGGGCGGGGAGAGATTCGAACTCTCAACTTCCGCCGTGTGAGGCCTGATGTGGCTGTCAACCATGGGGTTCTACAGATGACTTGAACCCGCTTTAAATCAGCTAAAATGAGATTTCTATCGGTGGTTAACATTTTTTTCGGTTCTCCGTAAAACACCCACAAAAACGGCATTACACCCACAATTTTTTTGGCATATTACCCACAAAAATAATCAGTCCTTTAGAATCCCATTCAACTTCTCAATGATAGCTTCCCTGGCCTTCCTCGATGGCCTAAGACTGTGCACGTACCGTTTGGTGGTTTCAACATCATCGTGTCCCAGGATGGCCTGGATGTCTATATAATCCACATCGTGGTCATACAAATATGTTGCTAGGCCCCTTCGCATGGCATGGTAGCTAAATCTGGGCACTCCTGCAGCATCACAGTGCCTGGTGACGAAATTAGTGTTGTATCTATACCGACGTCGGTAATTAGGGCTGCTCTTGTGAGCGAGGTTAATGTTGATGAATACACTGCCGTCCTTGGAGAGGTGCCGATACTTGTCTTGCTGGTTTCTCAGGAACGGTTCAAGCCAGGGGAGGATTGGAATGTACTTCTCCTTGACGCTACCGTCCTTGCTTTTGGCTGTCTTCATGCGGAGTTGCTTGGTTTCAAGGTCTACATCATCCCAGTTCAGTGCCAGCACCTGCTCACGCCTACCTGCAGTCCACCAGAGGGTTGCGAGTAAGTTCTTGGCCTGGCCCTCAGCAACCTCGATCATCTTGTCAACGTCTCCCTTGGTGGCTACCTTCCGCTCTGCAACTGAGGCTGGTCTGGCCGAGATTTCACGGGCAGGGTGAACTGACCATTTGTATTTACGAACAACCCAAGAGAAGAAGCTGCGGATCTCTTTTCGGTGATTGTTATACTTTCGGTTGGCTACCTTATCGCTCTTGTCTGGATATTGGTAATCCAAATAGTCTTCAAGTGCTGCCCTGTCTATCTCATTCAAAGGCTTGTATTTGAAATGTTGCGCTAAAGGTACCACACTGCCATGGGCACGTTTAAAGAACTTGTCCAAGTTGGTTGGCGGTTTTGTGTAATCTCCTTCGGTGCCGCGCCTTAGAAACCTATCCTTGTTGCCATAGGTGTTTGGGTGAAATTGCTTTGCTTCCTCTAAATATTCATCTACCACATCGGAAACGAGAGGACCTCGATGAAAGGTTTCAATCCTCTGAATAGTCTTTCGAGTGATTTTCCACTCTCTGATCTCGCGGTACCGTTCTCGTTCCCACTGCTTGGCCTCCGATTTCCCCCTCCTACCTTCACCAAAAAGCTTGGTGACCCTAGCCACAGGCCTGCCACGCTTGGTTCCAATCTTCCACTGCCACGGGGAGTGTTCCTTTGAGTTGAGCCCTTTGGCAGCCTCGATGTTTTCAGTAATAGCCACGGCCCGGTACCTGGTGACCGTTTCTACCCTTCCGGTAATCCTTTTCTTGCGCCTATACGTGTATTTCTCAGCCACCATTGCCCTCCTTGCCAGCCGAAGACAACTTACGCCCTATTTGAATCAAATTATCCACAGTGTAGGAATAAAGTCAATTGTGAAACATGTCAATTATGGATATTTCTTGTTGTGGGATAACCACAACAAAGGATCCCCGAAATCCACCGCTGAGACCGTCAAACAGCCTCTCTCATCCACAATCTCTTTTTTTCCGGGTTTGGGTCGGAGCCAAAGCAAAAACGCCCAGAAAGAGCCATTTTGCCTCTGTGCTGCGGGAGTAAGTAAAGTGCTCTAGTACCCCTTTTTCTTGTCTTCCCCGGCAATCCTTCCCTGGTCAGTGAGCGCTTCCTTTTGTGCCAACAGTCTCTTTAAAGCCTACAATATACTGTGCCAGATTAAATTCCAGCCGAGTGTGAATTAAGGGAATCCACAGTTTTACTATGATCCCAATCGACTTTCGGGTCGGTTGGGGTTTTTTATTGCATTTCCTACCGCAGTCGTGTAGTTTGTAACCAGTTCAAATCCCAATTTAAATCCCCATTCATACTGTAGAGATTCTACTTTTCGTCCTGTACCGCTCTTACTGGTCTGAAAATCGCTCATCGCAGTCATAGGTTCTACCACTCTGGAGTGAATCATGTTGAGGAGTTTCCAGAAGGTGCCGATACGAAGCCTCTTAGGGGTTTGTCAGCTCCTTGGAGGCTTTTGTGTCATGGCGTGACAGTTCATAACTGGCAATACCGAGAAAGGAGGCTAGCTATATGCCTACGTATATCTTTTTATACAAACTGACCGATCAGGGGATTAAGAACATCAAGGAAATGCCTCAGCGGATGGAAAAGGCGATTGAGGCCTCGGAAGCAGTGGGCGGCAAAGTGCTTGGAGTGTACTCAGTACTGGGCGAATATGACTTAGTAAGCATTGCTGAATTTCCAAATGATGAGACAGTCTTGAGTCTCGCTCTGGCGTTTGGCGCCTTAGGCAACGTTAGGTCAACAACACTCAAGGCTTTCACGAAAGAGGAGTTTGCAGAGATCGTCAAGAAATTGCCGTAGCCCGAAGAGCTAGACTGCTGCTCAGTATTAACCATTATCAGATGTCTATATTGATTCGCCATGCTCAATTCCGGGATAAAGGAGTCAATGGCGAAGGAGGGTCTGCAATGAGACATTTTATGAATCGTTCAGTTTTATTTCTCATTGGGATCATCTGCGTTGGTAGTGTGGCTTTCACCACCCTTGCGCAGGCAGAGACACTGGTTGAGTCTAGTATATTCTTCCGAATTTACGTGGCTTTCAGCGTTGATCAGAAAGCAGCTCAGGAATGGCTGCCCGCTCCTTGGAGGGCAGTCTCGCTGCCTAAAGGACCGTTAGAGGGAGCCAATCTTTATGTTCTTTTCGACGACAAGCTTATTCAACAAGACGGCGAGGGAAAGCCGTACAAGGGAGGGACATACTGTTTAGCGGCTCTTATTGCTTTTGGCAAGAATCAACAGACCGGAGAGTTTGCTGCCTTCGTCACTCGGGTTTACTGGCCTCATGACGCTCCTCATGACTACAAGAACGCAGTCAAGGCCATGGTGTTTCGAGGGGCCACGCTACAGGGCGCAAACTTGGGAGGTAAGGGTAGCGAGGTGTGGACGGTGCGGGATGGTGCTGGGGGGATACTGGAGTTTCGGATGGATTACCAGCGGGCCGTCCCAAAGCGAGTAAAGAAGGAATTTAAAGTTCGCTCTAGTGTTGACCCGAATATCCTCTTCATCTACCGAGATGACTATGCCGGTGACTTGGTCAAAAGCATCCCGACTGGCATCGACAGGGTGCAAAACTATAAGTTCAGGGTGACCATGCCCGAACTTCGTAAGATGTTCGACGGGTCTGAGAAGCTCGTTGGCATTTTGGTAAATCCTAGTCGCATGCGGCAGAGGTTCCTTCCATAGCAGGCTGGAACATTTATCATGCAGAGTTGAAAAAGCCTTTTATCAAGCCACCTGTCATAAGATGGGTGGCTTTTTCATTACCACAACCCATTTTTATTGATTAAGAACTCCCTTTCGATACAGCGGAGTGTGCATTACATACTTCACAGTCACGCCACTTTTGCTCCACCCTAACATCTGGTAGTATGCTTGCTAGAGCGGAAAGTGTGAATTAAGGGATGTAATGTGAAGTTTTGCTGGGGACAAGGCGAGTTTGCATTTCTCATCATTGAGTTTACTTCGACTATGTATAACAAAGTGAACTAGTTGAGCCAGATCGTTGTCTAGTCGATCTTTTTCAGATGATAGCTTATTTCATTAAGCATTGCCCAAATCATAATATAATCCCTCACCAAATAGTTTTCTTCTGTTTTTGCAATACATTAGCATACCTTCTTTCCTTCCGATGCAGTACTGTAGTTCAGATATCCAAATACATACCATAAATCTCAATTATCGTTGATTCTGTCGCTGTCATAAGGATTATCGGTCCTTTTGAAGTTTACCGCGGAGTCCTTGGCTCCGCTTTTTTCTTCCAGCACTCCATGCTGGCCATCCAAGCTACCTCCCTCTAGGCATACTGATTGCATCTTTGCCAAACAGAAGCATTCAGCTTCAGTCTGTTGCCTTGCCTCGAAAGAAGGAGGAAAGTAGCGATGAAGCTATCACTTAATCTGATCACTTGGTTCATCATCTCCATTCCTGCTGGCATTCTTTTGGGTAGATTCTGTGCTGCCGGCAATGGCTTTTTGGCAGACTCCGCACCAAGCCAAGAAAAAGAGTCCGAAACTTTAGTAGACCTCCAGACAATGGAAGAGCATCCAGCAAAAAAGGCTGCGTAGCCTTCTCCCTGGTTGCCCACAGCTGTGGGCGGGCTTGTACACTGCTGTGTGCAGGTTTGCCATTCAGATCATTTCTCCTTAAAGCCTCATCCGACTTATGAGCATTCGATGGGGGTTTACTTCTATGGCACTAATGCTTTTACTCTTCTCCATTTTGCTTGAGCCGGAGATTTAGTCATGAAATCAAAGATAAAAAATTTTCTCATAGAGATAATTGTCATCCTGGGTCTAGTTTTAGCGGCAATAGCAATTGCGACTCAGCGTTTACGCTTAGAAATCCCATCCATGTTTTAGCTGTGGATTGTTGCGTTTTAACTCCACCCCTCCGTACTACCCACATAGTGCCTCAAATGATGGTTTTAACGATTGACAGGGATAGCTAGGCCGTTGGTATAAGGTTTAGGGGTAATAATCTCTTTGTTGGCTTCAAACGTATAGCGCCAAGCCCCAGCCCCCATTGGCCTTAACTGTAATGGTCAGTAGGGGCTTTCCTTTTCTTTACGTTGACAGGAAACCATATCGTGTGCCAGAGTAAATTCCAGCCGAGTTTAGATTAAGGGATGTAATCCCTACTTGGTCCTTTCCTTTTTCGCCTGCGAACACCATTTCGAGATTGTGGTTTTTCTTGACACAGCCCCCCATGTAACCTACATCTGAAATTAGTTCGATCTACTTTTCCAGCGCATCTTCGAGAGACCATACCTTTAGTTCTATCCTCTTCTGACCAGACTGCCACCGTACTCATCTCAGGCATCGTCTCCTATCTCTTGGAGAGAGTCATGTTGAGAAGCTTCCAAAAGTTGCCGATATGAGGCCTCCGAAAGGCTTTAATGCTTCTCGGAGGCTTTTGTTTTTTGATCTGCGCTTATAGAGCCAAACGACTTCGGGTAGAAAAGGCTACTAAGTGACGTGGATCATTAACTGTAAAACTAAAGGGAGGGAACAGTCATGACTACAATCAAGAGGAATTGGGGAATCATAGGCACTTTGTTCATTGCAGCCTTGCTTCTTATGCCTGCCACACAGGCCGAGGCGAAGACTGTGAAGTATAAAATCATCGCCCCCCTGACTAGGGTGGAATGGATTGCTGTTCCGGACGTGGAAAGGCACTCGGTTGTCCTGTATGAGCGGAGAGGTGTGGTTCTCTTTGAAAATGGCGAGACCGCAGCCTATTGCACCCGGGATACGTCCGACAATATCAAAGGTCAAGGCTCGTTTCATGGGTACAGCGACATACTCTATAAGGACGGTTCCACACAGATATTTGAGTATACAGGCACCTTGACGTTGGCTCCTGGTGAAAAGCTGCGCACAATGAAGGGCGAGGGCAAATACATAAAAGGGACTGGTCGCTTTGAAGGAATCCAGGGGTTGACCTCCTTCATTGGCAAGTACGTCACGCCCTACACCAAGGATACAACCAAAGGCGACGCCGTCATTGATGTCACTACAACCTATACCATGCCAAAAAAATAATTAGTGCTAGAGTGATGTGATTTTAAGATGAACCCTGCCAAGGTAGAGTCAGCAATGGCTCTACCTTTTTCTTTGGCTATACCGTATCGTTTTGATCTAAAGTCCGCACTGAGCTTGTGGGAGTGTGCATATCATACTCCACACTTCGTCCCTGAAGAACCCGCTACCACACTTTGTGCTAGATTCACAGGGAGCAGAAGTGTGAATTAAGGGATGGAATCTCCACTTTTGCGGTGATTGAAGTGACTTTAGATTTCACGATCTATACCCACTCAAATCAGTCCGTACTGCCCACTCAGTTTTCTTCCTAGTTACCCACCTGTTGAGAAAATCCACAAATTAAGTTGAAAAATACTACTAAAATAGTAGTTTTTCGTATTGTCTCGTGGCTCTTTTCGAGTTAGGTTCAAGCTACAACTAAAAAAAGAGTGTTTACCACTTTTCAGTTGATAAATGTTTTTTACAAGGAGGTACGACAATGCGAAGTCAATATCATAAACATATCAACGCGTTTCTCTTGGCACTCGCACTGGTGGTGGCCGGAATGATACACGTCGATCCAGTGGCTCTTGGGCAGACGGCTCCCCAAGATGACGTCCAGTCAACTGCAGTGCCGGGCCAGATTGCTCCTCGGCTGCAAGAGCTAGGGAATCATAAATTCCCCGTCACCACCAGTTCGCCACGAGCACAGCTTTTCATCAACCAAGGAATGATGCTGGCCTACGGTTTTAACCATGCCGAAGCCGCGCGCTCTTTTCGTGAGGCGGCACGCCTCGACCCTAAGTGCGCCATGGCCTACTGGGGAATGGCGTTAGTAATGGGGCCGAACATTAACATGCCGATGCCCTCAGAAGCTGAAGCAAAGGCCTATGAAATGATACAAAAAGCAGTGGCCTTGAAGAGTAATGCCTCCGAAAGAGAGCGGGCTTATATCGACGCGCTGGCAAGGCGCTATTCTCCGGAGGAAAAACCCGATCGCAATGAGCTGGACCGCGCATATGCCGAGGCGATGCGGCAACTACACGAACGCTACCCCAACGATCTCGACGCTGCCACGCTTTACGCTGAGGCGCTCATGGATCTACGCCCCTGGAATTACTGGACACGTGACATGCAACCCTATCCGGAAACAAAAGAAATCCATCGCGTGCTGGAATTGGTGCTAGAGCGTAATCCCAATCATCCTGGCGCCATTCATTACTACATCCACTCTGTTGAGTTAGGCCGACCGGAGCTTGCTGAAGCCGGGGCCGAAAGGCTGTGGAAATTGGCACCCGGGGCCGGGCACCTGGTTCATATGCCTTCCCATATCTTCCGACGGGTCGGCCGCTACGCCGACGCATCCAAAAGCAACGAGGATGCCATTGTGGCCGATGAAGATTACATCACGCAATGTCGAGCCCAGGGTGTTTATCCGCTGGCCTACTACCCGCACAATATTCACTTCCTGTGGGACTCAGCCACCATGGAGGGACGCAGCCATGTGGCAATCGAAGCCGCGCGCAAATCCGCCTCCAGCATCCCTAATGGCGCCTGGCGTGAGGTACCGCTTTTGCATCAGTTTGTGGTAGCGCCGCTCTTCGCTCACACGCGGTTCGGCAAATGGGACGTTATTCTCAGTGAACCCCGGCCACCCGAGGAAAGTCCCTTCTGGACAGGTGTATGGCACTATGCTCGCGGGCTGGCGTTCACTGCTACAGGAAGGTTGGACCAAGCGGCTCAGGAACTAAACAGCCTGGAAGGTATTGCTGCGGAAAAATCTCTGGACGGCTTTCGCGTGACGTTTTCCAGAAACGGGGCCAAGGCGATTTTAGACATCGCTGTTGAGGTACTGTCAGGAGAAATGGCCGCAAAGCAGGGAGATTATGATAAAGCCATTGCCCGGCTTCACCGCGCTGTCCTGCTCGAGGACAACCTGATCTATAACGAACCACCTGACTGGCATGTTCCGGCACGTCAATCGCTGGGTGCGGTACTGCTTGAAGCTGGAAGGGCCGCTGAGGCAGAAGCCATCTACTGGCAAGACTTGGAACGAAATCGGGAAAACGGCTGGTCTTTGTTTGGCTTGATGCAGAGCCTCCGGGCCCAGGGTAAAGAAGAACAGGCCGTTCTGGTGGAAAAGAGGTTCCGAAAAGCATGGAGCCAGGCGGACGTAACACTGATTGCTTCACGCTTTATGAGCGGAGCACGCACTGCCATGGCAACCACGGGAACAAAAGTGGCTGCTGTTCCACGATAGGAGTCAAGGCATTAATTACTAAGAGTGATATCAAGTATCCAAAGATGGTTTAGCAAAATAGAATGGGAAGTGCTCTATGCCAACAACACGCGCATGCCTCTATCACGCCAACGAACAGATCACCAAAGCCATGACGGCAGTAGAGGCAGACACTGGAGGCTCACCCATATTTGTTGCCACTATGAAGAAGTTCGTCGGCAAGTCGAAGAATGTTATATCGGCTTTAAACTGTGCAGACGACAACCTATTTGATCTCGTTATTGAATTGGAGCAAAGCGCCGAAAACGCAAAATATGAGTTGGGTGCCGCCAAGGGCCTAGCAAGTAAAACTCGGCAAAAGGTGGTAGACGCTTATACGTCGGTTGTCGTTGTGAAGAGGCGTCGTGGACCTTGGTGCGGCGACCCTTGAGCCTACACGAGTATGTATATTATACCCGCTTTTCTGATCCTGACTTGACTCATTACGTAGAGTTATTAGATCACCTAGTGGTTGAGTGCTGAGAAAACAAATAGATAAGGAGTTGAGGCAAATGGCACAACAAACAGCAGAAAAAAGAGAAAGAGTCTTAAACGGTGTGGATGTGGATGCGGTTGAAGGTTTGATAAATGCCGTAAAGGATGAACCAGATCTTGCCGAATCCAAATTTCGCATTTCTAACAAATGGATTGACGGTGGGCACAATCGCTCTACAGTCACTGGCTTTTATAGTGCTGGCCAGGAGATTTCTCATACCGAACCGTTTGTCCTGGATGCAGACGAACCTCCCATTCTGGCGGGAGAAGATAAAGGGGCCAATCCCGTAGAGCACCTTCTGAATGCTCTGGCAGCTTGTATGACTACCACCATGGTCTACCATGCCGCAGTTCGCGGCATAAAGTTGGAGGAAGTGGAATCGGAGTATGAGGGCGATATTGACCTCAAGGGCTTCTTGGCAATCTCCGATAAAGCCAGACCAGGCTACCAAGAAATCCGGGTAAAATTTAAGGTCAAGACTGATATTGAAAATGTGGAAAGACTTAAGGCGTTCAGCAGGCTGTCACCCGTATATGATGTCGTTAGTAAGGGGACACGAGTAGACGTTCAAATAGAGAAGAAATAAATGCTGATGGTGTGGTTGGTCTCGTCGGATTCAGGACGAAGTTCGGAAAATAACTGAGTTCAATTGTCGAAAATCTGAGGAGGCAGAGTCAGTTCTGACTCTGCCTTTTGTTTGAAACTGGAGATGACATACTCTCCACTTTTGCCCTTTTTGACGCTCCCCCACTTGCAGTAGTATGCTTGCTAGAGCCGAAAGTGTGGATTTAGGGATGTAATTCACAGTCTGCACCTTCCCCTTTAGGACAGCCGGTTAATCTCAAAAATGGTGGTTTTTCGTATTGAAAATAGTGTCCCTGGGGTTAGTCTTTTTTAATAAAGCTTTCACACTATTGAGCCATACAGTTTATGGAGCATCAACAAGACTCCAAGGGAGAACATTATGCTTGATGAAGCAACCGTAGAAAAATTTAAGGCAAGCCTGGGTGGTGAGCTTATCCAACCCAACGATGACAGTTACGATGACGCTCGTAAGGTATGGAACGCAATGATAGACAAGAGGCCCGGCCTCATCGCCCGCTGTAGTGGAACGGCCGACGTCATCACCGCGGTCAACTTCGCCCTCGAGTACGACCTGCTCCTCTCGGTTCGAGGCGGCGGCCACAACATCGCCGGAAGCGCTCTCTGTCATGACGGACTAACGATTGACCTATCCGGCATGAAGGGCCTCCACGTCGATCTGAAGACCCGCACTGTCCGCGCCCAGCCGGGCTGCAGGCTGGGCGATCTCGACCGAGAGACCCAGATTTTCGGGCTGGCGGTCCCCGCAGGCATAGTCACCGACACCGGGATTGCAGGGCTGACCCTGGGTGGGGGCTTTGGCTATCTCACGCGCAGATACGGCTACACCTGCGACAACCTGCTCTCCGCCGATGTGGTGACCGCGGACGGCTCTTTCCTCACAGCGAGCGAAAAAGAAAATTCTGACCTCTTCTGGGGCCTACGAGGAGGTGGGGGCAACTTCGGCATTGTCACTTCCTTCGAGTACCAGGCCTATCCGGTCGGACCGCAGGTCACGGCCGGGATGGTGATCCACCCCATGGAAAGGGCTCGCGAGGTGGTGGGGTTCTTTCGCGAGTTCTCCGTCACCGCTCCCGAAGAGCTTTGCTGTGTTCTGATCCTGCGTCTGGCCCCACCTGCACCGTTTTTGCCGGAAGAGGTACATGGCAAGCCAATCGTGGCGATCGCCGTGTGCCACTCCGGGAGTATCGAAGACGGAGAGAGCGCCGTGCGGCCCTTGAAGGAGTTCGGGAATCCGCTGGCGGATATCATCGCGCCCAAGCCGTTTGCGGTTCACCAGACTTTGTTCGACGTCGCCATGGCCCCGGGACGGCACTACTACTGGAAATCACACTATCTGCCCGAGTTCTTGGAGGCTGCTGGTAACGTTCTCATGGGTCATGCGGCTAAGATCAGCTCGCCCCACTCGTCGATCTTGGTCTTTCAGCTCGGCGGTGCGCTGGCACGCTTCGGCGAGACCGACACGCCGGCAGGAAATCGAGACGCCGCCTATGTGCTGAACGTCGCCGCCTCCTGGGAGGACCCGACGCACACCGACGAACAGATCGCATGGGCACGGGGATGCTGGTCGGATATGCAGCAGTTCTCCACCGGTGGTGTCAACGTGAACTTTCTGACCGGGGAGGAAGGAGACGAGCGGGTTCGTGCCGCCTACGGCGCCGCCAACTACAAACGCCTTGTGGAGCTCAAGAACAAGTACGATCCGCAGAACATGTTCCGACTGAATCAGAATATAAAACCTACGGTTTAAGAGGGGGCGCAGTCGCAACGTTAAGTGTCGACCGCCGAATCGGTGGAGGCCTTTTTGTGATCAATCTTGCACCAACATCGAGTTAAGGAGGGACTGTGATGAAAGAAGTTTCGTTACCCCCAGGGTTTCAGGACATGCTAGCCTTTGGCCTCGTCGAGGCACTATTAGGGCGTCGCTCCCGCCGCTTTTTCATGGGTGGGGAGATTCCGGATGGCGTGTTCACTTACACATCGAGTCACAAGCCGGTACCGTTGACCGATCTGGAAAAGATGCTGGTCGTGTCGGCTTGCGGGGGAAACACCTCTTGGCACCACATGATTTTTCGTGGCGCCAACTATGCGCCTCACCTTTCCAATTACTCAGGAGCTGCGGGAGGGCGAGTATTCCCTTCAGCGGCGGGGTTTCATACAAGCCAGACTTTCTTCACTGATGACGAAGGCGTGTACGTGATAGAGATGAGCGACGCGCCAGCCTTTGCCGAGCGGCAGGACGATGGATCGCTGAGCCTGGACGGTTTTGTGGACAATGTCCAAAAGCGTGTGCGGAAGCTTCAGGATGGGAGGCTTAGGATTTCCTCCGAGGTTCCGATCACCGAGGCACACAACACCTGGGTATTCAACAAACCGTCGACCCTACTAGTAATACCCGTGGGAGACCTGTCCCAGCACGTGTTGCTCAACGTGCTCTACATGCTGCAAAACGGCCTAGTACTGTACGACGACATCAACAAAAGGGCTGTTCCGGGCATCGAGGATTTCATTGACATTGTAGACGTGGAGAACGTCTGGCCCATTACGTTTGTGGAGCAGTGGTCACTTTCCGAGCTGACCGTCGAACTTGGGGCCAGCTGCTACGCCGGTACGCTCATGCTCCAGGCCATGGGACTGGGAGGATGGATGTTCAACGGAGTCGATCCTTTT
>Ga0316193_10001839_pt1 | contig 14612 bp, 14 predicted proteins | sample MerIslsedime2_MG_FD_207735 | JGI IMG/M metagenome (GOLD analysis project Ga0316193, IMG submission 207735) | Coastal sediment microbial communities from Maine, United States - Merrow Island sediment 2 | ecosystem: Environmental > Aquatic > Marine > Coastal > Sediment | place: USA: Maine...
ACCCGGCATTAAAACGGTCTCGGCAATCTCATTCTTTTTTGCGTCAATGTGGGCACTCATAGATTATGGATTAGTTTCTTTAACTATTTCAATTCCTGAGGAAGTGCCTAGACGAGAAACACCCATATCTATGTAGCGTATAGCGGTTTTTTTATCTTTTATTCCTCCTGAGGCTTTGATTTGTATTTTGTTTTGAATTATGCGCTGGATTAATTCAATATCTTCAAATGTAGCTCCTCCTGAGCCAAATCCGGTTGAAGTCTTCACAAAATCAGCCTTACCCTCAACAACCAGCATGCTGGCTATTTTTTTTTCTTCATCAGTTAAGTAACAGGTTTCAATAATTACTTTCAATTTCCTGGACCCAATGACCTGTTTTATTTTAGCTATTTCATCTTTTACCAGACCGTATTCTTCGAATTTTAACCAACCAAGATTTATAACCATATCTATTTCATCTGCCCCATGTTCAATGCAGTATTTAGCTTCACACAGTTTGGCGTCGGTAGACATGGCACCTAACGGAAAACCAATTACAGCGGCTATTTTGATACCGGAATCCTTTAATTCTTCCTTTGCCAGCGAAACATAACAACTGTTAACACAAACAGCGTAAAAATTAAATTCCCGGGCTTCAGCGCATAACTGTCTTATTGCACCAGGTGTTGCTGTAGGCTTTAATAAAGTATGGTCAATATATCGCTCTATTTGCATTAATGCGTTTTAAGATCGTTCAAATCGTTCATATGCGGCTTTTATCAACATTTCACGATGGTCCGGGTGTGAAATAGATATCAGGGCTTTTGCCCTTTCATACAAATTTTTACCAAAAAGATTTACCACACCAAACTCAGTAACCACATAGTGAACGTGAGCTCGGGTGGTCGTAACTCCCGCACCCTCTTTAAGGGTAGGGGTAATCTTGCTTACTCCTTTTGCCGTGGCTGAGGAAAGTGCAAAAATTGGTTTTCCTCCTTCTGAAATAGCGGCACCTCTTATAAAATCCATTTGACCGCCTACACCGGAAAAGTGTCGTTGTCCAATACTGTCGGCACACACCTGCCCGGTTAGATCTATTTCAATGGCACTGTTTATTGCCGTTACTTTAGGATTTCTTGAAATTACACTGGTATCATTGGTATATCCCGCTTCTTTGAAATGTACCAGTGGATTATCATCTACAAAATCATATAAATTTTTAGTGCCTGCGGCGAAACAAGTAACAATTTTACCGGTTTTAATCTCTTTTTCTTCTCCTGTAATAATGCCTTTCTCAACCAAAGGTAAAAGGCCATCGGAAAACATTTCTGTATGTACCCCTAATCTTTTATGGTTGTGTAAATTGCTTAAAACGGCGTTGGGAATATTTCCGATACCTAATTGCAAAGTGGCCCCATCCTCAATTAGTTCGGCAACATTTTTTCCAATTGCGTGTTCTAAATCTGTTATTTGTGTAATTGGTGCAACATGGATAGGCTGATCAACCTCAATAGCCATATCAATACTGTTTTTATGAATAATACCATCTCCGTGAGTCCTTGGTACCTGAGGATTAATCTGAGCGATAACTTTTTTTGCCGTTTGTATTGCCGGCAAAGCAATATCTACAGAAACTCCTAAAGAACAATACCCATGGCGGTCCGGGGGAGATACCTGAACCACTGCCACATCAAGGGGTAATATATTTCGCCTGAAAAGAAAATGTATTTCGCTAAGAAAGATGGGTATATAATCACCTTTATTTGTATTCACGGCTTTTCTAACATTGCCTCCAACAAAACAACTGTTTATATTAAATGCCTGATTATAAGGAGGTATTGCATATTTCACCTCTCCTTCAGTATGAATTGAAATAATCTCTACTTGTTCTAGTTCCTCATATCTTTCACAAATACTATTAATTAAAGTATTGGGAGTCATAGCAGCTCCTTGCAGAAATATTCGATCCCCGGATTTTACAATGGCGGCAGCTTCTGCTGCGGTAACAATTTTCATGTTAGTATTATATTGGATTTATAAAGCGCCTCATTTAAATAAATTAAGGCTAATGACATTCTAATTCTGTAGAAACCATTTCAACCATTGGTTTTGGGGATACATATGGTATTCCTAAACCCATTCCTCTCAGAATAAAAAGTAATCCTATGATAACTACAAAAACGGGTATTAATTTACGTATTCGCCGCTTAGAAGAATCCTTTAATATTCCACTCAGATAAACGGCTGTTGTCATTAATGGAACAGTACCTAAACCAAACAAAATCATATATAACGAACCTTCAAGAGCTGTACCCATTGCAATTGCTCCCAACAGGGCCATATAAACCAGTCCGCAAGGCAGGAACCCATTTAGAAAGCCAATAGTGAGAAAAGTATCTGCCGTTTTCTTTTTCAATGCTTTACCTAAATTGCTTTTAATTTTTCCAATAACCCGATACACAGGTCTAGAAAGGCTAAGCCTGCTCATATAGTTAAAGGGTATGATTACAATTAATATCATGAGTACTCCAATAAGAATCGATAGCTTTTGCTGTATACCAAAGATGTATAGTCCCTTTCCCAATAGTCCAAATAATAAACCAATAATGCCATATGCCATTAGTCTTCCAAAATGGTACATGAAAACCTGACCTGCTTTTTTATACTTATTATTCCGACTTACAGGCAGCATAAAGGCAATGGGTCCACACATGCCTATACAGTGTAAACTTCCCAAAAGGCCTAAGACTAAAGCAGACAATAACATATTACTAATTAATAAGTGATACTTTCTTTTACCAGGTACTTTTTGCCTTGATAATTCCAGTAAATTTTTATGTCCCAGCGACCATCCAAAAAACGTTTGTCAGGTATGAGCAAATGTTTATTGGATAAACTTATAGGAAAGTCAAAATCCAAGTGTTTATTGGATGGTCTATATAGGGACACTTTACCCTCTATTTCTTTATAATTCATTTTTGGCGGGAAAGTAATGGCTAGTCCATTTTCCTGGTTAACAAAACTGAATTGGGATGCATAATCTTTGGCATTATTAAGTGCATCAATCTCCTTCTGATAAGCCAGTTCTTCCTTGTAATACTCCTCTGTGACTAAATCATGATTGGCACGGTTATCTGTACTTGCAAGAATTACGAAATACATTATAAATGCAATAAATGCGATAAATGCCAATACTATTCCTGTTCCCCAGTTAAACTTCATACTTTTTATTTCTTATTAATGAATACTCCTAATTATAGCTTCTAGGTGCCAGGAACCTGGCCGTTGTTGTTTCAATTAATTGATCTCCACTATATACCCCAATCTTCAGTTTGTCTTTATCACCATTCAATGCAGCATTATTAATTTCTATAAACAAGGTGCCTTCTGCCAATTGCTGTGCGGGTACCTCAAAACTGCGATGTGATACCAAATCAATTTTTCCTTTATGAGAGAGAAGTTTAAAACTAACATCACTAATGTCTTTGGATGTTTTATTTATCAGCTTGTAGGTGTACACATTACTGATTATGTTACCTTCTTTATGTTCATATAGTTGTCCGGGTAACCTTAAAATATTGGCTTCCAGATCATTTCTTAAGAAAAGCATACCAATGAGCACTCCAATTAATATGACAAGTACTGCAGAGTATCCTTTTAATCTGGGATTAAAAGTAAATTTCGCCTTTTTTTCAATATTGTCTTCACTGGCATAACGAATAAGACCTTTCGGAAGGTCTATTTTTTCCATAATAGTGTCACATTCATCTATACAAGCCGTACAATTCACACATTCTAATTGAGTTCCATTTCTGATATCAATACCAGTAGGGCATACATTAACACATTGAAAGCAGTCTATACAATCTCCATAACCCAGTGCTTTCCTGTCTTCATTTTTTCGAAATTTCTTCCGACCATTTTCGGCTTCACCGCGTTTATGGTCATAGGCAACTACAATGGACTTATTGTCTAATAATACCCCTTGCATTCTCCCATAGGGACAGGCAATAATGCAGACCTGTTCTCTGAACCATGCAAAAACAAAATAGAATACTGCCGTAAAAATAAGAAGAGACACCAATGTGTTTATATGGGTGAGGGGACCATCTGTGATGTATTGCATTAATTTGTCACTCCCAATAAGATAAGCCAGGAATACATTTGCAATTAAAAAGGACATTACAAAGAAAGCGAACCATTTTAGTAATCGTTTCCGTATTTTATCTGCATTCCACGATTGCTTTGCCAATCGCATCTGAGCACCTCTGTCTCCATCTATCCAATACTCAATTCGCCTGAAGACCATTTCCATAAATATAGTTTGAGGACACATCCATCCACAAAAAATACGTCCAAATGCCACGGTAAAAAACGCTATAAAAATTACCCCTATGATCATAGAAATAACAAAAAGGTGGAAATCCTGCGGCCAAAACGGAAATCCAAAAATATTAAACCGACGCTCCAAAACATTAAACATCAGGAACTGGTTACCATTAATCTTAATAAATGGTGAAGCAAAGAGGAAGATCAGCAAACCATAACTAACCCATTTTCGATACTTGTAATACCTGCCACTAGGTTTTTTAGGGAATATCCAGGCCCGCTTTCCTTCTTCGTCAATGGTCCCAATGGTGTCCCTGAAATTCTCTTCCATAGCTTTATCTTCTATCCCCTATTCATACCCAGGTATGAATTATTCATTAATAACCACCGAGGTAGAGTCCGTCTCCTGATCCGGAGTAGCCTCATTAGGCGCGCTTTCCTCTTTTGGAGCATTTTCGTCTACCCATAGGTCCCCTTCAGCTGCCTTGGGATTAGCTGGTGTAGTGCCTTGAAAACTTAGCAGATAACTGGCTACCTGTGCCATTTCTAACGGTTTAAGCGTTTGCTTCCATGAAACCATTCCTTTACCGGCCCGACCACCTTCAGAAATGGTATTAAACACATTTTTAATTCCACCTCCCAGGATCCAATATTCGTCTGTAAGATTTGGACCAATCCCTCCGCCACCATCTGCCATATGACATACAACGCAATTGGTTTCAAATATGGATTTTCCTGCACTAATATCGGAGGCTTCAGTTAATAATGCCACAGTATTCACATCTACCAGATCCTTAGCAGTTTTTTTATAAGCTTCAATTTGGGCTTGTGCTTCCGCTACCTCCAGTTCATATTCTAAATCCTGATCATAATCGCCATAAATTTCGAATCTTATAAGGTATATGACCCCAAAAATAATGGTGGCATAAAAGAGGTAAACCCACCATGGCGGTAATTCATTGTCAAGCTCTTTTATGCCATCATAGTTGTGATCCAAAATGATTTCACCTTCAGCTTCTATGGGTTTGGAGCCTAATAATTTTTGGTACATTTTCTTACCCCAACTCCATTCCAATTGTTTGGATTTAGATTCCAAATACCTTTCTTTACCTTCTTCGGAAAGGGTTTGAAACATTACATTTTCAATGGACTTTAAAATAAGCTCAATTGCAATTAAAATCAATAACACCATCAATAGAAAGAACTGTGTTATAGGATATTCAATAAATGCGGGTTTTTCTCCGGAGTCAATAAAGTACTCCATTAGTCCGAAGATGATAAAGAATATTATAGGGATTCTGATCCACCAGGGTGACATATTTTTCATGGCTCTTATTGTTTTGGTTGATTATCTTCTAAGGGTATTTCACTTACTTCTTTTATATGCTCTTTGGAGGCGGTAAATACCCACCAAAAAAGAATGGCAAAAAATACAAAGAAGATAAGTAGTGATATCATGGGATACGTGGCAATGCCTTCCATACTTTCCATGTGATTTTTTATAAATTTTAGCATGATCTACTTGTTTTCTGACAATAATTCGTCGGTTTCCTTAACTTTTATATCCGTACCTAGCCGCTGTAAGTAAGCGATTAGCGAAACTATCTCACGATCACGCATTTCTACAAAGTCCAATCCGTTATCCGCAGCGTATTTTTTATCTGCTTCATAGGATTTTACAAAATCGGGATCAGCATAAAGGTTTTCTTCTATTTGTATGGACTGTTCTTCCATAGAAGCCTCTGCATTCGCAATTTCCTCTTCGGTATACGGTACACCGAGACTTACCATTGCTTCCATTTTTCCCTGTATATCACTTCTGTCGTGTTCATTGAGAACTAACCACTGATATGCCGGCATTATGGAACCTGAAGAGGTGCTTTGAGGGTCATACATATGGTTAAGATGCCAACTATCGGAATATTTACCCCCAATTCGCAATAAATCAGGCCCTGTACGTTTACTCCCCCAAAGGAATGGGTGATCATAAACAAACTCTCCTGCTTTGGCGTATTCTCCATATCGTTCCACCTCGCTTCTGAAAGGACGAATCATCTGAGAATGACAACCTACACAACCTTCACGTATATAAAGATCTCTTCCCTCCAATTCCAGAGGAGTATAGGGTTTTACACTTGTAATAGTTGGTATATTTGATTTTACCAGAATAGTTGGGACTATCTGGACAATCCCCCCAATAAGAATGGCTATTGTAGCAAATATTGTCAATTTAATAGGTTTGCGTTCCAGCCAGGTATGATACGTTTCTCCTGCGGTTCTTTTTTTAGATACCCTGGTTAGGGCTGCTGCTTCTGCAAGTTCATCTTCCACCTTGCTACCCGAGCGAACCGTAACTACTATGTTGTACAACATTACAATAAACCCAACAATGTACAGGCTGCCACCAATCGCCCGCATCCAGTACATTGGCATAATTTCATTTACTGTCTCTAAGAAGTTCCCGTAAACAAGGGAGCCGTCCGGATTAAATTCTTTCCACATCAAAGCCTGAGTAAAGCCGGCGACATACATGGGCAAGGCATATAATATGATTCCTAAAGTACCAATCCAAAAGTGGAAATTAGCCATAGGGATAGAATGCAGTCTGGTTTTAAACATTTTGGGCACCATCCAGTATATCATTCCAAAGGCCAGAAAACCATTCCAGGCAAGGGCACCTACATGGACATGTGCAATAATCCAATCACTAAAATGGGCTATGGCATTTACATTTTTCAGGGATAACATGGGACCTTCAAAAGTCGCCATCCCATAACCTGTAATTGCAACCACCATAAATTTAAGGGTTGGGTCTGTACGTACCTTATCCCAGGCTCCTCTAAGGGTTAGTAACCCATTTATCATACCACCCCAGGAAGGTGCAATAAGCATAACTGAAAATGCTACACCTAAATTTTGTGCCCAATCGGGTAAGGCCGAATAGAGTAAATGGTGAGGTCCGGCCCAGATGTAAATAAAAATCAATGACCAGAAATGGACTATGGAAAGTCTATAGGAGTATACAGGCCTGTTGGCCGCTTTAGGCACAAAATAATACATTAGTCCTAAAAAAGGTGTGGTAAGGAAGAAAGCCACAGCGTTATGACCGTACCACCATTGAACCAGGGCATCCTGAACTCCTGCATATACCGAATAACTTTTTAAAGCGCTCACCGGTAATTCCAGACTATTGAAGATATGAAGAACAGCTACTGTTACGAATGTGGCCAAATAGAACCAAATAGCCACGTAAAGGTGACGTTGTCTTCTTTTAACCATTGTTCCAATCAGGTTCCATCCAAATGCGACCCATACAAGCGCAATTGCAATATCAATTGGCCACTCCAACTCAGCATATTCTTTAGAAGTACTATATCCAAGAGGAAGCGTGATTGCTGCCGCTACTATTATGGCTTGCCACCCCCAGAAGTTAAACTTACTTAGGAAGTCACTAAACATACGGGCTTTGAGTAAACGCTGGGTAGAGTAATAAACCCCGGCAAAGATAGCGTTCCCTACGAATGCAAAGATAACAGCATTGGTGTGCAATGGGCGAAGTCGTCCAAAACTTAGAAATGATATTCCATCTGTTATATTAGGGAATAGAAACATTAATGCAAGTAGTAATCCTACGAGCATACCAATGATTCCCCAAAACAAGGTGGCATAGAGGAAATTTTTTACGATCTTGTTGTCGTAATAGAACTGTTGTACTTCCATAATTACAAATTTTGCTTTTTATTTAGTTGGTTTGATTTTTTGATTTTAGTAGTAGGTTCTATAGTTGTGTTTTTTACAACTTCATCTTCAAATAACATTCTGACTGAGGGAGTATACGAGTCATCATACTGCCCGCTCCGAACAGAAATGATAAAAGCAGCAAAGAAAACCAGTGCTACTACAATACTAATTGTAAGCAATAAATAAATGACACTCATACCTACCTGAATTCTGGCGTAAAACTACATTTGTGGACAATTTCAAAAAATGACATATGTCAGGTTCTTTAATTAATTTAACTTCTTTCCTATTACATTGGTTGCAAGTGTAGCAAAAGCCACAATGCTAATTGAACTCAATGGCATTAAGATTGCTGCAATTACGGGTTCTAACTGTCCTGTCACAGCAAAATAAAGCCCAACCACATTATACATCAATGAGAGAATAAAACACAATTTAATAATTTTTATGGCCTTTTTAGAGGCCAGAATGTAATTGTTAAGATATTTAAATTTTGTAGCATCAAGAATTCCATCACAGGCGGGGGAGAAAACGTTTATGTTTTCAGAAATTGCAAGACCCACATTACTCTGTGCCAGAGCACCTGCATCATTTAGACCATCACCCACCATTAGGACCTTTTTGTCATTAGCCTGTAACTCGCTTATAAACTCCAACTTATCCGTTGGTTTTTGATTAAAATATAAAGGGGTCAATTTTGGTAAAAGCTTTTCCAGCCTGGTCTTTTCTCCTGAATTATCGCCCGATATTACGGCTAAATCCATATAGCGCCCCATTTCTTTAAAAACTTCCGAAACTCCTTCCCTGTAATTATTATTAAAAACAAAACACCCCTTATAGGCATCATTTGCGCTTACATGAACGGAGGTGCTGTTATAATCACTTTGTTGTTGATGCCCTACAAAATCTGCGGAACCAACTTTAACGTCGCTCTTGTCCTTAACCCCTTGTACTCCTTTCCCTGTATATTCCCTATACTCATCAAGGGTTTCTATATCGTGTTCTTTTAACAATGCATATAGTGATCTGCTCAGCGGATGGTTGGATGCCCTCAGGGTATTTTTTAGCAAGGATTCCTCCTCAACAGAAAGCTCCATGCCTTCATAGGAAATTGAACTAGATTGCGTTGTTGTTATTGTACCGGTTTTATCAAATATTGCAGTATCTATTTGAGCCAACTGCTCTATTACACTACTGTCCTTCAGATAGAATTTTTTACGTCCGAAAATCCGTAACATATTGCCCAGGGTAAACGGAGCTGCAAGGGCAATAGCGCACGGACAGGCAATGATAAGTACAGCTGTAAAAACATTAAATACCTTACTGCTGTCCTGATACATCCAAAAAGATGCTGCAATTATGGCGATAGCCAATACAGCTATTGTAAAGCGTTTTCCTATGCTGTCTGTTAAAGTTTGAAAAGCAGTTGTCTTGTCTTTTTGGAAAACCGAATTACCCCATAATTGTGTGAGATAGCTCTGAGAAACACTTTTTAAAGTTTCTATTTCAATTGCGCCATAACACTGTCTGCCTCCGGCAAAAACTTTATCACCGGAAATTTTTTGGACAGGTTCTGATTCTCCGGTTACAAAGCTATAATCTATTTGGGCCTCCCCGCTTATAAGGATTCCATCTACCGGAATTAGTTCCTTATTCCTTATTAGTAACCTGTCGCCTCTTTTAATATCATATACCTGAACTGTTTCCTCTTTCTTTTTTTTGCTTAATCTGGTCACCGCAATAGGGAAATAGGACTTGTAGTCGCGTTCAAAAGAAAGGAATGAATATGTTTTTTGTTGAAAGAACCTCCCAATCAATAAAAAGAAAATTAATCCTGTAAGACTATCAAAGAAGCCCGAACCCAGGTCAAAGAATATTTCGAAACTACTACGAGTAAAAAGCACCAAAATACCCAGGGCAATTGGCACATCAATATTTAAAAGTCCGGAACGCAATCCTTTGTAAGCAGAGATGAGATAATCACTACCTGCATAAAATACAACAGGGAGTGAAAAAGCAAACATCAACCATCTGAATAAACCTTTGTACTGATCAAGCCAAAATTCCCCCACCTCAAAATACTCCGGAAAAGATAAAAACATAATATTCCCAAAAGCAAAACCGGCAACACCAAGTTTATATAATATACTTCTGTCTGTTTTACTCTTACCCTTGTCATAATCATCAAGGGAGATATAGGGTTCATAACCAATTTTTGCTAATAATATAACCAGTTCTTTTAATGTAACCAGTTCCGCTTTAAAAGTAACTCTAACTGTTTTTTTTGGGAAGTCTACCTGTGAATTCGTAATTCCGGGATGTAATTTTTTTAAATTCTCCAACACCCAAATACACGAACTGCAATGTATACCTGGAATAAACAGATTAACAATTTGAACAGTTCCATCATCAAATTCAATTAATCGTTGTGCAATGGTATTGGAAGTGAGAAAATCGTATTTTCCTTCAATGGCTAATGGAGTAGTACCCGCGCCTGATTGAAGATCATAGTAATAGGTTAGATCATTAGACTGAAAAATCTCATAGACTGTTTTACATCCGTTACAACAGAAATTCTTATCGTCAAATACTATCGCCGTGATGTTGCAGTTATCACCACAGTGGTAACATTTACTCATATTAATAACATTTGCTTACTACCTGAATGCGAAATTGTAGTAATTTACTTAAAATATATATGATATTTGTCACCTTTTCGATAATTTTGAAGTTCAATAGCGTAAACAAAAATCCATGGGCTCTGAAAACAGGTGCGAGAATTGTATAGTACGTCAATTTAATTCCTTACGGGCTATGAGTAAGGATGAATTAAAACAGGTTTCTGATTCAAAGATTTCCAAAAGCGTTAGAAAAGGCGAAGCTATTTTCGAAGAAGGAGAAAAACTAAACGGGGTGTTTTGTGTTCGGGATGGGGTTTCAAAGCTTTCTAAACTAAGCTCTAACGGAAAAGATCAAATAGTGAAATTAGCCACAAAAGGTGAAGTTATGGGTCAACGTTCTGTGATTGCAGAGGAGACTTCAAATTTAAGTGCAGTCGCTGTTAACGATATGGAACTTTGCTTTATTCCCAAAGAAGTAATTGTGAATACCTTACACAAGAATCCTGGTTTTACATTTGAAGTCCTTCGCCTCATGTCACATGACTTAAGAGAAGCAGATGATGTGATTGTAAATATTTCTCAAAAAACTGTAAAACAACGTATCGCAGAAGCATTCCTTTATCTTAAATCTAACTATGGTGAAGACGCGGACGGATATTTAGTTCTTACCCTTTCAAGGGAGGATATAGCTAATGTTGTTGGCACTGCCACGGAATCCTGCATTCGAATTATTTCGGAATTTAAAAAGAAGGGCTTGCTAAAGAGTTCCGGGAAGAAACTTGGAATTTTGGATGAAAAGAAATTAAGCGAACTTGCTGAAGGATTTTAGTTCAGCACTTCAGTACTAATTCAGCCCCAATATAGTTCCTGCCTAAAGTAAATAAGTACTTGTCAATAATTATTCAGGATTTAAAAACCTGACATATATCATTGTTTCCATGTAATCCCAGAGGTATTTTTACACCGTTGTTTCTTTAATCGGGTGTATGAAAAACATATTATTACCAACAGATTTTTCCAAAAATTCTTTAAATGCTGCAAAGTTTGCAATTGAATTTTTTAAAGAAGAAGAATGTGCTTTTCATCTTTTAAATACATATACCCCTGCTATAGTACACAGCCGTTTTATGGCTGCTACTATTCATGGAGGGTTACTTGAAGATAATGTTCGATCCGAGTCTGAGAGTGGATTGGAAGAATTTTTGAATCAAATCAATACGTATTATAAATACCCTCAACACAGTTTTAATTGCGTTTCTTCGTTTAATCTGCTAACCGAAGAAATCAAAGAGCTTGTGGAAGCAAAGGATATTGATTTTATAGTAACAGGTACAAAAGGATCATCTGGCTTTGAGGAGGTATTTTTGGGAAGTAATACCGTAAGAATAATTAAGGCCGTAAGAACATGCCCAATTCTGGCGGTACCGGAAGATTTTGAGTATATAAAACCTGTTAGAATTGGTTTCCCTACCGATTTTAAAAGAAATTTTAGTGTAGAAGTAATTAAGCCTTTGATTCAGCTGACTGCTAAATTTGGAGCTACTATAAATATAATGCATATTAGCGAGGAGGAAGAATTGAACAAGTACCAGCATTCAAATAAAGATATATTACTGGAGTATGTTTCGTCTGTATCACATTGTTTGCATAGCATGCCTTATTTTGCCAGTAAATCAGATGTGATTGAATTCTTCATAAAGGAGTTTGACATCCAATTGCTTGCCCTTGTACATTACCGACATGGATTTCTGGAAGAATTAGTTAAAGAACCTGTGGTCAAACGCATTGCGTTTCACACGCCAATACCTCTTCTGGTATTACCCGACTAGTTCAGAAAATAAAGAAAGCAAAATTGGTCTCTTCGAACAGAGGAGTAGCATTTATTTGCTTATTGGGTAATCCTCATAGAAGTCTTCAAATGTTTTTGAAGTTTTGTAGTTGTCTGTAAGTACTTTATAGACCATATAAACTATCATTAACTGACCAAGCACAGTGAGGTAAAAGACCCAGCTAAAAGCGAAATTCATAGTGGCCATTATGGTTACCATTATTAACAGGATAGTGGTTGCTCCAACCCAGAACATAGCAGAAGTATTCATTTTTTATTTTAAAGTTATCTAAAATCAAAAAACGCCGGTGTTAACGCAATGATAAATCTGTAGATAGTTATAAATTCCAGAACATATCTTCTGTTGGAATATTCTTTTGTCTGCCAAGATCCAAAGGGCTAAAATTTAGTACGTTAAACAAGTACCAAATACTGGATGAGATTGCCGGAGTGCTCGAGGCATTTTCCCACAATAAAGAGGAACCATAACTGGTGCCTTCATTTGTTGCATACGGAAGACCTAGTGAATTTAACTGGGCCGAATTATTCATTTGCGCATTTTTTAGTTGCTGTAAAATTCCATTGGCTTCATTGGCCATATTGGCTTCTTTAAAAGCGAGGGCCATTTGCGCGGTACCTTCTAACCAAATAACATCTTTATCTTCATCAAAACAATAACCGGAAATTTCTTTGCCATTATAACTTGCCACCTGGGTGTTTTTGTAGCGTTCTGCTTTAATAAGTACTTCTTCGGGGAAATTCTCAAATATTAAATAACCCAGGGAATGCAAATCCATAGCATAATAATGGGTCTCATTTTCCGGCCATGCCACAAGCAGCTTGTCATTTGTGTTCCAGCGTTCTTGTTTAAGATAATTTAATATCCCCTTATGAAAATCGTCATAACCTGCAACTGCGTTAAAAGCAGTTATAATTCCTTCGGTTATTTTGTGTATTTGTGTCCCATCTTCCCTGAACCCGCCCCATAGGCCTCCATCTTCATCCTGCAGGCTCCTTATCCAGTTTTCCAAAAGTTGGGCTAAAGGAGTATACTCATTATTTCCAGTTTTTTGGTAATAGTTATTTAGCGCTATCAATAACCAGGCATTATCGCCAAGCCAAATAGTATTGCCATTATTTCCAGCGCTATCTCTGAATTGAAAAAACCCTCCTCCGTTTAGAACGAATTCTGAATCGATTTGGTCATTGAAATAATCAAAAATATGCTCGGCTTTTTCATATTCTCCTGTGGATATAAATGCCAGAGCAGCCAATGAATTATCATATAGGGAAACAAAATTTGAATCTTCAGTGCTTGTTAAAAGGCCATTGCTAAGTTGAACATGGCTGATCCATTTATAGATTTCCAGCTCTTCTCCTTTGAGTGTATTTTCAAAATTATTTTCAGGGAGGTCAATACCAACTGCCTCATCCTCTTCAAGAGAAACATACTCATAAACTGAATCCAGCGTACAGGAAGAGATAAAAAAATATAAGATTGTATAAAATAGTAACTTCTTAAGCATGATGCAGGCGTTTTTTGATTTGGGTAATCGTCTTATAAAATTAATACTCAATGGCCAGGCCTTTTCAGCTTTACGACCAACGAATGGTATGTCCGACAAAATTCAATGCTAAACACAGCTTATCCCATAAATCAGTTTTTAGCTGAAAGCTGATCTATTCAACTCAGTTAAAAAACATCGATGAACGGTAAGAGTTTCCTTATTTTTGTTTTAAATTATTTTATGAATCTTCCGGAGACTACAAAAAAGAGAGTCGTAATTATAGGCGCGGGTTTTGCGGGAATTTCACTAGCCAAGAAACTGAGGAAACTTCCCGTTCAGGTTGTTGTCATAGATAAACACAACTACCACACATTTCAACCGTTATTATACCAGGTTTCCACTGGAGGTTTAGAACCAGATTCTATCGCCTATCCAATTAGGAAGATCTTAAAAAGGCTTCATAATTTTTATTTCAGGCTGGCTACGGTAACTAAACTAAACCCTGAACTTAAAGAAGTACATACAGATATAGGTAAAATCCCCTATGATTATTTGGTTATTGCTACGGGTACACGAACCAATTACTTTGGCAACACGGAGATCCAG
>Ga0316193_10001840_pt1 | contig 14608 bp, 10 predicted proteins | sample MerIslsedime2_MG_FD_207735 | JGI IMG/M metagenome (GOLD analysis project Ga0316193, IMG submission 207735) | Coastal sediment microbial communities from Maine, United States - Merrow Island sediment 2 | ecosystem: Environmental > Aquatic > Marine > Coastal > Sediment | place: USA: Maine...
GGCGCTGCCCGGTCATCTCGCGACCGAGTGGATGAACACGTTTGGAGACAACCTCTACAACTTTTACGGATCGACCGAGGTCGCGATGGCGACCGTGGCGACCCCGGAAGACATGCGCGCAGCGCCGGGCACCGCGGGGAAACCGCCGCTCGGCACGGCCGTCAAAATCCTCGACGAGCACGGGCAACCCCTACCCACCGGAGTGACCGGCCGGATCTTCGTTGCCAACTCGATCTCGTTCGAGGGGTACACGAGCGGCGATGACAAGGAGCGACTCGAAGGAATGGTTAGCAGCGGTGATGTCGGCCACTTCGACGCGGGCGGCCGACTGTTCGTCGACGGCCGCGACGACGACATGATCATCTCTGGCGGCGAAAATGTCTTCCCACGGGAAGTCGAAGACCTGATCGCAGGCCGCGACGACGTGGAGGAGGTCGCTGTAATCGGCGTGAGCGACCCGGAGTGGGGCCAACGCCTCAAAGCCTTCGTAGTCCTCAAGCGAGGCGCGACCCTCGGCGAAGACGCGGTGAAGGCGTACGTGAAACAAGCGCTCGCGAGCTACAAAGTCCCCCGCGAAGTCGCGTTCATCGAAGCCCTTCCCCGCAACGCGACGGGCAAGATCCTGCGCCGAGAGCTGAGCTAGGGGACGCGCTCCCCTCCCAAAACATCTCGAATTCCAGATGCTTGCGCGCCCAACCACGCAGTCGCGGGCCCACGCACCGATTGATCGCTAGCTTGAAGTCATGTCTGGTGGGGAATGGACCCGTCGCGTCTGCGTGGCGATGGCGGTCAGTTGCATGATGGTGGCGTCGCCCTCGACGGCCATCGCCGAAGTATTCGCCGGGGGTCCAGACGATGACATCGAGGCCATGATCAACGGCCTACAACCGGGAGATGAGCTCGTCCTGGCGGGCGGGATGTACACGTTGAGCGAGCGATTCTCGTTTGCGATCACTGGCACTGAGAACAACCCGATCGTCATTCGGGCGGACGATGGTGAAACCCCGCACTTCCACCGTCCAGACGCCAATCAGAACGTCATCGACATCGACGATGCCGAATTCGTGACCCTCCGCGGTATCGAGGTTTCAGGCGGCTCCGCGGGGATCCGAATCAGCGGAGCTCGTTTCCTCACGATCGAGGGCTGCGAGATCCACGACACCGGGGACGTCGCGCTACGCGCGAACGACACCGGCGTCACCTACGAGTCGCTTCGAATCCTGCGCAACCACATCCATCATACGAACAACACCGGCGAGGGCATGTACCTCGGTTGCAACAATAGCGGCTGCGAGGTGGTCAACAGTCTGATCGAGGGAAACTACATCCACCATACGGATCAGCCTTCCGTCAGCCAAGGCGATGGAATCGAGCTCAAAGAAGGAAGCTCAGGCAACGTGATTCGCGACAACGTGATTCACGACACGAACTACCCATGCATCCTCACCTACGCGACGAACGGCAACCCAAACATCATCGAACGGAACGCAATGTGGAGTTGCGGCGACCACGGCATTCAGTCCGCGGCTGACGCCGTGATCCGCAACAACATCATCCTGAGCGCGAGCGCAGATGGCATCGCGATGCAACCGCACCAAGCCGGAAGCCCTTCGAATCTGGTAGTCGTGCACAACACGATTCTCAACGCCAGCGGCGACGCGATTAGTCTTAGAGGCATTACAGGGTCGGTCATCATCGCGAACAATGCCCTCTACTCGCAGAGCGGACGCGCTTTCTACGCGAACGGAACCGCGGACCTCGTCTTCTTGGGCAACGTGGGCGTGGGTGAGGCGTCGATGCCCATCGCAACAGGCAATCTCGATCTGGACTTCGTGGCTGCGGGCTTCGCGGGAGCTCCCACCATGGACCTGTTTCCCGAAGGTGGAGGATCGCTGCCCGGGGCCGGCAGCGCAACACACGTACCTGCGGACGACTTCAATGGCACGCTACGACAAGGCGCGCCCGACGTGGGCGCCTACGCATACCTGGACGACGGCAACCCAGGCTGGACGCTCGCCGAATCGTTCAAAACGCGGGCGCCGAACGAGGATCCGGGCGCTGGTGGAACCGGCGGTGCCGCTCACGGGTTCGGGGGATCGACCGGCGCGGTTCCCGGCACCGGCGGCGCTCTTGCCGAGCGACCGCATGCGGAAGACCCATCGGGTTCGGGATGCTCGATCGGGCGGCACGGCCATGGGCCACAGCTGCTTTGCTGGCTGCTTGGGCTTGCGGCCTTGGCCAGGCGCCGAGGCGCTCGGCGATCCTGGCTGCACTGACCCCCCAGGAAGGGCGAACTGGGCTATTCTCGCCTGATGGAACGAGCGCGCGAACGCGCTTCATCAATCGCCATCTTGACGTCCATACCGATGGTGGCGCAGCTGATCGCCGGGCGCGCAGTGCGCGACGCGGTGTTCCTGACGGAATACGAAGCCGTCTATCTCCCTCGGGCCATGCTTGCGGCAGCGCTCCTGTCGCTCGTCGCCGCCGTGTTGGTGGGCCGTGCGATGCCACGGTGGGGGCCGCGGCGTACCGCTTTGGTTCTGACGACGATCAACGGCGGACTATTCGTTTTCGAGGGTGCACTGCTCAGCGCGGCGCCGAAAGAAATCGCCGCGCTCGCGTACGTTCATGTGAGCATCGTCGGCGCGCTGGTCGTCAGCGCATTCTCGTCGATCGTCAACGAAAGGTTCGATCCCCTGTACGCGAAAACCGTGGTCGCCCAGGTGGGCACCGGTGCGGCGCTTGGAGGTGTGCTTGGAGGTGTCGCGGCTTTGGTTCTATCGGATGTGTTGGAGCTCGGTACGGTGCTGTACGGTCTGGGCTCGCTCAGCGCCCTTGTGGGCTTCGGCGTCTGGAATGTCGGAGCCTCGCCGCAGAAGACGAGACACTCCCAGCAGGAGGACGGCTTCGGCATTGGAGCCATTCGTAGCGACCCGTATCTGGCGAGGATCTCCCTAGCTGTGGTGCTCCTCGGTGCCATGGGCGTCTTGCTAGATTACGCCATGAAGGCGGAAGCCGACGCTCGATTCGCCAACTCGGCCGAGCTGCTTTCCTTCTTTGCGACCTTCTACATGGTGACGGCGCTACTGACGTTCCTCATGCAGGCTGGGGTGGCCAAACCGCTGCTCGAGAAGATCGGACTCGGCGGTACCATGGCGGTCCTTCCGTTGGCCGTCGCGGTGAGCGCAGGTTTGGGCGCGGCCTGGACTCAGCTTTGGACGGCGACGGTGGCACGAGGAACGCAAACCGTAGTCTCGAGCTCGCTCTTTCGATCTGGCTACGAGCTTCTCTACACGCCCATTCCTCCAATCAAGAAGCGAGCAACCAAGGCGTTGATCGATATTGCGTGCAACCGAATAGGGTACGGGCTTGGCAGTGTGCTCGTCATGGCGATTGTCGCCACGGTGGCGGCGCCGGATGCTGCGATTTCGTGGGTCATGCTTAGCGCGATGCTGATCGCGCTAGCGTCCGTATGGATGATACGCCGGCTTCACTCGGGCTACGTGGACGCCCTCGCGACGAGTCTCCGTGCGGGGTCCCTCGTCTTGCATTCCGACGAGATCGTCGACGCAACGACCTTGCATACGCTTGCCCAAACCGCAGGGGGGCTCGATCGGCAAGGCATTCTAGAGCGAGTGGCCGAGCTCCGTGGACGTGGAGACGACAAACGGCCTTCCGCAGATCAGACCATCGACCAACTCACCAAGCTTCTCTCGGACGATCCGGAGCAAGTGTCGAGCGTCCTCGTCCAGAGATCGCTGAGCCCGCATTTCGCGTCCTACGTGATCGAGCTTCTCGGCGATGATCGGTACGCAAGAGAAGCGTATGGGGCCCTTGAAAAGATGGGTGCGTCAATCACGGGCCAGCTCGTCGACGCAATGCTCCGAGCTGAGAGCCCCATTGCGGTCCGACGACGACTGCCACGACTTCTCCGCAAGCACAACAACCCGCGGGCCATCCGAGGGCTAGTTGAGGGGCTCCGGGACGAGGCGTTCGACGTTCGCTATCGCTGTGGGCACGCGCTCGCCGACTTGCAGAAGTTCAACCCAGATCTCGACCTCCCACGGGACGAAATCATGCTCGCGGTGGAGCGGGAAATGGCCGCAGATGACACGCAGTGGCAGCACCGGCGACTCGGAGAGGAGGTCGCACCGGAGCTTCGAAGCGAGATCGATGCGCTGCTGGAGTCTCGGGAGGATCGGAATCTCCAGCATGTCTTCACGCTGCTGAGCCTCGCGCTCGACGGCGATGCGATCGTCCTCTCCTTGCGGGCGCTCTCGAGCGAGAACGACAATCTGCGCGGCACTTCGCTCGAATACCTGCACAACGTCTTGCCCGAGCGAGTGCGCGACTCGCTTTGGCCGCGGCTCACGGAGCGATCTGAACGGCAGAGCATGCCCACAGGGAAAGGCTCTTCGGACGAGCTCCTTCGGACGATGCAATCCATCATGATCGACCGGGATCGTCTCGGTGAGTGAGCTTGACGTCGATGGTCCGCACGGCCTCGAGCGCTCCGTCGCGCGAATGGCGTTGCCCATGCGTCGCCCACCAAGCCCGCGCGTCTTGTGCAGTCCAAGCGTCCACACCTTCACAATCGATCAAGGCTTGCTCGAGCTCCGGGGCGCTAGTAGGCCGATCGCTCGGTTCTTTGGCTAGGCAGCGCATGATCAGCACTTCGAGGTCTCGCGGAAGCGGGCGCCCGAGTCTCGACGATGGCGGCTCGGGCTCGGTATGCAGGTGATGCGCGCAAAGCTCGACGATGGACTCGCCGGTGAACAGGTGACTTCCCGTGACCAAGTAGTAGGCAACTGCGCCGAGGGAATAGATGTCGGCTCGACCATCGACCGAGTCTGGTGCGATGATCGATTCCGGAGCCATGTACTGGGGCGTCCCAGCAAGAACGTCGTCGTTCGTCATGTCGACGCCACCTTCATGCCGGGCCTGTTTGACGAGCCCGAAGTCCAACACCTTGACGAAATCTCCTTCGTTGCCGTGCGGGTGCAGTAGGCGCACCATGATGTTTCCGGGCTTGATGTCTCGATGGACCAACCTAACGCCGTGCGCCTCAGCGAGGGCCGAGGCTGCCTGTCGCACCAAATGGACCGCGCGTCCTACAGGCTGCGGACCCGTGCGGTTCACGATGTCCGTAAGAGTGAGCCCATCGACGTACTCCATGGCGTAGTAGAAGAGCCCATCGGCCGTGTGGCCGTAGTCGAAGATCGTGATCGTGTTCGGATGTGAAAGCTGCGCGGTGAGTTGGACTTCTTGCTCGAATCGGCGAACGTTGTCTTCGCCGGCTTTGCCCGGGGGGAGCAACTTGACCGCCGTCGGGCGCCGTAGGAACGCATGACTTGCTCGGTAGACGGCACCCATGCCGCCTTCGCCTAGCTTTTCCTCGAGCCTGTACTGACCAAGCTGCTCGACGTCGCGCACGCGACGTCGAAGCCCGTAAATGACGATCGAGGTCGCAGTACTGAGCACCACCGTGATGGTCCACCACACGGTGGTCTCCACCAAGGAGCCGGACTTCAAGCAGGCCAGCAGAACGAGACCGACGACGATTCCGAGCGCCATGGTCCTTCGGCCTGAGCTCGGCACGAGGATCGCACGGCCCAAGACCACGTTGGAAAGCACGAGGAGAGCAACGAAGTCGGGCCTGTTCGCTGGCAGGAGGAACATGGTCATGACGCCAGTTGCAAGCACGCCGACCGACAGCGCGACGAGCTCCGCCACGCGAACGAATCGAGCGCTGCGGGCGCCCCGTCGGCACGAAAGCCAAAGCATGAGAAAGGAGCCGGAGGCAACCACGTGCCACCAGAACGCCGGATGCGAAAACCCTTGGGTTCGCCCGCCCACGAGCATGGCCACGGCACGGTACAGCAAGAAGAAGAGATAGCCGCCGCCAATGAGGAGTCCGAACAGCGCAACGCGACGCTGAAGAAACGCGCGCTCCTCCTCAGTGTACGAAAGCCCTCGAACGGTCGCAGGGTGCATGTCCAGCCTCTGTCTTACCACGGACCCGAACGGGAACTGGAGGGCGAGTCGGTGCCAAGAGAAAAGGCCCGCAGTAAGGCGGACCTTTTCAGGGTTAGGAGGTTGGTCCTCCAAGACGCCCGAGTGGGCTCTCGAAGCTACTTCCGCGCTTGGTCGAAGAAGGGGTGGAGCTGATTGCGAATCACGTCGAGCGGCTCGGGGAAAGTCTCGGGCTTCACGACGCCGACGTTCGCGGGCGTGCGACCGGTTTCGTAGACGAAGGTCCCAAAGAGAATGTCAGAAACGGTCGTTGCCGACGCGAAGTTGCCTGCCTCTTCGATGACCGTGCTGTGGTGAAGTCGGTGGTGCGCCGGCCCCATGATTAGGTATCCAAGCCAACCTAGCTCCACATCGATGTTCGCATGCACGGCGTACGACTGAATCGTGCCTACGTACGCGGCAATGATGATCACCGTGGGATCGAACCCAAGCAGGGCCAGGGGCAAGATCTTCGCAAGTCCGCTGTAGATGCTGTTGACGAAGTGAATCGTGTTGTTGTTCCAGGTATTGACCTTGTCCGGCGTATGGTGAACACCATGTACCTTCCAGAGCCAACCGACGTGGCCCCAGCGGTGCAGCCAGTAGCCTGCGAAGTCCGCGATGAGGATGCCGAGGGGAAGGGCAACGCCGAATGGCAGAGCGTTGTCCCAGGTGCCGACGGCGGCTATCGCGAATGCGACGCCCATCTTGGTTGCGGCATCCATCGCGCCGTTGAGTCCGAAGTAGAAGAAGTCGCGAAGCGCTTCTTTGCGGTCGGGATGCCACTCGGGCTCGTAGGGCATCACCCGCTCGAGAACGAACAGCGCGACGATCGTCGTCAGGAGCCCCAGGGCAGTGACTGACTCGAGTTGCGCGCCTGTTCGCAGAGCCCATGCCACGAGGGCGGCGTTCGCGGTCAGGATGAGCGGATAGGCGACGTAGCGGCCGATCGTGTGGCTTTGGGGCTCGGTGTTGGCTTGAGCTGAAACGGCGGTGTGGGCTGTGACGGTTTCCATGGTGACCTCCTGTGCGCCGACTCCTTGCGAGCACCGTGCCAAACAACAGAGAGCAGTCATTTCAGGTGGTTAGCAGAACGCAGCGCCCCAATGTCCGCCCCATCGGACATAAATCGGACACCCCCCGGGTGTCCGAGGGAACCGAATCGGACACTCCAGTCAGCGCCGTGGGATCCTGTGCTTCTCCATGCGGCGATAGAGCGCCTGACGGCTGAGCCCGAGTGCACGAGCCGTGCGCTGGATGTTGCCGCCATGCTGCTCGAGCGCCTTTCGTATGGCCGCCGCCTCGTCCTCGATCGTCTCGGAGCCCGACCGATGCGCGTGCGAAGCCGACCGAGGTACATCGTCGACCGATGGCATCGAGAGGAGCTCGGCGCGGATCGGTCGACCGGCCGCGAGGATCGCAGCGCGCTCCATGACGTGCTGCAGCTCCCGAATGTTCCCCGGCCAGGCATAGCGTTCGAGACTGCGTGCGACCGCCATCGGCACGTCTGGACGCGCCACATTCAGCTCCTTCGCAGCATCCTCGAGGAAGTGCAGAGCCAGGGGAAGAATGTCCTCTACGCGCTCGCGCAGCGGCGGAACATCGATGGGGAACACGCCCAAGCGATAGAACAAGTCCTCGCGGAAATTGCCTTCGGCAGCTTCCTTGCGGAGGTCGCGGTTGGTGGCAGCAACGATACGAACGTCGACTTTCCGTGTTTGTTCGTCGCCGACGCGCTCGAACTCCTGCTCCTGAAGAACCCGAAGCAGTTTGCTCTGGAGGTCTAAGGGGATCTCGCCGACCTCGTCGAGAAAGAGCGTGCCTCCATGCGCCAAGCGAAAGCGCCCTACCCGATCGCGCACAGCTCCGGTAAATGCGCCCTTTTTGTGACCGAAAAACTCGCTCTCAAACAGCTCCCTCGGTATCGAGGCGCAGTTCACTTTCACCAGGGGCGCATCGGCTCGTTGGCTCGCGCCGTGGATCGCACGTGCGACGAGCTCTTTGCCAACGCCGGACTCCCCGGTAACCAGCACGGTGGCGTTCGTCTGAGCGACGGCCTCAATCTGCGCCATCACCATCCGAAGCGCAGGACTGTCGCCGATGATCTCACCGAAGCGACCCGCGAGCTGCACCTCCTCGCGCAGGTAGTCGCGCTCCTGTTCGAGCGCGTCCTTGAGTCGCTCTATCTCACGACGCGCGGCGACCTGTCCTGACACGTCCCGAACGGAGCCGGTGAAGTAGACCGTGTCTCCGAGTGGTGTGTAGGCAAAGCGTACTTCCAACGGCAGTTCAGTGCCGTCTTTTCGCAGTCCATGCGCTTCGACGTATCGAATCGACATCCCTCGCGGGTCTTGAACCCGCCGCCGGAAGCCTTCTTCATGGCGCGCGCGATAGCGCTCCGGGATGAGGAGCTGGACCGATCGCTCCAACATCTCTTCAGCCTCGTAGCCGAAGATCCGCGCAGCCTCCGCGTTGACCAGTACGATGGACTGGGCTTCGTCGCACACCACGAACCCATCCGCGCATGTGTCGAGGAGATACGAGAGATGCGCGGTGGTAAGCGGCAGGTCGTCTCGCGCGGTCGGCATCGCGGAGAGGGTGTCCGGTCGCAATGTCCGATGTCCAGCACAAAGTGTCCGAACCGTGTCCGGTCGTAATCAGTTGTGATGAAAAGTCGAGTAATTCCGTCCCAGGGCGGCTGGCACAGCGCTCGCAATGGAGGGGGGCACCAAGGAGGTCCCCATGTACTGCATCTACAAAGAGCACATCCTGCCCCGCGGCGTTGAGAAGGCGATGAGCAAACCCGAGCACAACGAGCTTCGCAAGAGGGTCGTGAGTCAGGCCGCGGGCGTCGTGGTCGAGGTAGGGTTCGGCGCCGGATTAAATGTGCCGTTCTACCCGAACGCCGTCGACGAGATTCACGCTGTGGAGCCGGCGACGCTCAACCAGCGGCTCGCGCAGAAACGCATCGAGCGGCGTGAGATCCCGGTCCACTTCACAGGCCTCCGGGGCGAGCAGATCCCCCTGGACGCGCGCTCGGTCGACACGGTGGTCAGCACGTGGACGCTATGCACGATCCAAGATCGCCAAAGCGCGCTCACGGAGTTTCTGCGCATCTTGAAGCCAGGCGGCCGCCTGCTCTTCCTCGAGCATGGGGCCGCCCCTGATCCGGACGTTGCGCGCTGGCAGCGGTGGCTGAATCCCATCCAGAAGATCTACGCCGCCGGTTGCCAGCTTCAGGTCGACATCGCGGACGACATACGCCGTAGCGGCTTCGAACTTGGACGAGTCGACAACTACTACATGAAGGGACCGCGCTACGCCTCGTACATGTACGAGGGCGTAGCGGTCGCGAGCTGACTACTTCTTGGCCTTGCGCTCGGCGACCTCGGCCTGAACCTTCTCCAGGATGTGCCGAGGGGCGGGCGAGTAGTTCTTGAACTCCATCGAGAACTGGCCGCGGCCGGACGTAGCGGAGCGAAGGTCGCCGATGTAGCCGAACATCTCGCTCAGCGGGACGTCCGCCTTGATGCGGACGTTGGTGTGACCCTTCTCCTGCGAGTTGACGATGCCGCGCCGGCGGTTGAGGTCGCCGATGACGTCGCCCACATTGGCGTCCGGCACGAAGACGTCGACCTTCATGATCGGCTCGAGAAGCTGGGGCCCCGCCTTCGGCATGCTCTGGCGGAAGGCCGCCCTAGCGGCCGTCTCGAACGCCATCTGCGAGGAGTCGACCGCGTGGAATCCACCATCGGTGAGGGTGAGCTTGAAGTCGAGGAGCGGGAAGCCGCAAAGCGGGCCCTCCTCCATCATGACCTTGAAGCCCTTCTCGACGGAGGGAATGTATTCCTTGGGGATGTTGCCGCCCGTAATCTTCGATTCGAAAACGAAGCCCTCACCAGCCTCGGCAGGCTCGATCGAATAGTCGATCTTGGCGTATTGGCCCGAGCCACCCGTCTGCTTCTTGTGGGTGTAGCTGTCGGAAATCGGCTTGGTAACCGTCTCGCGGTAGGCGACCTGCGGCGCGCCCACATCGACTGCGACACCGTGGCTTCGACGCAGGATGTCGACCTTGATATCGAGGTGGAGCTCTCCCATGCCCTTGAGGATTGTCTCGCCGGACTCCTGGTCTACCTCGACGCGGAAGGACGGGTCCTCGGCGATCATCTTGCCGAGCGCGGTGCCGAGCTTCTCGCTGTTGGCCTTGTCCTTCGTGCTCACCGCCACCGAAATGACAGGGTCGGGGAAGACCATCGGCTCGAGCGTCGCAGGCTGCTTCACGTCGGCGAGCGTATGCCCGGTGCGCACGTCTTTGAGGCCGACCATCGCGACAATGTCACCCGCCTGGACGGTGTCGACGATGGTGCGGTCGTCCGCATGCATCTCGACCATGCGGCCGATGCGCTCGTTCTTGCCGGTGAAGGTGTTGACCAGCGTGTCGCCCTTGTTGATCGTGCCTGAGTAGACGCGCACGAATGTGAGGGCGCCGAAGCGGTCGTCCATGATCTTGAACGCGAGCGCACGCACGGGGCGCTCGGAATCGACGAGCGCGAACTCGCCCGTCTCGTGCCCCTCGATGTCAATCTCGGGCTGCGGCGGAACCTCGGTCGGGTCCGGCAGGTAGTCGACAACCGCGTTGAGCACGAGCTGAATGCCCTTGTTCTTGAAGGCCGAGCCGCAGTAGGTGGGGAAGAACACGAGATCGCGCGTGCCCTTGCGGATGCACTTCTTGATCGTCTCGAGGTCGGGCTCGTTGCCCTCGAGGTATTGCTCCATCGCGTCGTCATCCTGCTCGACGGCGCTCTCGATGAGCTCGAAGCGGTACTTCTCGACCAGCGCCTTCATGTCTTCGGGGACCTCTTGAACCTCGAAGTTCTCCGGCTGACCGGAATCGTCCCAGACGTATGCCTTCTGGGTGAGCAGGTCGACTACACCGACGAATTCGGCTTCGGTACCGATTGGCAACACCATCACGAGCGGCTTCGCATCGAGCACGGACTTGACCTGGTCGATGACGCGGTAGAAATCCGCTCCCAATCGGTCGAGCTTGTTGACGAAGATCAGGCGAGCCACCTTCGACTCGTTCGCGTAGCGCCAGTTGGTCTCGGACTGCGGCTCAACGCCACCGGAGCCACAAAAGACGCCCACGCCGCCGTCGAGCACCTTCAACGAACGGTAGACCTCGATGGTGAAGTCGACGTGGCCTGGCGTGTCGATGATGTTGAGCTGGTGGTCGTCCCAGAAGCAAGTCGTGGCAGCGGACTGAATCGTGATGCCACGCTCCTGCTCCTGCTCCATGAAGTCGGTGGTTGCCGCCCCGTCATGGACCTCGCCGATCTTGTGGATCTTGCCGGTGAGCTTGAGGATGCGCTCGGTGGTCGTCGTCTTGCCGGCGTCGACGTGGGCGAAGATGCCGATGTTTCGGTATTTACTGAGGTCTTTCATTCTTTTTGCTCGTCCAATTGCTCGCTTAGCCACGCGCCCGATACCGCGAAAGCCCGGTTTTGCAAGCCCACGCGCTTCGGAGGTCCGAATTCTGGGAGAAACGGGTACTGGGCGGGCTTGCAAGACCCTGGGTTCGGAGTGGTGGACCGCGTCTATCGGTTCGCGATGGCCTCGGCGAGCGCCACCAGGCGCTTGGCGTTCTCGACGTGAAGGTTCTCGATGAGCTTGCCGTCGACGACCAATACGCCCTTGCCTTCCGCTTCGGCAGCGGCGTGCGCGTCGATGATCTTGCGCGAGAACTCGACCTCTGCATCCGAGGGCGCGAAGGCCTCGTTTGCAGGGGCGAGCTGCTTCGGGTGGATGAGGGTCTTGCCGTCGAAGCCAAGCTCGGCGCCCTGGACGCACGAGGCCTTGCAGCCCTCGTCGTCCGAGAGATCGAGGTAGACGCCATCCAGGATCGCGATGCCCGCCGCGCGGGCGGCCAACAAGCAAATGCCGAGCGAGGTGATCATTGGTAGCCGCATCGCGGTGTGCCGGGCGTGGAGGTCCTTCGTGAGATCGGAGGTGCCCATCACGAAACCGCCGAGCCTCGCGCTTGCGTCTGCGATCTCTTCAGCGCGCAACATGCCACGCGGGGTCTCCATCATGCACCAGATCGCCATGTCTGCCGGGGCGCCCGCCGCGTCGATGACGGCCTCGGCCTGGCGCACGATGTCGGCGCTGTCGACCTTGGGCAGCAAGACCGCGTCCGCGCCGGACTGGGCCGCTGCCACGAGATCGTCGTAACCCCAGGGCGTGCTCAAGCCGTTCGTGCGGACGAGGATCTCGCGGTGCCCGTACCCGCCTTGCTTGACGGCGGAAACCACCTGTTCGCGCGCGACTTGCTTGGCGTCAGGCGCGACCGCGTCCTCGAGATCCAGAATCAGGGCGTCGGCATCGAGGCCTCGGCCCTTCTCGAGGGCCCGGGCGTTGGAGCCGGGCATGTACAACATGCTGCGTCGGGGGCGATGCTTCGTGCTCATCGGTGTACCTCTCAGAACTGGTAGGCCGCCCGAAGGTCGGCGTCCTTTTCGGCGAGCATGCGAGCAAGCTCCACCATGACTTTGCATTGCTTGACGGTCGCGTCGTCCTGCATCTTGCCGTCGATCATGACGGCGCCGGTGCCGTCCCCCATCTCCTCGATGACCTTCTTGGCCCAGAGGACCTCGTCGACGGGCGGGCTGAAGACCTTCTTGGCAATGTCGATCTGCACGGGATGAAGCGACCAAGCGCCAACGCATCCAAGGAGGAACGCGTTACGGAACTGGTCCTCGCAAGCGAGCGTGTCGCGGATGTCGCCGAACGGTCCATAGTAGGCGAAGATCCCGTTCGCGACGCACGCATCGACCATGCGCGCGATCGTGTAGTGCCAGAGATCTTGCTGCGCGGTCGTGCGCGGCGCCTCGGCATCGTCCGGGTTCGGATCCGCCCGAACGAGATAGCCGGGGTGCCCGCCGCCAACGCGGGTGGTCTTCATGCGCCGGGAGGCGGCCAAGTCCGCCGGTCCCAGGCTCAACCCCTGCATCCGCGGGCTCGCGCCGGCAATCTCCTCGACGTTTGCCACGCCGAGCGCGGTTTCGAGGATCGCGTGCACGAGGATCGGTCGCTTGACGCCACCGCGCGCCTCGAGCTGAGCGAGCAAGCGGTCAACATAGTGAATGTCCCAGGGCCCCTCAACCTTCGGAACCATGATCACGTCGACCTTGTTGCCTACTCCCTCGACGATCTGCGTCATGTCGTCGAGGAACCACGGGCTGTCCAAGCTGTTGACGCGCGTCCAGAGCTGGCAATCACCGAAGTCGTTCTCCTTGGCGATCTTGATGAAGCCTTCGCGCGCTTCGATCTTCTTGTCCGCTTGGATGGCATCCTCGAGGTTGCCGAGAAGCACGTCGCACTTCGCCGCGATGCTCGGCGCCTTCGCCGCCATCTTGGGATTGCTCGGATCGAAGAAGTGAATCATCCGCGACGGTCGAAACGGGACCTCGCGGGCGGGCTCTGGCGCCCCGATGGCCATGGGTTTGAAGAAGTCCTTGGGGTTTCGCATAGGGCGAGTCCTAGACGCCATCAGGCGGAGATGCAAAGCCTCCAACCCAGCCCTAGAGAGGACCACATGGAAATCGGGATGAACCTGCCGGTGATGGCCCCAGGCCTCGATCGGGACGCATTTTTAGCGTGGTGTGAGCGTGTCGATGCGGGCTTTTTCGCCAGCCTCGCAGCGGGCGAGAGAATCTCCTTTTACAATCCGGACATGACGGCAGCCCTCGCGGCAGCAGCGGCTCTCACGAGCCGCGTCAAGATCGTCAGCGGCGTGTTCGTTCCGATGCTGCACCACCCCGTGATGCTGGCCAAGCAGCTCGCCACCATCGACGTCTTGTCCGGCGGACGCTTCGTCGCGGGCCTCGGCGTTGGCGGACGCGAGCAGGACTACCAGTCGGTGGATGCCCCGCTTGGTCACCGCCTCACTCGACTCGCGAAGAGTGTCGACACAATGCGCAGCGTCTGGCGCGGCGAACCGGTGGTCGAGGGTGCGTTTCCGGTCGGCCCCACGCCGGTTCAGGAAGGCGGCCCGAAGCTGCTCGCCGGCTCGCTCATGGTCGAATCGATCCAAGCCGCGTCGAAATGGGCGGATGGATTGTGTGGGTTCAGCTTTGGTCCCTCGCCTGCCGAGATGGAGCTCCAATTCAACGCGGCGCGCCACGCATGGAAAGAGCGAGACAAGCCGGCACCGTGGCTCGGCACCGGGTTCTGGTACGCGCTGGGCCCAAACGCCCGAGATCAGCTCAACGACTACCTCGAGCGCTACCTCAACTTCATGGCGCCGATCGCGCGCGAGAACGTCAAGCAGATCTGCATCGCGACGACCCCGGAAGCGCTCAAGACTGCCGTTCAACAGGCCAAGGACGCAGGCGCGGACGACGTCTTGCTCGTGCCGACGACGTCCGACCCCGACGACGTCCATCGCGTCGCCGATATCCTCGCTTAGCCGTTACTGCACCAGGATGCAGCACCCAGTCAGGCAGAACCCGCCTGCCGGACAGGGCGGATCGCCCGGAAGACCGCAGGCCTGTACGCCGGGATTGCAGCGGAGATCGCCGCTGCCGCCCATGCCGCC
>Ga0316193_10001842_pt1 | contig 14601 bp, 15 predicted proteins | sample MerIslsedime2_MG_FD_207735 | JGI IMG/M metagenome (GOLD analysis project Ga0316193, IMG submission 207735) | Coastal sediment microbial communities from Maine, United States - Merrow Island sediment 2 | ecosystem: Environmental > Aquatic > Marine > Coastal > Sediment | place: USA: Maine...
GTAAGCGAGGAACTTCATATAGCCGTCGACATCTCCTGGGCTCTTGTCGGCAATCTGCTGCGTTGTCGCCTCCAGGTCATTGGAGTAGTCGAATGAGTAGCCGTCCTCCCAGTAGAGCCGGTAGAACGGCATCACCGGTAGCAGGGTGATGTAGTCCGACATGTCGCGGCCGGCAGCGGCGAAAACCTCTTCGAGGCTCGGCGGCGCGGTGACGATGGTCGGTCCTCCGTCAAAGGTGTAGCCCTTGTCCTCGGTGACATAAGCCCGGCCGCCGGGCTTGTCGCGTTTCTCGATGACGGTGGTCTGGATCCCGGCCGCCTGGAGGCGCACCGCCAGGGTGAGTCCACCGAACCCGCTACCGATCACTGCCGCTGTTGGTTGTTTCATCGTTTTCCCCCGCTTCGGTCCATGGTAGACCTTCCCGCCGCGCTGCGTCGATCCAAGAGGCACCGCATTGCACGAGCGATGGGCACCGGCGGCTTCCCCGTCAACACTCTGACCTTGTCGGTCCATTTCAGCCGGCCGGCGTAGAAGCGCCGGATGAGCGGATCGGACAGCCCGTAGAAGCGCTCGAAGATCCGGTAACGCTGATCCGGTTCGGCAGCACAGAAGAGCATCCGGTTGAGGAGCCGGTAATAGCCGGTATGCCGCCAGTGGTTCATCGACCGCTCCCTGGTCAGTTGAAACAACGCTGCACCTTCGAGTTCGCGGTTCGCGGCGATGACATCCGCCAGCGCCACCGCATCCGGCAGCGAGTAGCCCGTGGTGGGTTGGAAGAACGCGCCCCGCATCCCGCTGCGGGCAACACCTGGTGGCCCGGCCTCCCAGTACCCATCGATATCGCCGCCGTAGACGATGGGCAGGACCCCGGATTCCTCTCCGGTGACCTCGGCGATCCGCCACCCCTGGTCGGCCGCGTAGCTTAGAATCCCACGGCGGAGTTCTTCCCGGTCGATGCGGGGTCCGTTGCTGTAGTAGGTGTCTTCAATCAGAAGGTCGCGGTCGGAGAACGGCAGAGTGTAGACGAATCGGTAGCCGTCGCGTTGTTCGACGGTGGCGTCCATGAGGATGGGGTCGTCGAGACCATGATCAGCGGCGAGTCGGACAAAAAGCCCAACGAACTTCTGATAGCCGATCTCGAGGTGGTTGCCGCCGGGATCACCACGGCCGTCGATGACCGCTCGCGCCTCGATGGTCTCGCCGTCGACGAGCCGGACCCGCGTCGGTGTCACTTCGTCCACCTCGGCGTCGAGCAGTGCGCGATCACCGAGGACTCCTCCGACCACCTCGTGGAGCCGGTCGGAGGTGATGGAGTTGTAGCCGCCTTCCATGACCCGCCGCAGGCTTGGGAATCGCAGCTCGTGGCGGGGCCAGGATTGGGCCACCAACGGTTGCAACCACCGCAGTTGATCGGTCGTGAGATCCGAATCGTGGAACGACCACGTGTGGTTGCCGCCGAGGGTCGCGTCGCGCTCGATGATCAGCAGCGGGAAGGCCGGGTTCTCGGTGAGGATCCGGTGGGCGATCAGCCCGTTGGCGAGACCGCCGCCGACAAGGACGAGCTCGGCCCTCAAAGGCTGCCCGCAAACAGCGTGACCTCGTCCAAGACAGCCACAGCGAATCCCTGCCCGCCTTGGTGTTTTGTGACGCCAATCGCGGGCAAGTCAAACCCGAGAACCGGGTTGAAAACGAGGGTTGGAAACAATCTCATGGGTCGCTGATCGCGGCCCACTCTATCAATCTGCCGGTGGCGCCGCAATGTCCTCGCGGTTGGCGGAGAGCGTCGGGACGCGAGAGCAGTGCTCGAGAATGCCGCGGGTCAGGAGAGAGAAGTGAGGGGTTAGGAGTCCGCTCGTGTCATTCGTTCAACTCTGAACGTTTGACTTTAACCCCTGACTCCTGACATCCTCACCCCATCGTTAAAGCCATCAACGCCTTCTGGACATGGAGGCGGTTCTCGGCCTCGTCGTAGACCACTGACTGCGGCCCGTCGATGACCTCGTTGGTGACCTCGCGGCCGCGGTCGGCGGGCAGCGGGTGCATGTAGATGAGGTGGTCCTTGCCGAGATCCATGTGCTCTCGACCGCATCGCCAAGAGGGGTACTTCTCGATGAGGGCGAGACCCTCATCGTGATCAGTGGTGTGCATGAGTGGGCCCCACGACTTGGGCACCACCACATCGGCATCGGTGAAGGCGTCCTCGAAGTTGTTGGTGATCTCGAATTTGACGCCGGCCTCGGCGGCGTTGGCCGCGGCGGTCTCTTCGATTTCGGGCATGAGCCGGAACTCGGGCGGCACCGCGAGGGTCACATCCATTCCGAAACGAGGCATCATGAGGATGAGGCTCTGGGGCACCGACAGCGGCCGGACATAGTTGGGCGCCGAGGTCCAGGCGACGCCGATCTTCAAACCCCGGGTCTCGCCGAATTTCTCGCGAATGGTGAGGTAGTCGGCGAGGATCTGACACGGGTGATAGATATCGTCCTGCATTGAGAGCACCGGGATCGAGGCCTCGCGGGCGACCTCGTTGAGATAGTCGTTGCCCTCACGGAACGCGCAGTGGCGGATGGCGATGCCGTCGCCGTAGCGCGACAGAACGTTGGCAGTGTCGCGGGCGTTTTCGCCGTGCGAGATCTGCATTTTGTCGGGAGACAGGAAGATCCCGTGACCACCGAGCTGGGTCATCCCGGTCTCGAAGGAGTTCCGGGTCCGGGTCGAGGCGTCGAAGAAGATCATGTACAGCGTCTTCGCGGCCAGCAGTGGCGTCGGTTTGCCCTCCTTCTTCGCCTGCTTGAGTTCCGCGGCCAGGGTGAAGATCTGTTCAAGCTCCTCAACCGACCAATCCTGCGTCGAGATAAAATCTCTGCCCTTAACATTCGAGGTCATATTGCGTGGTCCTTCCATTCAGCGTTCGTGTCCGTCACAACCACCAAGACACGAAGACACAAAGAAATCACTAAGAAGTTTAGAGTATGAGGCGCTCGATTCCCTGTTTGATTTTCGGTACATTGAAATTGACCAAGAAACCAAGGCGGAATCCCGCCAGTTTCATGTACGTCAGAATCTGAGCCCGATGAACGGTGATGATCTTCTCGACGGCCTTGAGTTCGACGATGATCTGTCGATCCACGATGAGATCAAGCCGCAGCCCGCCTTCGATCATCAAGTCCTTGTACGCGATCGGAAGGACGACCTGTTGTTCGAACTCGATACCTCGAAGTGAGAGTTCGTGACAGAGACACCTTTCGTAGATGGACTCCAGCAAACCCGGCCCGAGCTCGGAATGAACCGAGTACGCAGCATCGACCAACTCAGTAGCCAATTCCTCGGTTCGTCTTGGAAGTTCAATGAGTTGTGATGTCAAGACCTATCCTTTGTGTCCTTCTTTGTGTCTTTGGGTCTTGGTGGTTGCGACGGTCAAGGCTTCCGGAATAAGCGAGTACACGGCGGTGGCCTTGACGAGGTCTTCGATCTCTACGTTCTCCCTCGTTGTGTGGGCGAGCTCTTCCAGGCCGGGGGCGAAGCCTACGGTGGGGATGCCGAGGGTGCCCATGGTGGCGACGCCGTTGGTGGAGAAGTGCCAGCGGGAGATCTTCGGTCGTTCGGGCAGGACCTCAGCTGCGGCTTCGGCGACTCCCTGCACCAGCGGGTGCTCTTCCTCGAGGACCCAGGTGGGGTAGTACTTGGGCTGCTGCGCCCGCGTTCCCCGCCAACTGACCTCGTCGTACTGGAGAAGCTCGACCTCGGCGTCGCCGAGGTGGGGGAGCGAGCGCAGCTCCGCCAACGCGGTCTCCTGGGTCTCGCCGACCGTGAGACGGCGGTCGATGTAGATGCGGGCGGAATCGGGCACGGCGTTGAGCGACGCTGTTGTGCACTCGATATAGGAGACGATCACCGAACCGGTTCCGAGGAAGTCGTCGTGGGCGAGCCTCGTGTTGAGTTCCTCCACATCGGTGATGATGGGCGCCATCTTGTAGAGTGCGTTGACGCCGTGCGATGCGTGGGCGCCGTGGGCCGAAACACCCTTGGTGGTGATGGTCGCTTCGAGCCGGCCGCGCTGTCCGCGGTAGACATCGAGATCGGTGGGCTCTCCGAGGACAACATAATCAGGTCTTATGTTTTCGCGTTCGATGAGGTGGAGCATGCAGTAGCCGTCGCAGTCTTCCTCCATCACCGATGCGGAAAGGTAGAGGGTGACTGCCTCGGGCCAGCCCTGGTCGGCGAGGATGCGCGCGCCGTAGGCCATGGCCGCGATGGCCGGAAGCTCGTCGACCGCTCCACGGCCCCAGATCTTGCCGTCCTCGTCCTTGCCCTCGAAGGGATCGAAGTCCCAGGCGCCGCGGTCGCCGATTCCGACGCAGTCGATATGGCCGTCCATGAGAATCTTGATCGGTCCGTTGCCGATCCGAGCGATAACCGATCCGAGACCGTCGAAATAGGCCTCGTCGAAGCCGAGAGACTTGTACTCGGCGAGCACGCGACGGCAGCGCGCCTCCTCCTGGCCGCTCTCGGCCGGGATGGCGATCATCTCTCGGAGAAAACGGACGATCCTGTCCTGATAGTTTCTTGCGGAAGTAAGGGCGGCTTCGCCGCGGTCGGTGGACATGAGAACCTCCTCGAGGCCCGAATGGGCCAACGGTTACTATAGTCCTCCCTCTGGTCTTTTTTGCGGAATCAGTCCCGTAGGCGCATGGCGACGAAGCTCAAATCGTCATCAAGGCGGTCGAGGTCGTGAAAATCCTCGATTGCCTGCGTGAGAGTCGAGTAGATCCCGCATGGGCTCCCGTCCGACGCCGCGATGCTCTCGATGGTGTAGTCGAGCCCGAAGACCTCGCCCTCGTCGTTCTGGAGCTCGAGGAGTCCGTCGGTGCAGATCACCAGGGCGTCGCCCGGATCGAGCTGGAACGATGCCGGGGCGGTCTCCATCTCGGGAAGCAGTGCGATGGGGACCGCGGTCGCCGGGAAGCTGTCAACGGCGCCCGACGACCGTCTCACCATCACCGGTGGGTGGCCGGCCGAGAGGTAGTCCACAACTCCGTTTCGATGGATCTTGAGAAGCACGCCTGTGGCATAGATGATGCCGGGATCCTCCGGGTTTCGAGTGTCGATGAATCTCGATTCGACCTCTTTCGCCAGAGCTGTCAACGGAAGGTGCGGTTCGGTGTCCGCCAGGATGAGTTTAAAAACGACGGCTGCGAAGCCGGCGCGGACGCCATGACCCGAGACGTCGAGGACCCATGCGGTCAGCACACCTTCGTCGGACCTCCATCCGAACAGGTCGCCCGAAAGATGACAGTACGACTCGAGCATCGCCACCGCCTCGACGGGCGAGTCCGGAGGCATCTGACGGGGGAGGAGGTTGTACTGCACGATGTGGCCGAGGTGGAGCGCGGGATCCATCCCCGGGAAGAGGTGGGGGCGGTAGAAGAAGTTCATTGCGCCTTCCGAGCTCCGACGGAGTTCGGCCGCGTTGCCGGGCGCACCGAATTCGACAATCTCGGTCGCCGCGGCCTCGCGGATGATCTCCTCGAGATGGTCGCCGAGGGATCGGTCACCAAACGACCGATCAAGATTGAAGGTCGCCGCGAGGTTGTCGAGAAGGGACCGGATGGTGGCCTCGGATTCGTCAGCTTTCATCGGTGGAGTCGACCTTTCTCTTCAGCTAGAGCCATCGAGTGGACGCCAAATAGGTGATGCCGCTCACCGTTGCGCAAAGAGCGGTCCCCCAGATCATGTCGACCACGACCACCTTGAATGGGAAGCCGTCGAGGGTCGCGAGGTTGGTGAGATCGTAGGCCGCGTAGGTGACGAGCCCGAGCAACGCGCCGAGGACGATGGCGTGGCCGAGGCTCTGCCGTTCGACCGCGGGCCAGACGGCGAGGAGGACGATGCCGACGACGAAGATCGCATAGAAGACCAGGGCAGCCGGCCAGTTGACGTTCGCGCGCATCAGATGGCCCATCTGTTCCTGGTAGAACGAACGCGCAACGATACCCAACCATGTGAGATCGATGATGAAAAAGACCACGACGGCAATCGCATAGAGCTTGAGGAAGATGCTGAGATTCATGTTGAGAGTAACGCCGATACGGTTCCAGTCCTTCCCGCGGATGATGGCTCAGCCCGGGGCCGAGCGGTTGAGCCACCAGAGGGAGGCGTTGAGCACGGTGGCGAAGCTGACCCACGCCCAGTACGGCAGCAACAGCAGTCCCGCGGTGGGATCCACGCGCCAGAAGAGCAATGTGGCGGTTCCGATGGCCATCCAGAGCAGGATGATCTCGGCCAGCGCCCAACCGGGTGCCTGAAGTCCGAAGAACAAAATGGACCAGAGCCCGTTGAGGGCGAGCTGAATCGCGAAGACCGTGAGCGCGATCTTCACCCCATCGGCGTCGAGACCTCTTCGCCAGACGAGGAATGCTGCGATTCCCATCATGATGTAGAGCAGGGTCCAGACCGGTCCGAAGACCCAGGCCGGAGGGTTGAAGGACGGTTTAATTAGGGTTGGGTACCAGGTTGAAACCCCGCGGGCCGTGGCATAGCCAGAGAGACCGCCCACCGCCAGAGGCAATGCTACCGAAATGACGAGCTTGACCGTGTTGTTCATTCTGACTCCGATGAAATCATATCCGCGATGCCGTGGCATCACAACAAGCGGGTGCCGGCGCAGCCCGGATAGCTTGCATCAGGGGATGGCTCGGGAGTCGGCCGGTTTTGGTCGCAGGCGGGGGAAGAAGGCCGGTGTCGATCGAATATAGTCGACGTAGCCGGGACGCCGGACGACGAGGGCTGCGTCGAGCATCGCCACGCCCGAGACCTTCATGAGAAGGAAGGTGATGAGCGCTGGGCCGACGAAGGCCAGCCAGCCGCCGGTGGGCGCGGCGAGCAGGCCGAGACCCCACCAGAGCACGGCTTCGCCGAAATAGTTCGGGTGGCGACTCCGGGCCCAGAGCCCGGTTCGAAGGATCCGGCCGCGGTTCGATGGTTCCCGTTTGAAGCGAACCAGCTGCCAATCGGCGACTGCCTCGAAGGCGAAACCCATCGCAAACAAGGCGATCCCGACCAGATCCCTGGCCGCGAGCGCCGAAGCGGGGCCTTCGAGTTGAGCAAGCAGCAGCGGCGACGAGACGATCCAGAGCAGCAGCGCCTGCAGCAGGAAGACCTTGAGAAGCGAGATCCACCAAAAGGCGGGACCCGCCTCCTCACGCCATTGTCTGTAGCGGAAATCCTCGGGAGCGCCGAGATTTCTGATGCCGACGTGGAGGGCCAGGCGCGCGGCCCAGAGTGTTGCGAGTCCGGCCACCAGGAGCCCTCGAGGGGTCGGTTGACCTTGGGAGCTCATCAGGTAGTAGACGCCGGCGACGACAAAGCCTGGACCCCAGAAGATGTCGACGATCCCCGCGTTGCCGAGCACCAGACTGAGCAACCACAGCAGCACGAAGCATCCGGTGATGAGTCCGAGTCCGCCGAGAAAAGGCAGGCCGCTCGTCAGGAGAAGGGCTGCGCCGGCGGCGGTCATGGCGAGAAAGACGATGGTCGTTCGGGTGGTCATGGGGCTTCCTTCAAGCGATCACGAGTGGAGATCCGCGCTCTGTCGAAGTCAATGAGTTCTCGGCGCCCGACTATTTCCGGGTGGGTCGCTGGAGCCGAGGAAGTGGCCCGAAATATGGGGTAGCATCACAATCATATCAATGTTTTGTCTAGGACCTATGGAATTTTGACGGTTGATGATCGAGTTTCCCAGCGCGAGGAGCATCATCCTTCTGCCCGACGGAAAGATGGTGTTGCCCAGGGGGATCTATGAAGGTCGCGGTCATCGGCAGTGGTATATCGGGTCTCGGAACAGCCTGGTTGCTGAGTCGACGGCACGAGGTCCACATTTTTGAAAAGCGCGACCGTCTCGGTGGTCACACCCACACTATCGTCCACGATGCGGAGGGCCGGGCGCTCCCCCTCGACACCGGTTTCATCGTCTACAACGAGAAGACCTACCCGCTTTTGACCAGGCTTTTTTCCGAGCTCTCGGTCGAGACGCAGGCGAGCGAAATGTCGTTCTCCGTCAGCTGTGCCGATCCGGACATGGAGTACGCCTCGCACGGCTTGCGTGGGCTCTTCGCCGATCCGTCGCTGCTGTTGTCGGGGGCCTACCTGAAAATGCTCGTGGATGTCGTCCGCTTCGGGCGCCGGGGCCGGCGGGTTCTCGCCGGAACGGGCGATCCGCGGGTCACCATCTCCGAGTTCCTGGCCGATGGTCGGTTTTCGGAAACCTTTGCGCGCTACTACTTGATGCCCATGGTTTCGGCGATCTGGTCCTCGGGCACCGGGCTCGCGGCCGATTACCCGCGCGACCCGCTGCTGCGGTTCCTCGACAACCACGGTCTGCTCCAGGTCACCGGGCAGCCCGAGTGGCAAACGGTGGCCGGCGGGAGCCACAGCTACATCGGACCCCTCACCAGGGGGCTCGGTCGCCGCATCCACCTCGGCCACGGGGTGGAGAACGTCTTCCGCGGCGCGGACGAGGTCGAAATCGCGCTCGACGACGGTTCGCGGCACCGTTTTGACCGCGTGGTCATCGCCGCCCACGCCGACCAGGCCCTGGCCATGCTTGCAGAGCCCACGACTGATGAGGCCGCGCTCCTCGGCCGGTGGCGATACTCGGTCAACGATACCTGGCTCCACACCGACACGGCGTTGATGCCTCGCCGGCAGGCTGCCTGGGCTTCGTGGAACTACCTCATGGCCGATGCGAGTCGAGAGCGCGCGTCCCTGACATACCACCTCAACCGGCTCCAGCGGCTTGACGAGGATCGTGAATACCTGGTCTCGCTCAACCCTGAGACCGAACCGGCCCGGGACACGGTGATCCGGCGGATGTCCTATAGTCATCCGATCTTCACCGGCGAGAGCGTTGCGACACAGGGCGAACTCGGGCGGATCAACGGACGCAACCGCACCCACTTCTGCGGCGCGTATTTCGGGAACGGTTTCCACGAAGACGGCTTCGCATCCGCGGTTGCGGTCGCCGACGACCTTGGCGTGGCCTTCTGATGGCGGCCTCGGCGCTCTACGTCGGCCGGATTCGGCACCGCCGGATGGACGAGCCGGTGCGGGAGTTCTCCTACCCGATCTGGCATGCGCTCATCGATCTCGATGAGCTGCCGACGCTGGATCGTGACCTGCGGTTCTTCTCCCACAACCGATTCAACCTCACCGGGTTCGACGATCGCGACCACATGGGATCGGAGCGCGCTTCGGTTCGGGTCAAGCTCGAGACCTGGCTGCGACAGAGGGGTGTGGAGACCGAGCTCGGTCGCATCCAGCTCTTGACCCACCTCAGGATCCTCGGACATGTCTTCAACCCGATCTCGTTCTATTTCGTCCGGGACCGCGAGGATCGCCTGCGCCACGCCGTGGCCGAGGTCAACAACACCTTCGGTGAGACCTACTGCTATCTCCTCGCCGTCGAGGGTGCGTCGATCCGCCACGAGGAGGACAAACGGTTCCACGTGTCGCCGTTCCAACCCCTCGAGGGAAGGTACCGATTCCGCATCACTGATCCAGGAGAGCGCATGACTGCGCACATCGACGTCCTCCGCGACGGCGGACGGGTCTTCGATACGACGCTCTCGGCACAGCGCCGGGAACTGAGTTCGCCCGCTCTTTTGAAGACCGTTGCGCGACACCCTCACCTCGGTCTCTGGACCCTCGGACTCATCCACTATCAAGCGCTGCGTCTGTGGCTCAGAAAAGCGCCCTTCTTTTCCAAGCCAGCGCCCCCAGCCGGGGCATGGAGGACCCGCCATGGCCGAGTTTGAACGCCAACCCGCCCAGGAGATCATGGGGCCGGGCACGACATCGGACCTTGATTTCGACGCCGCCGCCCTTCCGCCTACCAGGGAGATCCTCCGAACTCCGCTGGCGGCTCGGATCGTTCTCGGTCGGTTGGCCCGAATCCGCCGAGGGCACCTGGTGGTTCGGCTTCCCGACGGCACGACGCGAACCTTCGCCGGCCAATACGCGGGCGCCAACCCGGTGATGGAGCTCCACGTCCACCGATGGCGGTTTTTCTCGCGCCTCCTACGCCGAGCCGATGTCGGAGCGGGGGAGTCCTTTGTTGACGGCGACTGGTCGAGTCCCGATCTGGTCGGTCTGTCCCGCCTTTTCCTGGCCAACGAAACCGAGTTCGCGCCGCCGAGTGCCCTCGGTGCGGTCGGCCGTTTTCGTGATCGCGTGCTCCACCTTCTCAGGAGCAACACCCGGACCCAGGCGAAGCGCAACATCCACGCCCATTACGATCTATCCAATGAGTTCTACGCGCTTTTTCTCGATCCATCCATGACCTATTCCTCGGCGCTCTTCGATCGTCCGGATCTCGATCTCGAGGCGGCGCAGCGACGCAAGTACCAACGTCTCGCCGAGTGGGCCGGTCTTCGGTCCGGCCAGCACGTCCTCGAGATCGGGTGCGGCTGGGGCGGTTTTGCCGAGTTTGCCGCCGGCGAACTCGGCTGCCGCGTCACCGGGATCACGCTCTCAGAGGAGCAGGCTGCGTTCGCCCGTGAAAGGATGCTCAGGGCCGGACTCGATGATCGGGTCCAGATCAGGGTCGTGGACTACCGGGATGTCGACGCGCGATTCGACGCGGTGGTCTCCATCGAGATGCTCGAGGCGGTGGGGCATCGGTTTCTCGACGGTTTCTTCGCGACTGTGGATCGCGTCCTACGTCCCGGCGGCGGGGTGGCCCTGCAGACAATTACCATTCCCGACCAGATCTACGACCGCTACCGCCGGGGCACCGACTGGATCCGCGACTACATCTTTCCGGGAGGCCACCTGCCGTCGCTGGGGGCGATCCAGGGTTCACTGTCGAGACGAACGGGTTTGGTCATTGACCGGCTCGACGATATCGCTGGGGACTACGCGACGACGTTGCACTGTTGGCGATCACGATTCCGGGTCGAAGAGAATCGAGTCAGGGAGCTCGGTTTTGACGACCGGTTCATTCGGATGTGGGATTTCTACCTCGCAACCTGCGAGGCGGCCTTCCGGGATCGCCAAATCGGGGTTTTGCAGATTGCCCTGTCCCGAAGCGGACGGGGCGCGGAGATGGGGAGGGATGATCGATGACCTGGGCGATCGACCTCGCCGAGCGGCGAATTGTGCCGGATCCTCTCGTCAGAGCCGGGATGCGCCGGCTGCTTTCACGGCGTCTGCGGGACGAACGCGCGAACGACACTCGTCGGCAAGGACAAAGCGTTCAGGCGTTCGTCACGGAGATGGAAACCGAACCCGTGGCCGTTGCCACCGTGGACGCCAACGAACAGCACTACGAACTCCCGGCCGAGTTCTTCGCCACGGTGCTCGGGCCGAACCTCAAGTACTCCAGCTGCCTCTGGAGCGATGGCGTTTACCATCTGGCGCAGGCCGAGGATCGGATGCTCGAGCTGACCTGCGAGCGCGCCGGAATCGAAGACGGCATGGATGTTCTCGATCTCGGCTGCGGCTGGGGCTCGTTCTCGCTTTGGGTCGCTCGACACTACCCCGAATGCCGGGTGCTCGCGGTGTCCAACTCGCGGACACAAGCTGAGTTCATCCGTCAGCGGTGCGCCCGCGAGGGCCTCGATGGGGTCGAGGTGGTGACCGCCGACATGAACGACTTCTCGATCGACCGCCGGTTCGACCGGGTGGTCTCGGTGGAGATGTTCGAGCACATGCGGAACTGGGCCCGTCTCTTCGAGCGGGTGGCCGGGTGGCTGCGGCCGAACGGCGCGTTCTTTCAACATGTCTTCTGCCACGCCCGCTATGCCTACCTCTACAGCGATAACGGCGCCTCCGATTGGATGGCCCGCCACTTCTTCACCGGCGGGATCATGCCGTCGGAAGACCTGCCGCGGCGCCACGACGACCACCTCGAGGTTGTCGATCAGTGGAGGGTCAATGGTCTCCACTACAGTCAGACGCTGGAGGCGTGGCTCGATGCCATGGATCTCAACCGGACGGTTCTGATGCCGGTCTTCGCCGCGACCTACGGCGACGATGCCGAGCGGTGGTTCGCCCGCTGGCGGATGTTTTTCATGGCCTGTTCCGAACTCTTCCGCTACCGTGGCGGAAACGAGTGGTTCGTCGCCCACACCTTGATGCGGCCGCGGGTCGGCCAAGCGGGCGACTGATGCGTTGGCGAGTGCTGGTGCTCGTGCTGGCGACGGTGTTCTCGGCGGCAGTCGCGGGAACCCGGGAGAGGGACTCCATGACGATCATCGACTTTTCACAGGGCGGCTCGATCTGGCCGCAGATCAACGACGGCGTGATGGGTGGACTCTCGTCGGGTCAGATGATCGCCGCTGACGGCTACGCTACATTTCAAGGGAACGTGTCTTTCGACAACAACGGCGGGTTCTCGTCGGTGCGCTCCCGCCCCTTTGTCCACGACCTCTCGGCCTTCGAGGGGCTCGTCCTCAAGGTCCGCGGTGATGGCAAGCGTTACGGCTTCCGGCTCAAGACCGACGCCTCGTTCGACGGTGTGAGTTATCAGGTCGAGATCACACCGCCGGCCGGAGAATGGGTCGAGATTGCGCTCCCCTTCGGTGATTTCGTGCCCGTATACCGCGGGCGGGTGGTCCGGGACCACCCGCCGCTCGATCCGAGCCGGATCGCCACTTTCGGTCTGCTCATCGGCCGGCAGGAGGGTCCCTTCAGGATCGACATCGAGACGATTCGGGCCATCCCATCCGCGGTCGATTCGTGAACGCCTCGGCCGGCAACCCGGTCAACCGCAAGAAACTGCCAAACTCGAAGTGGACCGCGGTGCGTCCGGTTCACCGGGAGAAGCACTTCATCGTCCTCGATTGGGTGCGAAACGACGATGGGACGCCGACCGAACGCCTCGTCATCGAGGCAGTTCTGACCAATCGCGTGCGTGAGATCCACTGGCGGGAACTGGAGAATCCGCAATCCTGGAAGGTGGGGTGGCGCTGAATCGGGTATGGATGCTCCTTTGGACGTGAAAACGCAGACGGGTACTATAATCCGTTCGCCCACTTTGACGACGGGCGAAAGGAAACTCCCTGATGCCAACCACCGACCAGGTGCTCGAGAACACGATCCAGCGCTGCCGAGAACGCGACATCATCATCCCCACCTTCACAGAGATGAGGAATCCCGAGCTGATTCCCGAGGGAATCCGTGAAGAACTTTCGTCCATCGGGTTGTGGGATCTCAACCCGCGCAACCTCTTCCGAATCACCTGGAAGAACGAGCCGGTGGTTTCCGGCGGCGGCTTCGGCAGCGTCAATTATCTCGATCTGCCGCCGGAACTCACCGGGGTTCCCGCGAGGATCATCATGCTGGTCGGCAAGTACTTTCCTACCGGCGCTCACAAGGTCGGCGCGACCTTCGGCCCGCTGGTGGAAAAGCTCGTCCGCGGTGCCTTCGATCCGACGACCCAGAAAGCGCTGTGGCCGTCGACGGGCAACTACTGCCGCGGTGGCGCCTACGACGCGGCGCTCCTGGCGTGTCCATCCATCGCCGTGCTCCCCGAGGGCATGTCGCGCGAACGTTTCGACTGGTTGGAGAGGGTCGGCTCGGAGATCTTCGCGACCCCCGGGTCCGAGTCCAACGTCAAGGAGATCTACGACAAGGTCAAGGCGCTCAAGGCCGAGCGCGGCGACGAGATCGTAGTGCTCAACCAATTCGAGGATTTTGGCAACGCCGCCTGGCACTACGCCTGCACCGGTCCCGCCATGGAGGAGGTCTTCAACCAGGTGAAGACCGACGGCCAGCGTTTCTCCGGGGTCTGTCTGACCCAGGGATCCGCCGGAACCCTGGGCTCCGGCGACTACCTCAAAGAAGTCTATCCGCGGGCCAAAGTCGTGGCGGCCGAGGCGCTCCAATGCCCGACACTGCTCTACAACGGCTATGGCGCGCACCGGATCGAGGGCATCGGCGACAAGCACGTGCCGTGGATCCACAACATGAAGAACACCGATGTTGCGGTGGGCATCGACGACGAGGCATGCATGCGGCTGCTCAGGGTCTTCAACGAATCCGCCGGCCGCGCATACCTCGAGGCCGTCGGAGTCGATTGGGAACTCATCGGTCGACTCGATCTGCTCGGGATCTCATCCATCGCCAATCTCCTCACTGCGGTCAAGACCGCCAAGTATTTTGAGCTCGGCGCCAAAGACGTCCTCTTCACCGTCGCCACCGACTCCATGGAGATGTACGGTTCGCGTCTCGAGGAGGAGAACGCCGAGCACGGTGACCTCACCGCGGCCCGCGCCGAGGCTATGCACGAGCGCTACCTCATGGGCGCCGCCACCGACCACGTCCTTGAACTCTCATACTGGGATCGCAAGCGGCTCCACAACCTCAAGTACTTCACCTGGGTCGAGCAGCAGGGTAAGACCGTCGAAGAGCTCAACGCCCAGTGGGATGACGACGACTATTGGACGAGCCGTCTCGGCGCCTGGCGCGAGTGGGACGAGCGCATTACAGCCTTCAATGAACGGACGGGGCTGCTTCAGCGGTATCGCTGACGAAGAAGGGCAAATTCTCAATTCTTAATTTTGAAATTTTAATGACATCGCAGGTCTTTTGGAGAACTCTGCG
>Ga0316193_10001844_pt1 | contig 14585 bp, 13 predicted proteins | sample MerIslsedime2_MG_FD_207735 | JGI IMG/M metagenome (GOLD analysis project Ga0316193, IMG submission 207735) | Coastal sediment microbial communities from Maine, United States - Merrow Island sediment 2 | ecosystem: Environmental > Aquatic > Marine > Coastal > Sediment | place: USA: Maine...
GGCGAGGTACAGCAGAGACACGACGACCGCCACCGCACCGGCCAGTTCTCCAGCCGCGGCGATGGCGTTCCAGTTCATTGTGTCGTCCTCTCGAGGTTTCTACGGTCGGCCGCGCTCGCCATCCCGGTGCGCGCGAACGATTCCTACCAGGTCGCCTTGCCGACCGTGATCTCGCCGCCAGGCAGCCTCCACAACCCGAATGCCTGCCCGGCCTCCAGCAATTGCGGCTCGAATCCCCCCGGAAACTCGACGGTGCGCAGGAGATCACCATCCCGGTTGTACACGTCCCAGGCAAATGACTCCGGTCGTAGCTTGGGCGCGACCTTCCAGAGGTGCGGATGCGAAACAGCCTGCTCGGGCCCGATGCGGCGGATCCAGGTTCGGTCCAGCTCGTCCACCATCAGCCGATCATACGCTACCCACAGCTCGCCGACCTCCATTTGCTCCAGTTCGTTCGTGAAGTCCCGCTGCATGGCCTCGTCTACATGTTCGAAGACGGTCAAATCCGGATCTCGCACGTCGGGTGAGACGGTGACGCGGTTCCACTCCCGACAGACTTGTCGGACGGCCGGATTGCCCAGTTGCTCGAGCATGAAGCAGTACTCGACTCCGTCACCGAACGCATACAGACCTTCCGATCCGAGGGAGATGTGCGCCCGCGGACCGAACAGCTGTTTGGGCATCACGGTTCCATTCGCGTGCATCCAGTCGATGTGGGCCCAGGCACGTACGGCTTCGAGGCTGTCACCGGATAAGTCGGCCCATACGATCGCAGCCCTCGTGGGTCGGTTGACGCGAGGGTTCTCGACCGACAGATAGACGATCCCTCCGTTATACGGCTGAAGATCCCAATCTCCTGAGCGGGGTCGTACGAACGGCGCGACGGGCAGGACCCTCGCGTTCGCCAGGTGGTGGCCATTCAGGTCGTGGAACGACAGCCTGCGAAGTCGATAGTCGAGAACCATGGTCGTATCACCCGTAGAGCCGATCGCCATGATTGTACCGAACTCGCCGGGGGCGTCTCCGAATCCCCCGGTCGTCGCGACGAGGGTACCGTCATCCTCCAGCACGTGAAGCTGAACCTGATCCGCGACAACCACACGATCGCCCGCACGTGCGATTCCCGCCGGACTCAATAGCTCGTCGCCCTGGAGGACGACCTCGACTCTCGCCCTGGCCGTCGGAGGAGACCACTCCGCAGGAATGGTGACGAACGTCGTGTCACCTCGCACCGCGGTTCTTGACCGCTGCTCGGGAGGCAGTTCGTCCGAAGAGGAGCAGCCGACCGTGAGCACCAGAAGCAGTCCGGCTGCCCGATAAAGCGACGTAATCAGTCTATTCACTCTCTTCTCTCAGTTCATGACAGTTGTCGTTCGATTGTAATCCGACCGCGCCACCCGAGCTCGTCACTTCACCCGGAATACGATCCCGGTTCGCGCGCCCTCGACACTTCTCGAGTAGGCAAGAGCGGCCCGGGCCGCCGGGACGGATTCGAAACCGCGAAAGTAAGGCGCGTATGCCTCCACGGCCTCCCGAATGAGCCCCGGGCTGACGGCATTGATCCGTTGCCCTCTTGGCATCTCGATCGCTGCCGCTCTGACAAACGCGTTGATCGCTCCGTTCACCATGGATGCGGACGAGCCGGCGACGATGGGCTCGCGGTCCAGCACTCCCGTCGTGAGCGTGAACGAGCCGCCGTCCAATATCGAGTCGCGCCCGATCAGCACCAGGTTGACCTGTCCCATGAGCTTGTCCCGAAGTCCGATTTCATAGCCCGCGGAGTCCAGGTCGGCGAACGGGGCGAATCTGACCGTGCCGGTCGTCGACACGACTGCGTCCAGGGGCCCGGACTCGGCATAGGCTGCCCGGATGGACTCGCTGTCGGTGATGTCCAGTTGAATGTCGCCGGAACTTCGTCCCGCCGTAACTACGTCGTGTCGTTGGGCGAGCTCTGCTGTGACTGCCCGGCCGATGGTGCCTGAAGCTCCCACGATCAAGATTCTCATGCTTTCGCCTCATTCGAGGATTTCGTCTCCTCGCGGTAACCGGCCCGCCAGGAAGATCCGTGTCGCGAGAACAGGGACATCATACCCGGTCGACCACGACCCTACGGCTTTCCGCCACGCTGTGCCCGATCTTATGGACCGACATCGATTTTTCTTGCCGGGACCGCGAGGTCCGCATGATACGGGCTCCATGTGTATCCCGTGTGAGTCCACCCTGACAAGGTCAGCCCCGCCTGTCGACACGCGGACTCCACCGGTCTATCGTTCCGATTCATCACTCCCTGGAGAGGCCAACTCATGCGCACCCCGTCCCAATCCGTACTCTGTTTCGTCCTGACCGCGCTTTCGACCTTCATCGCCTGTTCGCCGGCTTCGACCGACGAAGGGCAGGATGAAGGCGACGTGCAGGCTGCTGCTGAGGCCCCGGAATCAGACTTGTGGGCAGAGCTCAACGAGGTCGCGATCGTCGAGGAGCTCGTGCTGATGCCGATGCGGGATGGCGTCCGTCTCGCCACTCACATCTTTCGACCCAGGTCGTCCGATGCCACCCCGGTACCGACGATATTCGTGAAGACACCCTATAACATGAACCTGTGGGGCGACCGGGAAATGAATACCGGTCGACTGCGGCGTCCCCTGGAAGCCGTCCGCCAGGGTTACGCCTACGTGAACCAGAATGAGCGCGGGAAGTTCTATTCCGAGGGCGAATGGGACATCCTGGGCCCTCCCAAGACCGACGGCTACGACGCCCTGACCTGGATTGCCGACCAGCCGTGGTCCAACGGGAAGGTCGGTACCCTGGGATGCTCGTCCACGGCCGAGTGGCAGATGGGCCTCGCCTCACTCGACCACCCTGCGCACGCAGCCATGGTGCCCCAGGGGTTTGGAGCCGGAGTCGGACGTATCGGCGACTGGTACGAGCAGGGAAACTGGTATCGAGGCGGGGCCGAACAGATGCTGTTCTTCTCCTGGCTGTATGGAGTTCAGAACACGCAGCGGCCACAGTTCGATCCCGAGCTCGACGACGACGATCGGGCGAGACTCGCACGCTACTTCGATCTGGCGCCCGAAATGCCACGCGTTGACTGGCCGGAGGCCATCTGGCATCTGCCGGTCGAGGACCTCATGCGCAGCGTGAACGGGCCGGAAGGCGTGTTCGCAGACTCCGCTCCGGTGGCCACAGGCGGTCGCATGATTCAGCGGACACCCAACGACCCGGCCTGGTATCGTGGCGGGCTGTATCACGACGACGAGCCGTTCGGCGTCCCCAGTCTGTGGTTCATGTCGTGGTATGACGTCTCGATCGGTCCGAACCTGGCGATCTTCAACCACGTGCGGCGGAATGGACTCGACGCCGAGACCCGCGACAACCAGTTCGCCATGGTGGCTCCGGTCACGCACTGCGCGTACACGCGAGCCGAGGAGTATACGGTGGTCGGCGAGCGATCGGTGGGGGACGCTCGGTGGGACTACAACGGATTGATATTTTCCTGGTTCGATCATTGGCTGAAGGGCGAACCGAACGGCATTACGGACTCCCTCCCCCGGGTGCGCTACTACACGATGGGAGCCAACGAGTGGAACGAGTCCGCGACCTGGCCGCCCGAGGACGTCGAGATCCTGAACCTGTTCCTGGACTCGGGCGGTAGTGCAAACACGCTGAAAGGAGACGGCATCCTGACGCCGACTGCGCCTGGACCGGAGGAGGTCTCCGACAGCTTCACCTACGATCCCATGGACCCGGTGACTTCGCACGGCGGCAACGTCTGCTGCACGGGCGGCGCGATCGATGCCGGCTCGTTCGACCAGCGGGAGCTCGAAGCAACGCGCCAGGACATCCTGGTGTACACGACGGAACCGTTCGCCGATGGACTCGAGGTGAGTGGCACGATCGGCGTCACGCTGTTCGTTTCGTCCGACGCGAGGGACACAGACTTCACGGTCAAGCTCATTGACGTGTACCCGGATGGCCGGGCATTCAACCTGGATGAGACGATCCAGCGGGTGCGGTACAGGGAGGGATACGATCGACAGGTGTTCATGGAGCCCGGCCAGGTGTACGAGCTCGACATCAGCCCGATGTCCACGTCCAACTTTTTCGCCCCCGATCACAGTCTGCGGATCGAAGTGTCGAGTTCCAACTTCCCACGGTTCACGAGAAACCTAAACACGGGCGGCAGGAACTACGACGAGTCGGTGGGCGTCGTGGCCAACAACAGGGTGCACCATACGGCCACATTTCCTTCGCGTATCCAGATCCCGGTAGTGAACCGATGACACTCCATTCAGCGATCGTCCTGCTGGCGAACCGGACTGCTGTCCTGACCGCACTCGTCCTCTGCGCCTGTGCCGGCCCACCGGTTCCGGACGACACTCCGGCCGAACCGATCGTGCCCGCCCGCATTGTTGCGATCGGTGATCTGCACGGAGACCTCGATGCCACACGGGCCGCACTTCGTCTCGCCGGAGCGATCGACACCCTCGACCGCTGGGTCGGTGCAGATCTCGTGGTCGTCCAGACGGGGGATGTACTCGACAGGGGGGACGACGAGGAAGCGATCATCCGGCTCCTCGAGCGATTGGGCAACGAGGCAGCGGCAGTCGGCGGCGCGGTCCACGCGCTGAACGGCAATCACGAACTGATGAACGCCTACTACGACTACCGCTACGTTACGGACGGCGGCTTTGCTGATTTCGAAGACGTCACGGTCGTCGAGACGGTCGACTCCGTTCTCGCGACACTTGAACCGGATCAGCGAGCCAGGGCGCAGGCCCTGAGACCCGGCGGCGAGTTCGCCCTTCTCCTGGCCGAGCGACCCACCTTCCTGATCCTCGGGAACACGCTGTTCACTCACGGAAGCGTCCTGCCGGAGCACGTGGATCTGGGACTGGACCGGATGAACGCCGAGATCCAGGCGTGGCTCAGGAACGAGGCCCCCCAGCCCGAGTGGATTCGGGGTAGCCGGAGCCCGGTGTGGAATCGGCTGTACTCAGACGCTCCTGACCTCGCTGCATGCGATACGCTCGCTTCCGTGCTCGATCGACTGGATGTGGAACGCCTGGTAGTCGGGCACACGGTGCAGGATGCCGGCATAACGGCCTACTGCGGCGGCCGCGTCTGGTGCATCGATGTGGGTATGGCCGAGCACTACGGCGGCCGGCCCGAAGTGCTCGAAATCAGGGGTGATGCGGTCCGCGGACTACGTTGAGATCCGCGGTCGCCGCGTCAGACTCCGCTCGGCCTGGGGTTCAGCGCTCGGTCGGCATGTTGGCGCCGACTTCCTGTCGCCAGGCCCGCAACGCCGCGAGAAGCCTGGCCGTGTCGGCCGGACGTTCGACGGACAGGTCACGGCGTTCCGAAATATCGTCCGACAGGTCGTAGAGTTCGACCGATCCATCCTCGAACCACTCCACCAGCTTCAGATCTCCAACCCGGACAGCTCCTCCCGGACGGTTGCCCGAGCCGTGGTAGTGCGGGAAGTGCCAGTACAGGGCCTCGCGGGCACCGGTGCCGGCGGTCATGGCGCCTGTCAGGCTCGTGCCGTCCAAGTGCTGCTCGGGCCTCGCCGGGAGACCCGCCATGTCCAGCAAAGTCGGAAACAGGTCCATGCTCATCGCCGGGCTGTCGACCACGGTCCCGGCGTTGACTCTGCCAGGCCAGCGAACGATCAACGGTACCCGGATACCGCCGTCGTACAGCCAGCCTTTCCCCGCCCGCAGCGGGGCGTTTGCGGTCGCCTGGTTGAATCCCCGGCGCGTAAGGGTGCTGAGCCCCCCGTTGTCCGACACGAACACGACCACTGTGCGGCTGTCGAGTCCGAGGTCGGCCAGCCCGGCGAGGATCCGGCCCACGCTCAGGTCCGTGCTTTCCACCATCGCGGCGTACGTCGGGTGGTCCTGGCGCAGCTTCGTGCTGGATTCACCTTCAGCCTCATAATTCTCGTCCCTGTCCGGTGCGAGGAGTGCCGCCTGCTGCTCGTATCTCTGCACGGCCTCGGAAGGTGCCTGCAGCGGCGTGTGCACGGCATAGTGAGACAGCACAACGAGGAAAGGCCGGTCTCGATTCGTCTCGATGAACTTTAGCGCCACGTCTGTAAGGCGGTCGGTCAGGTAGGAATCTTCCGGGTCACCAGCGAGGTCGGGAACGTCGGTGATTGGCCAGTCCGGATTCTCATACGGCGGAAAATAAGAGCCCGGCTGGCCGGCTTCGTTGACCGCGAAAGTGAATTCGAAACCTTGCGTATCCGGCAGATACCCTTCCCTGCCGAGGTGCCATTTGCCGATGAGCGCCGTCGCGAATCCGTGGTCACGAAACGCCTCGCCGATCGTCACCTGTTCATGGGGAAGCTGCCGGAGGTACTCGGCCTGCGTCAGCAGCCCGTTCTGCTCGCCGCCGATCCAATTCGTAAGATCCAGCCGGGCCGGGTGCCTGCCGGTCATCAGGCTGGCTCGGGTTGGAGAACAGACGGGACTGGCCGTGTAGAACCGGGTGAACCGCGCCCCACCGGCGGCCAGGGCGTCGATGTTCGGTGTCTCGTAGAACGTGCTCCCGTACACACCCGTATCCGTCCAGCCCAGATCATCGATGACGATCAGGACGATGTTGGTCGGTGGCACCGGCTCGGGCGACGAGCAGGCGAGCAATGCGATACCTGAGACCAGCCCGGCAGTGCGGCAAGATAATATCATCCACTCCCCCGATCCCTGCCGCGCAAACGGCTGAGTCCCCAGGCACAGGCCGTCGATCCGCAGGTAACGCCAGCAAGCCCGAACAGCAGGAACGGAAGATACCAGAACAGCAGCGACTGGTCGGCCTCTCCCCACCTTTCGATCACGGCCCACCAGAAATAGGAGCCGGTTAGCGCCAGGCCGACCAGCGCAACGCTGGCTCCGAGCGTCAATGCGAAAACCGGAAGAATTCTATCCATGCGCTTGGAAGTCCCCCGTCAGTTGACCGATTCAGGAGAGCTTGATCCGCTGGCGACCGCGCAGCAACTGCCAAGGTACAACCTCATGGGCACGGCCCGGCAGGCCGACGGACCATGGCTGGACCGGAGCTACCCGGACCGACTACTCTGGCGAACGTGACTTTGCCAACCGCCCTGGAGGACTACGAATGACGAAGCGCCAGATGTCGATCGATACGCAGCTCATTCACTCGGGCGAAATCAGGCCGGGCATCGAGGGAGCCGTAGCCTTGCCAATATTTCAGTCCGCCAACTTCGAGTCCGTCGAGGGCGAGGGCTACCACGACATCAAGTATATGCGCCTCAGCAATTCGCCGAACCACACCGTTCTGGCCGCCAAGCTGGCTGTCCTCGAGAGCGCTGAGTCCGCCGTGGTCACAGCGAGCGGGATGGCGGCCATTACCACCATATTTCATTCTCTGCTGTCCGCCGGCGATCACGTGATCTTCCAGGATTGCCTTTACGGGGGCACCTACGATTACGCACGGCGGGAGTTCGAGCGGCACGGCCTGTCATGCGATTTCGTGGACGCGGAACGCCCGGAGACCTGGGCCGAGGCTCTGCGTCCGGAAACGCGAATGATCTACGTCGAGTCGATCACCAACCCGCTTGTCCAGGTGGCTGACCTGGAAGCGGTCGTCGACTTCGCCCGTGAACACAGCCTTGTATCGGTGATCGACAACACGTTCGCCAGCCCGGTGAACTTCCGTCCGGCCGAGATCGGGTTTGATGTGTCGCTGCACAGTGGGACCAAGTACCTGAACGGTCACTCGGACATCGTGTGTGGCGTCGTGATCGGGCGAACCGAGCCGGTTGCCCGGGTCAAGAAGATGATGAGCTTCCTGGGTGGTTCGCTCGATGCCCATGCCTGCTTTCTCCTGCACCGGGGACTGAAGACGCTCGGGGTACGCGTCCGGCAGCAGAATGAGAGCGCGCTCGCCCTCGCTCGCTTTCTCGAGGCGCACCCGGCGGTGAGCCGCGTCAACTATCCAGGACTTCCCTCCAACTCCGGACACGAACGAGCGACCAAACTGTTTGACGGATTCGGAGGAATGATGAGCTTCGAACTCGCGGACGGAGAAGAAGTGGCAAAGAGGTTCGAGGCGGCTGTCACGATTCCGATCGTGGCCCCGAGCCTGGGTGGGGTGGAGTCGCTGATCACCCGCCCGGCGGGGACCTCGCATGCCGGACTGACGCAGGAGGAACGAGCCGTAGTCGGTGTGTCGGACGGGTTGATTCGCGTCTCGGTCGGGATCGAAGGAACGGCCGACCTGATGGCCGATTTCGAAGCAGCGTTGGCTGCAATATAGGAGCGGTCCGTGGCCGGCGACTCCGGTCCTGCCGTGTGGTTGTCGGACAACACCCTGGCGACCGGTGGTCGCACAGGTTTAGCAAGTACCACGACTTAGAATCTGGTGCGAAATCTGTATCGTGAGGAGGCATGGACTTCTCACGTCTCAGCCGTTTGTGGGCCTGGTATACGGACGACGGGGCGTTCGAGGTCAATCAACATGACCCGGGCGCCCGAGATCGGGGCCTTATCGAGCACGGTACCGCTCTGGTTCTTGCAGCCGCGGCACTTGTGGTACTGGTCGCTGTGATCTCTGCGGTCTTCTCATCTGAACTGCTTGCGCTTACCGCCGCGTTCGGGAGCGCCTTCCTCCTGGGACCGATCGCGGTCGACCAGACCCTGAGGAGGAACCGGACCGTTCTCGAGCTGCGCGAAACCATCAGCAACCGCGAATCGGAGCGCGTTGGGTTGGAGCGAGAGCGGGAGGATCTGGCGATTCGCTCGGAGGAGCTGCAGGCCAGGGCCGAGAAAGTCGAAAAGCAGTATCAGACCTTGCGCGGCATGGTCAACGAGCGATCACGGGGGCAGACGCTTCCGCGCGGGCCCGACTCGAGGGAGCGAGACAAGCTCCAACATGCCCTTGAGGCGGCTCTTGCCGACCTCCGCGATCGCGAAACGGCCGAGTGGGCGTTGCAGAAGCGGGTCAAGGAGCTCGAGACCGCGCGCGGCAGGGCCGAGCAGGAGCTGGCCCGCCTGATGGCCACGAGCCACGCGCGGCACATGACCGAGCGCGATGTCGCGGAAGCCGAGGCGAGTATCCAGAAGGCGCAGCGGCAGGCCCGTGAGATCCTGGCGACGGCCGAGGAGGAAGCGCAGGTCAGGGCGAACGAGATCCTGGCGCTAGCCGAGGAGAATGCGCGGATGCAAGCGAGTGAACTCGTGGCACAGGCCGAGGAAGAGGCTCTCATCCAGGCACGCGAGTTTGTCACGCAAACCGATGCAGAAGCACGCCTCCACGCTGACGATCTCGTTGCGCAGGCCGAAGACGAGGCGGCTCAGATTACGGCGCGGGCCAGGGCCGAGCTCGAGTCGATCCAATCGCAGGCGAAGCTGCACGAACTCGCGGAGGAGGGAGATGCGGGCACGTTGATGCGAGAGGCCCGGATCCAGGCTCGTAAACTCGTCAAGCGGGCCGAGGAAGAGGCTGAGCGACTGGCTACCCAGGGCAAGGTCGAGTTCGATTCGATCCTGCTGGAGATACAAGCTCAGGAGAGGGTGGAAAAGGACCTGCACGAGCGAATTCAGCGTCTCGAGGCCAGGAGCCTGGAAGCCGAACGGGCTGCGCGCCCGAACGGGTCGAGCAGCGGCCCGGTTCGCCCAGAGCCCGAGCCCGCAGCACCAGCTTACCGGGAGCTTCCCGGGCCCACGCGCGCCAAGAGAAACTCTCTCGGGGAATTCCTGCGGCGACGCTCGCGCGTCAGGTCCTAGCCGCCCCGGAGCTCTCCCCATCGAGATAGGCTTCGACGTCCAGGATCAAGCCGTCGAGCTGTTCCGCATACTGGGCGAGATACCACAGATACCAGCCGTTGAAAGCAACGTGAAGGTATCGCAGTTGTCCCTGGATCCTGGCGACCGCATCCGGGTCACCCGTCAGCAGCCTGCTGCCCTCAAAATCCCACACGGTGGGCACGGACTCGCCCATCACCACGTTCAGATTCTCGTCGTACGCGGCACCGTTGTACTCAATGCGGGGATTCACGTTCTCGTACAAATCCCCCAGACGAGTCACCAGCGCGACATCATCCAGGTATCTGAGCTGCCCGGCGGCAACCATCGTCGTCCACGCCGCCCCGCGGGGGAACATGGTCCGGTTGGACCAGGCCACCATATCCAGCGTCTCCTGGACCGAGTCGGTGGGCATGGATGACGGGTCCTTGAACCAGCGACGCAGGTTCACGTAATGCCGGCTCAGGGTTTCCTGCTCCGCTATGACCTCGGAAACATCGGCCCGGTCCTTTCGGAGTTCTTCCACGAGTTGAACGAGTGCATCGACTGCCTCGGAGGCCCGATCGCTGTCCTCAGACATTCCCTCCAGCACGATGGCGAGGTAGACAGAGGCCACGATGACCACGGCTTCGCTGAGCAAGCGGCGCCATGACACCGCGTGACGATCAGCCATCCCGCGTCCCTCCTGGATCGTCTCGCACGCCCGAGAACTCAACGCCCGTCAAGTCGGCGATCTCTTTCTTCCACGTGGTCAGATCGTCGAGCACGAATTCCTGCAGGTCCGTGTGGCCGCACGCCCGTGCGAGCGTCTGCATGAGGTGGATCGTCGCCCCGAGGAATCGGGCCAGCCGCTTCGCACCTTCGTCTACCGCTAGCCGGGCTCGCAGGTTTTCCTTCTGCGTGGCGATCCCCACCGGACAGTTGTTCGTGTGACAGGCACGCATCGCGATGCAGCCGATCGCCTGCATCGCAGAATTGCTGATCGCTACGCCGTCGGCGCCCAGCGCCATCGCCTTGGCGAAATCCGCCGCCGTACGCAAGCCACCGGTGGCGATCAGCGTGACGTGCGAGGCGTCGCTCGCGTCCAGGTGTCTCCGCGCCCGCGCGACGGCGGGCATGGTCGGCACCGATATGTTGTCCCGGAAGATCAGAGGTGCCGCGCCCGTCCCCCCTCCGCGCCCATCGAGAATCACGTAGTCCACTCCGATCTCGAGTGCCGCGTCGAGATCCTTCTCGATGTGCTGCGCCGACAGCTTGAAGCCGATCGGAATACCGCCGGTCCGCTCTCGCACCTCCGTCGCGAAATCCCTGTAGTCGTCGAGACTCGTCCAGTCCGGAAACCGGGCCGGCGACACCGCAGGCTCCCCCTCCTTCAATCCTCGTACCTCGGCGATCTTCCCTTTCACCTTTTCGCCCGGCAGGTGCCCGCCGGTACCGGTTTTCGCCCCCTGCCCGCCCTTGAAGTGAAATGCCTGTACGAGGTCGAGCTTGTCCCACGAGAATCCGAATCGGCCCGAGGCAAGTTCATAAAAGTACCGCGAATTCTCAGACTGTTCATCGGGCAGCATGCCGCCCTCGCCGGAAGCGATCCCCGTCCCTGCCAACTCCGCGCCGCGCGCCAGCGCGACCTTCGCTTCCTCCGACAACGCACCGAAGCTCATGTCGGAGACGAAGATCGGGATCTCCAGACGAAGCGGCCTCCTGGCGGCCGGTCCAACGATCAGCTCCGTGCGGACTGGCACTTCATCCAGCTGGGGCAGACGGTGCAACTGCGCCGTAACGAACTGAAGGTCATCCCACGACGGAAGCTGCTGACGCGGAACTCCCATCGACGCTACCGGACCGTGCGCTCCGGTCTGCTCGAGTCCGTGGCCGGCGAGATTCCGGATCTGGCCGACATATGGCTCCTCGGGAGCGCCATGCACGTCCTGATACGCGCCCTGGTACGAATCACGTTTGTAGGGCTGCGGGTGCGAACGCTCCCATGCCTCGATTTCGTCCGCATCAACGAAGACCCCGCCATCGTCGATCCAAGCCGAGAACTTGTGCAGCTGTTCTTCGTTGCTGTACTCGCTGATCCCCGAATCCACCCGATAGTCCCAGAAGTGCAATCCACAGATCAGGTTGTCGCCCTCGACGTGGCCGTCCGCCAGCAGAGCGCCGCGGTGCAGACACCTTCCATAGAGCACCGATACCTCGTCGTCGTAGCGAATCACCACGAGATCGGTATTGCCCACGAGCGCATGGGCGGGAGAGCGATCTTCCAGATCCGTGCACGAGGCAATGCGAAGTTCATTCATGGGCTCGAGTTCCGTTCTGTTGTCAGGATATTCGCGAGGGCCCGACCGGCGAACTCTTCGGACCGGTCAGTCCTGCGGCCAGAGCTTCTTCCGGGCGGTGCCCAGGTCTCCGAGTTGATAGATGCTCACCGAGCCAGCGGTAAACGGAATCGGCGTGAATGGCTCGCCCAGGAGACTGTCGAGAAACGCGGGCTCTGCCAGGCCGAGCGTGATATGCGGATCATAATTCTGCCCGCTTGAATGAGACACAAACGCATTCATGTTGTCGACTGTCGACTGACTGATCGGGACGCCGCTCGGATTCTGCACGAACGCTGCACCCGTACCGTCCGGGACACTGAATGGCTGGACGGCTTCAATGATCTCGGCCTGGAGATCGAGTAGTTCAGGGGTCGGCGAAACGGTGATTCCCGCCAGACCGAGAGCTTCGTGGGGATTGGAGTAAAACCCGGTTGCGGTCAGCTGGAGCCCGGCAGTGTCCCGCCGCTGGATCACCTCCTCAACCGCGGCAGCCACCTCGCCAAGATCGTCGGCACGGACGAACCGCTGCAGGACAGTGATGTGTGGAGCATGGTCTGCGCCGAGCGCGAAGCCAGCCGGGAAGTTCCCTCTGAGCCTCGCGTTTGCCGCCACGGCAAAAGCCGCCATCGACGGTTTCGGGTCCAGCAGCACATCGATCGCGACGAGGTCCGACTCCGCATCCTGCCCGGTCGAACAAGCCGCCAGAGACAACAGGAGTAACAGCGCGTATCGCTTCACGTAATACCCATTTCGTCGAGGAATTCGACCTCTCCCGTGTCGATCGAATACTCGGCGCCGACCACCAGCAGACCATCCGTTTCGATCAGCCCAGCGAGGATTCGCGAATCGTGTCGAAGGTGTTCTACCGATGCTCTCACATTCCTGCGAACCGCGTCTCGGACCAGGTCTTCAGGCTCGAGACCCTGTCCGTTCTTAACCGTCTCCGCGACGACGGGAAGAATCCGGTCTATGATCGATTGAAGATTAGGCGACTGGTTCTCAATCGGCCGCCTTGTCGCCTCCAGCGCGGCGAGGATTGCGCCACACTCCGAATGCCCCAGGACCACCACGAGCCGGGTGCCAAACTGCTCCGCAGCGAACTCTGCGCTGCCAACCAGAGAAGGTGCGACGATGTTCCCTGCCACGCGGATGACGAACAGGTCGCCGAGTCCCTGGTCGAACACGATTTCCGCCGGCACCCGCGAGTCGGAACAGCCGAGAATGATCGCACACGGCTCCTGCCGTCCGGACAGCTCGGGTCCCGGCGTGCGCCCCTGATACGCTTCACGGCCAGGCCCTCGTGAGACGAATCGCCGATTCCCTTCGCGCAGACGTTCGAGTGCTGCCGCCGCTGTCATCATCGATCGGCTCGTCTCTTGTAGAGTGCTTCAGGTCAGTACGCCCGTATCGTGAAGTCGAAGCTAGTAGAACGCGGTCGTCTGAACGAGGTGGGGTGCCGTTGAACTGGAGAAGGATGTCGCCGCTACGACACGACGTCATATAGCAGTCGGTAGAATGCGAGCCGTCCCCGATCCAGTTCCGCTCCATACTCCGACAGGAACAGATCCTCGTATCCCGGTCCGAGATTCCAGGTGACACTCCAGGTCGCCACTGCCAGGTCCCACCACCGATCCGCCACACCGAGTTCGCCCAGGTCCACATAACCCGTGACCCGATTGCCCGTGATCAGGACGTTGGGCGGACAATAGTCCCCGTGGCACACCACCAGATCCTCATTGGCGGGACGGCTGCGCTCAAGTGCGGCGACGGCCTCTGCCGCAGTCAGACTGGAATGCTCGGAATGGAATCCCTCGACAGGATCAACGATTCCGCGCTCCAGTCGATCCCGGGCGACTCGGAGGGCGGCGGCAATGCTAAAGTCGAACGGGCAATTGGCGACCGGGACCTCGTGGAACCGTCGCAGACCCCGAGCCAGAACTCGCACCAGGCGCGAGGGATCAACCTGGAGAACGGGGTCGGTCGCGTCGCGCCCTCCGAGACCGGTCGTGACCATCCACTCCACGGATTCGTCCCGCCCCTGATCGACGACCACCGGCACCGGAAGGTGGTTCCGAGCCCACTTCATCCGGGCAGCCTCGTCGGCAATGCTGGGGGTCCAGCCGTATCGGGCCAGTTTCAGGTAGCGCACTTCCCCGGTCGGACTGACCAACCGCCAGGTGGCGGAATTCGGGGGCCACTTCCAGGCGAGCTCCCACGACCAGTCTTCGTATGCTTTCCGAAGCCTGTCGGGGATTACGGGGCCGGGAACCGCTCAACCTCCCGTGGACAGGAAGATCGAGAAACTGGACATGGATTCGTTGCCGGTCCGTCGATCGTCATATCGGCTGCTCTGCCGATACAGCCTGTAATTCGCTCCGAGCGACAGCGGACCGAGCGGCGGAGTGCGAGCCTCGATCTCCGCGATCTGAATCAGCTTGCTGCTCGACGCGCCGTTCAGAGTAGCCGACCAGTACGCGCGGAGGCTTCCAAAGAC
>Ga0316193_10001846_pt1 | contig 14569 bp, 11 predicted proteins | sample MerIslsedime2_MG_FD_207735 | JGI IMG/M metagenome (GOLD analysis project Ga0316193, IMG submission 207735) | Coastal sediment microbial communities from Maine, United States - Merrow Island sediment 2 | ecosystem: Environmental > Aquatic > Marine > Coastal > Sediment | place: USA: Maine...
TCGCCTGCCGGACGTCCACGCGGGACGCCGAGACGCTGGTGGACCGCGGGGCCCGGCACCTGTTCCTGCTGCCCTGGCGTGGCTACACGACTGTGGGCGTCTGGCACGGGGTCTACCGTGGCTCAACCGATCGAGTGGAGGTCACACTGGCCGAGATCGAGCAGTTCGTCGCGGAGGCCAACGACGCCTACGAAGGGTTCGATCTGACGCTTGACGACATCAGCATGGTGAACACAGGTCTCATCCTGTTCGGGGAGGAGGACCAGGAAGCCTCCAGCCATAAATTCGGTCATCGGTCACTGGTCATCGACCACGAGCGCACTCACGGGATCAAGGGCCTGACGACGTTGATCGGAGTCCGGGCCACGACGGCACGCGGCATGGCCGAGACTGTTGTCGACGGTATGGCGGCCCGATTCTCTAGCACGGTGTCGGGATCCCGCACGGAGACGACTCCGCTCCGCGGTGGGCAGTACGAGCGATTCGAGACTCTCGTCGAAGAGACTCTCACCGGGCTGAATGAGAATGGTCGCGACCCGGAGGCCGAGCTCGTCGCCCGGGCCCTCGCGCACGGATATGGAACGGACGCCCGGGAAGTTCTCGAGATCGCCGCCGGGGCGCCCCAACTGGCGCAGACGCTGCCCGGTACGCGAACCCTGGCGGCGGAGGTCGTCTACGGGGTCCGGGAGGAAATGGCCCGGACGGTGCTCGACGTGCTCACTTTCCGTACCGATGCGGGCACGGCGGAAGCCCCCTCCGAGGCGGCGATACGGATCGCCGCGGAGATCGTGGCGCGGGAACTCGGTCTGGACACAGCCGCGCGGGACCAGCAGATAGACGAGGCGAAGAAGTTCTTCTCTCGGCACGGCGCGTTGCGCGAGTTCGATCAGGACACCGCGCCAGGAGAAGACGTCTCCTCGACAGTGGCCGGTGCGGGCGCGGATGGGAGTGCTGGAACAGGATGAGAATGCTCGTCACCGGTGGAACCGGCTTTATCGGTCGGAACCTGTGTCTCAGAGGCATCGACGAGGGGTGGCAGGTTCGCGCCCTGGCGCTCGAGAAGACGGACGCCGAACAGACGAATCGCGCCTTGCTCGAACAGTCCGACGTTGATGTCGTGCTCGGATCCGTGGAGGACCGGGAATCGGTCCGCTCAGCCTGTGCTGACACGGATATCGTGTTTCACCTGGCCGCCACCCAGCACGAGATGAACGTCCCGGACAGCCGCTTCGAAGCAGTGAATGTCGTCGGCACGCAGATCGTGCTCGAAGAGGCGGCGAACGCCGGCGTCTCCCGGCTCGTCCACGGCAGTACGATCGACGTATACGGATGGCCGAAAGGTACGCTGACCGAGCAGTCCGCCTGTATCCCTGACAACATCTATGGCCGCACGAAGCTGGAGGGCGAGCGCCTGGCCCTCGGATTCGACGGCGGCCCCGGGGTCACGGCGATCCGCATACCTGAGACGTACGGGCCCGGCGACCACAGGCTCCTGAAGCTGTTCAGGGCCATTCGATCGGGAACTTTCTTCATGATCGGATCGGGCACGAATATCCATCATCCGATCTACATCGATGACCTGGTCGACGGCCTGGTCGCGGCCGCGATCCGTCCGGAGGCAGCCGGCGATCTGTTCCTGCTCGCCGGCCGCGAGCCGGTGATGACGAAGGAAATGGCAACGCACATCGCCCGGGCGCTCGGTGTCGCCGCACCCAGGATCCGGGTGCCGCTGGCCCCGTTCACGCTCCTCGCCGTGTTGCTCGAAACGACGCTCCGCCCGATGAAAATCCAGCCCCCGCTTCATCGGCGACGGCTGAATTTCTTCCGCAAGAGTTTCACGCTCGACGATGCAAAGGCTCGCAGGGTGCTCGACTTCGAGCCGACCGTGGACTTCGAGGAGGGTGCGCGGCGAACCGCCGCGTGGTACCAGGAAACAGGACTTCTGGGGAGTGTCGACGAATGAGCGGATTCAGGCAGGCCTCCCCGACGGGAAATCGGGCCGCACTCAGCGACTGGCGTGAGGTCCGTGACGCAGACCTCGCCGCGCGGATGGAACCGTTCGATTCCTTCTGGGAAGCACCGGACGATGTCGAGCGCGGGTTTGCGAAGTTCGGCGCGTTCTACCGGGCGAACTACCTGTCGCGCCTTCCGGCGGCCCGGGACGCCCGAATTCTCGTCATCGGTTGCGGCCCGGGGTACCTGGTCCAGCTGCTCGTAGACAGCGGCTACACCAACGTGATCGGAATCGATTCGTTCTCGGGGAAGATCGACTGGGCGATCGACAGGGGTCTCCCCTGTCAGACGGCGCCCGTATTCGAGTTTCTTCAGACGAACGATCGGGCGTACGACGCGATCGTCGGGGAGACGGAGATCAACCATCTCACCAAGAACGAGATCCTCCTGTTTCTCGATGCGGTGTGGGATAACCTCGTGCCAGGCGGGATCTTCCTCACACACTCGATCAACGCGACGAGTCCGCTGACCGGGTCGGAATCTCGATCGGGCAACTGGGACCATTATTGCAGCTTCACGGAATACAGCCTGCGGCAGGTTCTGGAGTACGCACGATTCGAGGATGTCGAGGTGTTCGGGCTGAACCTGTACGTATTCTGGAAGAACCCTTTCAACTACGTGGCCTGGGCGATCGACAGGCTGAACACAGTTTTCTTCCGGTTGCAGTTCATGCTGGTCGGAAAATCGGCCCGGGTCTTCACCAAGAAGATCGGAGCTGCGTGCCGGCGGGCCGGCTGAGTGCGCGGCGAACCTACCCTGAACGGAGAATCGATGGGAACCACCCTGATCACCGGTGGCGCAGGATTCACCGGTGCCAATTTTGCGCACAGCCTGCTGGAGCGTGGGGAGCGAGTCATCGTGTTCGACAATCTGTCCCGACCGGGCAGTGGGCTGAACCTGGAGTGGCTGCAGGGGCTAGACACGCCGGGGCAGCTTGAGGTGATCGTCGGTGACGTCAGGCGGCCGCCGCCTGAACTCGGCAGAATCGTCGAAGAATCCGATGCGCTGCTGCACTTCGCCGCGCAGGTCGCGGTCACGACTTCCGTGGCCGACCCCAGGGACGACTTCGAGACCAATGCGCTCGGCACACTCAACATGCTCGAGCTCGTGCGGCACTCCCGTGGAAAGCGGCCCGTGGTCTGCTACTCTTCGACGAACAAGGTCTACGGCGGCATGGAGGATTTGGCGACGGAGGCCGACGAAAGTCGGTATCGGTATCTCGATCTTCCGCTGGGGATACCCGAGGAGCGGAACCTCGATTTTCACTCGCCATACGGCTGTTCCAAGGGTGCGGCTGACCAGTACGTCCGCGATTACGCGCGGATCTATGGCCTGGAGACGATCGTGTTCAGGCAGAGCTGTATCTACGGACAGCGCCAGTTTGGCGTCGAAGACCAGGGCTGGGTCGCCTGGTTCGTCATTGCCACGCAGCTCGGGCAGCCGATCACGATCTTCGGCGACGGCAAGCAGGTCAGGGACATTCTGTTCGTGGAAGACCTGGTGTCCTGCTACGTTGAGGCAGTGGAGGCCAGGGAAACGTGTTCAGGCAGGGTCTACAACATCGGTGGCGGTCCGGAAAACGCGATCTCTCTTCTCGATCTGCTCGGGTACCTGGGAGAAAAGCTCGGACGTCCCGTTCCCGTGACATTCGGAGATTGGAGACTCGGTGACCAGCCGATATACGTGTCGGACATTCGCAGGGCCGCCGTCGATTTCGACTGGCGCCCGCAGACCGACTGGCGCGAAGGAGTCGGAAGACTGTGGGCGTGGGTCCACGATCATCGGGATATGCTCGCGTCGCTCGTCTGACGCCTGACAGCCCTCCACTCGCACGAGAAGACGACGACTTTGCGACCGCTGCGCATACTCCTCCTGTGCTATGAATACCCGCCCGTGGGGGGCGGAGGCGGGGTCGGCGCACAGATGTATGCAGAGGCTTGGGCCGCTGCCGGGAACGAGGTCCTGGTCCTGACGGGTGAAGCTCCGGAGCGACCTGCCGACACGGTAGAATCAGGAGTCCGGGTCGTGCGCGTCTCGACCCCGGGAAAGAAGCTTCGAGCCACGGCAAGCATTCCCACGATGGCCGCATATCTCGGTTCGGCCATGGCCTGGATCACCCGGAATCGTCAGGCCCTCGGGCGATTCGACGTGATCAACACCCATTTCGTTGTCCCGACCGGTCCGCTCGGCTGGTGGGCCTCGGGGACACTCGACCTTCCGAACGTGCTGACCATCATCGGCGGTGACATATTCGATCCGTCAAAGGCCAGTTCACCGCATCGACATGGCGTTTTGCGTGCGATGAACCGCCGTCTGATGAATGATGCCGAACGCGTGGTGGCCATTTCGACCGATACCCGAAGCCGGGCGCACGAGTACTATTCGGTCACCCGGCCGATCGAGGTGATCCCGTACGGCTTCCGTCCACCGGGTGTCGACTGGCAACCGGCGGGCAGGACGAATGGGGATGAATTCGTGCTGGTGGCGGTCGGGCGGCTGGTAAGGCGGAAAGGTTTCTCGTTCCTGATCGAAGCGGTCTCGCGGCTTCCCGATCACGTAGAGCTGCGTCTGGTCGGGGACGGACCGCTGGACGCCGAGCTGCGGGAACTTGCCCGTGAGAAGGGCGTCGAGGACCGGGTAGAATTCCTCGGCTTCCAGGATCGTCAGTCGATTCTGGAGCTGATGTCGAATTCCGACTGTTTCGTTCTCTCATCGCTCCACGAGGGGCTGGGGATCGTGGTGCAGGAGGCGATGTTCTCGGGACTTCCCATCGTCGCCACGAACGAGGGCGGGCAGGTCGACCTCGTGTGTGACGGTGAGGGCGGATTCCTCGTCAGGCCCGGAGACTCTGGAGCGCTGGCCGGGGCGGTCCAGCGCCTGATGAAGGACCCGGACCTGGCTGAGTCATTTGGAGCGCGGAATCAGGCGAGAATCAGTCAGCTGACCGGTGAAGCGATGTCGGGAGCGTACCTCGCTCTGTTTCGCGACCTTCTGCGCGAGGGAATTTCTGCCGCGAGGACGCAGTCCGTGCCCCGATAGCGTGCACCGACCGGTGCTGATTCGCTATTATCACACCCGAGGTTCTGCCGGACGCCGCACCCGATCCTGTGCGGGGTGCCACATCAAGCATCGGAAATCGACCTCCGCATGAAGAACCGCCGCAGGAAGAGAACGAGTACTCTGCCGTACCTCGCTGTCCCGCAGAGTCGATCAGGTTCCGGGACACGGCGGGCGGATCCGTCCTGGACGGTGCTCATCGCCCTGAGCCTGATTCTCGCTCTTACTCTGGCTCCCGGAAGCACTTCGGCCCCGATGGCGGACTGCTTCTGGTGTGGCGATTTCGCGACTGCCGACTTCATCCTCAACGTGGCGCTGTTCGTTCCCCTCGGGCTCGCCCTGGGCGCCTCGAGCGGTGTCGCGGCGTGGACCGCCATGGTCATCGCATTCGTCGTTTCAGGCGGCGTCGAGCTGGCGCAGCTGGCGATCCCCGGAAGGTACCCGACGTTGTCGGACGTCCTGGCGAATCTCCTTGGCGCGCTTGCCGGCCTCCTGATCGCCCACCGGGTCCAGTCCGGACGAAGGCTCACCGGCCGGCGGGCGGACCGCGCCACGTTGACCTGGGCAGTGATCGTCATTGGCCTGGTGTTCGGAACGGACTTTCTTCTCGCCCCCTCGCTTCCAGACTCGGATTGGAACGGCACCTGGACTCCACTGCTTCCGTCGATGTCGCGGTATCCAGGCACAGTCTTGAACGCGGAGCTGGCGGGGCTGCAGATCCCGGACGGTCCGATCAGCCGATCAGATTCCGCGCGCCGTCTCATTCGGGCCGGCGATCCGGTCTCGGTCCGGTTCGAGACGGCCGGGGCACAGGGAGACGGCCTGTCACCGGTCTTGCGTCTCGAGAGCCCGGACCGCGAGGGAATCCTGCTCATCGGGGTCTATTCGACGGACATCGTTGTGCGACTCCGGCGACGCTCGAATGATCTTCTCCTGCATGCTCCCGATGTCCTGTTCAGGCAGGCGGCACCTGTGGCAGTGGACACGACGGTGGTTATGGCAGCATTCAAGCAAGGCCAGGTGTGCGTTACGGCTCCGCCGGGAAGATCCTGCTCGTATCTCAGTTCGCCGGGCGGGGGATGGTCGATGCTGTTTGGCCTGCCGGCTTCCGTTCCCGGCTGGCTTCAGATCGTGTTAGACGGTTTGTGGCTCGCTGCGCTGTTCTTTCCGCTCGGAATGCTCATGCGTATGCGACGGACCCGCCTGATTCCCTCAGTTGCCACCCTCGGTGCCGTAGGGATCAGTGCGCTGGGAGGTCCGGCGTCAGTGCTGCTCGGATCGCTCGCGGGAGCGTTCACGGGTCTCGCAGTGGGCCGCATCGCGTCGATGCGTGGCCGGAGCATCTTCGCCGGCTGACCCGCAATTCTTCGTCCAGGCAGATTTGCCTCAACCGAGCTCGGCGATTCGAATTCCCCCGCCACCTGCGCGTGCCTGGCGAAGGGCTGTTCGAGCGGCGGCGAGGCGGGTCAGGCTGGCAATCCGGTTGGCCACTGCTCCCTTATGTTCCGATTCTGTCGAGTCGCCGTCGACCGATTTCAACTCGACGATTCCAGCGCTCAGCGGTCCGATGGGGCTGCCCCCATCTTCGGGTGGAACCACCATCACGCGGTTCAGACGGCGAACCAGCGTAGTTACGCCGGCAGCGGTGGTGTTGAAGGCGACGATTCCGAGCTCCGCTTCGCCCAGCCAACCGACCACGTCCGATGTCCGCAGGTGCTTCCGGCAGAGGTCGGCCGATTCCTTGCGCTGGCGTTCCAGCTCACGGCCGGCGGGGATCGCTTCAGGGCCCATTACCACGCAGCTCACGGGGAATCCACTGCGGGTCGCATTGGCTTCCAGGAGCCGTACTGCGCGCATCAGTCCAGCCAGGTTGTACAGTCCGGTGGCACTGTCCACGAGTGATCCTTCATCAGACAATTCGATCAGGCGCTTGATTTCGAGCAGTCGTCTGAATTTAGCGACGATAATCCTTGACCGGATCGGCTCTTTGATGATATCCCACGCGCCCGCCGCCATCGCGGCAGCCGGGTCGGCTTCGGTCCAGAAATTCGGCGAATATACGAGAATCGGAACACTGTCCTTGAGCCCCGCGGAACGCAAAGCCGATGTCAGCTCCGGCACACCCATGTCGGGGAGATTCTCTCCGATGATCACGATCTCGGGGTCGACGAGCTCCGAATCCCGGACTGCCAGCCTCGCGGAATGAACGCGTGCGAATGCGAATCCCTCGGGCTCAAGAACTGCCTGGAGTGCCGACGCGAACCAGTCGTGGGCCGTTACCAGCAGAACTCTGGTCGCCTTGGATTCCGACCTCGACTGAACCGAATCATCCATGAATTCGCCTTTGCTTCCGGAGGGGGCCGTCCCCGTGCGCAGGAGTCCCGATCAATGTCTTGGTTTGACCGGATGATCTCGCTCAAACATTACAGGCAATGTCCGCAACATGATCCACAGGTCGAACCAGAGGGAACGACGCTGGAGATACTCGAGGTCGTATTTGACCTTGATCCTGACATCGTCGACCGTCTGGTCCGGCCGGCGGTTCACTTGCGCCCAGCCCGTAATCCCTGGCGGCACCTGATGTCGTAAGGGATAGTCTCCGATTTCCGCGCGCAACTGCTGCACGAATGCCGGGCGCTCCGGGCGTGGGCCTACGATCGACATCTCGCCCTTCAACACATTCCAGAACTGGGGCAATTCGTCGAGCCGGGAGCGTCGAAGGAATCGACCGACCCGCGTGATCCGAGGATCGTTCTCCTGGGCCCAGATCGGGCCGCTGATCGTCTCTGCATCCACGCTCATCGACCGGAACTTCACGATCTCGAACGGCAGACCTCCGATATCGCTTACTCGACGGCCGCCAGCCGGTCCACGAGTTGCCGGGTCACGTCGGTCGAGCCCGACCCGTCGCTGGCGATAAAGAGCTGGCCCCGGACTATCAAGCTTGACCAGGAGCGCCACGAGGAGAATTAGCGGTAACAGAACGATCAGCGAGCCGAGCGCCAGCACGATGTTCAGAGATCGCAGCGCACCGAGCTCGAACTGGCTCGGACGACGGATTCCCGACGCGTTCGATCCTTCGGGCGGCTCACCCACCTGCTCGTTGGAGTCCAGCCGGGAGAATCGAAGCCGTCCCTGCCGCCACAATACGGGCTCGCGTGCGACCGCAATTGAAGATTGCGGGTCGTATCGAATGGTCTGGTCGCTCATGCTTCCCCTGCTCGAGAGTGACGATGCGTCATTCTCGCTGGAGGCATCCAGTGTGCCAGACATACGATCGACAGCTAAACTACGTTTCTGCAATACTCTGCAACCACCGTTCGTTTCTCGTGATCTTCGAAGTGGTGCACCGGTCCCACAGAAGGAGGCCCTGATCCGACAGTCGATTCGACACTTAGCTTCAATATCGACCTGTGGCGGTCAGACGGCCATACCCCCGGGCCGAAGGGGAGTGGCCGACCCGGCTTCAGTTTCCAACCAGCGCGATGATCGCCAGTGCACTGGCCACGGCTCCGAGTCCGAGCGCGATGTTCCTGATCAGCAGGTACTTTCCTTCCTTGTTCGGCATCTCGAACGAATCGCCGGGCAGGACTCCCAGGTCATCCAAGGTGAGACCCGGGGCCGAGAGTTCCGGTCCCGACAGGTAAGTCTCCCCCAGGCGTCTGACTCTCAGTTTCTCATTCGCTGCGTCCGCAGTCGGGCCACCGGCCAGCATAAGCACGTCCGATACGAGCATCGAGCCGGACACGTCGTAGTACCCGGGCTCCTTGACCTCTCCGACGACCGCGACGCGCAGCCTCGAATCGATCTCGACCTGCGGATCACGGAGTACCGTGGCCAGGCCCGTTTCGATGATCGCCGGCGCCTCCGAGTAGAGAGCCCCCTCCAGGTCGATCGGGGGAACCCCGGGAAGCATCAGCGCCTGATCAGGCTGAACCGTGAAGCTGCCGGTCCACTGCGGCTGCCCCCTGACCTTGAGCCCGACGACATCACCGGGGCGATAATCTCCGAGCCTCAGGCGCTGCTCCAGGGCGGCGAGCTCACGCTCGATCTCCCGAAGCTCATCGCCGGTCATGTCCACCATTCTCGCCGCGAGGCTGTCCCGGCGAGTCTCCAGGTCCGCACGAGAAGCGTCCCGTCTCCCGGAATACTGGGCAGCGAGCGGTGAGGCGCAGACAAACGCTGCGACGAACCAGATGGTCAGGAGACTCAAAAAGCGCTTGTTACTCACGGTTGCCGGCCCCCGGAATTCATGGTAATCAACCCAGTCCGTAGTCGCGGATCTTGTACAGCAGTGCCCTGTAGCTGAGGTCCAGGAGCTCGGCCGCACGGGTCCTGTTGCCTTCGGTCACTTCCAGTGCACGCGATATCAGGTGTTTCTCCAGCTCCGCGGAGCGCTTCTTCACGCTCAGCTCGTCACTGGAGAGAGTCTCCGATGAAATGCGGACAAGCGACTCGGGATCGCGAACGATCTCTGGAAGGTCATCCAGCTCGATCGACTGCCCCGTCGCGAGCACCATCGCTCGTTCGACGACGTTTTCGACCTCCCGGACGTTCCCGGGCCAGGAGTACCCCTGCATGCGCTTGAGCGCCTCGGGCTGCAAGCCCTCGATATCCATTCCGAGCGCTTCGTTGTACGCGTCGATGAAGTGTCGGGCCAGCAACGGGACTTCTTCCCTTCGATGACGAAGGGGCGGTATGTGAATGCGGACGACGTTGATCCGGTAGTAGAGATCCGAGCGGAATTCGCCGGTCTGCACCTCCGACTCCAGATCACGTGCCGTCGCGGCCACGATGCGGACATTGACCTGCCTCGGCTTCGAGTCTCCGACCCGACGTATCTCTCCGGACTGCAGGGCGCGAAGCAGTTTCACCTGCAGTGATTGCGGCAATTCGCCGATTTCGTCGAGGAACAGGGTTCCGCCGTCGGCTTCCTCGAACAGACCTGTTCGGTCGGAGTTCGCTCCGGTGAAGGAGCCCTTCACATGCCCGAACAGTTCCGATTCCAGCAGGTTTTCCGGTATCGCGCCACAGTTCACCGGGACGAAATCTCCTCCGAGTCCCGACACTTCGTGGATCAGCCGGGCGATCAGTTCTTTCCCCGTTCCGCTCTCTCCGGTCACCAGCACCGTCGTCGGGTGAGGCGCAACGCGCTCAGCGAGGGCGACAGCAGCTCGCATACCAGCGCTGCCGGCGATGATCCCACCGTGTCGCTTTTCGACGCTGACTTCCCGTCGCAGACGACGGATCTCGCGCTCCTGCCGGGTGTTTTCTTCCGCGATCTTGACGCGCAAGACCAGCGCGTCCGGAGCGAATGGTTTGTCGATGTAGTCCCAGGCACCTTTGCGGATCGCCTCGACGGCCAGGTCCTGGCTGCCGTAGGCCGTCATCACGATCACCAGCGCGCCGCTGCCAGCCTCCCGAAGCCGTTCGAGGAGGCCTATTCCGTCCATGCCAGGCATCCGGACGTCCGTCAGGACCAGGTCAGGATCCCAATCAATGGACTTCTGCAAGCCCTCATCGCCGTCCGCCGCGGTCTCGACGGTGTGCCCTTCGTCCTCGAGAAGGAGCGATACGGTCCGCCTCAGACCGGAATCATCATCAATGACCAGGACTTTCATCTGGCGTCATTCCGCTCCGCAACAGGCAACAGGACTCTCAGGATGGCACCGTCTTCGTCGGCAGGAACTGCCTCGATAGCACCACCCATCCCCTCTATAAGACGAGCGGAGACAGCAAGACCGAGGCCAGTCCCCCTGCCCGGTTCCTTCGTGGTGAAGAACGGCTCGAACACTCTTCCCAGAAGATTATCGGGGATCCCGGGGCCGTCATCCCGCACGAGCAGCTCAACGGCAGAGTCTCCTTGCTGGAGCTGCCGCGCAGGTCCTGGATCTTCACTCCGAAGCAGCCGACGTACGTGAGCGTAGTCCACACCGGCAGGATCTCCGGTTCTTCTGCTTACCAGGCCCCTGTCCGGACTCCCTACGACCACGGGGGAAGTCGACACGCTGATCCTCCCCTCCCCCCTCCCCTCCTCTATTGCATCCGTCGCGTTCAGGAGGAGGTTTACGATTATCTGTTCCAGCTGGCTGGCGTCACCTCGCACAGGATCCAGGTCGTCGGCCAGGTCGAGGTCAATCTCGGAGTGCTTGAACCGGCCCTGGAGTTTCATCATCTCGATCGTCCTGTGCACCGTCGCGTTCAGGTCGACGGGGCGGGCCGAGGCCGTCTTGGGAGTAGCGTACTCCAGCAGGCCACGAACGATGCGGTCGATTCGCTCTGTCTCGTACACGACGCCGTCCACCCATTCACCCTGGGCCCCGCTACGTTTTCCGACCCCCAGGTAGCCCATGATCGCACCGAGGGGATTGCCGATCTCGTGCGCCACTCCGGCGGCGAGCCGCCCGATCGAAGCCAGCTTCTCCGCCCGCACCATACGGGTCCGCGCCTCGGACAGTTCGAGATTCGTGGTGTCGAGAGACTTGATGTTCCGGCCCAGCTCGTCCTGATTGTGAATCAGGGTCGCCGCCATCTCGTTGATCGCGGACGACAGCCGCTGCAGTTCTGCAGTCCCGGTGTCAGGTAGCCGGCGTTCATGCGCGCCGGAAGCGATCTGCTCCGTGCCGTCGACCATCTCGGCCACGGGTTCGAGCACGAGGCGCGTCAGTCGGTAGTTGGCGAAGACACCCAGAAGTACAAGGTCTGCCCCGATGACGATAAGGAGCCAGGCGCCGAGATACCTGGGAGGGAGAGCCAGCCGGACGCCGATGAACACCGTAACGGCGACGGTGAACAGCGCGACAAACAGGAGGATGAGCAACCCTCCCAGCAGCCTGTAACGAAGTGATAGCAGGAGCGGAGACTCCTGTGCCTCACCGATCATACCCGACTCCCCCCGGATCGCCTGGCTTCGGTTCCCTGTCGCTGCAATAGTGACCCAAGTCGCCGATTTGCGCCACGGTGGCGGCGAACAGGCGCCACCGTTCATCTATACGGCCTGCAAATTGAATGCGCATGAGTCGAGAACGCGATCCGATCGGTCAATTCACGCGTCTGGGGGCGGACGCGACCAAATCTCTACGGCGAGGGCCGAGTTGAAGCGTGCTGCAGATCGCATGGCCGAACAGCCGTTTGACGTTCTGGTCATCGGGGGAGGAGTTCTTGGCGCCTTCGTCGCGTGGGACGCTGCGCTGCGGGGCCTGCGTACCGGGTTGATCGAAAGAGACGACTTCGCGTCTGGCACAACGGCGGCTTCGGGTCGCGTTCTGCACGGTGGTCTCCGGTCGCTCCAGTATATGGATCTGGCGGACGCGGTCAATTCGATGCGTGAGCAGGCGGCGATCGCGTCTCTCGCACCGGATCTCGTTCGACCGATTCCTTTCCTGTTTCCCGCTGGTTCAGGAATCAGGGAGCAAACTCTCCTGAGGCTGGCCGCGCCTGCCTGGGGAGTCTTTCCGCGCATGCTTGGCTTTCAGCGGGATCTCCCGTTCCCGCGCTTCCACGCTTCGCCGCGGACACTCGAGCCCGACATCCGGGACTGGGCGCCGCGAGGCGGACTGGTCCTGTGGGACTACCAGCTGACGTCTCCCGAGCGGCTGGTGATTGCGGTCCTCCAGGCCGCGGCGGCGGCCGGCGCCGCGATCGCCAATCGAATCGAGGCGCTCGAGGTGCTGGAAGCCGACGGTTTCGTTTCCGGCGTCAGAGCACTGGATCGTGAGGCCGGTGCAGAAATATCGATCCGGTCCGCGAGAGTCCTGAATGCGGCAGGTCCGTGGGCTTCCGCACTGTGGGACCAGGGGACGCTTCTCCGACATCCGATCAGTTTCGCGCGTGGCGTGCATCTCGTCGCCGATGTGCCGCCCCCGCCGGCAGCACTGGGCCTCGATTGGCAGGAAGACTCCAGTTCCGGCCGTCTTCAGCATGGACGCCGAATGTTCGCGCTTCCCTGGGAGGGTCGCACGCTGGTGGGGGCCAGCTGGTCCCCGATAGCCGGCTCCCCGGAAACGGTCGTGGAGCCGACGCTCGACGAAGTGCGATCCTTCGCGACCAGTCTCGACGCTCGGTGGCCTGAGCTCGGACTCGCGGCGGAAAGAATTCGGTTCGCCACCGCAGGTCTGTACCCGGTCTTCGGGACCGATGTCGCGAGCACGGACAGCTACGCTGCTTCCCGACGACCGCTGGTCATCGATCATGGAGCAGAAGGCGGTCCAGCCGGCCTGGTGACCGCCGTCAGCGCCAAGCTGACCACCGCGCGTGCCCTGGCCGAGAGGCTGGTCGACGAATTCGCACGCCAGCTGCGGACCCTGGGAGTGCGGTCGGGCAGGTGCGGCACCTTGACCGCGGGCCCGCTTCCTGCCGCTCGCCCGGTAGTGATCCCCGGTGTGGAGGATCTGACGTTCGATTCAGCTGTCGCATTCAGAATCGGCGAATCTGCGGCGCGAGAAGAAATGGCCCTGTCGCTGGCCGATATCGTCTTGCGGCGATCGTCCGCGGGCCTGCGGGGAGCAGCGGCACGGGACGTGCTCGACAGTGTCGCCCGAGGAGCCGGGCTGGCGCTCGGCTGGAATTCTGATCGAATTCGGCGGGAAGTCCAAGACACCGAAGCACTGTATCACCGCATGGGCGTGTTCGCAGAGGGAGGACAAGCTTGAAGGTCCTGGTCACCGGAGGGACAGGCTTCACCGGAAGCCATCTCGTTCGCAGGCTGGCCCAGAACGGGGACGACGTCGTCTGTCTGGACAACCAGCCCGGTCTGTTCGCAGACGAGCTCAGCGAGCTGGGAGTCGATATACACATCGGTTCGATCACGGATCGTGATCTGGTACGCGAATGCACTGAGGGTACGGAGGTCGTGCATCACCTCGCCGCGGCATTCCGGAAGATCAACCTGCCCCAGAGCGTCTACAGCGACGTGAACGTCGAGGGAACGCGCATCGTGCTGGAGGCCGCGCGCGAGTGTGGGACCCGGCGAGTTGTGTACTGCAGCACGCAGGGGGTGCACGGGCACGTCGAACATCCACCGGGTGACGAGGACTCGCCCATCGCTCCGGCGGACTACTACCAGCAGACCAAGTACGAGGGCGAGCTCGTCTGCCATGAGATGGCGGACCAAGGTGTCGAGATCAGCATCGTCCGTCCGACGGCGATCTACGGACCTGGAGACGCGGGACGTTTCCTGATCCTGTACCGGCTGGCCAGCAAGGGCCGCTTTCTGATGTTCGGGGACGGCGAGACGACGTACCACCCGGTGTATATCGACAACCTGGTGGATCTGTTCGAGCTCGCCGCGTCACGGCCGGAGGCGGTGGGCCGGACGTATATCGGCGGAGACGACGAATACTACACCCTGAATGAGCTGGTGCGGGCGGTCGCACGGTCGATCGACGTCGAGCTGGATATCATTCACCTGCCGTTCAGACCGGCCTGGCTGGCTGCGGCGGCGTGTGAGGTGGCCTGTAAGCCCTTCGGCATCTCACCGCCCCTGTTCCGCCGCCGGATC
>Ga0316193_10001847_pt1 | contig 14567 bp, 13 predicted proteins | sample MerIslsedime2_MG_FD_207735 | JGI IMG/M metagenome (GOLD analysis project Ga0316193, IMG submission 207735) | Coastal sediment microbial communities from Maine, United States - Merrow Island sediment 2 | ecosystem: Environmental > Aquatic > Marine > Coastal > Sediment | place: USA: Maine...
GCGTCGGGGGCAGCGACACGTTGCACGTTGACGTTCGAATTGTCGGCTCCACGAACTCCGACCTCAGGACGCTTGCGATCGAGGGCACGTTTCGCGAAGACTTGCTGGATCGCCTGGCATTCGACGTCGTAACGGTGCCGCCATTGCGCGAACGCTCGGAGGATATCCTGCCGCTGGCATACGCTTTTGCACTCAACATGGTTAGCGAACTTAAACAGCAGTATTTTCCAGGGTTCAGTGCGCAGGCGTCCTCTGCATTGTTGCGACATGATTGGCCGGGAAATGTCAGGGAACTGAAGAACGCGATCGAACGATCGGTATATCGCTCCGACGAAAGCGACGCACAAATCAGCGCAATCGCGTTTGATCCGTTTGACTCGCCTTACCAACCGCGCGAAACGAAGAAAGCACAAACTATTCTCGAAGCACCAACGACCAGGAAAGTATCACCGTTATTCCCGACCGATCTCAAGGCCCGGGTAAACGAGACAGAGAGGGAGCTACTGCAGGCAGGCCTGAAGCGGGCACGGTTTAATCAAAAAGTAGCGGCCGAACTTCTGGGACTCAGCTATCACCAGTTGCGCGGCAAGATAAAAAAACACCACCTGGATGTCGGATGAATCGACCTAGCTTTCGTCCCGGAATCGTCGCACGTACATTGCTGCGGTGGTAAACAAACCGCATACAACCAGTCCCACCCACAAGCCCGGACTCGACAGGAATTTCCCGATATCGAGCAAAGACACCAGGCTGATACCCTCCTTTGCTGCCTCGAGAAGGGAGTGATTGTCGAACAACTCAAGGCCGTCGTAACCTTTGAATATTGGAATACTCGAAGTCCGGGAGTAGATCGCTTCAGACAGCAAATTCGATCCGAAAATGATTCGCTCCAGCATGGGGAGAAGAATTATCGGGAGTACCGCCATCAATAAGGGCGACCGCTTGGTGTAAGCCGACACCAGCAAAAACCATCCCACAAAGGGCGCAAGCCAGAGGGAAACGGCTAGCACGACAAGCAGCGTCGCACTCCAGTTGTCGACCAACGGCACGGCAGCCCATATGAGATGCCAGGCGTCGGCACCGCGCAGCCCAACCCAGATGCTGGTAACCAACAATACGAGCAATTCGGTCAGGGCAATAAAGGCAAGGGTCACAATCGGGATAACGACCAGGGCGGTGAGTAATTTGGAAACAACGGTTTCCGCATCAGTTACCGGCATTGATCTCCAGAAGAGGATGCTTTTGTCTTTGCGCTCGGCGTACAAGGAATCCAGCGAGTAGAACACCGTGAGAATCCACATTGCGATCACAAACAGGCCGGCAAATGCAGCCAGTAGCAGTGATAGTCCGGCACCGCGTTCATTGACGCCTATGTTGGTAGCGCCAAGCAATGCCATGTCAACGTGGGTGCCAAAACCGGAAATTGTGACCTGCCCGGTAACGGCGCCCATAACCAACACCAGACCGAGGACTGCCGGAACGACGTAGAGCGACCGATGCTCCCACAATTCCCGCCGAACCAGGGCAACTTGATTACCGATCATCACGCCACTCCCTTTACTTTCGCCACAAAGAGATCAGCGACGTCCGGTGTACGAACCTCACCAAACGGGCTTAGTTTCTCGCGATTGACGCCATCGAAGGTCAATACGTTCTTGCCGAATACTTCACGCTCGAAGATGGGTCCAAGTTTGCGGGCTTCATCGGCATTCTCGCCCGAGGTCATGAGCTCAGCGAACTGCTCCGGCAGTGCATCCATGCTCGCGTTGAGCACGATTCGACCGTCATTAATAAACATCACATCGGTAAGCAGGTTTTCGATTTCTTCCACCTGGTGAGTGGTTATGACGATCGTTCGCTCGCCGTCGAAATAATCGTTCAACAAGTTCCCGTAAAATTCCTTGCGGAAAATTATGTCGAGTCCCAGCGTAGGCTCATCGAGAATAAGCAATTTGGCGTTAATAGCCGTGATGATCGACAAGTGCAACTGTGTAACCATCCCTTTGGAAAGCTCGCGAACTTTGGCCGTTGCCCTGACCTTTGTCTCGGACAGTAGCTCTTCCGCTTTCTTACGAGAAAAATTCGGATGGACGGCTTCAACAAAATCCAGCATTTGCGACACGCGAATCCAGCGAGGAAGCACAGCAACGTCTGCGATAAAACAAATGTTTCGCATGAGCTCCTTGCGCTGTCGGAAGGGATCTAGACCCAGGACTGTCAATGAGCCCTGACAATCGGTCAAACCGAGAACGGCTTTCAATAGGGTGGTCTTGCCAGCGCCGTTCGGACCAATCAGTCCGGTGATGCGGCCCTTTTCGATGGTGAAGCTCACATTATCGACCGCTTTCGTCGAGCCGAACGCTTTTGATACGTTCTGGGCAATTACAACACTACTCATTCTGTGTCTCCCCCGTTTACCGCATCAGGTTTTGCTGCCGACTCAAGCAAGGAATTCGTATCGAGTTCGAGCCGCTGAATGGTTGCGACGACCTCCGGCCATTCCTTGTCGAGGAAACGCTGTCGTTCGGCCTGCAGCAACTGTAGACGTGCGCCATCGACTACAAACATGCCGCGACCACGTTTTTTCTCCACCAGGTCCTGGTCAACCAGTTCCTGGTATCCCTTCAGAACCGTCAGCGGATTTAGCCGGTACTCAGCAGCAACATTGCGAACCGACGGCAAGGCGTCGCCTTCGCCCAGCACGCCTTCCAGAATCATTGCGACCACGCGATCCCGCAGTTGGCGGTAGATCGGCTGGTCTTCATTCCACTTAGGGTCCATTAACCGCGCACCGTTTGGAAGGTCATTCGTGCCCCGCCAGCGGTGATAGTGCATCGAGTTCCTGCGACGACACAACGATAAGCCTGTGCGGCTGCATCTGGCTGCTTGCTTCTATCGTCTTGAGCTCCGCGCTACGATTTGCACGTGCCTGACCGGCCACGATTGCAACGGTAAACATTGCGAGTATCGACAGGCCGACGATGCCATTTGCAATTCTGGGAGTAGCTGTGTTCATGGTCTTTTCCTCAGCACCCGTGGCAATCCGCCCCAGGTGACTTAGTGTTATAGTTGACTATAACACTAGAGAGTCGGTTTGCAAGTGAAAGTTCCGCATATCTAACCCCGATCGGCACCGCAGACCGTTTAATATCCAGAGAGAGAGACTCATTATCCATTATAAAACAAGCGCTTATGAGATTACAGATGCAGCTGTCAGCCACTATAGACGATCAATTCGGGCTCCCGCTTTCAAGCGGCAGCGTCCTCGCCTATGCTCCCGTCATGCGACCATCACTGGACGATTCGGCACTAATGCTGCGATACAAAGACGGCGACGAAGCTGCTTTCGAACAACTTTATCGCCGCCACAATGACGCGCTTTACCGATATTTGCTGCGATTGTGCCGAAACCGGCACACAGCCGAGGATCTGTACCAGGAAACCTGGTCGAAAATTATCCGTTCCCGGAGCCGCTATCGGCCGACTGCAAAATTTACGACTTTTTTGTTCCGCGTCGCACACAACTCCTTTATTGATTACATTCGACGGAACAAGCGCCACAGCGCGGTATCCGAGTCTGATCCCGACACAACGGCGGCACCCGGTGACGGACCCTCCGTACTCGTGGAAAAGAGCAAGGCCCGCGACAGGCTTGAAGCAGCACTGCTTATCCTGCCGGATGAACAACGCGACGTGTTCCTGCTGCATGAAGAGTCTGGGCTTAATCTCGATGCGATCGCACATGTAACCGGCGTTAACCGGGAAACCGTGAAAAGCCGTCTCCGCTATGCAGTAAGAAAATTGAAGGCCGCTATGTCCGATCCTGGCCTGACATCGGGCAAATCGTCCTAGCGTTTGCACGCAGGAGTTCCGTTATGAACAACACCAACAAGCACGAGCCAGATACCGATCCGGAAGTGTCCGCGGCGTATCGCGCGATCGCTAACGAGTCCGCTCCCACTCAACTTGACGATATTGTTTTGCAGAAGGCCGCAGCTGAAGCGCGTACGGTCATTGGCCTGGCCAGCTACATTTATTCCATTCGACGCCCACTCACCTTGGCGGTCACGATGCTTTTGGCTCTGAGCATGACATTGCAGTTTAATGATGTATTTATGGGCACGACGCCAGATGAAATGAATGGCGTTGCTGAACGAGGTACAGGCGCTGGCGATATGTCAGCGGTGATGGATGCCAGCTCGCGGCACATTCTGGAGCAGAAGAAACAAGGTGAGGACATCATGTCCCAGGGACGGCTCAACAACCCGATGCCGAGCACGATTGGCGGATCGGAAGCGATGCGTCCGGAGATCGCTCGCTATTGTGACAGTGCGCAGACCCTGTCTGCGGAACTCTGGTGGCACTGCATCGAGGAACTCGATCACAACGGCCGCAAGGCCGAGGCAGAGAGCGAGCGTGAATTACTGATAAATACGTATCCCGATTTCATATGGCCCGAGTAGAATAGTCTCAGGATCCGGTGGCTGATAGAATCGCCCGCCCCGGAGTTCGATGTAGTCTCATTCGACAGGAAATCAGGACCAATAATATGAAGAATCCCGTTCGCGTCACCATCACCGGTGCTGCCGGCCAGATTGGCTACCAATTGGCGTTTCGTATCGCCTCGGGCCAAATGCTCGGCGCCGATCAGCCCGTCATTTTGCAGTTGCTCGAAATCACTCCGGCTCTGGAGGCGCTGCAGGGTGTTGTGATGGAGCTTGACGATTGCGCGTTTGACACGCTTGCCGGAATTGTCGCGACAGACGATGCAAACGTTGCCTTCAAGGAAACGGATTATGCATTGTTGGTCGGCGCACGTCCGCGGGGACCGGGCATGGAGCGCAAGGACCTTCTTGAGGCCAACGCACAAATATTCTCTGTCCAGGGAAAAGCGATAAACGATCATGCGAGCCGGGATATCCGGGTACTGGTTGTCGGAAACCCGGCAAATACCAATGCACTGATTACCCGGGCAAACGCACCCGACATCAATCCAGCGAACTTTACTGCGATGACGCGACTCGATCACAATCGTGCAGCGGCGCAACTGGCGTCAAAGACCGGCAAGCACTCGAGCGACGTTCGACAACTGACCATCTGGGGCAATCACTCAGCTACCCAGTATCCTGATATTAACCATGCAACAGTCGCCGGCACGGCTGCGCTGGACCTGGTGGAAAACGAATGGCTCGCCGACGAATTTATTCCAACGGTACAGCAACGTGGTGCCGCCATTATCAAGGCCAGAGGCGCATCATCTGCAGCATCGGCGGCATCGGCGGCGATAGATCATATGCATGATTGGGCGCTGGGTACCGCAGATGACAACTGGGTCAGCATGGCCATTCCGGCGGATGGTAGTTATGGCATTGAAGAAGGTGTTGTCTACTCCTACCCCGTTCGTTGCAGCAACGGCCAGTATGAAATTGTGCAGGGCCTTGAGATCAATGACTTCAGTCGCGAACGAATGCAGGCGACCGAATCAGAGCTAAGGGAAGAACGAGCGGCGATCGAACATTTACTTTAAATCTGTGTCGGACATCGCATAGGCCTTATTTTGCAGGCTGCTACAATACGGCGTGGCAGGCTGAGGTCTATCACTCTTGCCGGCAGTTGCTGGCAAGAAACACTGCAGCGCGTAACACCTCCCTGCGCTCGGAAAAGAGGTAGATAGTTTGTCCAGTTTCATTTTCGGTTTTTTTTGGTTTCTCGTGTTTGCGGGCGGCGGAGTTTATCTTGCGTATAACCGCATCAATCTGCTCGCCTCCACCATCGCGATTGGCGCAGGACTTGTCGCCTATTCCCTGTTCGGCTCGGCATCCGGCTTATGGCTGATTTTTTTGTGGCTTTGCTTTGTGCCACTCGTCATTGCCAATATGGAAGATTTCCGTCGCGAGAAAATTTCCAGACCGGCCCTCGCCATTTACCGAAAAATGTTGCCGTCGATGTCCGACACCGAACGCGAAGCGCTCGAAGCAGGCAGTGTCTGGTGGGACGGTGAACTGTTTTCCGGAATGCCTGACTGGGACAAGCTCATGTCCTTTCCGGCACCGGAATTATCGGACGAAGAACAGGCCTTCATGGACGGTCCTTGCGAAGAACTCTGTCGCATGCTCGACGACTGGGAAGTCTCCCACCAGCACGCGGATATGCCAGCCGAGGTTTGGGCCTATATTAAGAAGCATCGTTTCTTCGCAATGATCATCCCGAAGCACTACGGCGGGCTGGAATTTTCCGCGTATGCGAATGCCATGGTTATCGCGAAACTCGCGAGCCGGAACGCCACGGCATCGTCTACCGTCGGCGTACCGAACTCCCTGGGACCGGCGGAGCTCTTGTTGCATTACGGAACGGATGAGCAGAAGGATCGTTATCTTCCGCGGCTCGCCAGTGGCGACGAAATTCCCTGCTTTGCGCTGACCTCTCCACAGGCGGGTTCGGATGCTGCTGCACTTATCGACAACGGTGTTGTTTGCAGGGGCACGTGGAACGGCAAGAAAATAACCGGCATCCGGTTAAACTGGAGCAAGCGCTATATCACGCTCGCGCCTGTTGCCACCGTGCTCGGCCTGGCGTTCAAACTGTATGATCCGGAACACCTGATTGGTGATCAGGACGAATACGGCATTACGGCAGCGTTAATTCCCACGGACATCGACGGAGTAACGATTGGTCGACGTCACAATCCTCTGAGCATCGCGTTCCAGAACGGCCCGACCACCGGAGAGGATGTTTTCGTACCACTGGATTACATCATCGGTGGACAGGAAATGGCCGGTAAGGGATGGAAAATGCTGGTCGAACTTCTCTCTGTCGGACGCGCGATTACACTGCCATCCAGTGCGGTTGGTGGCGGCCAGGCCGCGTCGTGGTCGTCTGGCGCTTACACAATGTTGCGTAAACAATTTGGCTTGTCGATCGCCAAATTTGACGGCGTGGGTGAAGCGCTGGCGCGCATCGCAGGCAACACCTACACCATGAATGCGGCGGTCTCGGTGACGTCCGGCGCCATTGATCAGGGCGAAAAGCCCGCAGTCCCATCCGCTATCCTGAAATATCACTGCACCGAACTGGGCCGAAAGATTGCCAATGACACCATGGATGTTCATGGCGGCAAGGCAGTAATGATGGGACCAAAAAACTACGTTGCCCGCAACTACATGGCAGTGCCCATCGCGATCACGGTAGAGGGCGCGAACATATTGACCCGCAGCCTTATTATATTTGGTCAGGGTGCAATGCGATGTCACCCGTTCGTGTTGCGCGAACTGCACGCAGCTCAGAACGAAAACCTGGAGAGAGGCCTGACTGAATTTGACGATGCATTGTTTTCGCACGTCGGCTACGCGATCAGCAATGCGGCTCGAGCGTTTTTTCTAGCGCTGACGCATGCAAAATTCAGTAACGTGCCATTAAATACGCCGACCCGGCGTTACTACCAGAACATCAACCGATACAGCGCCGCTTTTGCCCTGGCATCTGATTTCGCGATGCTGACGCTCGGCGGAAAACTCAAAATCAAGGAATTGTTATCCGCGAGACTCGGCGACGTTCTCAGCTCCATGTACCTGGCATCGACAGTACTCAAGCACTTCGAGAATCAGGGTAGACGCGCGAGTGATCTGCCGCTGGTGGAGTGGTCGGTACGAACGTTGATGTACCAGGCGCAGGAACAGTTGCACAGTTTCCTGCAGAACTTCCCGAATCGCCCGGTCGCCATATTGTTGCGCTTGTTTATATTTCCTCGAGGCCGAACGTATTCAGCACCGTCCGATGAGCTTGGGCGCAAAGTTGTGAACCTGATGACCCACAGCGGTGAGGCGCGTGATCGCCTGAGCAAGCAGGCCTACACAACACTGGAGCCCGGAAATCCGCTCGGTTTGCTACAGGAAGCGTTGCTGCTGTCAGAAGAACTGGCACCACTTGAACAAAAGTTACGACAAGCCCAAAAAGAGCGATTGATAAGCTCGGAGTATCTTGGTCAGCAAATTGAAGAAGCAGCAAGTGCTGAAGTAATAACTAAATCGGAAGCCGATCGAATGCGCGACTACCACCAGAAGGTACTCGAACTTTTGGCTGTCGATGACTTCGGCCCTGACGACTTCGGGCGAGCAAGCGTTTCAGAAGATAAAGCCATCACAGCGCCAAAGGCCGCCAAACCAGCGACGAAACGAAAAACCAAGAAGAAGGTTGTCAGGAAAAAGGCAGCGGCTGCAACGCCTGACAAGAATAAGAAGAAGTCGAGCTAGTCTCGAAAGCGCACGTCCCGAGCGTAAGTCGTAAAAATGAAGCGGGTCATCTGCATGGGGTGAACAATGTCAGTCAGCTCAGGACTAATTTATGAAGTCACGCTTACAATCGAGCGTGACATCGTCGATGCCTTTGATAGCTGGCTCGCAAACCACGTCGAGGAAATGCTGGCCATCCCGGGATTCATCGACGCGAATGTATTTGCCCTGGAAGACGACGATGACGGAAACGCCAGGCGCGTAACCCAATACTTTCTCGACAGTGAAAATGACCTGGAGTCGTATTTTTCGGACAAGGCTGCGGAAATGCGTCAGTCCGGCATTGATCGATTCGGCGAACAATTTTCGGCGACGCGTCGCATTCTTCGCAAGACCGATATTGCAGACGGCCACGTTGTACCGATAGAAGACTGTTTGAATTGTGGCACCCCGCTAAGTGGACAATATTGTGGCAATTGCGGGCAGCGCGCGCGCAGCCGCCTTATCAGTTTGTGGGAACTGGTGAGCGACGCGTTCGGCGACCTGTTCGAACTCGACTCCAGAATCTGGAAAACGCTGATTCCGTTGCTGGCACGCCCCGGCAAGTTAACGTACGAGTATCTGCAAGGCAGGCGTGCCAGCTTTATGCCGCCGTTCCGCACCTACCTGGTTCTGAGCATTCTGTTTTTCCTGGTACTCCTTTTTGATCCGAAAGAGGAATTCGGACTCTTGTTCGAGCCGGAAGAAGACCTGGTGGAAGAAACCACTGAAGATGGCAAGAGCGTCGACGACGTTCGCCAGGAGGTACTCGACGAACTGATAGCCGAGGGACTTCTTCCCCCGGACGCTGCAAAAGAAGAAGCGGTAACCGAAGCGGAGTCGGCGAACGACGATGAAGCAACTACCAGGCCGAAACAGGTAAAAGTCTGGGACGGTCTGGGTGTCACAATTACCGACGATGATCCAGAAGCCATGGAGTCCGATGGCTGTGACATAGAATCAATGGACAAGCTGGGCTTGCCGGATTGGCTTTCACGTCGCATGACCAAGGAGCGGTTGCAAGTAGTCTGCGAGAGAGTCACTGCGGACAAAGGCAAGGCCCTGTCGGAAAAACTCAAAGATAATATACCCGCTGCACTGTTTGTATTGCTGCCATTGATGGCTTTCGTACTGAAGGTCCTGTATCCGCTGTCAAAGCGCTACTACGTTGAACACTTGTTGTTTGTCGTCCATTTCCACGCATTTTTCTTTTTGATATTGATACTGCAAATGCTGTTTTCCCGCCTTGGCATCTGGCTTCGTTTTCCTGAGAACCTGGTGGAAATTACCCTGGTCATGGCGTCCTTTTATATTCCGATATATCTCTACAAGGCGATGCGACGGGTCTATGGCCAGGGCCATTTTCTGACAACACTGAAATTCTTCGGCCTGAATGTCGCCTACATTGCCGGTATTGCAGCAATCTTCACGTTTGCGGCCCTGTTTGCCGCATTCTCCATTTAGTGAGCATCTTGACAGTATTCGACATAAGGGGACCCGGCCACCGACCAGGGGTTTACAGGCGCCACTATTCGACGAGGTTACGTCCCTGTAGAATCAAGTGCTTGAGCGATATCACTTTGGCGCTTAGAATTCCCGGTCCCAGTACACGACACAGTCTCAGACGAGCCCATTCACCAACCAGCCAATGAATAATAAAAGCATAGGAATCAGCGGGTTAGCCGCCTATGTGCCACCCTACCGGGTCTGGCTGGAGGATTGGTGCGAGTGGACCGGGAACCAGTGGCCCAAGACTCGTGAAGTTGTCGGGCGCAGTTTTCGCGTACGCGGGCCTAATCACAGCGTCTACACGATGGCTGCCACTGCCGTCATTCGCCTGATTCGTCAGTACGATATCGACCCGGAACGGGTTAAGTTTCTGGGCCTCGGCACAGAATCCAGCACCGACAATTCGGCCGGCGCCATCATTGTGAAAGGCATGGTCGACCGGGCATTGCTGGCTCAGGGTAAACCGGCCATCTCCAGAAGCTGCGAAGTACCGGAGTTCAAGCACGCTTGTCTTGGCGGCGTTTACGGCATGAAGGGTGCGCTGCGGCAACTCGCACTGGATGGCGCTGGAACACAATCGATTGTTGTGTGCGCGGATATCGCCGAGTACGCGCGCGGCAGCAGCGGCGAACCTACCCAGGGTGCCGGCGCAGTTGCCATGTTACTCGAAGAAAATCCCACGCTCGCTGAAGTTGATCTTGTTCATTCCGGCTCGGCGTCTGATTACCGCATCATGGATTTCCGCAAACCGATGTTGCGATTCTGCGGCCAGGACCGAAGTGAGAGTCACCAGGTACAGGATTTCCCGGTGTTCAATGGCAAGTATTCGACCACCTGCTACATCGACGAAACCTTGCACGCCATGAACGACATGTATCGGAAACGCGGGCTGGTGGCGGCCGACTACCTTCGTTCTCTGCAATCTGTATTCATGCATCGCCCATACAGGCGCATGCCGGAAACGGGCTGGGCGATTTCCTATCTGTTCGCGCTCGGCAACGGCAGTGCGGAAGATCGTGCAGAGCTTGCATCTTATTGTTACGAGTCCGGCGTTGACCCGGCGGCGCTCCTCAGCGAAATGGTTTCCAAGCCGGAGGTTGCGCTGCTTGCACATCCGGATCGTATGAACTTTGAGGCCTATCCGCTGACGATGGCCGTATTCCGAATTTTCCGGGCTTCACGAAAATACCGCACACAGATACTCGATAAGCTGGCTCTTGGCAGTGACATGATGCTGGACCTCGGCAATCTGTATACCGCGGCGTTACCCGCCTGGATGGCCGCGGGTTTCGAACAGGCAGCGGACGAGGGCCGGGACCTTGCCGGCCAAGAGATACTCACGCTGGGTTACGGTAGTGGCGATGCGGCTGAAGTCATTCCGATCATTGTTGCCGATCAGTGGCGTGCTGCGACGGAGTCCATCCAGTTTGCCAAGGCCATGGAATTCTCAATCGATCTGAACCAGCAGCAATACGAATGCCTGCATGATGGACGACGCGTCAGCGGTCTGGACTATGTCGCGCACGACGAATTTGTCGTCGACAAAGTCGGCCACTCGGATCAACGGCATTTTCAAGACCTGGGAATCGAGTATTACCGCTACGTCGGTTGAAGATAACGCCCGAGCATATTCGTGTGCTCCCCCGTTAGTTGATCCCATTCCTGTTTGAACCATGGCGTAAAGCTGTCGGCATTTTTTTTCATCTCGACACCAAGGTCATCGGCTGAAATAAATCGAACGGCGTCGATTTCCGTTACGTTCGGGCGAATATCCTGCGTGCAGCGCCCAAGATAAACCGAGCACAATTCGTGCTCCGAACCCAGCTCCCCGAAGGCCGCCTGGTAACGAAACTTGTAGACATATTCCAGGGGAACCTCAACGCCCAGCTCCTCCTGAAGGCGCCTCTGCGTTGCGACTGACATCGACTCACCTGCGCGCGGATGGCTGCAACAACTATTAGACCAGTACGAAGGCCACAAGCGTTTACTTTCGCCTCGCTGCTGCAGCAGCAACTCGCCGTCGGTGTTAAACAGAAAAACGGAAAATGCGCGATGCAACTGCCCGTCTCCATCATGACATTCGGCCTTGCTCATATGGCCGCGCTCATTATCCGACTCGTCAACGAGAATCAGCTTCTCGTTTTCTGACGACACAACTTTATCCTGCAATGTTCAATGTCCTGTTGGTTTAGCCTGGCTGGAGAGTTTGATAGCCCGCGTCGTTCAGTGCCGACGAAACTGCCTCCCGCGAGCCCGGACATAGTGCGACAATCGAGCCGCCGCCGCCAGCACCGGTCAGTTTTGCGCCAACCGCGCCAGCCTCCTTCGCGAGCAACACCATGGCGTCCAGTTCGGGCGTCGATACTTCAATTGCTTTCAGGAGCTCGTGACAGCTATTCATGTGAGTGCCCAACGCATCGTAGTCTTCATTTATCAGTGCTTCGCATCCGGCAAGACTCCGCTGGTCCATCTCGTCGAAGACTGCTTCATACTTTGATCGATTATCTTCATAGCGACTGCGCACGCCAGCGACCTGGTCGCGGGTCATGCCACGCTTGCCGCTGCAGGCAATTACCAGTGGTGGTGAATGCTGCAGATCGATGGATTGGCGGACCGGCTCACTCTTCTTTCTGTAGAGTAGCGGCTGTCCGTAAACAGCAATGGTATTGTCGATTCCCGACGGTCGGCCGTGGGCCAGTTTTTCACACTCGAATGTCAGCTGATTGATTTCTTCATCCGACAAATCCAATTCCAGTTGTGCGCTCAATGCGCGAGCCATCGACACGGCCAAAGCCGCGGACGAACCCAGTCCCTGCGCCACTGGCAACAGGGTTTCTACTTTCATTTCTATGTTCTCTGCCGGCACATTCAGCTGCGCCAAAAGCAGCTGCAATATGCTCGCTGCTCCCGTGACTGAATCATCCTGTTGATCGAAAGACTGGTTAACTTCCCATGCGGAGATGTTCAATACAACGGATCCCTGCGTTTTTCGATATCGTGCCACCATCGCATTTTTGATCGGCACAGCCAAAGCATGTTTGCCATAAACAACCGCGTGCTCACCCAGGAGGATAACCTTCCCTGCCGCGCTGCCACTTGAAACACCATTGGAGCTCATTGCTTAGTCACCTGCCGACTGTTCTTCTTGCTGGATGGCGGCGATCAACTCAGCCGCTTTCCATTCTTTGACGTCGCCACTATCGATCAGGCCGCGAACGACCTTGTCGAAGATATCCTTTGGTGCGCCCGCGAGAGAGGCGACACTGCGTGCATGCAGACGCATATGCCCTTTTTGAATGCCGTCGCTCACTAGCGCACGCAGCGCGGCGAAATTCTGCGCGAGTCCGACCGAAGCCATCAGCATAGCGAGCTCGCTGGCAGACCCGGCCGCCGCGATTTTAAGGCCGGCTCGAGCCCCGGGATTCGTTTTCAGGGATCCGCCTACAATGCCAACCTTCAGTGGCATCGTCAGTTCGCCGCAAAGATCACCGGACGCCGTTGCGGTCCACGCCGTCAGCGCGCGGTAGGACCCGTCGCGGCAGGCGTACGCATGTGCCGCCGCTTCGATGGCTCGCCAGTCGTTGCCGGTTGCGATTGCCACGGCGTCGATGCCATTCATGATGCCCTTGTTGTGAGTGGTCGCCCTGTAACGATCAACCAGTGCAAGCTCGTTGGCCATAACGATGCCGTCCCGAACCGCTTCCGCCGAAAAACCTTTCATGCGAAGTGAGTCGAGCGGCAGGGTTACCGTTGACGTCACCAACGATTTGTCCGCCAGGTTACTCAAAATGCACAAACCGGCCTTATGCCCGGACAATGCCTCGATCCCGGGCGCGATCCCCTCGCAAATCGTATTGACCAGGTTTGCACCCATCGCATCACGAGTATCCACCGCGATATGCACCATGACCGTCCAGCGCTCGCCAGCCAGTTTGTACTTCAGGAATTCGATTGACCGCGCGCCGCCACCACGCATTAGCAGGTTCGGCTGAAGATTATTTGCATCCTGCAGTAGTTTTTCTTCGGCCACTCGCAACAGTTCGATTGTCTTGTCCGGATCAGCAACGTCCACGAGCTGCACCTGTCCGATCAAAATCGGATCGTCTGCTCGCGCAACGAAACCACCACCATGCCGCATCAGGCGCGCTGCACCACTGACGCCCGCAACCACCGAGGGCTCTTCAATCACCATTGGCACAACGTAGTCGCGGCCATTAACGAGGAAATTTGGCGCGACCGCCAGTGGCAAGCCGAATACGCTTACGACGTTTTCAACCATCTTGTCCGCCACATCAACAGGCAGGACGCCGGATGTTTGCTGCAGTGAAGCGGCATCATCAGCATCAATGAAGCCACGCTCAACCAGGGTGTCCATCCTCTCGGTTACGCGCTTTCTGAAAAATGCCGGTATTCGAGAATCACTCATCTTATTCATCGCCAATCAAGAGACCGTTATCGTCGATTCTCACATCCAGTGGTGCGAACCCCCGCGCAGCTGCTTCTACAGTAAATCGGTCTACAGCATCTTTGTCAGAAGACAAGACTATACCGACATCACCGCCGCCGGCACCGCACGGTTTGTAAATCACGTCGTGCATGCCAGCCAATTCAACCAGCTCAGCATGGCCAGCCTCGAATACGCCAAGACCGTGATCGTCGCTGAAATCGATCAGCGTTTTTGTGTACCGGTCAAACAATACGAGGAGTTGTTCTGCATCTGCCTCCGCCCATGCATTCGCAATCTCGGCGCTCGCCGCGTATAGCGCCTGCCGGCTGCCGTCGCTCATTTTT
>Ga0316193_10001849_pt1 | contig 14561 bp, 12 predicted proteins | sample MerIslsedime2_MG_FD_207735 | JGI IMG/M metagenome (GOLD analysis project Ga0316193, IMG submission 207735) | Coastal sediment microbial communities from Maine, United States - Merrow Island sediment 2 | ecosystem: Environmental > Aquatic > Marine > Coastal > Sediment | place: USA: Maine...
CAACCAATTGCGGGTGAAGCCTGGAATCACGCGGCCGCCGATCAAATTGATGAGCATGACGACGAGCCAAAGGCCCGCGAAGAGCGCGGTCATGGTCCAATTCGCGTTGCGGGTCATCCCCCAAAAAAAGAGGGCGTCCGTCACCGGAAGCAGGCCCAGAATCACGAGCACCTTGTAGTTGCGCTGACTGCGCGCAGCGATGACCTCACGGCTCATCAGCACAAAGAGCAGCGCGCCATATCCGATGTCGGCTGCGATTGCGGGGGCTAACAGACTGGCAAACGGCAACACGAAGAGGACGCGCGCGATCAGCCAGAGGGTGCACAGAATCATCAGCGGAAGGCCGGACACCGGGGGACGTTTCGTCCACGTCGCGACAGCGGTCAGCGCGAAGCCACCGATAGCGGCTCCGGCAAACCCATAGATCATCTCGTGCGCGTGCCACCACGTGGGTGTCCGGAGGGACGTCGGCATCGGCAGATACCCGAGCCACGCAGCCGCCCAGAGAGGGACGACGACGATCGCGTAGACGGTCGCGAGGAGGAAGAGCGGGCGGAAAGCATAGGTGAAGACGACGGGCATGGGGTTACTGCGCGTCGATCCCGTACCCCCGCAGTTTTCGCTGCAGAGTCCTTCGGTCGATTCCCAATGACGCGGCCGCCTTTGTGATATTCCCGCCCGTTTCCCGCAATACCCGTTCGATATGATCGCGTTCGACGTCAGCCAGACTCGTGCCGCCGGTCTGACCGGGGTCTGACGGTGGCGTGGAGTCCCGCGCGTTGCCGAAGACGCTGGCCGCGATCATTCGACGGACCAAATCGCCTCCCATCGTGTCGGAAATGGCGAACAGAGACGCTCGGCGGAGCACGTTGAGGAGCTCTCGAACATTGCCAGGCCAGTCGTACTCCCGAAGGGCGCTCAGCGATTCGGAGTCGAGCGCGAGGTCGCTCTTTCCGAGGCGGGCTAGCAGATGCGCGGCGAGCGGCTCGATGTCCTCTGGGCGCTCGCGGAGTGGTCGAATCAGCACGGGGAACACCTGCAAGCGAAAGTAGAGATCCTCTCGGAATCTGCCTGCTTGCGTTTCGGCCCAGAGGTCCCGGTTGGTTGCTGCAACGATGCGAACATCGACCTCGGTTTCTCCGGACTCGCCCACGGGACGAATGGTTTTCGTTTCGATGGCGCGGAGTAGCTTTGCCTGGCTTTCGGCGGGGAGCTCGGCAAGCTCATCGATGAACAGAGTGCCTCCGCCCGCCTCACGAAAGAGCCCTGCCCTATCGTTCTGCGCTCCGGTAAACGCTCCGCGCTTGTGTCCGAACAGCTCGCTCTCGAACAGCTCACGCGGAACACACGCCGCGTTCATCGCGACGAAGGGCTGCGCTGCGCGATTGCTCTGCGCGTGGATCTGGCGCGCGACGACCTCTTTACCGGTGCCCGTCTCGCCAAAAACGAGGACCGTCTCGTTGGTGGGTGCGACCGTACGTACGAACTCCTGGATCTCGTCGATGACCGAGCTTGCTCCAACCAACGGGATGGCTTGTGGAAGCGCCCCGGATTCCGTGCGCCCCCGCTCGAGCAGCGCCTGGCGGAGCAAAGGCCTCAGCATGTCGGCGTCGACCGGCTTCTCGAGAAACGAAAACGCGCCGAGCTGCATCGCCTCCACCGCGGCTTTCACCGTGCCGTGTCCCGTCAACACGATGACGCTCGTCGGGATCGGTCCGCATCTCCGCAACACCTCCAGCCCGTCAATGCCCTTCATCTTCAAGTCGAGGAGGGCGACATCCGGCGGCTCACCATTGCAAAGCACCTCGATCGCTTCCTCCCCGCTGCTTGCCTCCGACACCTCATACCCACCACGCCGCAACGCCTTCGCCATCGCGAAGCGAAAGGCCGCATCATCGTCGATGATCAGGACGCTACCGTTCATGCGCAGGGCGCACGGTGATGCACCCCAGGCTCTTTTGCAAGCGACTACGCCCCGGCCGGAAGCCTTACACGGGCACTGGCACCCCGCTGATCGCGGTTCTCGATCGTGAGGTCACCACCCATCGATTGAACCAGCATGTACGATGCGTACAAGCCGAGGCCCGTACCCTCGCCAGGGGGCTTCGTCGTCGCGAACGGCTCGAAAAGGCGTCCTTCGATCTTGGGGTGTATCCCGACACCTTCGTCCTCGACGATGATCTCGACAACGGAACCACGTCGCTCTGCGGACACCCACACGACCTGGCCTCCCGCTTCGCGATTCGAGTCCACGGCGTTCTGCAGCAAGTTGACGAGCACTTGCAGCAAACGGTCGGAGTCGGCCGACACGACCGCATCTTGGACCGATTCCCCGATGTCGAGCTCCGGGCCGTCTTCGCGTGCGCCGGCAAAGACGAGCGCCCGCGCACGCTCCACGATGGGAAGTAGGGGAGCAGAGGAGTTCAACCTGAGACGCGGAAGACTTCCTCCGGTCAACAGCGAATGAGTGATGCGACCGAGACGCCCGGTCTCGTCGCGGATGAGCGCGGCGGATTCGGCGAGGTCGGACTGCAGGGCTTCATCGCCGCCCAGTGACCGAATGGCCTCTCGCATGTCTGCAGCCAGCGTCCGAATCGTGGCCAGTGGTGTGTTGAGCTCGTGAGCGACACCCTGTGCGACGCGCCCGAGGCTAGCCAACCGTTCCGCGTGAAGCAGACGGCGTTCGGCGAGGTGGGTTTGAGTGCGGTCGACATATAGGTTCATGATGCGCGGGGGCTCGTCGCCGCGCGAAGCCAATGGAAAGGACAGCATTTCGTACCAGCGGTCGCCAACCGTGAACCGGCATCGCCCTTCGAGCCCTTCGTCTCGGGCACGCCAGACGGGACACAGACCAGCCGGCTGAATCTCGCAGCCCCGAGTCGCGACCGGACACTCCCATGCGTCCTCCAGACTGGGGCGGGGCGCGAGTTGCTCGGCCAAGCGGTTGCGCCACTCGATGCGGCCGTCGGGAGAAACAACCTCCAGGCCCGCTTCGAGCTCGTCGAGTGTGTTGGAGATGACTTGGTACTCGAGCTGCGCTTGGTCGCGCGCCCTGGATAGCTCTCGCTCCCTGTCGCGCAGCTCGCGCATGGCATGAAGCACGACATACGCCGCAGCCGCGACGGTCGTCATGAACGCCGCGACATTGCCGATGGTGTCCCACGGAGGAGCCGGGTCCCAGGTTCCGATCTGCAGCGCAGGCACCCAATCGGTCAGGGCAAGGAAGCCTGCGGCGGCCAGAGCGGCCGCGGTGGCAACTAGGGTGGCACCGGGGCCCCCCAAGATTCCGATCAGCGCGAGGTGAAAGACGTAGAAGCCGATGAACGGTGAAGAGATACCGCCGGCCGCCCACAAGACGACCGTGAGCATGACCAGGTCGACGAGTGCTTGAGAGACGGCCGCTCTCTTACCTGTCCCAAGACCGGAAGCTCGCTTCAAGAGGAGATAGTTGTAGATACTGCCAACCCCCACGACGACCAGCAGGACGGGCCACGCAACGCCAGGGAAGTAGCCAGCCAGAACCAACCCTGCCGCCGCCAGGATACCCGCCATGGCGACCCATCTCAGGTTGATCAACCAGCGGATGCGGTCGGCGCCGAAATCGTCTCGCTCGCGAGAGTCGGCGAACACGCTCGCGCGGCTGGGTTCCTGGGCCATCATGGTTTCCTGGGTTTTGGGGTCGATCGCACCCGCCGGCCAGGGTACAACGAGCCGAGCCGCCGATGGCGAACGAATCAAACGAAAGAAAGGTGATCATCGCCATCCTTCTGTCGTCGACGCTGCTGACGATGCTTGGCATCGCCGGGGTCCTCAGGGGCGCGTACGATCTGTCTCTGGCTCCGCTGCCCGAAGACGTTCGTGAGCTCTACGAGCCGGAGGCCGAAGTCACCGACGCCGAGGTCCAGCTCCTCGAAGCCCAGGTGACCAATCCCTATCGCCGACCGCTGGCCGCTGCCAACGTCGTGGTGTCGGCGTTGGTGCTGATCGGTAGCTTCATGCTGAGTTGGCGACGCAAGCTTGCGCAGTGGTGGATCAAGCAGGCGGTTGTCGCGAAGCTGATCTGGATCGCCGCGTACACCGTCTCGCTCGTCTCTCACGTCAAGCTGACCTTTGCACCACTGCCTCTCGAACACCCCGGCGGAGCGCTTCCGGAGGTCATCGCGGGCGTTGTTCTCGTAAGCACATTCAGCGGAGCCCTACACGTAGCCGCCGCCTACAGAGCCACCCGCCCTGACATCGCAGAGTTCATCACATCCAACGCCAAGCCATAAGGGGTAGCCCCGTGGTCGATGCAAAGCATCGATTTTACGGGATCAGAAATTGATGCGGCGCATGATGGCGCGCGGGAACGCTCGGATGATCGCCATGATGGGTCGCCACGGCGCCGGCGCGTATACCACGGGGGCACCGCGGTCGATCGCGCCAAGTACCCGCTGAGCAACGGCATCGGGCTCGCCCGCGAAGGGAGGCGGGTCTAGACCGGCCGTCATGCTCGTCTTGACGAAGCCAGGCTTGACGGTGACCACGCGTAGACCGTCCGCATGGTGTTTGTGATCCAAACCCTCGAGGTAGCGAGTGAGGCCTGCCTTGGCAGCGCCGTAAATGATCACCGGCTTGCGCCCTCGCTCTCCGGCGACCGAGCTGAACACGCACAGGGCGCCGCCACCTTCTTCGAGAAGCGCCTTCTTCGCCGCCTCGCAAAACATGACGGTGTTGGAGAAGTTGATGCGAACCAACTTCTCCGCCAGCGCGGGATCGGCTTCTAGCTCGTCTTGGGTGGCGAAAACGCCGGCTGTCACGACAACGGCGTCCAGGCCCCCGAGCGTTTCTCGAGCAGCATCGATCGCGGAAGCAAATGTCTCTGGCTTCTCGAGGTCGCAGACTACGCTCGGCACAGGGTCAGCCGCGCCCCGTACGCTCAGGTCAGCCGCGCTGCGCTCGAGGTCGGCGTCGTTTCGGCCGAGGAGGCAAATCGTGTCCCCGCGCTCGGCCATTAGACGCGCGAGCGCACGCCCCATCCCTTTGGTTGCACCCAGAAACGCGACTCTCATGTCAGTCCCCCAGCAAGCGCACCGACTGCGCGCTTCGAAATCTGCGGTTCGGATCCCAACGATCGCGAATCGCCTTGAACTCGTCGAGGCGAGATCCTTCCATCGCTTCGAAGTGCTCGCGCCGCGTGAACGAATCCTTGGCGAGGTAAATGCGCCCACCCTCCTGCAGCACCTGCTCGTTCAAGGCGTCGACGAGCTCTTGGGTGTCGTCGCGAACCGCGATGTCGAGCGCAAGCGTGATGCCCGGCCGAGGGAAAGAGAGAACGCCACGGCTTTCACGCCCGAAGTCTTTGATGACACACAAGAACGAAGCGCCGCCGCGCGCCGTGAGGACGTCGAGCACGCGCCGCGCCGAGCTTTGCCCTGCCTCGCGGGGTAGCACGCACTGATACTGCGTGAACCCACGACGGCCGTACATGCGGTTCCAAGAATCGATCGCGTCGAGCGGATAGTAGAAGGACTCGTGGCTCACGATCCCGCTAGAGCGAAGGCGCCATTGCTTGCGATAAAAGAGCTCGTTGAAGAGGCGGATGGTGAGGCCGCTGAGAACCCACGACGGCCAGTCGAAGCGGAGTCTCGGTTGGAAACCCGGCTTGGGCGCGCGTGACGGAGCCTGGTCTGCCTCGGCCCAGCGACCGGTCATGAGAATGCCGCGCCCCGTGTTCTTGCCGCGCGCAAGGCAATCGATCCAACCCATCGTGTACGGCCACTCGGGCGCCGATTCCTCGAGCGCGTCTTGGAACTCGTCGATGTTGTGAATGCGCCGACTCTCCTGCCAGATCCACTGCGAGGGGATTCGATGCATTCCGAACTCGACCTCGAGAATGTGGCCGGTCAGGCCCATCCCGCCGATCGTCGCACGGAAGAGGTCGGGGTGTTGCTGGGGCGAGCACTCGAGCACACGGCCGTCGGCGACCCGCATCTTGAGCGACGTGACGTGGTCGCCAAAGTTCCCGTCCTTGTGCTGGTTCTTTCCGTGCACATCCGCGGCAACCATCCCACCGAGAGTAACGAACTTCGTTCCTGGGGAGACAGGAGAGAAGTAACCACGGGGCATCAAGAGACGATTGAGCTCACTCAGCGCGAGCCCCGACTCCGCACGGAAGAGACCGGTGTCCTCGTCGAAGCCCAGGATGCGATCGGCGAACGTCGTGTTGAGCACGTCCGGTTCATCGTCCGGCGGTAGAGACGCGTCACCATACGAACGGCCGAGCCCTCGGGACAGATTGACATCGGCGCTGATGCGCTCGAGATCTTCCCCCAGGCGCTCGCGCCCTCGAGCCGAATGCCGACCCCAGCCCGAGAGCGTCGAAAGTGGTGGCTCACTCATGGCGAGGGTAGTGTAGCGCGAGAAGAGGCAGCGCCCTAGCGTCCACGCTTGGGCATGAGCGCCTTGCCAAGCTCATCGGCGCGATCGGTGCGCTCCCACGTGAATGTCTTCTCGGTGCGGCCGAAATGCCCATAGGCGGCCGTAGGAGCATAGATCGGCCGGAGGAGGTCCAGGGTGTCGACGATCGCCGCCGGGCGGAAGTCAAACAGCTTGGAAACCGCTTTGCTGATCGCATCATCGGGAACGACGCCCGTACCAAAGGTCGTCACGTAGACACCCATCGGCTTCGCCACGCCGATGGCGTAGGCCACTTGCACCTCGCAGCGTGACGCGACTTTGGCGGCAACGATGTTCTTCGCGACGTAGCGGGCGAAATAGGCCGCGCTCCGGTCGACCTTGGATGGGTCCTTGCCGCTGAAGGCGCCACCGCCGTGCCGACCCATCCCGCCATAGGTGTCGACGATGATCTTGCGCCCTGTCAGGCCAGCGTCGCCGTACGGGCCGCCAACGACGAAACGTCCAGTCGGGTTGATGTGAAACTTCGTCTTCTTGTCGATCATCTTGGCTGGAAGGGTGGGCTTGATGACCTCCTCGATGATCGCGTCTCTGAGAACGCGCTGTTTGACGTGCGCCGCGTGCTGCGTCGAAACCACGATCGCATCGAAGCGCCGTGGCTTGTCGTTCTCGTACTCGACGGTGACCTGGGTCTTGCCGTCCGGACGAAGCCCCTCGATGATGTTCTTCTTGCGGACCTGCGTCAGCCGGCGCGCCAGCTTGTGGGACAGGTCGATCGGCATCGGCATGAGCTGCCGTGTCTCGTCGACGGCGTAGCCAAACATGAGCCCTTGGTCACCGGCTCCCTGCTCCTTCTTGGCGCTGGAGTCCACGCCCATGGCGATATCGGGCGACTGCTGCTCAACGGCGGCCAGGACACCGCAAGTGTAGGCATCGAAGCCCATCGAGGAATCGGTGTAACCGATGTCCGTGATGGCCTTGCGCGCGACCTTCGCGATCTCGATCACGGCCTTCGAGGTGACCTCTCCAGCACAGACGACGAAGCCGGTCTTGACCATGGTTTCAACCGCCACGCGCGACTTCGGGTCTTGCGCGAGGTACGCATCCAGCAGCGAATCGCTGATCTTGTCGCAGATTTTGTCAGGGTGACCCTCGGTCACCGACTCGGAAGTGAACAGGTATTGGCTCATATCTGGCCAGCCTCATATCCGCGACTGTCCCGGTAGTCAATCGGATCGCGGCGAATCCCAACTGCATCACCGCAGAACGGGGGCACTGGCGCTGATGCTGGCTTGTTCCTATTAGAACTCGACTGGGAGCTCCGTGGCGTAGGTCGCGTAGATGTTCAACCCGTAGCCGTCGCAGTCGGTCCGGAACTCCTTGGCTTCGACACCGACTAGGACCGTCCCGATTTCCGAGCTCCCGCTGGAGTCGCAGCGACGCTCGATGCCGACGGTGTCGGTCTCGGAGACGCAGAACTTGATGCCTCCAACGGAGTCGGTCGACTCCGAACACTTATCGATGCCCTCGAATCCGTCTGGGCAGAGATACGTCATGGAGAGGATTCGGGCGCTCTCCCCACCGTAGGCCTGCGCGATGAGCGGCGTAGTAGAGTCGAGGACTTGGAGCGCATAGTAGTCGATGTCCTTCGAGCTGTGGAGTGTGGCCTGGAGATCGACACCCCAGGCATCCTGCATGCAGTTGAGGCCGGTTTCCTCTCCGCAGATCAACGCAACACTGGTAAACGAGTCATTGAACTCGAACAGGTCCTCGCAGACACACCGCCCGCTGTCGCAATGGTAGCCATCTTCGAACCCGTTGTCCGCGCAGGTGCCGCAAAGCGTGGGGGACCCGCAGACCGTGGTGTTGCCGCATTCGACTCCTTGCGCCTCGCAGGTGCAGTCGCCAAGGCACTCATACACGGAGGCCTCCGAGAGGACGCAATCCTCGCCTGTTGCACACGGTGGGCAGCTGGTTACACCGCCGCAGCCGTCGGGAAGCCCTCCTGGCGGAGCGCATTCGTTGTCGGCGCAGGGATAGGTCGGCTCGCAGCATTGACCGTCCACGCAAACCTCCTGGGCGGCGCACCGATCGCCACAGCCGGTGTCGCAATTGACGCCCGGAGGACAAACGCACTCGTTCTGAGTGCACACGAATCCATCACCCAAGCAGTTGCCACAGAAGACGGATTCCGACTGCCCGCCGCAACGGGTTGGGATCACACCGCACTCGGCCCCGCCCGCGAAGTTCGCGCAGGTGTTCTCCTCGCATCCGCAGATGAAATTTTGACCGTTCGCGCCGCAAACGCTGCCTTCGGCGCACCCCCCGCACTCGATCGAACCGTCGCACCCGTCCGGCAGAGAGCCGCACTCGATCGGAATGCCTAGGGAAGCGAAGTCACCGATCACCTGGTCACAGGTCTTGGGCGCACATGCAGGCTCTTTCGAATCGTAGCAACGACTGTCGCTATTCCAGCAAAAGTACCCCGACGGGCAGTCCGTAGGCTGGCCACAGCCGAAGAGACCGTTTGGAACGGCAAGGTCGCAGCCACCGAGAGCCACGAAGCCGAGGATCAGTGCAAAGCGGAGCCACATCAGAATGTTCCCTTCACCGAAATGCCAGACGGGCCGATGCTGACTTCTGGCATCGCCTCATCGTGACCACCGGTGAGCTGCCAGATGGCGCCACCGATGACGCCGACTCCGCCGACGGCCATCAGCGCGATGCCGGCTTTGGTACGCCGCGGACCACGGTCGGCCATCTCTTGGACCGTCGAATAGCTCGACCCAGGTACCGCGCTTTCGACGCTCTTCTGGTCTCGCTGCCCAAGCCCGACCAGCACAGCTCCCGCAACGACGGCGGCGCCTCCGACACCGATCGTGATCCAGGGCCCTGGGCCCGGTCCCACATACTGGGTGAGAGGCCGTTCCGCCTTGACCCTGGCTGCGGCCTCGATCGCCGCACTCCGCGCCTCGATTTCGGCGTCGAGCTCCGCGCGGCTGCGCGCCTCAATCGCCGCGCGCAAGACATCGATTCGACTCTCGACGTGCTCTCGGTCGGCCGACTTGGGTCGTGCTTCGAGATAGCCCTCGTAGGCCTCGAGGGCCTGTTCGTCGCGCCGCATTCGGTCCGACACCGTAGCGATGTTGTAGAGAAGATCGGGGCTTCCCGTCAGGTCATAGGCCCGCTGGAAGCTCGTCAGCGCGGTTTTGAACTCTCCGTCGGCGTACGCTTGGGTGCCAACGGCAAACGCCTCTTTCGCGGCCGCAATTCGCGCTTCGCGCGACTGCGAGCTCTGCGCATGGACGCCCGCCGAAGAGACCCAGTACGAAAATGCAACTGCTATGATAAGAAGGAACCGCATCTCTCCCCCGAAAGTAAGAACGCGTACGAAACGCGCTCCTACAAGGTAGCAGCGCGAAAACGCGGATGCTCACTCGTGAGTGATGTGAGGGGGCGTGTCCCGCGATATGCGGGTGTCGCCTTGCCATTCCTCGCCCGCGTGCGGGTAGTCGAGGTTGTAATGCAGCCCGCGACTCTCTTTTCGCGTCCCTGCGCAACGGATGATCAGCTCGGCCACGTCAGCGATGTTTCGAAGCTCCAGCATGTCGCGATTGACCAAGTGCGCCCAGTAGTACTCGCGAATCTCGTCCTGCAGCATGGCAATGCGGCGCGACGCCCGGCGTAAGCGACGATCGGTACGAACAATCCCCACATAGTTCCACATGAATCGGCGTATCTCGTCCCAGTTCTGAGACACAACGACGGCCTCGTCGCTCGGCACCGCCTCGCCGACGTCCCAGTCGGGGACCTCCGCCAGTTCCATTTCCGGCATCGTAGAAAGTGACTCGCGCGCGGCGATCGCGGTCCGGTGGCCGTACACCAGGCCTTCGAGGAGCGAGTTGGAGGCCAGGCGATTGGCGCCGTGCAGGCCGGTGCAGGTCACCTCGCCCACGGCCCACAACCCGGGAATGGTCGAACGACCATTGTCGTCGACCACGACGCCGCCACACATGTAGTGCGCAGCGGGAACCACGGGGATGGGATCCTTCGTCATGTCGATGCCGAACTGAAGACACCGTGCATGGATGTTCGGAAACCTCTCCAGGATGAAGTCGGCGGGCTCGTGGGTCATGTCGAGGTAGACACAGTCGTCACCCCCGCGCTTCATCTCATAGTCGATCGCACGAGCGACCACATCACGAGGAGCGAGGTCTTTCATCTCGTGATGCGACCCCATGAAAGCCTCCCCGCTTCGCAGACGGAGGATGCCACCCTCCCCTCGCAGCGCCTCGCTGATTAGAAAGCTCTTGGCTTCGGCGTGGAACAGGCAGGTGGGATGAAACTGAAAGAACTCCATGTTCGCGAGCTCGGCACCAGCACGGAAGGCCATCGCGATACCGTCGCCGGTCGCGACGTCGGGATTCGACGTATAGAGGTACACCTTGCCGGCGCCCCCCGTTGCCAGAACCGTTGCGCGCGCCAGATAGGTTTTCACCCTTCCGGCCTTCTCGTCGAGGACGTACGCGCCGACGACTCGGCGGGTCCCACCGAACTTCGAGGCCTCGACGAGGTCGATGGCCATGTGGTCTTCCATGATCTCGATGCGGGGGGACGCGGCCGCCGCTTGGAGGAGCACACGTTGGACTTCTTCGCCGGTGATGTCTCCCGCGTGAACGACGCGCCGGGCGCTGTGACCACCCTCTCTGGTGAGATCGAGCGAGAGACCCTCCTCGCTTCGGCTGAACCGAGCGCCTAGGTCCATCAGCTCCTTGATTCGCCCCGGGCCGTCGCGGACGACCATCTCGACGACCTCGCGGTGCGAAAGCCCTCCGCCAGTGCCAATCGTGTCGTTGACGTGCGCTTCGAACGAATCGGCAGGGTCGAGGACGGCGGCAATGCCACCCTGTGCCCAGTTGGTCGCAGAATCCGTACTGCCTCGCTTCGTGACCATGATCACTCGGCCGTGGCGCGCCGCCTCGAGCGCGAAGCTCAAGCCGGCTGCTCCGCTACCCAACACCAGGTAGTCGCATTCCGCTCGCATGGACGAGCCAGTCTAACAGGCGACGCGGCAGTCTGACATGAGGTTTTCGCGCAGGACTACAGCTCGAGCTCGCGAGCTGGACGCGGGCCGGAAGGCGGAGCGAAATACTGGAAGTAGCTGACGCGGTAGCCACCAAGCCCATGCACGATGTGATCCGCGAGCTCATACCCGGCGACCATCAGCTCGGGCTCGGCCTCGGGCACGAACGTGACCACATCGAAGGCGCGCGGACGAAAGAGCTCGACGATCGAGCCTACCAACCCACTGAGATGACCCCGGAAATCGTAATTCGTCTCGAAGCTGACGTAGCTCCCTGTGGCCTCGGGAGTGACGTGGAGAGCGTAGTACTCCTCTCCTTTCACGGCGTTGAGGGAATAACCGGCCGGGTTGAAGACATGTTCAGAGGTGGTGAACCCAGGCAGAATGGCATCGATACCGGACGCAAAGGCAAGCGATGTTCTTTCGGGAGCACGCGTCGAGGTGAACTTCTCGACGACGTCCTCGTCGATCATGTGCATGAGGACTTCGAGAGTCGGGTCGTTCTTCTCGGGAGTGTACGGACGAGTCGTATGGAACATCTGAACGTTGCGCCCATGCTCCTCACCGAAGCAAATGGCTCGCCCAGGGAGCATCGTCTGGAGACGACGCGCGTCATCGTAGAACGTGCTCGATTGGTGCTCCGGGAAGTGCTCGCTCTTGCGCTCGTACACGAGGAAGGCGATCGATTCCTCCGGAACGGACTTCAGGATCTGCGGGACGGCGTCGACCAACGTCGTTTGGCCACAGGTGATCAGGACGAACCAATCGTCGAATACGAACAGGCTGGACTCGGACAGGAGGTACGCGTCGGAGTGCTCGCTGCGAAGGACCGAGACGACCTTGGCACCAGCAGCCTCGACGACGCGCCGCCATGCCTCGTCGCCCAAGGAGCGCAAGGGCGGGAAGCCCGGAGTCACCACGACCTCCAGCTTCTTTTCGGGGCCTTCGAAAAAACTCGGCGTCGCCATCGGACGACCCATCATGCGCAGAAGTGCGGGGAGCGCAAGCGTGGGAGGCGCATTTTGGCGTGAGTCAGCACCCGGGGATACACTCCCGAACGATGGTTTTGCGGGTGTTGGCGGCAGTAGGCGTGGCGGGCCTGATCGTGGGCGCAGCGACGCCTGCGCACGCGGACATCTACCGATGCAAGCGCGCCGACGGCACACTGCACTATACGAACATCAGGGAGCCAGGCCGCCGCTGCCAGCTCGTCGTGCGTGGCAGCAAGAAGTCGAAGCCGAAGGCCAGCGCAAACAAGAAAAGCTCTGGAACGAGGGGAACGACCAGTAGCCGCCAGAAAGATCCGGCCCGCTACAATCGCTACAACGGCCTGATCGGCGAAGCTGCAAGGCTGTACCAACTGCCCGAGTCGTTCATTCGCGCGGTGATGCGCGTCGAGAGCGACTTCAATCCCACGGTGATCAGCCGGGCTGGGGCGATGGGCCTGATGCAACTGATGCCGAAGACGGCGCGGTCGATGGGCGTATCGGACCCTTTCAATGCGCGCCAGAACATCCACGGCGGCGCACGCTATCTTCGCATTCTGGCCAATCGGTTCAAGGGCGACCTGGTGTTGACCGTCGCGGCGTACAACGCTGGCGAAGGCGCGGTCCAGAAGTACAACGGGATCCCGCCTTACAAAGAGACGCAACGCTACGTGCGCCGCGTGCTCAAGCACTACTACGCATACCGTGCCGAGAGCGTGCCCTAGCCCATGACTCTGACATTCATCGTCGCGGCGCTCGTTGGACTGGCAGCGCCGGTGATCCGAGGATGGATCTGGGGCGTTCCGTTCAGCCTCTTGTCGATTGCCGCTGTGCTTCGGTCGTTCGTGGGGTCGGCGCTGACCGTGCTGTTGATCGGAACGGCCTCTTTCTTCGCCCTCCGTGCGACGTCCGTACCCGCAAACCAGGTCAACCTACTCTCTGGTTTGCTCGGCGGAGCGATCGGCTTGCTCTTGTTGCTCAACTCGGCGCGGAGGCTGCGCCAGGTGCGTGGGCTCTCTATCCTGTGCCAGCGCCTACAAGAGGAGGACGCGCGGCCGACCGCAACGGCTGCGCTCGGTCGCCTTCTCGACAAAGTGCGTGCTGGTGACCCGCAGAGGTACATCGCCCTGGTGCTGATGGCGACCGGACCGCTCACGCAGGCCGGCATGTGGGGGGAGGCCCGGGAGCGATTGAGGAGTCTAGACGACGCAGCACTGTCGGAGCCGCAGGTGGTCCTTCGGAACCAAGCGCTCGCTACCTGCGAGCTCCAGTTCGATGACGTGGACGCGGCGCAGCGCGCGATCGACAGGATCCGTCGGCCGACCGAAAGCTCCATCGAGGTGTGGTTGGTGGCGATGGAGGCTCTGCTGATGGCCGTTCGGGGCGAAGGCGAACGAGCGCTCGCGCGCCTCGGAGGGCAGGACGTCGAAGACCATCCCTCTCTTCGAGCCTCGCATCGCCTCGTTCACGCGCATGTCCTCGCGGAACGGGGTGAGACGGAAGCCGCGCTGGATGAGCTGCGCGCGCTGCAGCAGGAGGCGGGACGGGCCGGTCTCGAGCGTGTGACGCTTCCCAGTGGCCCGGCCAGCCCTCTCGCGGAGCAACTGCTGAGCGAAGCCGATCAATCCGGCTGAAAGATGACCTTCTGTGTCGGGTCGTCGTCGTAGAACTCGTGATACCGGTCGAACGTCACGGCGCCAAACGTGTTGACCGCGATCGCGAACACGGCACAGCTCAGGAATGCGGCGCCGAATCGCCGTCCGCTCAGGGCGACGAGCACGAACAAGAGCGGGAGGTAGTCGAGAGAGAATCGGTAGCCAAACTGTACCCAGCCGGTGTTCTGGTAGAGCAGTGCGCAAAGCGCGGTGGGCAAGACGGCCGCCCAGAGTGCGACGATCGTTGCGTCGAGCTTCTTCGGCGCAAGGCTCCACAACAGGTTCGGACTAGTGAACCAGAGCGCCAACCCGTGCCTGGTGATGCGAACAAAGGGGCTCGACGGGATGAGCCAAGGCATGGAGAGAAAGAAGACGGCCAGGTTTCTTGGCAGATAGTGCATGCTGAATAGACCCCATGTCTCGATCCTCGATCGCCAGCGG
>Ga0316193_10001852_pt1 | contig 14557 bp, 11 predicted proteins | sample MerIslsedime2_MG_FD_207735 | JGI IMG/M metagenome (GOLD analysis project Ga0316193, IMG submission 207735) | Coastal sediment microbial communities from Maine, United States - Merrow Island sediment 2 | ecosystem: Environmental > Aquatic > Marine > Coastal > Sediment | place: USA: Maine...
CCGCGCGGCCCTCTTTTACGTACACGGTGAAGCGCACCTCGGCGGCATCATGGCGTTTCATGACCTGCTCGCGGGCGGCATGAAGTTTGCGTACAAACTTGTCGAAGGTGAGGCCGTTGACAGGAGCCCCGCATTCCTTCTGTGTCGCGACGAACTGGTCGAACACCTCGCGGAAGTGTGTCTCCTCGCCTTCCACCGCCGGTGCAGAGGCTTCGAGCAGCGACTGTGGGACGTGCTTGACCTGCGTACTCTCCTCGGGGTCGTCGAACCCCGCGTAGTCGTCGAGAATCGCGTTTGGCCGAGTGGGTGGGTCGTCTGGCGCGGGTGTGAGGTGCTCCTCGCTGTTCCGAACGGTTGCGGCCGCTGGGTATCGTGAAGAGGGCGCGCGTGCCGGCCAAGATGACGGGGCGCGCTTGGGCCGCGATGAAGGTGAACGCTGCGGGCGTGCGGTCTCCGTTCCGTCGGGCCGCGCCGTAGGTGTTCCCTGCGGTGGCGCGGTTGGCGCGCCGGGCTCCGGTTTGGCTGCCGTCCTGTTCGCGGCCGGCGAAGCTTTGATGGGCGCCATCTGCGGCGAAGTCCCGACGGGCTCGTTCTCCGGCTCGAGATCGAGAGAGACCTGCTTTGCAGTCGGTGCTTCCTCCCCGAAGCCGAAGTAGCTCGAGTCCGCGCTCTCGCGCGTGGTGCTGAGGATGTGGTCCAGGTCGACCGAGGCGCGTTCCGCCATGTCTTCCTTGAAGCCTACGCCCGCACGAAGAGCCACGTTGAAGTTCTCTGCGATCTTGCGGTAGTGACGTCGAAGCTCCCCCTCCGGAAGACTGCTGAGCTGGTTCTTCGCCAGGCTCTCGCTGGTCTTGCGAAGGATCCCAACCGCCTTGTCGTGTTCCAAGTAGAGCAGGAACAGGCCGAGCAGGAGGAGCAGGAGTGGAATGCCGATTACGGCCAGCCACGGCAGTGACGAGACATCTTCTTTAAAGGTGTTCGCGAAAAGTCCACCCAGGCCCACGGTGCTTCCCTTGCGACCGATGATGTAGCCGACCTTTGCGTGTGCCGCCTCCCCACGAATGGGCGATGCAATCGCGCGGGTCCGTTCGCCGATCTCGACCGAACCTTCTCCAGCCTCCATGCTGGCGAGCGCCTGCGAGAGACCGGCCTTGAGCTCGGCGCTGCTCGGTGCAGTGGCTCCACCCGTGTGGGCACCGATCAACCGATCGCGGAAGAAGAACATGACGGATGCGTTCGGCAGCTTGCTACCGAGCCGCCTCGCAAGATCATCCCCGACCACCATTCCGTGAATGACGGCACCCACATACCGGCCACCATCGAAAACGGGGCGGGCTGCCATACGGAAGACCTCACCATTGTAGACCCACGCGTCGTCTCGCATGAAGCCTCGCAGCGCATCGCGAACCAGCGGCATCTTGTCGAGCCGCTCCGATCCCACTGCGTTCTTGTCGAGGGTGGCCACGACTTCGCCTTCCGCGTCGACCGCGAAGACCATGTCTCCCTTGCCCTCCTCGAGCTTGGCATTGAGCGTGTTGAGCTTCTGGCTCAGCCGTTTGCGTGTGGCTACTGCCGGCGTTCCAAAGCGCCCACTCGAGCTACGTAGCGTCTGCCGAACCTCCGGCTCGACCGCGATGGAGGCCAGGGCATCCAAGCGAAGCCTCGCGTCGAGGCGCATCCAGAGCTCCGCTTCGATTCGATCTCGGCGTAGTTGCTCTTCGAGCTGAAATTCGGCTTCCCGACTGGCGGCCGATTTGTTCAGGAACGCGCCTGCGAGCGCACCCCCCACGGCCAGAGCTAGAACCAAGTACCAAAGGCGCGACAACATCGGCTATTTCCCCCGACTCTTGCTCATATTGAGCGGATCGACCTTGAGTGTCTTACCCGCCGGTACGGTGACGCGGCGCGTAGCCACTTGCTCCGACCCGCGAAGAATTCTCAACGAGTAGGGTCCGGGCGGGACGTTATCGAAGCGGAACTTGCCGCTCGCAGTGACGGTGGCGCAGGCGACGAGCTCGCGCATCGAGTGCAAGTGACCGTCGACGTGACCGTAGATGCGATCACCGAGCTCCCAAGGCCCGCCGGCCGGAACCGGAATCGCACGCGCCTTGCCCGGACCAGACTCGAGTGGCGTAAAGCCGGGCAGGCCGCTGACCGAGAGCTCGTGCGTGAACGCGTCTCGGTTTTCGATGCGAACCGTCGTGCCCGAGCGTGCAGCGATTGTCGAGGGAGCGAGGCCCCCTCCGCGGAAGCCGAACTTGCAACCGATCGGTGGTCCGGTGAACTTGCCCGTCAGAACCGCGAGTACATCGGCGTGGTCGCCCTTGTCGCGTTGCTCGGGAAGCGCGCCGTTCCAGACCTTCCAGTAGTAGTCCTGTTGACTGGAGTCAGAGCTCGCCTGCTCGCTCTTGTTGCCCTGAACCGATCCTTCGATCGACTCGGCTGAAGCCCCCCCGAAGGCGACGAGCAAAGCAGCGGCGCATCCGGCCCCCAGCATGATCCAATTCCTAAATCCACGCATTGGTATTCCTGTATTATTACAGCCCCACTGAGAGAAAGGTAACAAAATTCCCGATTCCGCCCAAGTTTGAGCCTGCTGGCCATCCGAGCCGCCTTGAGCCGGGGCCGCGGGAAAGGGGCTAGGGCGCGGTGTAGTCGATGAGCTTGACCGGCTCGGGGTGCAGACGGGCGTGCATCGAATCCGTCATCCCCGCGGGATCACCACCGATTTCGATTGCCGTTGGTTTGCCGAATTCGAAGTCGACGTCTTCGGCGTAGACGTCGATCAGATTCTCGTCCCGATAGGTGCCGTTCCAGGCGCTGAGCATGTGTGCAGCAATGTGCAGCGGGTTCGTCGCCACCACGCGGAGACAGAATCGGTCTGTCGGACGTTCCTCGGCAAACGGAAAGACCCGGGCGCCGAATCCCCAGTACGGAATCGTCGACACCAATGCCGCGATGCACGAGCCCTCGAAGATGACCTCGCCTTTTTCGATCGGTGGTCCGCTTGGGCGGCCGTTGTGGTCGAGGCGCTCGGCCGCGCCGCGGTTGACGATGCGCACCTCCATCCGCGGGCGAAGGGCGAGCTGGGGGATCGTGAGTGCTGGGATTGAGATCGCATACGAGACGGCGCCCGTCGCGCGCTTGCCGACCCATGGCAGGTGACGAACGACCGAACGGACTTCGTGGAAATGTTTCAGACCGAGCGCGTCAAACCCCGCACCGGCGAAGGGTGTCAGTAGATCTTGTACTTCGATCAGCCGGAAGTCCCGATGGGCGCTGTCGTGGCGCAGTCGAGCCAAGTCGGCGATCACGCCCTTGCGCGAAGTGCCCGCGCCGAGCGCCCACGCGAGCGAGTTGCCAGTGCCTAGCCTCAACAGGCCGAAGCGCGGCGGCTCCTGGTTTCTGCTGCGCGCCTCTTTCGTGATGGCCGTGACCATTTGCACGAAAGTTCCGTCGCCACCTCCGGTCAACACCACCGGATAGCCGGACTCGACGATCTCGAGCGCGATGCCGTGCGCCTCGTCCAAGCTTCTCGATAAGAACAGGTCGCCGCTTCCGATCAGTTGATCGAAGCTATCGACGAGCTCGTCGGTGACCTGTCTGGCGTTGCCATTGAGCACGACGGCAACGCGATCGGCCTTGTGAACCACCGGATTAGAGCCGCACCAGCGCTGCGCCCCAAGTGAAACCGGAGCCAAACGCAGGCATGAGAATCAGGTCGCCCTTCTTAGCGCGGCCCTCCTGCACGGCCTCGCTGAGCGCGAGCGGGATCGAAGCGGCGGTCGTGTTGCCGTACTTCTGGATGTTGTGGACGACCTTCTCGGGCGCGATCGCGAGCTTCTGCGAAACGAACTCGTTGATGCGCTTGTTAGCCTGGTGCGGGACCACGAGGTCGAGGTCCTCGACCGACACGCCGTTCCGCTCCAACACCGATTGGCTAACCTCGGGCATCTTGGCGGTGGCCCAGCGGAACACGTTGCGGCCGTTCATTGCCGGGTAGACCGATTTGTTATCGATCATCTCGTGGGTGAGGCGAGGGCGGTAGGCGCTCGCCGGCCCCTCGAGCCAAAGCTCCTTCGCGCCGCTGCCGTCGGCATGGACTTCGACGTCGATTACGCCCCGCTCGTCATCGTCGCTCGGCCCCAAGATCGCGCAGGCCGCACCATCGCCGAAGAGGACGGTCACGTCGCGACCTTCGTCACTGAAGTCGAGAGCGGTGGAGTGGACCTCGCCACCGACCAACGCGACGCGTTTGTACATCCCGCATCGAATCCAAGCGTCGGCGATCTGCATGCCATAGAGGAAACCGCTGCACTGGTTGCGCACGTCGAGCGCGGGGACGCCCCCGAGGCCGAGCTTGTCACCCAGAAAGCATCCGCTCCCAGGGAAGTTGAAGTCCGGGGAGAGGGTCGCGAAGATGATTGCGTCGATGTCTGAGACATCAATGCCCGCGTTTTCGCACGCCATCTTGACGGCCGGGACCGCGAGATCGCTCGGCCCGATGCCGCTTTCCTCGATGTAGCGGCGCTCTTTGATGCCAGTGCGCTGTTGGATCCACTCGTCGCTCGTATCGAACATTTGCGCGAGATCGTCGTTGGTGACGACCTTCGTGGGCACGTAATGCCCCAGCCCCAGAATCGCGGTCCTTGCCATGAATCGAGTCCCTTCCAGTTGGGGCCGAGCCTAGGCCGTCTGGCGACAGAATGCACGCCCGCCGGGGGCTGCTATAAGACCGGCCCCCTCGGCCGAGTGGCGGAATTGGCAGACGCGCCGGATTCAAAATCCGGTATCCTTTGGATGTGTCGGTTCGAGTCCGACCTCGGCTACTAAGGCTGCCTCAGGCAGCCACCGCAAACCGCAAACCGCCGACCGCGACCCCCCAAGCATTCCCAGCTGAGCTTGGCCGAGAACACCTCGGTCCATGCCCGCAAACCGCGCACGCCCCCTTCCTCATCAAAGCCTCCGGGTCTGGCATCGCGCGGCGAAGCTCGTTCAAATCTGCTGCGCGCAGCCTCCTGATGATGCCGAGTTGCGCAACCAAGCTACCCGAGCAGCGAAATCGGTCGCTCTCAATATCGCCGAAGGCGCCCCGCTCGCCGGACCGTCCCGCCGACGGTTCTTTCAGATCGCGCGGGCGAGTCTAGTCGAGGTTGCTGCGGCGTATGAGCTTGCGGCCGAGATTGGTGAGGAGGTGCCTACCGCCGCTATCGACGAGGAAGTGGACGCGATCTACGCGATGCTTTCGCGATTGATGCGCTGAGCGTGTGGCGGTATGCCGGTTCGCGGTTCGCGGGCGAGCGGTCTGCGGTTTGGCGGTTCGCGGTTTCGGGCTGGAAGTGCAAAAGCTTAGCGGGTGGCGACGTGTTTTTCCATTAGCTCTTGGAGCTCGGATGGCTTGTCGTCGGGGCCTTTGCCGTTGCGGCGTTTGTCGATGTCCTCGAGCAGCTCTCGGCATTCCGTCTTGTCGCGGAGGTGGTCGAGGAGGAGGTTTGAGGCGTCGCTGAAGGCCTTCTCGTAGGTGAGGGCTTCTCGCACTCGGTTGGCAATTCGCTCGCGGCCTGTTTGTAGATCGTTTTCCAAGGCCTCGCTGTATCGTTTCAGCTGAGCGCGTAGCTCTTCGATCTGTTTACGGCGCTCTGCGGCGGTGTCTTCCTTCGAGCGCGCGCGGCGTTCATAGTCGCGCGATACGCTTTCGAGGACTTCGACCTGGGCGCGCGCGGCACCGAGTGATTCGTATCCGCGCCGGATCCGTTCGATGTGATCACCCGCGGCTTGCACCTCGGCCTGCGCAGTGTGGTGCTCACGCTGCGCCTTCTTCCGCTTCAGGATCAGGTGGCTCAGGACGTCGCGTTCGGCCGACGCATCGCGCAGGGCGCGCGATTCTTCACCCGCGAGGTCTTCAACCTTACGACCGATCTCGGCACGAAGCCCTCGGCCGCGCTTTTCGATTGCCTCGAGCTTCTTCGAATGGCTCTCGAGCTCACCTTCGAGTCTGGAAGCCCGCGATGCGAGCTCCCAAATTTTGTCCGACGCGCCCTGAACCTCGCTCGGGGCGTCTCCGTCCGGGTACGCTCGCGCGACGGCCCGTAGGAAGTTCGCGGCGGTTCCGCTCCATTCGACCACACCCGGTGTCTGCGCCGGTGGCGGCAGTGGCGGCGCGACAGGGGCCGCATCGGTCGGCGCATCCCACTCCCGAGAGGGAAGGGCGCGCTGCATCTCTTTGAGCTCTTCCTTGAGATGGTGACCATCGCGGAAACGATCTTCCGCCTTCTTTTCGAGCAGCTTGAGAATGATGTGCTCGGCTTGCTCCGGAATGTCCGGGCGGTACTTGCGCGGGCTCGGTGCCTTCGCCTTGAGCTGCATCTCGAGCAGCTCGTCGCGATCGCCCGAACGGAACGGAAGACGTCCGGTGAGCATTTCGAAGAACAGCACACCGAGCGCGTACAGATCGCTCGACGAGACCGCGTCTTCGCCACGTGCCTGTTCCGGCGACATGTACTCGGGAGTCCCGAAGACGGCGCCCTTGGGCGCAAGCCTCGGGTCACGCGTCAGCGCGGCGAGACCGAAGTCCAAGATCTTCACGAAATCTTTTCGTCCGCCGCGCGCGGTGATCATGATGTTGTCGCTCTTGAGGTCGCGGTGAACGACGCCAAGATCGTGCGCACGTGCAAGAGCGGCAGTCATCTGCTCGAGGATGTCGACCGCGCGCGCGATCGGCATCGGGCCTTTCGCGATCTGCGACGAAAGCGAATCACCGATGAGGTACTCCATCACTAGATAGAGCTCGCCTTCCTCGGTCTCACCGACATCGTGAATGTCGACGATGTGAGCGTGGTCGACGCGGTTTGCGGCGCGCGCTTCGCGCACCATCCAAGCGCGCAAGTGCGTCTCGCCTCGCAGGTCGGGCCGAATGAGCTTCAGCGCAACGACGCGGTCGATGAGCACATGTCGTGCTCTATAAACGACGCCCATTCCGCCCTCACCAAGCAGCGATTCCAGTCGATATCGACCAGCCACGACTTTCCCAAGAAGCGGATCTTCTGATTTTTTAGAGCGCGAAGTCTTCCGAACAATCCCCATGGTTCCCCCGTACCCAGTGGATATTGGTATGATAAGCAGGAATGAAGCGGAGCCCCAAGTGTTCCGCTCTGGCTGAAACGGGGAGTAAGCTGACAGCGAGTGGCCAACGCGTCTATCATAGGTGCGCCGGTCACTAACGGAGGGATGTGTGAGCGAAGAACGGCCGCTGCTCGGGCCGTACCACATCGAGCGTCGCTTGGCGGCGGGGGGAATGGCCGAGGTATTCGTTGCGCGTCGTGAAGGCCTTCACGGCTTCTCGAAGCGTGTGGCCTTGAAGCGAATTCTCCCGCAGTTTTCGAGCGATCCGGACTTCGTCTGGATGTTCATCGACGAGGCACGCCTCGCCGCGCTACTCGAACACCCCAACATTGTTCAGGTGTTCGACTTCGGGACGATGGGCGACGACCTGGTGCTGGTCATGGAGCTCGTCGACGGGTCCAACGTGAGCCGGCTGTTGCGCACTGCGCCCGACGATTCGCCGATCCCATGGGACGTGGCGTTGCACATCGCGTATCAGACCGCCCAGGCGCTCGACTACGCCCATCATGCAGTCGACGACAAGGGCGAGTCGCTCGAGTTCGTGCATCGCGACGTCAGCCCGGCAAACATCTTATTGAGCCGCACCGGGCACGTGAAGTTGACCGACTTTGGCATCGCGACGGTTCGAAGTCGCGCGCCAACCACGGAAGATGGGCAGGTTCGCGGCAAGCTCGGGTACATGTCTCCTGAACAGGTGCTCGGGAAGGAGCTCAGCGGTAAGAGCGATGTGTTCACGCTTTCGACCGTCCTGGCCGAGATGCTGATCGGCGAGCCGCTGTTCCAGGGGGAGAGCGAGCTGAACGTCCTTCTACAGATTCGGGACGCGGATCTTCGAGTGCTCGCGCGGTGTGAGCGGCGCATCCCCCAAGACATCCGCGCACTCGTTCTTCGTGGGCTCCAGCGCGACCCGGCGGAACGACCGACCGCCGGGGCGTTTGCCGAAGCGTGTGCGGAGGTGATCCGGCGTCGAGGCATGGGGCACGGGCCCGACCGGGTGGCACGCCTCCTCTCTCAGCTGAACCTGATCGAAGGAGACGCCCCTGAGGTCCATCTTCCCGGCGCCAAAGTGCCCTCTTTGGTGGACAGCGATCTCATGCACCACGCAGGGCAGGAGCTGATCGGGCCAACGGCTGTCACCTCGCCCACCATCTATCGCGTTCAACTGACTGACGGGAGCGTGATGGGGCCGATGAGTTACCCGCGATTGATTCAGCTGCTCACGACCGGCGTCATCGACAGTCGCAGCAGCAAGATCTCCAAGGCTGACGGCACGTATCTGGATCCATCCAAGCTTCCCGAGCTCACGCGCTTCGTCACCTCACCCGGGCTTCAATGGAAGCTCGAAGAGCTCGCCCAAGCCGAGAAGCAAGGGCAGCTCCGCGCCGCGACTCTGTTGCCGGTGTTCTACGACATCATCTCTAGGCAACAGACGGGCGTGCTGCACCTGTGGCAGCGCAACCGGCGCAAGAAGATCTACTTCGTCGATGGCAAGCCGGACTTCGTCGCGTCGACCGACAAGTCAGAGCTACTCGGTGAATATCTCGTGGCAACCGGTCGGTGTCTGCGGATGGAGATCGAAATGGCGCTGGCGCTCCTGCCAAAGTATGGCGGACGTCTTGGCGACGCTCTCGTCGGGCTCGGGATCCTGCGCCCGGTCGAGTTGTTCCGGGCGATCAGTGATCAGGTTCGCGGCCGGTTGATGGAGTCGTTCCGTTGGCGGCGCGGGGAGTGGGCGTTCGTGCGTGGCGCCCGCAGCCACGAAGAGACTTTCCCGACGGGACAGGATCCCTACGAGCTTCTTCGAGACGCTGCGAACGAGGCGCACCTCGAGGAGATCGAGTCGGTGCTCGAGCCGCTTCGTGAGCGTGTGGTCGAGCGCTGTGACGACGGGCCCCCACTGACAGCGTTCCGTATGGCCTCCGAATGGGTTGGCATACTCGACTCGGTTTCGGGGGATACGACGCTCGGCGGGGTGTTGGCCCGGGAGAGCGCGTCGGGGGCGGATCTGGAGCCGGTCTACCGCGCGCTCTATCTAGGGCTTGCGTGTGGGCTGGTTCGGACCAAGGTGAGTCCTTCGCAGATGCCGTTCCGAGAATCGTATAGCGCTTGAGCCCTCCGTGACTTTTGTCGAGCTAACCCACCCACGAACCCCGCCGAGCCCCGTGCTCGTCGAAGTTCCTCATTCGGGCCTGCAGGTCCCTCCTGAGGTGGAATCCGAGATCGACGCGACGCCGTTGTCGATGCTGCGCGACTCCGATATCTACGTCGATCAACTGTACCAACGTGCTCCGGAGAATGGCGCCACGCTCCTGGTGTCACGCGTGTCTCGATACGTCGTCGATCTCAACCGTGGTCCCGACGACGTCGACTCGGCGGCTGTGCCGCGTCATCCGAAAGCGCGCCACATTCCTGCGCGCGGTGTCGTCTGGCGCGCAAGGACAGACGGGACGCCGCTTCTGCGCGCGCCACTGACGGTCCAGCAGTTCACGCGGAGGCTCGAGCTGTTCTACGAGCCGTATCACCGAACCTTGCGCGAGGTCGCAGCGCAAATCCGAGAGCAGCATGGTCGAGTCGTCATCCTCGCCGCGCATTCGATGCCCTCTGCGGGCCGTAGAATGCTCGGTGGGGGAGCGGTTCGTCGAGCAGACGTCGTTCCCGGCACACGCGGACGGTCCACCGCCGATGGTCGTATTATCGATCTCATCGATTCGCACTTTCGCGAAGCCGGTCTGAGCGTGAAGCATGACGACCCGTATCGCGGTGGGTGGACGACCTCGAGCTACGGGGCCCCCAAACGAGGTCAGCACGCCGTTCAGATCGAGCTCAACCGCGCGCTCTACGTCGACGAGAAGACGAGTGAGATCAAACCGAATGACTTTGCGCGGTTGCAGACGGTGCTCGACCAACTGGTCGGCAAGCTCGGCAAACTGGTGACGGGCTCGGCTCAGTTCGCGACTGGCTGATCGACCACGCCCGATTCGCTCGAACGAACCTCGAGGCGATAGCGGCTGTTTGCGGTCTGCAGGTAATAGGTGTCCTGCCCATCTTGCCCGCAAAGCTGAAGCACGCGCTTCACCGGCGTCGTGACGTACTCGTGCAGCCCATCAGCAAACTCGATGACGACGACGGAGCCCTTTCGCGGCGGTCGCAGTAGACGCCCGACGACGGCTCGTCCTGACTTCCGGCCTACTTTGCGAAGGACGACTTCCACGCACCGAAGCTAGCATAATTGAGTCCACCGGCAAAGCTGCTCCGGAAAAATCCAGTCTTTCTGCGCATCCGCAGGTCTTGCGCGGGTGGCGCAAACATTGCCGGGTTGCTGCGGCGAAGAGGTTGCCACGCGTGGCAAAACGCCGCACATGAGAGCGCACTGGTCGCGATTTTGCGTGCGTTTTCAGTGTTTCGCCCTCCGGCACAGATAGTGCAGAGAGTGCCAGGCATGGCGACCATTGTCACTGCAACGGCCCTGGACCGATACCGCGCCTCACTCAAGCGGGTCGAGATCCTAGACGCCGAGACTGAGCGTGAGCTCGCGCAGCGTTGGGCGGACGGCCATCAGGCGGCCGGTGCTCGTTTGATCGAATCGAGCCTGCCGTTCGTGATTTCCATCGCGCGCGAGTATCGGCGCTGGGGTGTTCCGCTCGAAGATTTGGTTCAGCAGGGAAACCTCGGCCTGTTGAAAGCGGCATCGAAGTTCGACCCTGAAAAGAACTGTCGGCTGATCACTTACGCAGCGTATTGGATCCGTGCCGAGATTCGCGACTATGTCGTACGTTCCTACCGGATCGTTCGATTGGGTACGACGCGGACCGAGCGTCGTGCCATGCGCGCGTTTCGGCGGAAGGCCTTCGAGTCTCCCCAGGCGCTTGCCGAAGAAAGCGGGATGCCGCTCACACGCGCACAGCAGCTCTGGCCGCTGTTGGCGCGCGGCGATCTCTCTCTGGACGCAACAGTGTCCGACGCGCCCACTGCGATGGATCGCATGAGCTACAGGCAGCCGACACCGGAAGAGTGTGTCGCCCGTTCCGAATCGGTGCACCACGTCCGCTCCGCGTTGCAGTCGGCGATGGAGAGCTTGACCGCGCGCGAGCAGCGAATCGTCGAGGCACGGATTCTTTCCGACGAGCCTTGCACGCTTCAGGAGCTCGGCCGGGAGATGGGTGTCAGCAAGGAGCGCGTCCGCCAGCTCGAGGTTAGAGCCCGCCAGAAGCTCCGTGACCGCCTGGAGCACCTCAAGCCTGCGGCATGAGCCGCCCCGCGCATCTTGCTTGACTCCGCCAGGCATCAGAAGCAATTTGCCGGCTCAGATGCTTGGCCGACGCGCGCTTGCTTGCTCTCTCTTGATTCTCCTCACGGGCGTCCTCGTCACCGGTGCCCTCGGGTGCAAACGAGATCTCGGCGAGTGCAATCTCGATGGGGAAACGCCGGACGGACGTCCTATTGATGGCCCCGCGGCGTTCGACATCGCGTACCGGCTCACCGACGGCCTGCCGATGTACGAGGGCCAGGCGCTCGTACAATCGACCTGCGGTGATGGGTCGTTCTGTCACGCCCCCGCCGCCGTAGGAGCCGACCGGGTTGGCGCTCCAGCGGGATTGAACTTCGACGTGGCACTCGCGTGCACGGTTCCATTCGACAGCTGCGATGACCAGTCGCCCCCATACGCGGATCGGAGTGGACGCCTATACGGCAACCAGAGCAGCATCAACAGCTGGGCAGAGGGCATGATCCAAGAGATGCGAGCCGGTGCGATGCCGCCCGGTGAAGCTGGCCGGCGCGTCCGCAACGGCACGCCGTGGCTCCGAAAGTCCGACGACTCGGAGTTGCCTCCAATCGAATCCACCGAGGCGCAAGAGATCGTCCGCAACTGGCTTGCGTGCCAGGCGCCCGTCATCGCGCGCACCGAGATTCCCGCCTCCGAAGCGGACGAGCTCGAACCGTGCCCCAGCGTCGACGGAGAGATCTGCATCTACAACGGGCCCGCGGGAGAAATCCCCGATCCGGTGTGGAGCGAGATCTACTGGAGCATCATGTTCAACGAGTGTGTCATTTGTCATGGGCCGCCCAACGACAACGTGGATCAAAACCCCGACAACCCGCGTGGGGGGGACATTCCCGGAGGCGCCAGTCCGGCTGCCCTGGCGGCCTTGGATTTGACCGGCCCGAACACAACGGACACGACGAGCTGGCCCAGTGACTCCTACCCGGCGCTGGTCGATGCGTTGGCTGCCGACCCCGGCGCCTGCGCGGGGCAGGGGACGCTCGTGATCCCCTTCGACTCGCAGAACTCGATCATGATTAAGAAGCTGCGGGGCACGCAGACTTGCGGCACCGAGATGCCGCCTTTGGACATGATCAGCGAAACCCTCATCCAAGTCGTCGAGGAGTGGGTCGATCTCGGAGCGCCCAACAACTAGTGACGCGCGCGTGCCTCACCACGGTGCTCCTCCTGTCGCTGGCCGTGGCGGCCTGCAAGACAGTGCCCACGTGTCCCCTCGACGCCCGCACGGACGCTGCGAAGGCGCTCGATGATCACGCCAACCGGCAGGCCGGGTGGCAATCGATCAAGGCCGAAGCCCGCGTGACGCAATGGGGTCGCAACGGACGTATTCGCGGCACGGTCCTGATGTTTCTCGAGCAGCCGGACCGGGTTCGTTTCGATGTGATGACGCAGGTAGGGCCAGCCGCGGTGTTGACGAGCGACGGAGAGAGCTTTCAGCTGAGCGACTTGCGCGAAGGTGTGTTCCTGCACGGTCCGACCTGTCCGGAGAACATCGCACGCCTCTTGGGGATCTCGGTCGATGCGAAGAATGTCGTTCGGCTTCTCACGGGCGACACGCCGAAGATCGACGCGACCGAGCGATCGATGGAATGCCGCGACGGGCGCTATGTCGTGACCCTCGGTGCAGCGGACGGGACGACTCAGGAGATCGCGTTTTCCGTCGACGACGCCGACCGGGACAAGGCCCCCGACGCGCAGCGTTTGACGCTCCGGCGATCCACCGAGCGCGCCCCGAACGGGAAGACGCGCTGGGAAGCGACCTACGACGACTACATCGACGTCGCAGGCCAATCGTTTCCGACGAATGTACGGTTTGTCGATGAGGTCAATGACGCCGACACCTCGGTTCGCGTGAAATCGATTTCGTTGAACCCCGAGGTTCCGGAGGGGGCCTTTCAGCAAGCGCCGAGCCCTGGCATGTCGATCGAATTTGCCTCCTGCTCATGAAAAGCTGGGCATTCGGCGACCGGTGCTAAGGTAGCGCCGCATGACCGAACCGCTGCTCAGTCTGCGCCATCTGGTCACGGCGTTCGAGACCGACGAGGGGTACTTGAGAGCCGTCGACGACGTCTCGTTCGATGTGCTTCCTGGCCGCACGCTCGGCATCGTCGGGGAGAGCGGTTGTGGGAAGAGCGTGACCTCGTTGTCGATCATGCGCCTCATCCCGAGCCCTCCCGGTTTCATCGAGGGTGGCGAAGCGTTGTTCGAAGGTCGCGACCTATTCCAGCTTCCCGAATCGGAGATGCGGAGCCTGCGGGGCAACGAGATCTCGATGATCTTTCAGGAACCGATGACATCACTCAACCCGGTGTATACGGTCGGCTCGCAGATCGTGGAGGCGATTCGACTTCACCAAGACGTGGGCCGTCGCGCCGCCAAGGCTCGCGCGATAGAGCTACTCGACCTGGTTGGGATTCCGGCTCCAGCCGAACGGATCGACTCCTATCCGCATACCTTGTCGGGCGGCATGAGGCAGCGCGTCATGATCGCAATGGCGCTGGCCTGTGAGCCCCGGCTCTTGATCGCCGATGAGCCCACGACTGCGCTCGACGTGACTATTCAAGCTCAGATCCTCGATTTGCTCCGTTCGCTGCAGGAAGAGCTCGGCATGAGCATCATCTTCATCAGCCACGACCTCGGCGTGATGGCGGAGTTCGCCCACGAGATCGCCGTCATGTACGCAGGCAAAATCGTCGAGCGTGCGGAAACCAACGTCTTGTTTCGAACGCCACACCACCCGTATACGCGAGGCTTGCTGCGCAGCTTGCCGAGCGCCCGCAATCGTGGGGAACGGTTGCCGACGATCCCGGGAATCGTCCCCGACCTGCGCCAGCTTCCGACCGGTTGCCGTTTTCAAGATCGCTGCGATCTAGTCACCGATGCGTGCCGGGCAGACGAGCCGTCTTTAAAGCAACTCGATCAAAGCGAGGTCTCGTGTTTTCACGCCGAGGCGTCGGCATGAGTGAGCAGCCCATCGTCCGCGTCGAGTCGTTGCGCAAGTCGTTTCGCGGACCTTCGCGCGGCATTGGGCGGGGGCACTCGGAGCTGCGCGCCGTCGATGGCGTCAGCTTGGACGTGATGCCGGGCGAAACCCTAGGCCTGGTTGGCGAGTCGGGTTGCGGAAAGAGCACCTTGGGCCGGTTGCTACTTCGG
>Ga0316193_10001858_pt1 | contig 14542 bp, 13 predicted proteins | sample MerIslsedime2_MG_FD_207735 | JGI IMG/M metagenome (GOLD analysis project Ga0316193, IMG submission 207735) | Coastal sediment microbial communities from Maine, United States - Merrow Island sediment 2 | ecosystem: Environmental > Aquatic > Marine > Coastal > Sediment | place: USA: Maine...
TCCATGCGGTCACAGTTTCCGCCTGTCATGAGATCGAATATGTTTCGGATTCGTCTCCACGATCGGTGGAGCGCTGAGCTATTCAGGGCCAATGGGCCCTTTCGTGTCAGGGAGCAGATATATGCACCTCCGCGACTTCTTTTCGGAAGATGCGATCAAGCTGGACCTGGAAGCTGAAACGAAGGACGAGGCGCTGAAGGAACTCGTGGGACTACTGGGTCTGGACGAGAAATCCCAGGGCATTCTGTTCAAAATGTTGAAGCGGCGCGAGAACCTGGGATCGACTGGAATCGGACGCCGAATCGCCATTCCGCACTGCCGGTCGCTCGTGGTCAACCGGCTGCGCGTCGCATTCGGACGCAAGCCGGGTGGCATCGATTTCGACGCGATCGACAAGAAACCGGTTCAGAACATCTTTCTCATCGTCGCACCGCCGCTCGAGGTGTCGAACCAGTACCTGCCCGTACTCGGAAAGATCGCTCAGTTCGGCAAGGAACAGGACATACCGGAGCGGTTGGCCGAGATTCAGACACCCGAGGAGTTTCTCGCCCTGCTGGAGGAGAAGGGGGTCTGAACCGATGCATCCACAACTCGAGCTTCTCCTGGAGCTCCAGGATCTCAAGACCCAGCGCCAGGCGCTGGCGACCGAGGGCCTGAAGGATGTGGAATCCGAGGTATTCGATCTGCGGCCCGAAGAAGCGCTTCAGATACTCGACACGAAAATCGATGAACTTGCCGAGCGCCTGGACGACCCGGTGCGAGCTCGGTTTCGCGAGGTCTCGGACTCGGTTGGACGAGCAGTGGCTCCAGTGCTGAACGGAGTGTGCTACGGTTGCTACGTTTCGGTACCCACGGCCTGGTCCTCGGAAGTCGGGCGCAATGACCGGGTAAACGTATGCAGCTACTGTGGACGGTTTCTGTACTACGTCGACTGAGTTTCGCCGGGAATCCTGCCCTGCGGCGTCCGCCGGGTTATCGCGAGGCGATCGAGATATTCGAGCAGCGGTATCAGAACGCGGCGCGACAGCCCCAATTCATCGCCGAACATGGCCGGTGATGCGGGGCTGACCCGGTCCAGCACGTTCAGCACTCCTGACCTGAGTCGAGATTCAGCCTGCGGAGTGAGATAGACTTCGGGATTCACCGCGATCAATCGACCCGAATTAACCAGGATCCTCAGCAGGTCATTCACCAGGGATCTGTCGACATCCGTCAGCTCGGTCAACCGCGCCGGAGAAGGAGGTGACAGCTCCGCAGCAGCGATAATCTCGACTATGCGCTCCAGGGTTTCCGTCTCAGGCGTCGAAAGGCGGACCTCATGTCCCCGCAGCCTGACATCGGGCCCGTCACGCTCGAGTTCACCTTCTGTCTCCAGGCATTTCATTTCGTGCTCAAGCAGATCGTTCGCGAACGACACCGAGAGAGCCGTCCGCACCGACTCGAGGGAGACGCCTGCAGCGCGGGGAGAGTCCGCATGTGCCCGGCCGATATACTCGAGGATCGAGGCTCGCGCTGCCGCCTGCACAGCATGCGCGAACAACCGCCCTCCGATGAGCTCCAATCCCGCGGCCTCACCTGCCTCGGTCGGAGGATTCCCCGTGCGCAACGGAAGAACCAACGGATCGATCCCCTTTCCACCCGCCAATCGTACGACGGCGTCGGCGGCCCCCTGGCCGTCACCCTCGAGGACCGCAGCCCACAGGCTGGTGTTCTCCCGCCAGCGTCGCGACGGTTCCAGGTCGGTGACGATTCCACCTCCGATCGTGCGCAGCGGAGTCACCGTGCGAAGCACGAACCGATCTCGCGCCCGCACCACGATGGGATTGGCACACACGAGCACCGCCCACGCGTTCGATCCCGGAGACAGGATTCCTTCAGAACCGAGGAGAACCCGGGCCGTCGTTTCCGCAGTCCCGTGATACAGGCGAATCGTGTCGGCGTGCTCGAGTCCGGCAAAGGCCTCCGATAGCAGCTCCAATCTTGCTCCGAATCGCCGGACGCCGCGCCACCCGGGGTCCGACACCACGGTCTCGCCACGCCCGGACTCCTCGCGTGAGAGGCCGGCCAGCGACAACGCGCACCGCGCGCCGGCTCCCGAGAACGGACGCTCTTCACCATGGACCTGCACGGACCGGACCCGCGCGACACTGCCAGACGGAAGCAGCTGAACTCTGTCTCCCTTACTCACGGTGCCGCTCCACACCGAGCCTGTCACGACCGTTCCGGCTCCCCGGACTGTGAATGCGCGGTCCACTGGAAGCCGAAACAGATCGTTGCAGGTACGCACCTCGACGTTCGTGGCGGTCTCCAGAATCGCCTGGCGCAGCTCGTCGAGCCCCTCTCCGGACACCACCGAGACGGGGATGATCGGCCAGTCGACTCCGACCCCGGCACGGACCAGTTCGTCGCGGACCAGTCGAGTCGCGAGCTCCCGCCACTCGTCATCGACCCGGTCAACCTTCGTGAGCGCCACCAGGCCGTACTGCATACCGAGCAGGCCGCCGATCGCGAGGTGTTCCAGTGTCTGTGGCATCGGACCCTCGTCCGCCGCCACCGCCAGCAGCACGAGGTCAATGCCGGTCGCTCCGGCCAGCATGTTCCGGATGAAATCCTCGTGGCCCGGAACGTCCACGATTCCGATCTCCGGACCGCCAGCGGAATCGAGGCGCGCGAATCCGAGTTCGATCGTCAGTCCTCGGTCCCTCTCCTCCTGAAGCCGGTCCGGATTTACGCCCGTGAGCGCCTGCACGAGAGAGCTTTTCCCATGATCGACATGTCCGGCCGTCCCCACGACGACCGACTTTCGGGACGGGTCAGTCATCTGTGGTGGTCAGGAAGTCGAGAGACCGGATCCGGATATCCTCGGCGATGTGTACACGGATGAACTCCTTGAGGATCAGCATTTGAGGTCCGGCCAGCTGCCCTGGCACACGATAATCACACAACTCCCTGAGTGTCTCGAGCCCGCGTGAATCGAGCGCGTGTCCGGCCGGAGCACAACGCAGACAGCGGATCCCCCCTTCCATGGTATCGAAACGCGCCCCCTCTTCCGAAGGCACCGGGCGTCCACACGACAGACAGGAATCCAGAGACGGCTCGAATCCGAGCACGCCGACCAGCTTCCAGATCCGGGCGGCCGCTACCCCGGGAGCAGTCTCGACCGGGGCGGCCAGCAGGGCGTCGAGCCCCTCGCGAAGACTGTCGTACAGCAGATCGTCCCGCTCTGCAGGAGCGAGACGCAACACCAGTTCGGCCAGCACCGAGGCGCCCGCGAACCGCGCCATGTCAGCGCCGAGAAGCTGCCGGGAGCGAACGAGATCGAACCCGGAAAGCGTATGGAGGTCCCGGTTGGGCTTCAGGTACAAGGTGACCACGCCCTCGACGAACGGCTCGAGGACCCCTGACATCCGGCTCTTGGGACGCAGAGCCCCCCGTGCCAGCGCGGAGACCGGACCGTGCTCGCGGGTAAGCAGTCGAAGGATCTTGCTCGTGTCACCGAACCGATAGGTCTGGAGAACCAGGCAGGACGTCGTAACGATAGGCACGGCAGCAACCTATGAAACGCGACCGAGCACGGCAATTTCATGCCGCGCGATGACCGTGCGCCGCCGGTCTCCTGACTTCACGGGCGAATTCCGATATCCGTGGTACCGAATCCAGCCGCAGTCTCGGAAAGCGCTTCGCCCCTCGAGGACAGGAGCAGGAGCCGACCTGGTGCGTCGGTGCGGAACGTCCCGCAAAGAATCCGTCCATCTTGCAGCGCCGTGCTCGTCCAGCAGTCCACCGGGTCGCCGGCAAGGTCCGAACTGGAAATCGGATTCGACGGCCCGCGGTCGAAGCTGTTCGAGCCGGGGTCGAAACGCAAAATCGCCAGCGACACGAAGTCCGTCGTGGTGGTGACATACACGAGACTATCCGAACCGAGTGCGATGTTGGCTCCGTTCGCCTGAAGCGGATGAACGGATGTGACGGTCCTTCCGGCAGGATCTACTGTGACGATGGCGCCATCACCGTTCGGGGCGAAGGTCACCGGGTCAAATGTTCCGCCCGCCAGGACGACGAGGCGTCCCGAAGCGAGGACTGCGTCGGATGGGTTCAGCGCGCTGGCCGGCAGCTCGATCGTCTCCAGAACGGCTCCCGATCGAGCGACCACGACCACACGACCCGGACCCAGCGGAGCCCAGGTGAGCCCATCATCGTCAAGATTGGCATCGATCGCATATACCTCGCCGTCTCCCGGCACGACGCGCTCGACAAACGTCCCGATACCCGCCGCAACCAGTGTGGCCACGCCCCCCCCGGGGCTGAGTCGGTACACCGCGTCGCTTCCTCGACCACCTACCCACACTGTGTCACCAGCGTCCAGCGTCGCCCGCGACGGATTTACGAGGGCCGGATCCGGACCGGGAAACGTCGCCTGCGAAACATCGCCGGAGACCAGATCCACGACAGACAGCCGGCTGCCACCAAAGCTGCTGATCGAACTCACGGCGTAGCGGCTCGAAATGGTGACCGCATCTCCGTCGAAACCTGCCCCGAGATCGGTTGCCGAGCCGGCCGGCCGAATCACGTCGCCATCGACGAAGAACGGTGCCAGTGTCTGCCCGGTGGAATTGAGAACCAGGATATCATGCCGGGTCGACTCCGGGGGGGACGTCGGCCCTTCGTCTCCACACGACACCAGGACCACCAGTGTGGCAGGAATCAGCGCAGCGAGCCGCGCAGTTCCTGGCCAGGAGCACTCCCCGTGCCGCCGGGATGACCTTCCAGAAACTCCAGTCACTTCGACTCCTTGCCTTCCGTTCGACCGGTCCCGCACGGCACCCTGCGCCGAGCGAATATCCGACCTACCGGAGCCTGAGGGTTAGCGAATACAGTCGACCCGGTTCGGGATACAACTCCACGAGTTCGTATCTCCGGTCGAGCAGATTGTCGATCTTGGCCTCGACTTCGAGTGGCAGCGAGGCGACCGGAAGCGCATGCGCCAGAGCCACATCCAGCAACAGGAAGCCTGGAAGAGTCCGAGTCCCGGCGACGTTGGTCGTCCGGGGACCCGTCCAGCGGAGCAGTGTCCGCGCGGTGAGCCCCCGGCTCCAGCGCTCCAGCCCCAGAGATCCCGTCGTGTCTGGCCGGTAGGGCATCGGATTCTGGTTGTCGCCGAACCCGAGCCGGCTCCGGTCCAGGGCGGCCGCCGCCGAAATCAGCCAGCCCGCCGGCTCCGACCCGGCGGTGGACGCGCGAATCGAAGCCTCGATTCCGGTGGATACGAGTCGGTCGAGATTCCGGGGGCTCCACACGGCGGCGGCACTCGTCAGCCAGACGATCGGGTCATTCGTGACCCGGTACCAGGCGCCGAGATCGGCCTCGACTTCAAATTCTCCGGGACGCCACAGGCCTCGCAGCCCGAGTTCGGAATCGAGCACAACCCGCTCGGGCTCGAGATCCGGGTTGGCGCGTACTCGAATCGCCGGAGCGAAGTAGAGATCGCCGAGCGTAGGCAGACGGAATGCCTGTCCGGCCCGGCCACGCACTGTCACGCCGCCTCCCGCCTCCATCGTGAGCCCGATCTCCGGGCTTACGGCCCATTCGTCAGAGCTGCCGTCCACCGACAGGGCCGGATCGATGTGGAATCTCCCGTGCTCGAACGAGCGGGCCACGGAGGTCCCCACTACTGCACGAGTCACCGTTTCCGCAAGGTCGTCTCCGTCCAGCACCTCGTAGGACAGGCGCCCGCCGAGGAGGAGGTCGAGTGCCCCACCGGTACTACCGTTCACCACGATCGCACCATCGACCCCGTTACGCTCCGCGTCGGCCGAGGCGATCCCCGAGTCCCAGCGCGTACCAAGCCAGCCCGCTCTAATCGACATACTCGTCGATCGCCCCTGAATTCCGGCAGCGACGTTTGCGCGTCGATTCGACCAGCGGGCCTGATCGAACACGGCGCTTCCCATCGGCCCGGGGCTGCCACGCTCGACTCCGTCATACCGCACGTCGAGGTGCACGGGGCCACGAACTGCGGCAACGGAAGCGGACAGACGCGACCCATCCGCATTGACGCGTGTCTCGATCGGCGCGCCGGGCAGCAACCGGTTTTCATACTCGAAGTCGTTACGGACTTCGTCCCACGCGATGGACAGGGCAGCCCGTCCCGCACTCCCCGCGCGAGACACGTGGAGATTTCCCCCGACGCCCCCGAATGACGAGACTCGAACTGCACCGGTGGCTGCGGATCCTTGCGGCTGGCGGGAACGCAGCAGCAGAACGCCTGCCAGAGCGCCGGATCCATGTCGTGCAGAGCCCGCTCCCCGCACGAGGGTGGCCGATTCCAGCGATGCGATACTTATCGTGGAGAGATCCGCACTCCCGGACATCGGGTCATTGACCGGGTGACCGTCGAGCAGCACAAGCACGCCTTCCGGCCGGCTGCCCCGCACGCTCACGGTCTGCCTTCCCGAGGTCGTCGAACCGCGCACGGATACACCCGGCTGCGTCGACAACCACTCCCCGAGGTTGGTCCAGGCGATCGGGGCCTGGGCGAATCGGACCGCGGAGACTGCACGATCGCCGGCTGCCGCTGCGCGATCCCACTGCACGACGGCATTCAACTCGGGCAACACGACCGGGTCGATTTCCAGCAGCATGACCCGCTTGAGTGACCCGGACGCCGGCGTGACCAGGTCGAACTGCCGCCCGATGTGGCCGTCTGCGGTGACCTGCAACACGTATGCTGCCCGCCCGCGGAGAACGGCATCAAACCGGCCCGGCGATGCTGCGACAGGTCGAAGCTCGATATCGGTCCCCACGCCGTCTCGAAGTGCAACGTTGAGACTCCGCAGGGTTCCTCCCCCAGCCGACGACACCTCGAGGTGGAACAAAATCGTCGTCGTGTCGCCTGCAGCCGTCACAGCCCGATCCGTTCGGGCCAGCGGGTCCGCCTGCTCGATCGCCAGCGCCGGTGTCGCGCCCCCTCCGGCCAGAAACCAGATGAGCACCAGTTCCGGGCGGCGCCAGTTCATCTCCGGAGCACTCTGGACGTGGGTACGGCGAGCATGCCAAGCTCGCCGAGGTCCCGCACCTCGACCGGACAACCGAACGCCGCCTCGATCCGGTCAGCCACCAGCACCTCGCGTGGTCTGCCCATGGCCGTCACCCGTCCACCCGACAGCAGGACCACCCGGTCGGCAAACCGACTCGCTAGATTTAGATTATGGGTTACCGTAATCGTGGTAAGCGATTTTATCGTTGTCAGTTGCTGGATTCGCTGAAACGTGGACAGCTCGTGTCCAAGATCCAGGTGTGCAGTGGGCTCATCGAGCAAGAGGTGATCCGACTCCTGGGCGAGCGCCCGGGCGAGTCGGGCCCTCTGCAGCTCCCCGGCGGACAGGGTCGCGACCGGTCTTTCGGCCAGGTCGAGGAGATCCACGTCGTGCAGGGACAGTCGGACCACTTCCCTGTCAATTGGACGTTCTGCTCTCCATGAACCCAGGTGAGCGGTCCGGCCCATCGCCACGAGTTCCCGGACGCTGAGTGGAAACGCGAACTCCTCGCCTGCCGCGACGAGCGCGATACGCCTCGCCATCTCGCGCCTCGCCCACTCGGACGTCGGGCGGCCCTGGAATCGTACTTCACCGGCGGACGGGCGGATCAGACCGAGGAGAACCCGAAGTAGCGTGCTCTTGCCGGCTCCGTTGGGCCCCAGGACCGCCGTATGGATTCCGGGCTCGAACTCCAGGTCGGCGTCCCGCAGGGCAGGCTCGGCAGCTCCCGGGTACTGCACGGTGACGCCCTGCACCACGAAGCTCATCGTCCGCCCTTGCGTCGCAGAAGAACGAGGAAGAACGGTACTCCGAGGAAGGCGGTCACAACTCCGATCGGGACCTCCACAGGTCCGCCCAGCGCCCGAGCCCCGGCATCGGTGCTGACGAGCGCTGTCGCTCCGGCCAGAAAGGTCAGGGGAATCAGCCGCCGGTGTGCACTTCCCCACATCAACCTCACGGCATGCGGGACCACGAGTCCGACAAATCCGATCACCCCTGCTACGCTCACGGTGGCTGCGGCCAGCAAGGATGCGAGAAAGAACGCTGAGCGCTTGATCGTCTCGACCTCCGTACCTATAGCGGCAGCGGTCTCATCACCGAGTGCGAGGGCGTCGAGATGTCGGCCCAGCCCCCACGCCGCGACCGTAGCGGGGACCGTGTATGCGACCAGCATCACATTCATGCCCCACGAGATTCCCGCCAGGCTTCCCAACGTCCAGAAGAACGCCGACCGTAGCGTCTCCGCGGGAGAGAACACGAGGACGAGCGTGATACATGCACCGAAGAACGCGCTTACTACCACTCCGGCCAGGATGAGCACCCGGGTGTCGAGTCGATCGGACACCCGTGCCACAGCAAACACGATCGATATCGCCGCCAGTCCCCCGGCAAGGGCCGCCAGGGGGAGAATGAACCCTCCCATGGCGCTGATTCCGAGCGCGATCGCGCAGACAGCAGCAAGGGCCGCCCCTGACGAGACTCCCAGCAGGTAGGGTTCGGCGAGAGGGTTCCGCAGGAGCGCCTGGAAAACGGCGCCCGATACGGACAACGCCGCCCCGACGAAGACGGCCGCCACGACGCGCGGTAGCCTGAGCCCAAGGACTATGCGTCGGGAGACGCCGTCCTCGCCGGCCGGGCGAAGGGCGGCCAGCACATCTCCCGGTGACAGATCGGCCGGGCCGACGAACAACCCGAGCCAGCACGCGGCGAAGAGCAGCACAGACAGGACGAGGTACGGATTCAAGCGCTTCACGGCGGGCCGTCATCCGAACGCGGACTGGAGCCCGCCTCGAGTGGCTCCCCGAACTGGACTTGCGGGTGCAGCACCAGGGCCAGCGACCGGGCCGCTTCCCCGATCCGCGGCCCGAGACGATGCAGCAAGCCGGCATCCACGGTCCTGGTGCTGCCCTCGCGCACGGCCGACACCGCGTCCCAGCCCGGTCGATCGCGCGGCAGCGCCGAGCCGCCGCTCATCCCTCCAGGCAACAGGATGATCTGCGGAGACCGGGCGACGATCGCTTCCAGCGAAACCTGGGGAGACGGAGAACCGAGATCGCCGAAGATGTTCCTCCCACCGGCGATCGTGATCAGCGTATCCAGATAGCTCCCCGATCCGACAGTGATCGCCGGTGGCCAGGCGATGTCATAGTAGACGGAGGGATGGACGAGTCCGGCAGTCGCTGCGGCGACCTCCTCCAGATCCCGTTCGATCGATGCCCAGAGCTCATCTGCACGCTCATCGCGGTCCAGAATCGAGCCGAGCCGCAACGTATTCCGGCGCAGGTCGGCCAAGTCGTCGATTCGAATCGCGAGCGACGGCAGCCCGAGGCGATCGAACTGCTCTACCGACCGCGCGTTATCCGACCCGGCGTACAGCACCACGAGATCCGGATTCCGGGCGAGTACGCGCTCTGCATCCGCCCGAAGCGCATCTCCCACACTCGGCACATCGAGTACCTGCACTGGCTGATCGTCCCACACGGACCTGCCGACCAGGCGATCGCCCTCTCCAAGTGCATACAGCAGCTCGGTAATGGCGGGAACCAGTGACACGATGCGAGTCGGAGGGACATCCAACCGCAGGAACCTGCCGAGGTCATCCGTCGCCGACGAGGTTCCCTGGGCAGACGCCGGACTTGGCAAGAGGAGGCAAATCACGAACGGAGCGAGCGCCCCGGACCTGAACATGCGCGACAAAAAACCCGTCCTTTCCCGAGAAAGGGCGGGTATGACCGAGCCAGCGATACCGCCTGCCTCGCCCACACCCTTCCCGCGAAGAGCGTCAGTGGGCAGGGGGAGGGCTCGTCTCCTGGCTCGAGGAACTCCGGACCGCTCTGGTCCAACCTCTCACAGTGGCGGGGCCGCGTCGGATTCGCACCGACTTCCGTGGGCCCTATCCCTGATTCCAGATTGCAGTGTATCGGTCGGAGTCAACCGCTCGCAAGCAGCCGGATTTCAGGATCCGTCAAACGGAGGCAGTTCAGGGCTCTCAGCCTGCTGAACGCCTGGCCATCGCCGCAGATACCCCCGCCGCCGCCAGCAGGGCCAGCCCGACGAGCACCCAGATGAGCACCGCACCCGTCTGTGGTGACTCGGATTCGAGGGTCAGCCCGATATCGGCTCCGGGCTCGACTGCCGTGGCAACGAAACGTTTCGCATTACTTCCGGGAGGCAGGTCGGCAGATGAGCCCGGACTCAGTCCCACGAGACTCTCCACGTCCGCGCCGACCAGGATGACCTCCAGCCGATCCGTGGCGTGGCTGATCGGGAACTCGACATCCGGTCCATTTCGAAAATAGGCGAACGCCACGCGCATTCCGGACGGTGGCAGCTTCGCCCTGACTTCGACGCGATTCCCAACGAGACTCAGGGCCTCAGCCGGGAGCCCTCCCGCCACCGGGGTCCACGACTCGACGCCAGGCGGCAACTCGATCGTCCAGATCGGATCGACGACGGATGCCGTCGCGACAGCTCGATCCGGCAAGCCGGCCACGTCGACGACCTCGGTGATCTGCAGCAGGCCGTGCGCGGTAGGACTGACCACGACGTGGCGCAGCATGATCCTGTTGTCCACCAGAGTTCCGTCGATCGTCTCCGTTTCGTGCACGACGATCGTGTACGTGTCCGGCAGCTCCATTCCCGCGTGAATCGCCGGGCCGAAGTAACTGACTCCGTCGTTCAGCGCGGCCGCTGCGAATAATGCTGCTGGATCGTCCGACTCGTCGATGGCGAGACGGAATCGTCCGTTCGCGTCCGAAGCCGTCGAGTCGACCACTTCCCCGGCGTCCGCTGTGATCCGGTGCAGGAGAACGACCGTCCCGGGTACCGAAGACGAGTCACGACCCGAGATGACGATTCCCTCCACCACCTGTGCATGCGACGTGTCAGGTAGCAGTAACAGGCAGGCGATGACCAGCATGGCGCAGACACGCCAGACCGGCTGGATTCGCCCTTCAATAGAGGGTCGCGCAATCACGGGATGAACCTTCCGAAGTCTTCCGGGTCGAGGCTCTTGAGGTAGTCGCGCAACTTCTCTCCACCCACCGGGCCCTCCTGCTCGGGAGCTCTGTCCTCAGGCCCCTCATCCCCACCCGGCATCCAGGGAGGCGTTGGATCGTAGTCCTGTGGCTGGTCGATTTCGAGCGGTGTTCTGCCGAGCAGACCGTCCGAAGCGAATATCGGAGCCGCCGCTCGCAAGGCCAGCGCCACGCTGTCGCTCGGACGGGAGTCGATCGCGATCATCTCGCCGTTCCGCCGAAACACCAGGGAAGCGAAGTAGGTATTCTCCTCGACCCTCGTGATCAGCACCCGAACCAGCTCACTCCCCAGGCTTCCGACGATCGTGCTCACGAGATCATGCGTGAGCGGCCGCGAGAACTTGATGCCAGCCAGCTCCATCGCGATCGCGCTCGCCTCGGCGGGACCGATCCAGATCGGAAGCAACCGCTCGCCCTCGACTTCTCTCAGAATCACGACGGGCGTGTTCGAGGCCTTGTCGAGACCGAGACTGGCTACCTCCACCTGCACGAGATCGCCCGACTCCGTCTCCTTCCCTTCGCTCAATGCCGTTCGCTCCGGATCAGGTTCCCACGTCCCAGGAACTCAAGTAGAGCTCCTGTTCCGGGGTCAGGGTATCGATTCCAATGTCCATCGAAGCCAGCTTGAGCCTGGCGATCTCCCGGTCCAGGACTGCCGGTACGCGGTGCACCTGCTTCGACAACGCGCGTCCATCCTCCGACAGCAGATACTCAGCCCCCAGCGCCTGGTTCGCGAAAGACATGTCCATCACGCTCGCCGGGTGCCCTTCTGCGGCAGCGAGGTTGATCAGGCGCCCTTGCGCGAGGAGCGCTATTCGCTTGCCGTCTACGATGTACTCCTCCACGAACGGGCGAAGCTCGACCGGGGACGTTTCGGAGATTTCCTCCAGCCGTGCGACGTCGATTTCGATATCGAAGTGACCCGAATTGCAGACGATCGCGCCATCCTTCATGGCCCGGAAGTGTTCTTCCCGAATCACTCCCGCGTTTCCCGTGAGGGTTATGAAGACGTCGCCTTCCCGGACAGCCTCGGCCATCGGCAGGACCCGGAATCCGTCCATCGTCGCCTCGAGCGCCGCGAGCGGATCGATCTCGGTCACGATGACCTGCGCTCCTGCCCCACGCGCCCGCATTGCGACGCCGCGACCACACCAGCCGTAGCCCGCCACCACGACAGTGCTACCAGCGAGCAGGATGTTCGTGGCGCGCAGGACACCGTCGAGGGTCGACTGCCCGGTCCCGTACCGGTTATCGAACATGTGCTTCGTGAGACTGTCGTTGACCGCGATGACCGGAAACTGGAGCACACCATCCGTCGCCATAGCGCGCAACCTGATGATGCCGGTCGTGGTCTCTTCGGTACTCCCGGCGACGGTACGAACCACGGACTCGCGCTCATCATTCGACAGCGCCGCCGCCCAGGTTCGAACCGGCCCGGCGAGATCGTCGACCCGGTCGAGAGCCATCATGTGCAGCGCGCCCACGAGATCTGCGCCGTCGTCCATCGTCACGACGGGGCAATGCTCGAGAGCGGCCCGGATGTGCTCATAGTAGCGGTCGTTGTCTTCTCCCTTGACCGCAAACACACCGACCCCGAGCCCCTCGACCAACCACGCTGCTACGTCGTCTTGTGTCGATAGCGGGTTCGAAGCGCAGAGCACGACATCCGCTCCACCCGCCTGTAGCGTTCTGACGAGATTCGCGGTCTCAGTCGTCACGTGCAGACAGGCAGACACCCGGACGCCGGCGAGCGGCTTCTCCCGTTCGAACCGCTCGCGGATGGTCCGCAGGACCGGCATGAATCGATCAGCCCACTCGACGCGACGGCGACCGGACTCCGACAGGGACAGATCCGCCACGTCGTGGGCGGGGAGCTTTTCGCTGCTATTCACGACCACCTCGTTCGTCCAGGTTCAAGACTGGTTGAAAGTCCCTGGCCGCCAGAAAGGACCAGGTAATACTACAGCTCAGCTGGAGTGTCCGACCTCACACGGCTGCGAGCAGCTCCTTTACCCGGTCCGTACGCTCCCACGAGAATCCACCGTCACGACGGGGAGCACGGCCGAAGTGTCCGTATGCGGCAGTCTGCCGATAGATCGGCCGGCGCAGATCCAGCGCCTCGATGATCGCCAGCGGACGGAGATCGAAGACCTTTCCGACCAGGGCAACCATGTCTTCGTCCGGCATTGCGCCCGTGCCGTAGCTGTTGACCATAACCGACACCGGCTGCACGACACCGATCGCGTAAGCGAACTGGACCTCGACTTCCCTGGCCAGGCCGGCAGCTACGAGGTTCTTTGCCACCCAGCGGGCAGCGTAGCTGGCCGAACGGTCGACCTTCGTCGGGTCCTTTCCGCTGAATGCGCCGCCGCCATGGCTTCCCAGACCCCCATATGTGTCGACGATGATCTTTCGACCCGTGACTCCGGCATCGCCATGCGGTCCTCCGGTCACGAATCGACCAGTAGGATTGATGTGGTACCTGAGGCCACGTTTCGGAACCAGGTGTTCAGGGATCACGGGGTGAATGACATGTTCCTTCAACGCCTCGGACAGTTCGGCCTTGCCGATCGTCGGGTCGTGCTGCGCGGAGAGAACGACGGTCCTTACACTCAGAGGTTCGCCCTCGTCGTACTCGACAGTGACCTGCGACTTTCCGTCCGGCCGGAGCCACGGGAGGACACCTTGGCGTCGCACTTCCGACAGCCGCCGGGTCAGCGCGTGCGCCATGGCAATCGGGAGCGGCATCATGCTCTTGGTCTCGTTGGTGGCATACCCGAACATCATCCCCTGGTCGCCTGCGCCACCTCGTACGACTCCACGGCTGATATCGCCCGACTGACGTCCGATCGACGTGAGCACTGCGCAGGACCGGTAGCTGAAGCCGTAGTCCTCATTGTCGTACCCGATATCGCGGACCGTTTCCCGCACGATCTTGCCGAAGTCAGGATGCGCAGTCGTCGTGATCTCACCTGCCAGTACGACCAATCCCGTGGAGACGAGGGTTTCGCAGGCGACACGCGCGTCGGGATCCTTCGCGAGGATGTCATCGAGAATGGCGTCCGAAATCTGGTCGGCCATCTTGTCGGGATGGCCTTCCGTCACCGATTCCGACGTGAACATATGGTGGTTTCTGCGCGACACGTAGCTACTCTCAGTCCCTGAAGTCAAACGGCGGGCAAACGTACCCGGAGGCAACAGATGCGGCAAGCGACCTTTCCGCGTCTAATCCTGACTCGCGCCGCTCGTCGTCCCCCCTACAGACAGCGCTCCCGACTGCTCGAAGTAAGCCTCTACCAGGGCCCGGACCTCAGCTCCGCTTTCGCACCGTGTATTCTCCGCACACAAGTCTTCGAGCTCTGCTACCGACAGATGTCGAATCAACTCACGGATCTCGGCCAGAGCCGAGAGGGACACACTGAACTTCCTGTATCCGAGCCCGAGCAGCACAGCCACCCCCACCGGGTC
>Ga0316193_10001862_pt1 | contig 14530 bp, 13 predicted proteins | sample MerIslsedime2_MG_FD_207735 | JGI IMG/M metagenome (GOLD analysis project Ga0316193, IMG submission 207735) | Coastal sediment microbial communities from Maine, United States - Merrow Island sediment 2 | ecosystem: Environmental > Aquatic > Marine > Coastal > Sediment | place: USA: Maine...
TCCACGGAAGAACACGAAAGAATAAAAGCATTACAAGAAATATTTCCGTGTTCTTCCGTGGATTCCGTGGCGATTAGTAAAGATTTTCGCCTGGCCTATTCTGGTCCGGCATCCGTTATCATCATCTTGAAGGAGCGCCAGGAGACTTCCACCATGAGCATGTCAGATAATCGTCCCGGGGTGTTGTATATCGTGGCTACCCCGATTGGTAATTTGCAGGATATCTCTGCGCGTGCCCTCGAGGTGCTCAAGGCGGTGTCACTGATCGCGGCTGAAGATACCCGTCACAGCAAGAAATTGCTGGCGCATTATGGCATTGGCACGGCACTGCAGTCCGTGCATGAACATAACGAGCGTGATGTCACGGGCCGGCTGGTGCAGAAACTGACGGCTGGAGCGGATGTCGCGCTGGTATCGGATGCCGGTACCCCGCTGATCAGTGATCCCGGTTTTCACCTGGTGCGCAGCGCCCGCCAGGCGGGTATCAGGGTTGTCCCGGTACCGGGACCCTCGGCGCTGATTGCGGCCCTGTCAGTGGCCGGGTTGCCCACCGACCGCTTCGTCTTTGAAGGCTTCCTGGCGGCCAAACAGGTTGCCCGCCGGCAGCGCCTGCAGGGACTGGCCGCGGAAACCGCGACGCTGGTGTTTTACGAATCCAGTCACCGCATAACTGCCAGCCTCGCCGACATGGCTGATTGCCTCGGTGATCATCGTGCAGCCAGCCTTGCCCGCGAGTTGACCAAGACCTTTGAAACCGTGCTGACAGGATCGTTGCTCGGGCTGCTAGAACAGTTGCAGGCAGACAGCCAGCAGCAGAAAGGTGAATTCGTCGTCATGGTGCAGGGTGCAGCGCCACGTGACCCGGCGGCAATTGATGTGGCGTCCGAGCAGGTACTGGCGGTGCTGTTGTCGGAGCTGCCATTGAAACAGGCTGCCACACTGGCCGCCCGGATTACCGGGCTGTCGAAGAATGTGCTCTATGAGCAGGGCCTGAAGCTAAAAAACAAGGTGTAGGAGCGGACCGCGTCCGCGATTCCATCTCCTGAAGACAATCGCGGACGCGGTCCGCTCCCACGGCAATACAGACACCTGATTATTGTCCATGTTGTTGCAAGGCCCAACCCACATGTTCGCGTACCAGTTCTGAAGGGTGGTCTTGTCTGGCGCGTAATGCAGCAACCACCGCATCCGTGGTCGGTGCATTCCCGAGGCCGACGGCGATATTGCGCAACCAGCATTGGTGTCCAATGCGATGAATGGCACTACCGCGTGTCTTTTCCTCAAATGCTGTTTCATCCCATAGAAACAGACTCACGAGTTCACTGCTGTCGAAGCCATGACGGGGGGTGAAGTCATGCTCAGCGCTCGGACCAGCAAAGCGGTTCCACGGGCACACCAGCTGACAGTCATCACAGCCATAGACCCGGTTACCGATCAGTGCTCGCAGCTGCTCGGGGATGGCGCCGCGTAACTCGATGGTGAGATAGGAAATACACAGCCGTGCATCCAGCTGGTAGGGCGCAATGATGGCCTGTGTCGGGCAGGCATCGATACAGTTCTGACAATGCCCGCAGTGATTGTCTGCGGGCATATCCGGCGGTATTGGCAGCGTGGTATACAGCTCGCCGAGAAAAAACCACGACCCGGCCCGCTCGTTGATCAGGTTGGTGTGCTTGCCAATCCAGCCCAGCCCGGCCTGTTGAGCCAGGGCCTTTTCCAGTACCGGTGCACTGTCGGTAAAGACACGGTAGCCGAACGGCCCGGTATGGATTTCGATTTTTGTTGCCAGTTGTTGCAGGCGCTTGCGCAGTACCTTGTGGTAGTCGCGTCCAAGTGCATAGCGAGACAGGTAGCCCAGTGACTCGTCTTGCAGTACCTCGCCGACTGCTCGTGCCCCGCCTGGCCAGTAATCCATACGCACCGAGATGACGCGCACGGTGCCGGGAACCAGTTCGGCCGGGCGGCTGCGGCAGGTGCCGTGACGTTGCATGTAATCCATTTCACCGTGATATCCGGCCTGCAACCACTGCAACAGGAACGTTTCATCCTCATCCAGCCGGATGTCACTGATGCCGACCTGCTGGAAACCCAGCTCCTGACCCCAGTGCTTGATGTGACGGGCGAGCGCCGGGTAATCAAGGTCCGGATCGGGTGTGTGTGTGTTGGTACTGCCCATTGCGTCTAAATATACCGTAGGAGGAGCGCTTCGCAAGCGCGATTACATAGTCCATTACATTCGCGGATGCGATCCGCTCCTGCGGGTGCTACGATCCGGGCTTACGTGTTTCATTGCGGCAATTTCCTGATGACGGATACAAAACCTCAATCACATCCCCTCTACACCGCTGCGCAGGTGCGCGAACTGGATCGCCTGACGATTGAAAATGCGGGCATAGCGGGTTACACACTGATGACACGTGCCGCTGAGGCCTGTTGGGCGATATTGCGCGTGCACTGGCCTGAAGTACGCTCAGTGACCGTGTTCTGTGGCGCCGGCAACAATGGGGGTGACGGTTTTATCATCGCACGCCTGGCGCTGGAGAAGCACTGGCAGGTGCAGCTGTATCAGCTGGGCGAGCCGGCACGGATGCAGACGGATGCGCGGCAGGCGCGTGCTGCATTTGTCTCGGCAGGGGGACAGGTTCAATCCTATAGGCCGAATGCACCGATAGCCGGCGAGGTCATTGTTGATGCCCTGCTGGGGACCGGTGTTGACCGGCCGCTCGAGGGCTTATGGCGTGCCGCGATTGATGCCATCAACGCGGCCACCATCCCGGTGCTGGCGGTGGATATCCCGAGTGGCTTGCAGGCGGATTCCGGCGCGGTTGCGGGCGTGGCCATTCAGGCACAACAGACGGTGACATTCATTGGCCGCAAGACCGGCTTGTATACCGGTGCCGCGGCAGATTATTGCGGCGACATCAGCTTTGCGGACCTGGGCGTTTCCGGGGACATCCTCCGGCAGGTGCCGATGGCGGCGACACTGGTTCGACAGGCCGATCTGGGTCCACTGGCAACACCGCGCTTGCGCAGCGCGCACAAGGGCCACTTCGGGCATGTGCTGGTCATCGGCGGTGATCACGGTATGACGGGTGCCGCGCGACTGGCCGGAGAGGCGGCGCTGCGCAGTGGTGCAGGGCGCGTCAGTGTTGCGACGCACCCAGAGCATGCTGCGCTGATTGCGGCGGCTTGCCCGGAACTGATGTGTCACGGTGTGGCCTCGGCGCAGCAGCTCCAGCCACTGATTCGATCGGCCAATGTGTTATTAATCGGCCCTGGTCTGGGCCGCTCTGCCTGGGCACGGTCATTGTTATCGGCTGTGCTGGAGGCCCCGCAGCCACGGGTCATCGATGCCGATGCGCTGCATGGCCTTGCCGGTGATGCCGCACGTTTTGACAGGCAGGTGTTGACGCCGCACCCGGGAGAAGCCGCGCACCTGCTGAATCAGGCAGTGGCCGATGTGCAGGCCGACCGCTTTGCAGCAGCCCATGCGATCTCACGACAATACGGCGGTGTGGCCGTGTTGAAAGGGGCCGGTACCCTTATCCAGCCAGACGCTCGCGCGCCGCTGGTGTGTGCGGCCGGGAATCCGGGCATGGCGACGGCGGGTAGCGGTGATGTATTGGCGGGCGTCATTGCTGCGCTGATTGCGCAGGGGATGGCAGTTGATGCAGCCGCCGTGGCCGGTGTGTGCGTGCATGCCTGTGCCGGTGATATTGCCGCAAGGGGCGGTGAACGTGGCCTGATGGCGCGCGATATCATTGCCGCATTGCGCGCAGTTCTGAATGGTTCCGCGGACGCGTCATGAAGTGTCAACTGGCCGACGCAGCCGCCACGGAACAGCTGGGTGCTCGACTGGCGGACTCGGTCACGCCGGCAGTGGTGCATTTAATGGGTGACCTTGGCGCCGGCAAGACAACACTGGCGCGTGGTTTTATTCATGCGCTCGGTTATACCGGCAAGGTCAGAAGCCCGACCTATACGCTGGTTGAACCGTATGCATGCGAACGCTGCCCGGTATTCCATCTGGACCTGTATCGCCTTGCGGATGCGGAAGAACTGGAATGGCTGGGTTTGCGTGACATGCTGGCAGAGCCGGCGCTGCTATTGGTTGAATGGCCGGAGCGGGGTAACGGCGTCTTGCCGCCTGCAGATCTGACTATTTATATGCAATATTCCGGTGAGGGTCGCGAGGCACGACTGGTACCCGCCAGCGAGGCAGGAAAACAGCTGCTCAAGGGGCTTGAGAGTGCCTGATTGTAGCGATTAGGTGTGTCATCTCGATTAGTGTTCATGTTTTGACGCTATCCCGAAGAGTTTAAACAGTATTTGTTGCATTCGCCCCCGGGTTATGGATAGAATCCCCTGAAATGACTATGGGATCATACTCACAACGTCACGTGAAAAGACTGCTAACAGGACTGTTTCTCTGGCTGGCCGTTCAAGCCACAGTCTTTGCCGGGGCTGTTGATTTTCAAGGTGTTAGGCTATGGGCCGCACCTGATCATACCCGCGTGGTGTTCGATACCAGCGGTTCCGCAACCCATAATATCTTTTCCCTGAAGAATCCGGATCGGCTTGTCATCGACGTGACGTCTGCGCGTGTTGCAAAGTCCCTGGATACAAAGCAGGTCTCCGGCGGCATCGTTAAAGGGGTACGCGCGGCGCAGAAAAAGAAGGACACGCTGCGCATCGTGCTCGATCTGAAGCAAGCCGCCAGGCCGCAGACGCTTAGCCTGAAACCCAATGACCAGTATGGACACCGACTGGTGATTGATCTCTATGACGCCGATGGGACGGGTAACAAAACGGTCTCCAGGACTGCCAGTCAAACCGTCAGCCAGACTGCCAGGCCGGTACAGGTAAAGGCTGCCGCCCCCACGGCTGCCCGCGACCTGGTGATTGCCATTGACGCCGGGCACGGCGGTGAAGACCCTGGTGCGATCGGGCGACGCGGCACACGTGAAAAGACGGTCGTTCTGGACATTGCCCGGCAGCTCGCCGAGCTGATCAGGAAAGAACCCGGTATGCGGCCGGTGTTAATCCGTGAAGGGGACTACTACATCGGGTTGCGTCAGCGCATGGACAAGGCGCGTAAGCACAATGCCGACCTGTTTATCTCCATCCATGCAGACGCCTTCCGCGACCATCGTGCGCGTGGTTCATCCGTGTTCGTGCTGTCGCGACGCGGGGCCTCCTCGGAAATGGCCCGCTGGATCGCCGCCAAGGAAAATGCCGCCGATCTCGCCGGTGGTGTCAGTCTCGATGACAAGGATGATGTGCTCGCCAGCGTGTTGCTGGATCTGTCGCAGTCGGCATCCATAGCCGCCAGTCACGAGGTTGCCTCGAACATGCTGGGTGAGTTGAAGCGGCTTGGAAAAACGCACAAGTCCGATGTGCAGCGGGCCGGTTTCGTGGTATTGAAATCACCGGATATCCCCTCAATTCTGGTCGAGACCGCTTTTATCTCCAATCCTGACGAAGAGAACAAACTGCGCAGCAAGCAGCACCAGGCGAAGCTGGCGCGGGCCATGCTGAGTGGTGTTCGTGACTATTTTGACAACCACCCGCCGCCGGGCACGTTGCGAGTGGCTCGCAAACACACCATCAAGCGCGGTGATACGCTCAGTGACATCGCCGCGGCCTACCAGGTGAGCCTGAATAGCCTGCGTGGTTTTAACAGCCTCAAGTCCGATACTCTGCGAGTCGGCGATACCTTGCGTATTCCACCGCTCCGCGGTAGCTAGCCAAATCCCCGAACAGTTCGTCCTGGCCTCCGCTATTGAGTCAGGGAGCCTGCATGTCACCGATTGGGCTGCGCAGCAGTCTTCCTGCTTCTCTGCAGGGCGTCCTGGCGGTATCATGAGCAAATCCAGTCCTTACCCGAATGGTGCTTGCTTAAGCTGTGTCATCAAAATAAACGTACAATCGGCCACGGAAACACACGGAATTACACGGAAGAAAAAATTGCCTTAACGGATACTTCCGTGTCCTTCCGTGTCCTTCCGTGTGTTTCCGTGGCAGGATTCTTTAAAGTCGCGGCCATTTCAGTCCTTGCCCCTTTTATCTATGTCCATTCAGATTCTTCCTTCACAACTCGTCAACCAGATCGCTGCCGGTGAGGTGATTGAGCGACCCGCATCCGTGGTCAAGGAACTGCTGGAGAACAGCATCGATGCCGGCGCGCAGAGCATCGAGGTGGATATCGAGCAGGGCGGCAAGCAGCGCATTCGTGTGCGTGACGACGGCATTGGTATCCAGCAGGACGAGTTATCACTGGCACTGTCACGGCATGCGACCAGCAAGATCGCCTCCCTGGAGGACCTTGAACAGATCAGCAGCCTAGGTTTCCGTGGCGAGGCGCTGCCGAGCATTGCATCGGTGTCCCGCCTGCAGCTCAGTTCGCGCACCGCGTCGGTCGACAGCGGCTGGAGTGTGCAGGGTGATGGCTCCGATCAGTTGCTGAAGACGATGCCGATTGCGCACACCCCCGGGACCACGGTTGATGTAAAAGACCTGTTTTTTAATACCCCGGCACGCCGCAAATTCATGCGTACAGAGACGACCGAGTTCAAGTACATAGAGAACGTGGTGCGCCGTATCGCCCTGAGTTGTTTTCCGGTTGCCTTCAAGCTGCAACATAATCAACGACCCGTGTTTCATCTCCAGGGTGCCGTGAGTCAAGATCAACATGAGCGGCGTGTTGCGGATTTGTGTGGCAAGGCCTTTATGGAGCAGGCTATCCATATCAATCACACGGCTGCCGGGCTGTCCCTGCATGGCTGGGTGGCGCAACCGACCTTCTCGCGCAGCCAGGCCGATTTGCAGTTTTTCTATGTCAATAATCGCATGGTGCGCGACAAACTGGTGACGCACGCCGTACGGCAGGCCTACCAGGACGTGTTGTTTCACGGCCGTCACCCCGCCTATGTGCTGTTTCTCGAAATCGATCCGGCCTCGGTGGATGTCAATGCGCACCCAACCAAGCATGAGGTGCGTTTTCGTGACGGCCGCCTGGTGCATGATTACCTGTTCAGGACGATACACGAGGCACTGGCACAACTGCGCCCGGGTACTGCACAGGTGGCACCACAGCCGGCGCGGTCGCTGGACTCGTTACGGCTGACCACCGCAACGGGCAGTGTGCCGACACAGGGCCGGATGTCGCTGGGTGTGCAGGAGCAACTGTCACGCTATGCAGCTTTGCATCCACAACCGCTTGCGGAAGCAAGCACCACACCAGATACGGCCACCACGACGGCCTTGGCGGACGAGCATCCGCTGGGTTTTGCGCTGGCGCAGCTGCACGGTGTCTACATTCTTGCCCAGAACAGCGCCGGGCTGGTGCTGGTGGATATGCACGCCGCGCATGAACGCATTACCTATGAAGGGCTGAAAACCGCGGAGCAGGGCGAGGGTATTCGCACGCAACCGTTGCTGGTGCCAATCAGTCTTGATGTCAGCCAGCGAGAGGCCGATGTCTGTGAGCGGCGTCAGGACTGGTTTGCGACACTGGGTTTCGAGATTGATCGCCTGGGTCCCGAGCGGGTGATGGTGCGACAGGTGCCGGCACTGTTGCGCGAGGCGGACATTGCGGCACTGGTGCGTGACGTGTTATCTGACCTGCTGGAGCATGGCAGTAGTCAGCGGATACAGGACTCTGTCAACGAATTGCTGTCAACCATGGCCTGTCACGGCTCGGTACGCGCCAATCGCCGCCTCACGATTGACGAGATGAATGCCTTGTTGCGCGAAATGGAAATCACCGAGCGCAGTGGTCAATGCAATCACGGCCGCCCGACCTGGGTGCAGGTCGGCCTCGATGAGCTGGACAAGCTGTTCCAGCGGGGCAGGTAGCAACAGCTGAGATGATATGAAAGTGGCTAAAACCTGTTCAAGGGTGCAATCCGCTCCTGCGCTCGTTTCTTTTGCTGTAGGAGCGCTTCGCAAGCGCGATTACAGATGCCGAGCCTATTCGCGGATACGATCCGCTCCTACGGTTGTCAATTGACTTGTGGCGGTAAACCTTCCACCGGCCATCTTCCTCATGGGCCCGACGGCGTCCGGCAAGACCTCGTTGGCGGTCGAACTGGTAAAGCGCTACCCAATGGAGATCATCAGTGTCGATTCCGCGCTGGTGTACCGTGGTATGAATATCGGCACGGCAAAGCCAGGGGCAGAGTTGCTCGCTGTTGCACCGCACCGCCTGATCGATATCCGTGACCCCTCGGTGCCGTATTCGGCCGCGGAATTTCGCGAGGATGCGCTAGTTGCGATGGCCGAGATTACCGCCCGGGGCCGCATACCCCTGCTGGTCGGTGGTACCTTTCTGTATTTTCGGGCATTGCAGCAGGGTCTGTCCGAGATGCCGGCCGCCGACCGGAAAATCCGCGCCCGTCTGGAAGCGGAGGCGCAGCGCGATGGCTGGGAGGCCTTGCATGCGCGTCTGGCTGCCGTCGACCCGGGATCGGCGGCGAGAATAAAACCGACCGATTCGCAGCGTATTCAGCGGGCACTGGAGGTCTATGCGCTCAGCGGCCAGCCGATGAGTGCCTTTCATGCGCAACAAACGGCCGCGGATCTGCCTTACCGGTTACTGAAGCTGGCGCTGATCCCCGCTGACAGGTCGTTGCTGCATGACCGGATCGACGCACGATTACGGCAGATGCTGGTGGAAGGGCTGGTGGTGGAAGTCAGAAAACTGTTCGATCGTGGTGATTTAAACGCTGAACTTCCGGCCATGCGGGCGGTCGGTTACCGGCAGGTGTGGCGTTTCCTCAGTGGCCAGCTGGCGTATGAGGCCATGGTCGAACAGGCGATTATCGCGACTCGCCAGTATGCCAAGCGCCAGTTGACCTGGTTGCGCGGTGAGCCCGGCCTGGATTGCTTTGCCGCCGAGGACAGTGAAGTGCAGGGCCGGGTCTGCCAGAGAATCGACGAATTGCTCGCTGAAAAATGGCCAGGACAATAAAATAAGTCTGTGATTGTGCTAAAAATTTAGTATCATTTGGGCCGGCCCGTGAACGGATGTGTTGAAACGGAATTCAAAAATCACCATATAACTATGTACGGAACAAGAAAAAGGAGTCTACGACATGAATAGAGGACAATCTTTGCAGGACCCATTTCTGAATGCCTTGCGCAAAGAGCGAGTCCCGGTTTCGATTTATCTGGTCAATGGCATCAAGTTACAGGGCCAGATTGAATCTTTTGATCAGTTTGTGGTGCTTTTAAAGAATGCGGTCAGTCAGATGGTCTACAAACATGCGATCTCTACGGTGGTGCCGGCACGTAACGTCCGCATTCCGGGGGCGGATGACAGCCAGGATCAAAATCAGCCAGGGAATACCTGATTTGAATTTCCTGAGAACGGGGTGCCTGTTTGTTCGAACGCCCTGAGAGTGGTGAGCGGGCCGTTCTGGTTCATGTCAATTTTCCCGATGGCGCCGGTCAGGAGGATCTGCAGGAATTCACCGAGCTGGTCGCTTCAGCCGGGGCATCTACCGTTGCCACGGTCACCGGCATGCGCGCCTCACCGGACCCGCGATTGTTTATCGGCCGGGGCAAGGCGGAAGAAGTCCTTGCCGCTGTGCAGCATCACCATGCCGACCTGGTTATTTTCAATCATGCGCTTAGTCCTACCCAGGAAAGAAACCTTGAACGCCTGCTTTCCTGTCGCGTGCTTGCCCGTACCGGCCTGATCCTCGATATTTTTGCGCAACGCGCCCGCACCTTCGAAGGCAAACTGCAGGTCGAGCTGGCGCAGCTGCGGCATTTATCCACCCGTCTGATCCGTGGATGGACCCACCTCGAACGACAAAAGGGCGGTATCGGGCTGCGTGGACCCGGTGAGACCCAGCTGGAATCCGATCGGCGCCTGATCAATGCGCGTATCAAGATGATTAACCAGCGCCTCGACAAGGTGGGAAAGCAGCGTCACCAGGGCCGCCGTGCGCGACAACGCGCCGATGTACCCTCGGTCTCGCTGGTGGGTTATACCAATGCCGGTAAATCGACCCTGTTCAATACCCTGACGGGCGCGCACGCTTACGTCGCCGACCAGTTGTTTGCCACGCTGGACCCGACCCTGCGCCGTGTCGATGTGACGGGCGTCGGGCCGCTGGTGCTGGCTGACACGGTGGGTTTTATCCGCCACCTGCCACACGACCTGGTCGCGGCTTTTCGCGCCACGCTGGAGGAGACCCGCACGGCCGACCTGCTACTGCACGTGGTGGATGCGAATGATCGAGAAAAACATGCACATATTGACCAGGTGAATGAAGTACTGCTTGAAATCGGTGCGGCTGAAGTCCCGCAAATTCGGGTCTACAACAAGATCGATCTATCCGACAGCGAACCGCGCATTGAATATCTTGACGATGGGCGGGTGGACCGGGTGTGGGTCTCGGCATTGACCGGGGACGGTCTGGACCTGCTGGCAGAAGCCCTGAGGGCGCATTTTCACGGCGCACAGGTGCATGGCTGGCTGCATTTATCGCCGCAGGCAGGAGCTACCCGTTCCTCGTTGTATAATATCGGACAGGTCTTGTCGGAACATGTCGATGAGCAGGGCAGCTGGTGGCTTGAAATCTGTATGGCACAGAGAAATATTGACAAGATAATCCGTGAATCCGAGGGTGGTTGCGATTTTCACAAGGCAGATTCCGTGGATATTGTTGCGGGTACTGCGCAAGCTTCTTAAACTAACCCACTATCAAGGTACATGCCGTTGCCGGTATGCGCCTCATTTTGGTCTGAACTTGGAGTAATGTATGGCTTGGAATGAACCCGGCGGCGATAAAAAGGATCCGTGGGGCGGCGGTGGCAATGAGGGTCCGCCGGACCTCGATGAAATGGCGCGCAAGATGCGCGAGCGGATGAATAAATTCTTTGGCGGCAAGGGCGGCGGCTCCGCTGGAAAAGGTGGCGGCAGGCCATTGAGCCTGGGACTGGTGGCGATTGTTGCCGTGCTGGCCTGGGTATTATCGGGGATTTACATCATCGAGCCGGCTGAACGCGGCGTGGTGTTGCGTCTCGGTAAGTTTCACACCATTACCGGACCGGGCCCGCACTGGATCATGCGCGGACTCGAGACAGTCGACAAGGTTGACGTCGATAACCTGCGTACCGTCAGTCACCGCGCCAAGATGCTCACCCGGGATGAAAATATCGTCCAGGTCGAGGTGGCCGTGCAATACCAGGTACGCGATGCGCAGGAATACCTGTTTCAGGTGCGCGACCCGGATTACACACTGCAGGAAGCCACGGAAAGCGCGCTGCGTGAAGTCATCGGCGGTATTTCCATGGACGAGTTTCTCAGCGGCGGGCGTGGCGCTATCGTCAAGCAGACCAAGGAACTGACGCAGGCCATCCTGGACAAGTACAAGGCCGGCCTGATCCTGACCAGTGTTAACCTGCAGGATCCACAGCCGCCGGAAGAAGTGCAGGGCGCCTTTGAGGATGCCATCAAGGCACAGGAAGATGAGGTACGCTACAAGAACCAGGCGCAGGCCTATGCGCTCGATATCCTGCCGAAGGCACGTGGTGACGCAGCGCGCCTGCGCGAGGCGGCCATGGGCTACCGTGAGAAGGTGGTAGCCAACGCGGAAGGTGAGGCGAGTCGCTTCACACAAACGCGCGCCGAGTATGAAAAAGCGCCGGAAATTACTCGCAAACGCATGTACCTCGAGACTATGGAATACGTGCTCGCCAATACCAGCAAGGTGCTAATGACTGTGAAAGACGGCAACAATCTGATGTATATCCCACTGGACAAGCTGATGGATAACAGGGGCAGGGCTACCACTGCACCGGCTGAGGAGGTGCAGATCAATGCCACACCGACTTCGCCCGTTGAAGGATCGCGCGGACGCACATCCTCCCGCGATGGAGGTACCCGCTAATGATGAAAAATTTCCTGTTTGTACTGCTTGGTGCGGCGCTGCTGGTTGCCATGAGTTCGCTGTTTATTGTTGATGAGCGCCAACTCGCCATCAAGTTCCAACTCGGTGAGATCGTAGAGTCCGATTACAAGCCGGGTCTGCATATCAAGGCCCCCTGGCCGATCAATAATGTCCGTAAATTCGACAAGCGTGTGCTGACACTGGACACGCGCCCGGAACGTTTCCTTACCGGCGAGAAAAAGAATGTTTCGGTCGATTTTTTCGTCAAGTGGCGCATCAAGGATCCGGCGAAATATTACACCTCGTTTATGGGTGATGAACGCCAGGCCGGCCTGCGTCTGTTGCAGATTGTGAATAACGGCCTGCAGCTTGAATTTGACCAGCGCACCATCAAGCAGGTGGTGTCAGATGATCGCTCGATAATGATGACTGACCTGACGACCAAGGCCAGCGTTGAGGTGGCACCCTTCGGTATCGAGATCGTGGATGTCCGTATCAAGCAGATCGAGCTGCCGGATGAAGTCTTGAGCTCTGTCTACCAGCGTATGCGTGCAGAACGAGAGCGTATCGCCAAGGAACACCGTGCAGAGGGCCAGGAGGCCGCCAAGGGTATCCAGGCCATTGCCGACAGGGAGCGTACCGTCATTCTTGCCGAGGCGCGGCGTGATGCGGAAATCCTGCACGGTGAAGGTGATGCGCGTGCCACCGAGATTTATGCAAATGCCTACGGGGAAAACCAGGAATACTACGAGTTTTACCGCAGCATGACGGCCTATCGGGAGGCGCTCGCAAATTCACAGGATGTACTGGTGCTGGAACCTGATAGCGAGTTCTTCAAGTACTTCAGCGATTATTCCGTCAAGTGACGGCGGCCGGGTCACGGTGCCCAACAGCTGCAGTCCCCGGGCTGATGCCCGGGGATATATGTGAGTGATGGACGTTATCTGGACTGATCTGCTGGCTGCCATTGCGTTACTGCTGGTGATCGAGGGCATGGTGCCGTTCCTGAACCCGCAGTCGCTGCGCAAAATGCTGGAGACGGTGTCGCAGCTGGACGACAGAACACTGCGCATTGTCGGCCTGGTCAGCATGATTTTCGGTGTCGTGCTGCTGACCATAGTGAGATAGCTGTGTATGGGGTACGGCACGTCGTAGGAGCGCTTCGCAAGCGCGATTGCAGGTGATGGAAAGATTTGCGGACGCGGTCTGCTCCGACAGGAATAAAACCGTTGTACCAGCCAATAAAATGAAAAATTGACATGAGTAGCAAAGACCAGTGGCTGCTGCCGGAAGGCATTGATGAAGTCCTGCCCAGGCAGGCACGGCGCATGGAGTGTGCGCGGCGCGAATTGCTGGACCTGTTTTCGCGCTGGGGTTACGACCTCATTATGCCGCCGTTTATCGAATACCTGGAATCCTTGCTGACCGGGACCGGCAATGACCTGGATTTGCAGACCTTCAAGGTGACCGATCAACTGACCGGACGCATGATGGGCGTGCGTGCTGACATGACACCGCAAGCTGCTCGCATCGATGCTCACCCTCTGCAGCGCAGCGAGCCGACACGGTTGTGCTACCTGGGTACAGTGTTGCATACGCGCGCTGACGGTTTCGGTGGATCGCGCAGCCTGCTGCAGGTGGGTGCCGAGCTGTTTGGACACGCCGGTGTCGAAAGTGATGTCGAAATAATCAGCCTGCTGCTGGAGTTGCTGCAGCTGATGTCGATTCCAGAACTGCATATCGACCTCGGTCATGTGGGAATCTTTCGCGGACTGGCCCGGGATGCCGATCTCTCCGAGCAGCAGGAAAACGAGCTGTTCGAAGCACTGCAGCGCAAGGCCGTCCCGGAAATTAATGACATGCTCAATAACTATGTTGCGGATGACGGGCAACGTCAGCGTCTTGCCGCACTGGCAAGTCTGAACGGTGATCGCAGTGTGCTCGATCGCGCCCGTGAGCAACTCACCGGCGCCAGTGAACCGGTACTCGCTGCACTGGAAAATCTCGCTGCAATTGCAGCGCTGATTGAAAAGCGGGCCGGCAGTGAAACGCTGTACTTTGACCTCGCTGAATTACGCGGGTACCGCTACCAGACCGGCCTGGTATTTGCCGTATTCGTGCCCGGCAGTGGACGCGAGATCGCTCGTGGCGGCCGTTATGATGCGATCGGCCAGGTGTTTGGAGGCTCGCGGCCGGCAACCGGCTTCAGTACTGACCTGAGAGAGTTGATGCAGTTGAGTCAGCGTGCGTTTGCTGACAGACGCGGTGCGGTGTTTGCACCTGCCGGTGAGGATGATGGCTTGCTGGCTGCGGTACAGGCCTTGCGACAGTCGGGTGAGCGGGTGGTGCGTCACTTGCCCGGACAGGTGGGTGATGCGGCCGCCATGAATTGTGACCGCCAGTTGATCAACGAGAACGGTCAATGGGTGGTTAAGCAGGCATGAGTGTATAAATATCGCACTGCAATATTAAAGTTAATAACTTGATTTTATATCCCCTTATCCTGTCCTTATCCCGAAGGGAGAAGGGATGCCCTGTTTACTGCCGGGTATGATTACAGACGAAGGCATGCATACCAGTTTCCAGATTAAAAAATATAGAGAGTATTCAAATGGGTAAAAACGTAG
>Ga0316193_10001863_pt1 | contig 14524 bp, 15 predicted proteins | sample MerIslsedime2_MG_FD_207735 | JGI IMG/M metagenome (GOLD analysis project Ga0316193, IMG submission 207735) | Coastal sediment microbial communities from Maine, United States - Merrow Island sediment 2 | ecosystem: Environmental > Aquatic > Marine > Coastal > Sediment | place: USA: Maine...
TGCATGCCGAAAAAATTATTTTTGGTGCGAAAGGAGAGACTCGAACTCTCACGGGTTGCCCCACTGGAACCTAAATCCAGCGCGTATACCAATTCCGCCACTTTCGCCAGTCACCCTAAGCACCTGATTTGATAGCGCCCTGAGTCAGCCGTTAAGTATACGGGTTTGAAAAATTCAGTATAACCCCGAATAGTGCATGGAATTACAAAAACACGCAGCTGCCGCGTATCGTATCGAGGCGGGTGACTCTACAATAGTCCCTGTTTGTAATTAAGGTAAGCGGAAGGAATTACTGCTGATGAAGACCATACTCGTGGCGATCGAAAATATCGATGGCACAAGCCTGACGTCGCCCGTCATTGAACATACCATGGAACTGGCACACAGCTTTTCAAGTAAAGTCTGGCTTGTCCATGTCGTCCCACGGCTGGGAACAACGCCGTTTACGGTGCCGCGTGAGATGCTGCGCGATCAGGCGGCAAGCGAACTGCATCGTGAACATAAATTCATGCAAGGTCTGACGGGGGCTCTGAGGGATCTCGACATCGATGCCACAGCTCTGCTGGTCGAAGGTGTGACAGTCAAAACCATACTCGAGGAAGCTGATCGGCTGGAGGTCGATCTGATCGTTGTGGGTTCGCATAGCCACGGCTTGCTGTACCGCGCACTACTGGACGGGACCGGAGAACGACTGCTGAACGAATCCACACGACCGATATTGTTCGTTCCCGAGTTACCAGCCTGAGGAACAGCGCATCCTGCGTCTGTCCCCCGGTGGCCGTGTCTTTGTTGTACAAACGAGGATTGTCCCGCTTCCAGTGGGCCGCTCAGGCTTCTCTGTACTTTTTCGCCTTGACACTCATGCAAAGTTGTACGGAATCGCTGACCAGCTTCGAAAGTGTATCCATTCCAAAATCAGATCGCCTGATAGTGGTGCTCGCCTTGACGAGGATATTTTCAGCTTCACCGATCTGTTTACTGCCGCCGCCGCTCACTTCCACATTGAAGACCACCAGTCTCGTGACACCGTGCAGCGTGAGATTTCCCCGCAATTCCGCCCGGGTCGCGCTCATCCATTTGAAATCAGTGCTGACAAAAAGGATTTCCGGATAATTTTCAACATCAAAGAAGCGCTGGCTTCTGATCAGATTGCCGATCAAGGCACCCCCGGTATCCAGGCTGTCTGTCCTGATAACGACCACCGTCTGACCGGTCTTGCCGGCTTCAGGAAGCAGCGCCATGCCGCCCTGGAAATCCTGGAAGACACCTTTGACTCGCTGGAATTTGCTATCCACACAAAAGCCCACTTGCGAGGTTGAGGCCTGAATACGATACAGATACCCCGACTCAGCAGCATTGATCATGGTGGACATCACCGATTCATCAATCCTGCCATCCTGGAACGGCGCACACAGATCTTCAGCGACAGCGGCAAAGCTGCCGGACACCCCTTTAATTAGCAATAATCCCGTTAATAATAAACGACTTAAAATAACTCTCGTATTCATGAAACACCTCTACCATGAATATATTAGAGTTTTATAATATACTAATGCCTATTGATGTCAAGCGGATCTTCGTTCCGATCCGGTGCTGCACACTGACATTAGCGTAAGGTCTTTGACAAATCGTGGGATTCGGGGCTTAAACGGACAGCGGCCCGAAACAAGTGTAACGCAGGCTGATTGGCTAACACGGTCAGCCTGCCGCACGATCGACTGATGCAGGGCATTTCGCTTTTTCTTGATGCAGGTCAGTTCAATCCGACGGTTACCGCTTCATAATTCCTGACGCTAATTGCCACGCTGGCCAAAACGGCATCGTGTCACGACAGGAGCCCTGAAGGAATTTCCATGAATTCACTATTCAAGAGTAATGCAGGAAAAGTTGACCGTATCCTGCGTATCATCGTCGGCGCAGTTCTGATCGGCAATGTATTCACCGGCCTACAAACCCCCATCGGTTGGCTTGGCATTATTCTGGTCGTCACGGGGTTATTCGGTAGCTGTCCGGTATATTCAATTCTGGGCATCAATACAAAGAGTCTGGGCGAGAAAGTCGGGTTCAAATAGCGGGCCCTGTCGGGCGATCGCCGTTATTTTGTAGAAACCGACAACGCCTTTTTCTTCTTCGCCGGTTCATCCTCCACCTGCCAGGTTACCCGGATACTGATACGATGCCGGCCTTCCTCCTGCGTCGCGGTCAATTTCAGATTCAGCATGCCTTCCGGCTCCATAATGATTTCATCCTCGTCGTCACTGAAAACCAGCTTGCCCTCGGACAAGCCATTGCTGATGGACTTGAGGATATTGCGAATGGTTTTGCAGTCCTGCAAGGATTCATGCCTAAAACTGGTTTTGCCGTGCCTCATGCTGTTAATCCTCACTGCTGCTATTTTAACGGTTACCCTTTTAACGGTTACCCTGAAACCAGGGTATCCGGCTCGAAAATCTTGGCATGTGGATAGTCAGTGCTGATACCCATCACCCATCCATCAGGATGCACGACAGTGACCCCGGCCCCGGGTCCCTTCAACCCTTCCCTTTTCCGCGTATTACGATCCATGGTGGTATCACATTCAAAGTTAATCATGCCCTTTCTCAGTGCGATTCGCTGTCCGTGCAGAAGGTTACGATGTCCGTGAACAATGGCATGGATGCCGCTGTCATGGGCAAGCCTCCCACCCCGTGTTGACAATGACATATCCACTGCACGATATTTGGTGCGCAGCGCATTGGCAATAGAGCCATAGTAAAATTCGAAGCTGCTGCCCAGCAGTTGCCGGCGGAACTGCCGGTTCAGGTCCCGCACCCCCACCTCGCTGATCAGATCGGCAACCCGGTCATCGAGACCGGCGTGTATAAACAGAAAGGAGCCCCTGCGCTGAGCAATCTGCATCTTCTTGAAGAACCAGTAAAACTCGCCGTGTCGATGAAGAAAAAGCTGCTGCCATTTCAGTGCGGCCGCATACACCATTCTCGGGGAGAGTCCGGCAGACTCACAGTCGTCCTCGAAACGCGCTATCTTGACCTCGATTCTGCGCATTTCTCTGTCCACAGCCTTTTCGGATAATTTCTTGCCCGCCAGCGGCGCGAACTCGTCAAACCAGCGTTTTGAAGGATACAGACGACGCCTGCATTTGTGGTTTCCGGGTATATCGCGCAGCGCCGCCCTGCCCTGCAGATAGTTCGTCTGGATTTCCTTCAGGAAGGGGACCGCTTTCGGACCCATGCGGATAAAAAAATGCTCGTTTTCCAGTTTGCATTTCTTACCCACATTACGCATACCCAGCATGGTGCGAATATCGTGGTTTCCCGCCAGGATACGCAGTCGGGCCCCGCGTTTCACCAAGGTACCCAGCGTACGCAACAGACGCAGGTTACTCGGCCCCTTGTCAAAACAATCGCCCCCGAGAATAAATCGCGCCTGTTTTCCGGACTTGGTGAGTTTGAATTCCTTGTCGCGTGGTCCGGTCTTTTCAATCCCGCCCGACGCAACCAGCGAGGCGAGCATGGCGTCAGTATCGGCGTGTGGATCAGCAAAGAAATAGATCGGGTGCCTGGGCCATTTCCAGCGATCCCGTTCGAGCAGTGCACCTAAATCAGCTGCTGCCGCGGTATGGCTGGATTTGCGCTTGCGCAGGGATTGGCGTTTCCCCTCCAGCCAGGGCGCTGCCTGCGTCGGCAGTTTAACCCTTAGCCAGTCACTGCCCTGGTAGCGGGGGATCAGTTTGTCGTGCCTGTGTCCATTCATAGCTAGTCCAGAAATGCGGTATCTGCCGCGCGAAGCTTCCACTCTCCTTCCACGTGCTGCCAGCTCTCATCGGCCAGGTACTCCAGATAGACGGGCCGCGTATGATACATGCTCAGTTGCGCGATCTGCTCGAACCGGAGAACGCCGAGTTGAAACGCGGCGTGTCGAAAAGCCGCACCGTGCCCGACGAACACCTTGAGGCTGTCAGCGGTAATTTCCCCGCGTAACTCATTCATGCGCGCCACCAGGTGCGCGGCGACTCGCTCGCCGGCCTCGAGCAGAGACTCGGCGCCCTGCAGCGGCAAACGGTAGTGACTGTTAGCCTTCCAGTCCGCGGGTGGATCCGGATAACGCGGGTCCTGACGAACAATCTCGACAATCCGGTCAACGCTGAGGTTGGCCGCGCTGCCAACACTTCGTTCCGCCAGGGCATCGAAGCTGTCCACCCTGCTTTCCTGCAGGCCCAGCGATTGCAGCCTGGCACTGATCAATTGCGCCGTTTGCCAGCCCCTGAGCAAACGCGAACTGTCGATCGAGGCAATCAGCGTCCAGGCGTTTTTCCCGATCACATCGTACAGTCCGGAGGCCGCATCACAGGCCTGTGCCCGCCCCGTGTCGGTCAGCGCAAACGGCTGGTGCGCACTGGGTGTATTGGGGAGCTGGTCGTATTCACCATGGCGAATCAGCGCTGCAAACAATCTTGCCATATCACTAGGGCCTGTTTCGCTTACCACTCATGGTCATTGCTTTCGATACCGGTCAACCGGCGCGCAGTTTTTCTGCAAGAGCGCGCACCATGGGCACGAGCGCCTTCTGCTTGATGCGCTTGGTCGCTTCCTTGGGCGACACCCACTCGCGGCCACGGTGACTTTCCTGCCACTCGTGCTCGGGAACGACGGCGGTGACTTCCATGGCGTAAACATCGACGGTGCAGACCGAGCCCCACTTTTCATAGCGATAGCAACCCAGGGCGGGATCCATCACCGTGCCCTCGACACCGGCTTCTTCCCGGGCTTCCTTGGCGGCGGAGTCCTGCGGACTGAGCCCCGGATCCTTGATCCCCTTGGGAACGACGAAATGTTTTTTCTGGCTCGACAGGATAACGAGTATTTCCGGTTTACCGTTTCGCATACGGTAAGGGATGACTGAGGACTGTGTATAGTAATACGCGGGCCGGTCGCGCAGCACCCTGCCGGTGTGATCCGGAAAAGGAAACTTTTCCGGCAGCTGGTCGGGCCGCATCAACGCGATCAGGCTGGCACAGCCCTCTGACAAACCCGCCCATTGTTCCGGCATAATGAGCCTGGCGATAGCAGCCGTGGGCAGCAGCTTGCCGTTGTCGGCGAGCGGCAACTTCCCGTCCGCCAGGTAGATCAGCAAGTCTTCCAGACCCGGATTGTGTCCTGCCAGCATAACCCGCCTGCTGGAATCAGGACACTCACCCAGCACGTCCAGCAAAGTGTTCAGATCGGCTGTGTATATCCGTTTATCACTGCTTATCTTTCCGGCGTACAGGCCCATGGCTTTACACGCCTTCTCGGCGCTCACCAGGGCTCGCTCGGCGGGCGAACTGATAACCTGATCCGGAACCAGACCCTGCTGTGCGAGCCAGACACCGACGCGTTGGGCATCGCGCTTGCCCCTGTCTTTCAGGGGGCGGTGATAATTGTCGCTTTTCACACTCCGATCGGATTTGCCATGGCGAAAAATCAGCAGTTCACGAGTCATGATCTTTTATTCCTGCCTGTTGCTCCAAGCGCGTGGTCATGGTGACAGCTTTGCAAACTCAGCCGCTCATCTCATCGAGAAAAATCCCGGTGAGACCGTCAAAGTCAGCGCGCCCACGGGCCTCGTATATCCTCACCCCGTCCAGGGCATCCAGATAGACCTGCTCATCAAAGGGGGTATTGTCCTGAAAAAACGAGCCATCGGCATACTGATAGAACGGGCCGGGCGACTTCATGATGGCGGCCAGCAGGTCGCGCCGGCTGGCCAGGTCCACCGCTGCAAGCTGCAAGGGCACATCGCTATCCCGCTGCCAGTTGAGGATCAGGAAAGCCGACAATGATGCCTCCTGGACGATACGTCCGGCGCCGTAAATTGTTTCAACATCGACGTCGTACTTGTCCTCCAGCTCCCAGAGTTCCTGTGGCGGCAAGGCCAGCAGCGATGCGCGTTGTTGCGGCTCGATCAACGGCTGCAATCTCGGATTGTGCACAATAGTTCCGGGATTAATGCGTGGCAGCTTGGGAATACCCACCGCACGGGTTTCGCCGGCTCGTTTCTTTATGAACAGACGGTCGTTGGTTATGTAGGACACGCTGTCATGATCCAGCAGGTTCAGCATCAGGGTAGACTTGCCGCCCCCGGAATGACCGGCAATCGCAAAACCGCGCCCCTGGTAGACCAGCGCGGCCGCATGACAGATCAGCCAGGAGCGCTGCTGCAGCCAGTTCATGTACTGGGCGTTGATAAAATTTATCACCTGGTTGTCGTGTTCGATACAGGGACCGGCGGCGATGCGGTACTTCTCGCTCTGCAGAAACAGCATGCCGGTGCGAACCTTGCGAACCAGTCTGCCATCAGGGATATCCAGGTAGGCATCCTTGCGCCCGCTTTTACCCGGCTCGCGTTTCCAGTCAATAAAACTCACATCCACATCGACAATATCGCGTTCCACGGCGACGACATCGATGTCCGGTGACTGCGCCGCTGACACGACGTGCGCAAAGTACCCCCGCAATCCATCCAGCAGCTGCGCAGAGTTGGAGCGCAGACGCAGCTTGCAGTTTCCGATGCTGAGATACAGGGCATCATCACACAACAACGCGTTGTTGTGCAGCAGGCGAGCGACCGAGTCCAGATCAGTTTCCATATTCACTCCAGAATAGCTTCGATTCAGGCCGAAAGTTCTGCCAGCACATGTTCCACATACAGCTGGGCGGCGTCGATGCCGATGCCTTCCGAGGCGCCACGAAAGCCGCCGAATGCAGACACCTCAAAGACAATGGGCCCGTCGCCCGTTTCAGCGACATCGACGGTGGTGAAGTCCATCTGAAACAGAGCCTGTGCGCGGTCTGCCATTTCGATCACTGCAGCCTCCGGTTGACAGGCTGCATAGCGGCCACCACTGTTGATGGTGGTATTCCAGGCGTCGCCGGCCGACACCCTGGCATAGCTGCCCAGATAGCGTCCGCCCAAAAAGACCATGCCCATATCCTGCCCCGGCAGATCGATTTTTTTCTGGATATACATCACCGGATTATGCTCCCGAAAGGCACGGATGGCCTGCTTCGCCTGATCGGGATCCTGTTTCGCCTCAATAACGCACATGCCGCGTGCTTTGGTGGAATACAAGGGTTTGAACACAGCACTGCCGAATGTCTGCAGCGCCGACATGGCAGCATCGATGTCCGCGGTCACGCATGTATCCGGCATGGGGATACCCGCGTTGCGCAAGGTCACAGTGCAACTCAGGCGGTCGATCAGACGCAGCATGCTCTGTGCGGGACTAAACACCCGGACACCTGCCTGCTCGGCCACCCGCAACAACTCGAGGCAATCAAGTGTGCTCGGGCTGTAAGTGGCGCTGATCTTCTTAACGATCAGGGCATCCAGCTGACACAGATCCTGATCCCGAAACAACAGGCGTCCGCCGGCAAGATCCGCGCTCACCTGCCCCATATCAATAATCAGGCGCTGCCCGGTGCTGGCGGCAACAGCGTCTGCCAGTGTTTCCGTGGACCACTTGCCGGTCAGGCCCACTACGCCTATTTTCAGATCAGCCAATGAAAATCTCCTTGATGGGAACGCGAAACGCCTTCGCCTTTTTCGTTTCGGTGGCCAGCACCTGTTCTATCAGGTAGCGGGCGCGCAGGAACATGGCGCGTGCCAGCGATTTGTCAAGAATAAATCGTGTGGAAGTAACAAACGAGCGCGCCAGCCCCAGCGCCAGGCGCAGTTCAAACGTGCCATCGCCCGTCATACGTGCAAAAACTCTGGCAATGCGGTAAAAATCCCGGATCACGCCGAGAATCCGTTTGCGCAGCTGTTTATCGAGAACCTGCAGCCGGTAGTTGGACACCATAAACACAGACACATCCTGAACATAGTCCATGTAGCGGGAACGGTGCAGATCGATATAGTTGATTTTCTTCTCCAATGGATCGTAAATGATGTTATCGACATTGAAATCACCGTGGATATAGACCGAAAACGGCGCCTCGACCGCGGATTCATAGTCGCTGGCCCTTAACAGCAGTTCGTCGAAAGAGGGAACAGCATAGCCGCAGATCGTGCTGTTACCCTGCCTGAATTCCGGGTGAATGGCATAGACCTCGTCCAGCCGCCTGGAAAGCTGGCGCATGAAATCGGCGGACACCGGTGTATCGCTGCGCGTCTCCTTCCAGATCGAGCCCACCGTTTTGCCGAGCTGGTTGAGGGTCTGCTTCACCAGCGCCTGCGGTTCATGCAACAGTATCTGTTCGAAGGTCAGACCCGCCAGGTGTTCGATCAGCAACGAGGCAGACTGCCCGCGTTTTTTGTAGGACAGTATCCTCGGCGCCAGTCCCGGAAAAATCTCATGCCAGCTCTCCACACCCGCCCGTTCTTCTTTCAGCTTGCGTTTCTCCCCGTCCTTGAAGATCGCCACGTAGCCCTCTTCGTCACCATCCGGCACACTGATGGCGGAGATACCACTGCCGGAACGCGTTTCCGCAATGCGTTTCACTTCGATTTCGGGAAAGGCATCGTCATCCGCCAGCTGTTCGACCGAGGCGCGCAGCGAATGGTAACGGTCGATATCTATCGGCTGACCGAGATTGCTGGATATCACCGCCTCACTGAGACTCAGCAAGGCATCACCCATCTGCTCGATGTAATGTGCGACGAACAACGCCGATATCAGGTCCTCGGTGTTTTTTCGGCGTTTCAGTTCGGCAGTGTAATCCTTCAACAGTTTTTTATAGGCCTGGTCGAGTTTTTGTTCAACTCTGCCGATCTTGAGGGCCAGGCGGGTATCGCTTTCCCGCGTCGCATCGTCAATAAGTCCGATCGCCTTACCCACCTGCTCGAGCAACGGCGCATAGATTGTGAAGTCCAGGGCACGCCGGTCGCGCAAATAGCCAAGCTGCTGGATACAGTCCCTGCACAATTCCGTGATACGTTGCAAATCGGTAGCGATGACCTCAGCGGCCCGCAGTGAGAGCGTATCGGCTGCATCAGAGCGCGCGATGTGACTGACACAGCTGTTATGAATTCTCATCTTCAGGTTATTGACGTAACCGCTTCGATCGAGGATACGCCGGGCCACTGTCACGGAGAAATCTTCCAGGAATGTCTGCAGATGAGACACCTGTGAACCGACTTCCGCAATGAGGAAGCGCAGATTATCCCGGACACCCTTGGGGATGCGCATCACTCTATTTCCCCCAGATACACGGCAGCGGCATCGCTGCTGTTTTTACCAAGATAAGCGGTCAGCGAAGCGGGCAACAGTGTGATGGCCGGCAGATCGTCGACCGGCATCCAGACCACCTCGACCTGGTGCTTGTCGGGCCGGTATCCGCTTGTCGGCACATAGCCTGAGGGCACCGTGCACTCGAAGAGGATTTCCAGAAGCTGCCGCCTGCTGGGAGGGTCCGTGTCGCGATGTTTGAAAAAATCGGCAATGTGCAGCAGCCGAACGATTTCGACAGCGGTGCCTATTTCTTCCTGACATTCCCGATTGACCGCCTGAGCCAGCGTCTCTCCCAGGTTCTGGGCACCGCCGGGCAAAGCAAACCGTTCACCCTGCCCTCCTCCCTGCTTTCTCAGCAGCAGGATCTGGTCATCGCGCACGATAACGGCTCTCGCCGCATTACGTATTCCAGGAATCAGATTCTTCATACCTAATATGCTAAGGTTGCAGTGAAACGTAAATTCGGATTGCTTCCTGCATTCCGGGACCATTCAACAGAGCAAACGATTAACCGAGTTGTCATCTATGGACCCGATACGTATTACCCGAACCGCCAGGCTGCCGGACCCGCTGCGCATCAGCCGTTACCGCAAAGCACCGGAACTCGGCCCCGCAATTCTGTTTTTCAGCGGCGGCTCGGCACTAAACGATGTAAGCCGTGTTCTCAAAAACTATACGTACAACTCGACGCACTTAATCACTCCCTTCGATTCAGGCGGGAGCTCGGCGAAACTGCGTCAGGCATTTAATATGCCAGCCATCGGCGATTTACGCAGTCGCATGATTGCTCTGGCGGACGAATCTGTGACCGGTCACCCGGAAGTCTACCAGTTATTTACCTATCGTCTAGCCAGCGCCGGGCGCAACAGTGTGCTGTCGAAACAACTCGACCAGATGATACAGGGAAAATACCCGTTGGTCGCGGCGATTTCGAACCCCATGCGACGGCTGATCCGCAACCAGCTCGGCTATTTCCGCGACTCCATGCCCGACAATTTCGATCTCAGGGGAGCCAGCATCGGCAATTTGATCCTCACTGGCGGCTACCTGAATAACCACCGGCATCTGGACCCGATTGTTTTCCTGTTTTCAAAACTGGTGGGTGTTCTCGGCACGGTACGACCGATTGTCAATAACAACCTTCATCTGGCTGCCGATCTGGAGGACGGCAGCCGAATTGTCGGCCAGCACCGCATCACAGGAAAAGAGATGGCGCCACTGCAGTCGCCCATCAAACGCCTGCGCCTGTCAGGACACCCGAACAAACTGGTAGCGGCGAAATCGGAACTACGCAAGAAAACCCGCAAGCTGATCAACAAGGCAGAGCTTATCTGTTATCCGCCCGGCAGTTACTACTCCAGTTTGATCGCCAATCTCCTCCCCGACGGCGTGTCTGCCGCCATCGCCGGTGATGATTGCCCGAAAGTCTATGTCCCGAATCTGGGGCGTGACCCGGAGCAGTTTGGTATGACGTTGGAACAGTGCGTCATCAGGCTGCTCGAATACCTGCGCTGCGGCGCTCCCGAAGACTGCAGGACTGAGAATCTGCTGAATTTCATTCTTCTCGACAGTAACAATGGGGACTATCCGTCGCCCTTCCCACTGAGTAAAATGGAGCAGCTCGGAATAACGGTGATCGACACCCGGCTCGTTACAAAGCGGAGTGCGCCACATTATGACCCGGAACGGCTGGTGCATGCACTGCTGTCCCTGACCTGAAACCGGAGCCACAAACTTTGCAGAGACATCAAGATACTGATAAGCGTGCATACGCGGGTTGGACAGGGCCACAATTACGTTCCGGATCGACGTGTCAACAGAAACCGAATTAAAACTGGCGCTTGATGGCGTAACAGCCGAACAGCTGCAAGCCCAGCCCGAGATCCGTGCCCACGCTGTTGGAACGGCACGGGAACGGCAGCTGGACAATATTTATTTCGACACCGCCAGGCTGTTGTTACACAGTCGGGATGTTGCGCTGCGCTTGCGTCGGGACGGCGATCGTTGGCTGCAGACGGTTAAAACCAGTGGCAGCGCTTCTGCCGGTTTGCACCAGCGCGGGGAATGGGAAACACCGGTCGCCGGTGAATCCCTGGAGCTGGATCGCTTCGACCACCCGCAACTCAAGAAACTGTTCGAGAAACCCGGCTTACGGGAAGCACTCACGCCGGTATTCAGAACCGACTTCCAGCGCACCACCTGGGATCTGGAATATTCGCACGGTGTTCGTATCGAAATAGCTCTCGATCTGGGACTGATTCAGGCCGGAGAACACAGCGAAGCGATCAGTGAAGTGGAACTCGAACTGATTGCGGGGAAACCCGAAGATCTGTTGAAAACAGGCCGCGCACTGATGGAAACCCTGCCGGTGAGACTGCTTAATGCATCGAAGGCGGAGCGAGGCTACCGGCTGGGTGAGTACACGCCGCCTGCCGGCGTCACAAAGCCCGGCCCACTGGGACTGCAAAAAAAGGCCAGTGCTGAACAAGCCTTCATCGCTATCCTCCGGCAGGGCATGTTCCGCTTACAGGCTAACGAGCCGCTGGTGCTGGCTCAGCCCCGGGACATAGAGGGTGTGCACCAGATGCGGGTCGCTACCCGGCGCATGCGGTCCTGCCTGCAACTTTACCGGCCGCTGATTCCGAAGGCGGTCAGCGTGGATATAAGCAGCGGCATCCGGCGAGTTACCGATGCGCTGGGGCCGGCACGGGACTGGGACGTCTTTATCGAGGAAACCCTGCAACCGCTCGGGCAGGAATTCCCGAACCACCAGACCCTGCAGGCACTGGCGCGGGCAGCGCGGGAACAGCGCGAGACGGCCTACCAGGAAGCTGCCCGCGCCATTCAATCCCGCGACTATGCCCTGCTCCTATTGGAGCTTAGCCTGTGGATCGAACAGCGTGGCTGGCGCAAGGCGCTCAGCCGGGCGCAGATCAAAGGCCTTGATCAGCGTGCGCGGCGTTTTGCCCGTCAGGCCCTGGATCGCTATCACAAAAAGGTGATCCGGCAGGGCCTGCGTTTCGAAAAGCTCGATGCGGTGCAACGCCACCAACTGCGCATACGCTGCAAGCGGCTGCGTTATGCCGCAGAGTTCTTTGCCGAACTGTTCGGCAGCAAACGTTCCCAGGCCTACATTCTGAGCCTGGCCGCCACCCAGGATGTTCTCGGCGTACTCAACGACGGCCGGATGGTTGAGCACCTCATGGCACAGATCCCGACAGAAGGCGAAACGACCGCCGCGGACCTGGTGCGTGGCTGGACAGCCGCCAACGTACGCGCTCACCTGAATCACTTCACTGTGGCCTGGGAAGACTTCAGCAGTCGTGGCCTGTTCTGGAAATAGACGGAATGGATATGAATCAATCATTGGTTTACGTAGACGATAGTCCTATCCATGGCAAGGGGCTTTTCGCCAGGCATCACATAAAGGCCGGTGAAATCATTGGTGTCATCGATGGCATCCCCTCCTCGACCAACGGCGAGCACGTTCTCTGGCTGGACGGAAAAAATGGAATCCATGTTCAATGCGAACTTCGATTTATTAATCATAGCGACACCCCCAATGCAGTCTATTACGATACCCTGGAAGTGTGCGCATTGAGGGATATCAAGCCAGGAGAGGAAATTACTCATAACTACATGGGGGGTTGATGCTGACACGTCAGAAACAGCTGAAATGAACTAAGTCCGGATTCTGACCGGAAACGGGTTGCCCCAGACTGAGAACACCACTGCAAGCTGTAGACCACTCGTCATGATGAAAAAACAACTCCAGATTATCTGCGGATCGTTTCCCCGACATGGTTTTTACGAAGGTCCCATTGGTGCTTCTGTCGGTGAGGATCAGCCTGCCGCCGTGGCATTTTACTATTGCATGAATCCTTGAGGCCGTTTCCGAGTTTATTCTGAGGCCGCATTGTTCCCCTCGCCCAAGCAGTAGCTCTGATCCCTCCTCGATCAGTGTCTCTACATCTCTGTAACGCAGCGACACACGGGAAACCGGGGAGCGACGTTCTACAGGTTTGCCAACGTTGCACTCGACCATCAGCGTGTGGTCATCCACATCCCAAAGAGCCTGATAGATGGTATAGGGCGTGCGTTTGCCCTTGATATAGACGTCCCTGAAAAAGCGAGTGCGTGATTTGCCGGCCTCCGACAAGCTGCGATAGGCCTGATCCGTCAACATTATCTGACCAGCCTTGGCCAGCGCAACCACACGCGCGGCGACATTCACCGTGTCCCCGAAGGGATGACCATTAGCCACACTGGTAAGGCCGCAGTGTAGCCCGACTCTCACGTCCAGACCCCACTTCCGGTCTCTCTGCAGACTTTCCTGGATTTCACAGGCCGCGCTCAGGGCGGAGTCCGGATCGGTGAATGCACACATGATCTCATCGCCGATCGTTTCAACCACGCGGCCCTGATGGCTTTCAATACAGGCCGACATAGACTTGAGGTAATGCACAATACGCTGATGCGCCTGAACATCGCCCAGGGCCGTATACAACTCTACACTGCCCGCGACATCGGCGAACAGGACCGTCATTTCCCTGGAAGTGTTTTCAACCATCGACATTTATTATACGTATATAATCTCGGCAACCACCCGAATATGGGGTCCAGGAATCTGCCGGACCTGAGAACAAGCTGCTGCGCCGGCGGAGTAGCTGGCCACTTTGTGCCCCCCCCAACTTCCGGGGACGACAACCCAAGCCGCGGATTGGATCTCGCCGGATTCATCGCCTGGAGAACGTCGTTTTCCAACGCTGACAGGGTGTTTGACAACAGGGTAAATACAGCTGCGCTTAACAACACCAGAAAATCCGGCTTACCCACCCAGGTCCTGTTCTCTTTCCGTTAGCACAGTCTTAATATAGCCTATTATTCAGTCTATAAGCTCGAACATCGGTTCTGTCAGGTATGGAAAAACGGCAAGCGGATGCAGAAAGCAGGTGCGGCGCAGTCAACTGTCGCTGCAATTCCAGCCACAACAAATGGATCGAGAGGTAAGCAGGTGCGAATCGGACAACGGCACTGGCAGAAAGTCACCAGCCTGCTAAAAAAGTTTGCCACACCGCGATCAAAAGAACTGGAACGCGAGCTGTCTGCAGTGCGCCACGACTACCGGGAACTTGGCCTGCGAGCCAGTACGCTGGCCAGCGAGGGTGATTCGGCGCGTAAAACCCTGGGAAAGGCGAAACAGCAGATCGAGAGCATCCACGGTGAACTGGGTGCCGCTTACAAGGCGCGAGACCAACTGGCTGTTGAGCTTCAGAAGCAGCTGGAATCCCTGAAAACCGGGATAAAAGAGAT
>Ga0316193_10001866_pt1 | contig 14510 bp, 8 predicted proteins | sample MerIslsedime2_MG_FD_207735 | JGI IMG/M metagenome (GOLD analysis project Ga0316193, IMG submission 207735) | Coastal sediment microbial communities from Maine, United States - Merrow Island sediment 2 | ecosystem: Environmental > Aquatic > Marine > Coastal > Sediment | place: USA: Maine...
GCTCGGTCGCCAGGCGAGCCTCTCCGGGACGGTCACCGGATTCGACCCGGCCGTCGAGCAGCGCACCGTCAGGATCTACCTGCCTGCCCTGTTCCCGGTCGAGGCGGACCGGCCACCCACCACGACAGATGCACAGGGCAACTACAGCTTCACAGCGCTGGAAGCTCCTGCCAGCTACGTGATCGCCGTGTTCGCCAGTGCGACCTCCGGCACGCCACTCGATTCCGAGGTGGTTCGCACCGAGCCCGGCCAGAACACCGTCGTCCCGGCGATCGACGCACCGGCGCCGACGCCATGAGTTTCCGTCTGATTGCTCTGAGCCCGGTCGTCGGAGCTGCCCCCGGCGAGACGGTGACCGGACGCGTCGAGCTCCACAACGACGGTTCCACCGATGCCAACTACACGGTGGTTGTCGTCGGGCTCGCCACCGATCCGTTCGACGAGTTCGCTCCGAATCAGCCGATCATCGTTCCGGTCGCTGCCGGCTCGTCGGTAGTCGCCGACCTCACGGTCAACGTGCCCCGCAGTTTGGGGATCGGACAGCATGCCGCCGCCTTCGAAGCGACATCCGACCGCCCCGACGATCGGGGGGTCCTGACGCCGTTCACCGTCTCGATTGCTTCGGTCGCCCGGGTCGAGCTGGTGGCGAATCCGTCCACGATCAGGGCCCGCCGCCGAGCAGACTTCCGTCTCGACGTCATCAACAACGAGCCGAACCCGGTGGAGCTCGCCATCGCCGGAGAGGCCCCCGACGTCGAGGTCTGGTTCGCGCCGAACGCGGCGTCGTTGAGCCCTGGCCAACGGATCGTGGCGAAGGGACGAGTCAAGGGTCCGCGCCGCTGGGCGGGTGAAGCGACCCAGCACAACATCCTCGTCACCGCACGCGGGCGAGCGTCGACGACATCGGTCACCGCGCCGTACATCCAGAAACCGCTCTTCGCTCATCGCCTCCGGATGGTCCTCGCCGGGGTGACCGTCATTGCCCTCTGGCTCGCCGCGATCGGCGGAACTGCATTGTGGTTGGCGAACCGTGACGACGGATCTTCGGAAGCCGCCGAACTGATCGGCGTCGACACCGACGGCGACGGAGTCGTCGACGCCTTCTTCCTCGCCGATGGGACCCCGATCACAGGAACTGACACCGATGGCGACGGCATCCCCGACGTGTTCGTCGACCCCGACGGCAACGTCATCGTCGGCCTCGACACCGACGGCGACGGCATTCCCGACGCGATCGTCGATGCCGACGGCAACGAGATCGTCGCGGTCGACACCGACGGCGACGGTACCCCGGACGCGCTGTCGGACGGGTCCGTCGATCTGACCAACGCCGACGAAGTGGCCGCCCCGGCAGCATCGACGGTCATCGTGCGGGGAACCGTCAACGCCGATGGCGATCCGAACGCGATCGCCATCACGCTCACCCCGATCGAGCTCGGTGCGGTCGACGAGGCCGCACCGATCGGCTTCCGAGGTGCGGCCACCGAAGCACCGAGCGGCAAGATCTGGTCGGCGCGAACGTCGAGCTTGGCCGACCTCGCCCCAGCGATCCGGCGGACGGTCGCCATTGCCCCGGCGCAGGCCCGCGAGCCGATCCAGCCGACGACAGACGGCGTCTGGTTGTTCAGCGACGTCGCCCAGGGCCAGAGCTACGAGATCGCCTTCGTCCGGCCCGGATACGACACTCAGGCGTTCATCGTCACACCGACCGCCGATGGTGAGCCGATCGATCTCGACGTCGTGTTGCAGCCGTCGAAGGGATCGATCAGCGGCGCTGTCGTCGGGCCCGGCGGTGGCCTCGGTGGCGCCGAAGTGACGATCACCGACGGAACCCTCACGTTCACCACGACATCGGATTCGAACGGCGGAGGCTGGTCGCTCGACGGCGTCAGCACCCCAGGTGTCTACACCGTGTCCGCAATCCTGCGCGGTTACGCAACCGCGGTCCGCCAGGTCGAGCTCAGTGCCGGCGACACACCGACGGGGATCGATCTCCAGATGGTGCCCGGGCTCGGCACGATGACCGGTCGCGTCACCGATGAGAACGGCGTCGGTCTCGGGGGCGCGACCGTCACCGCCTCGAACGGCGAGACGACACTCACGACCTCGACGCTCACCGACGGCAATGTCGGATTCTTCAGCCTTCCGCAACTCGGCATTCCCGCCGACTACTCGGTATCGGTGACACTCGACGGCTACGTCACCCAGACTCGACGGGTCCCGCTCAGGGGCTCTGTCGGCGGCATCGACTTCTCGATGACCAGCACGACGCTGCGTCTCACCGGCCAGGTCGTGAGTTCGGCCGGCGGCCCGATCGAGAGCGCGGGACTGAGCATCTCGACCGGTGAACTCACCTTCCGCGCCACGACATCCGCGAGCGGCGTGTTCTCCGTCGACCGGCTCCCACCCGGCGCCTACACCGTCACCGCCGAGCACTTCCAGCACGAATCGGCGACCCAGGCGGTGACCCTCCGAGCAGGACAGCAACCAGAGCCCTTGAGCATCACCCTGCAGGCAACGACAGGTCCGCCGGAACTCCAGACCGGGTCGCTGGTCGTGAACGTGATCGACACCGACGCCACCGCCAATCCCAGAGGGATCTCCGGCGCCACCGTGACGGTGTCGAAGAACCGCACCAGCGGGGGGCCTCGGGTGATCACTGACGCCGCGTCGCCGAGCGTCATCTTCGAGGATCTCCCGATCGGCACCTACACCGTGACCGCGAGCGCACCCGGGTTCAACCTCTCGTCACCGACGACGATCTCGATCGGCTTCACCCAGCAACAGGTCACCATCGACCTCCAGCGCCTCGGCCAGGCCAGCGGCAGCGTGGTCGACTCACGCACGGGCGCCGTCCTGACCGGCTACGCCGTCACGGTCCTTCGCGCCGGCACCAACTTCCAGATCGGCCGATTCGTCGAGAAGGACGGTGCATGGTCGACACCGCCCGACGCGCTCAGTATCGGCAGCTACACGATCGTGTTCCAGCCAGGCGACGAGCCGACGGGCTACGCCGTTCGCGGCACCCAGGTGTTCCCGTCGACCGGCGGCCCAGCGTTGCCACCCATGACATTCGACGTCCCGACGATCACCGACACGAAGGCACCGCCACTGGAGCTTCCGGCGATCGAGGCCGACGCCTACCCGAACATCACCGGGCGGGTGTCGACCCCGATTCTCACTGATGGTGCGACCACGTTCCCGCCCATCTCCTCCACACCCGACGTCACCGCGGAGTGCGACGGCACAGCGGTTCCGGTCACGCCGGTGGGTGCCGGCGGCAGCCCCAACGAGTTCCTGCTCAATCGAGTCGACATCGCCAAGGCGATCCCCGTTGCATCCTTGCCTGGCACCTGCAGCGTGTCGGCGACGGCGACGGGCTACGACCCCGTGTCGTACACGTTCACGAACGTCGACGCAAGCAACGGCGCCGACCTGACCGACCGTCTGGTCGCCCTCCCCCTCGTGAAGCCGGCCCCGTCGATCAGCGGCGACGTCTTCTGGATCGACACCGGCCAGGATCCCGACAGAGTCGAGCCGCTTCCCAATGTGGAGATCACCTCAACGCCGAAGAGCCAAGTGGACAACGTCGAGGATCCGATCGTCGGTTTCCAGCCCGCCGAAGCGGTCGACCCAGCAATCGTCCGCCGGGCAATCAGCCTGCCCGACACGCCGAGCGGGAACTGGACAATCGACGAGCAGTTGTTCGGCACGACCACCTACCGGTTCGCGACCCCCAACTTCGGCGTCGGGCTCGTTCCGGTCACCGTCGATCAGTCCGGACAGGGAACCATCCCGTTGGGCCAGCAGCTCGACACACGCTCGATCGTCACCGATCTGGGAGCCGGCCGGTACGGCGTCGAACTGAAGCCGCCGGACCCCGGTACGGGCATCTCGGGCACGGTCGACATCGACACGATCGGAACACCCACGTACCCCGCCGACATGATCACGGCGACCTCCCCGACCAACGTGGACACGCTGTACACGCCGGCCACCGACGGCACGTTCAACATCCCCGGTCCAGCGGCCGGCACCTGGCAGATCCAGTTCGCAACACCGCCGAACCATCGGCTCGTCAGCCCGGCGGGCGGCACGGCCACTCCGACGATCGCTCCTGGCGGGAACGCCACGAACGTCAACGCCAGCTTCGTCGAGCTGGGAACCGTGAAGGTGAACCTGTTCGACACCGCAGGTGCCCCGATCAGCCCGAGTGCCGGGATCGAACTCCGGGTCGATCCGAACTCGACGGCCGCCGACTACGCACGACCGGTCGGCGCACCGGTGGGAGGCAGCTACAGCCTGGCGGGGATCGAGGTCGTCTCGCGGACCGTGTCGACCAGCTACACGATGCAGCTGATCGCTGCAGGGTACGACGTCGCCGGCGCCACCCAGCTCGACGGAACCCCGGTCGACGCCTCCCGGCTGGCGCTGCAGATCCGCGCTGGGGAAGTGCTCACCTACAACCTCAAGCTGCCGACGCTCGGCACGATCACCGGTCGCGTCGAGGGGCTGACACCCGGAGTCGGCGTCGGATTCGAACAGTTCTCGTTCGCGAATTCCGAGCCGGCTGACGAGCGGGCGACCCTGCAGGTCGTTCGCGTGCTTCGCGACGGAACCGAGATCACCGTCGACCCGCAGCCAACGGACGTCACTCTCGAAGCGGACGGAACCTTCTCGATCACCGGGCCGCCCGGCTTCATCAAGATCACACCGGCCCACCCTCAGTACCAGGGTCTCACCGCTCCTGGCACGGTCATCCCGACCGACACGCTGTTCGTCGTCGGCGATCCGCCGCTGGCACCCAACGTGTTCGAGATCCGCAACGGCTTCAACGTCGCGAACGGCAACGAGAACGACCTCGGTCCGTACCAACTGGTGCTGCGCACCGGCTCGATCAACGTCCGGGCCGTGCGAGACCTGGCGCTGCCGCTGGTGGACGTCAGCGGCGCGGTCTACAACATCTTCCCCGGCACGGCGACCTGCACCGGCAACGAGACGACGGCGCTGCCGATCGCCACGACGGGCGAGACGATCCCCCTGCTCGCTCCCGGGAGCTACTGCCTCGCTGTCAACAAGTTCGAGGCCGCGACCCCTGATGCGTTCCCTGCAATCGTCATCGTCACGGTGCCCCGCAGCACGCTGGTTCCGGGTGACGCCACCGTGACCGAAGGCATCGCGAGTGTCATCGCACCGTTGCCACCCCGCCGGGCCACGCTCAACGGAACCCTGGTCGCGAACAACGACCTGACGCCCAGCCCCGGCGTCGTCGAGTTGACCGCAACGGGCGCGGTGACGCTGACGAGTTCGTACACCTCGGACAACGACGTACTGCTGAACGGGACCGCCGTCGACAACTTGGAGACCGGCGCCGGGACGTCGACGGCGGTCGCCCCGACGGTGGTCGGCGACTTCACCTGGGACTACACGTTCGAGAACCTTCCGTTCGGCACCCATCGCATCACCGCGCCGCCGATCTCCGGCTACGTCACCCCTGCCCCTCAGGACATCGTCATCAACGCAGTCGGACCGACCAACGGTCCGGAGTTCGTGTACGTCGCGCAGCGCCTTCCGGTCGAGTTCGACCTCGGCACCGACGTGTTCCCGTCGCTCGACCCTGCGTTCACGAGGGACACCGGCGATGTCGTCCTGACGGTCAACGGCGCCAGTCCACAGATCACGTACGGAAACACCGTGGCGAGCGGGATCTCGTTCGAGCGGCGGGGCGGGCGAAGCATCTTGATCGTCAACGGCGTCGCGCCGGACGTCCGCGGGTTCAGGTTGCAGTTCGACGACGCCCTCCACGCGCCGGTCGACGTCAACACCGTCACGGTCGAGCCGACCATCTTCGGAGATGCCACCCTCGGCGACCGCCGGCGCGCGAGCGCTGTGGCGACCACACCGGACAGAGTCCGACTCACCGGCACCGCCCTGCAACGCACCGCTCCCGGCAACGACCCCGGGGCCCTGATCCAACTCGGTACGGATGCGCAACTGTCCTTGCGCAACAAAGCCGGTGCACCGGCGGTCGACTACGTGATCGCCCCGGGCGACACCGACGCGCCGAGCCTCGGCCTGTACGGCCAGACCTATGTGATCGACGCCGTCCCCGGCAGCTACGACTTCGAACTCATGAACACCCCGGACAGCTACGAGCCCACGAGCATCGACCCGCTCAACCTCCCAACGGCAGGAATCGTCGTCACCAGGAACATGGAGATCGCCAGGAAGGCGACCGTCACCGTCAACGTCGCCACGGCCGGGCTGGCCGCCCCCGCCGGGTTGGAAGTCCGCCTGCTCGATGCGGCGAACACCGTGATCCAGCCACGTACCGTTACCGGTACCACGCACGTCTTCGACGTGATCGGTGGTACGTACCGTGCTCGGGCGCAGGCGACCAACTATCCCGATCAGATCTCGGGCGCCAACGTGATCGACGTCGGCAAGCAGGACGCGGCGATCACCCTCCCGCTGCCGCGGATCGTGCGCGTCAACGTCAGCGGCACCACCGACATGCTGATCGAGGCCATCGACACCGCATCACCGAATGCGGTCCGAGCCACGAAGACCGCCGGACCGGGGCTGATCGAGTTCTTCAGCAATGCGCCGTCGCAAGCGATTCCCGCCTCGGGCGGCCTCAGCATCCGGGTGTCGAAGACCGGGTACCGTACCCAGGTCCTCGACGTCGGCAACGTGATCCTGACCACACCCACACCGTCGCTCGCCCTCCCACCCAACGTCACCGCCACCGGCACGATCGCCGGGGCGTCGGCCGGCGACCCCATCTCCGCGACCGCCGGCGGCATGACGCGGCCGGGCACGATCACACTTCCCGCTGGCGAAACGGTCCCCCGGTACTCGATTCCCAACCTCGGGACCGGGACCTGGACGGTCGAGTACACCAAGATCGGCGCCGGCACTGTGTCGACGTCGATCGGTAGCGTCACCCCGACGTCGCCCAACACGATCACGACCGCCCTCACCGTGGCGCCACGGAGCGCGGGGTACAGCTTCATCGTGAACGACAGCGGCGGCACGAAGGTCGGCGATGCCCGGGTCGAGATCTTCAACGCCAGCGGTTCGCTGAGTTTCGCGAACAGCGCCAACAACGACGGCAGCGCCAGCGTCAGCGTCTTCGAGAACACCGCTCCGAACCGATGGGTGATCTCCAAGGCCGGCTACCTGGACCGATCCGGCTCGATCGGCGCCGTGACCAGCCTGTCCAACAATGTCGGAACCGTGAAGCTCATCGACCAGATCGTCGGGCAAGTGACCGACGCCGGCACCGGCGTGGTCGGCGCCACGGTGACGGTCTGCCCCTCGGCCTCGACAGGTCCCTGTACAACGGCGACCGGACAGTTGGCCGTCGACACCACAGTGGCCGCAACTCCGGCCGCGAACACTGGGCGGTTCACGTTCAACGAGGAGATCCCCACTGGCACCTACAAGGTGTGGGCCCAGAGCGGGACGAAGGTCGGCTCGGTGACGCTGACCGTCGACGCCACCGCCGCCACCGCCGTCCTCTCCGCCGGCGTCATCCCCATCGCGACGCCCTGACACCCAACGCCCGGCAAGCAAGTGCCTCGGCGGAGACGGTCAGAGGGCGGCGAGAATCGGGATCAGAATGGCCGACGCAATGAGCGCGGCGGTCGGCCACCACCACCACGGGGTGGTGATCGGCTCGGGCTCGGGTTCCGGCGGCGGGGGCGGAAGCGGCGGCGGGGCGACCACCACGGCGGGTGGCGGAGCGACCGGCTTGGGATCCAGTTCCTCGCGGCACCGGAGGCAGTGCGTCTCACCGAGTGGGTTCAGCTCGCCACAGGCGGGGCACACCTTGCTGCCGACGCGGTGACGGCCACCGGCACCGGGAAGGCGACGCAACGTGGAGTCGCTGTTGGCACCGGGCGTCGTCATCGGGAGGTCGGAGCCCACCCAGAACAATGGGAAGTCGCACTGCGGGCAGAACTCCTCCGATGAGCGGCGGATCGACACCAGCTCGCTGCGGTGGCCACACTCGGGGCAGGTGATGTCAGGCACCGTCGCTCACCTGAGTCCCGATCGAGGGTTGGGGCAACCGACCGGTGTGGGCCGGGACCAACTCAGCGGTCGGCCACACACGTTCGCCGGCGACCCACAGGTCGAACGTGACGGTCGCGGGCAGCTCGTCGCGGATGATGCGAACGAGATCGGTGACGGAGTTCCACCCGGCGGACACGATGTCGAGGCGTACGTGCGGCGGCGCGGCCGGGGACTCACCTTCGGGAAAGATCCCGCCGGAGTCCTTGACCGTCACGGGACCGCCGCTGAGCAACTCCAGCAGCTGGCGCAGACCCCGCCTGGTGCCGCGCCACCGGATCAACTCGGCATAGTTCATCACGATCCTGCGTTGCAGCCGACCGTCGAGCGACGAGTCGAGCCAGTCGATGCCGAGCCAACGCGCCATGTGCTGCACCATCGGCTCGGGCGCGACCGTCGGATCGAACATGTGCGGGAGCGTGTCGATCTGGTGTGTGACGGTGTCACCGATGCGCTGGAAGATCGACACGAACCGGAACAGAAAGTCGTCCTCCGCCATCCCGACGGGGAGCTGGTGCAAGAGCCAGTCGTCACGTCTCATCGGCGGTTCATCTCACGATCACTTGGTGGTTGGTGGACAGGAACAGCGAATCCGGTGCGAGCTTGACCAGCTCCTTGCCGAACCCCATCCGCTCCTGGTTGCGCAGGTCGTACTCGAAGAACAGCACCTCGTCGACACGCTCGACACCCTCGACCGCCTCGAGCAACTGAAAGATCTGGGCCGCATTGAGGTCGACGTCGAACGACCAACCCAACCCCTCCGGGCCTCCGGTCAACGGGTTGATGAAGTCGTACAGCGCCCGAGTCGCACGATCCTGCACCAACGACGGTGGTCGACCCGGCCGTGGCGACACGAGCGCGGCGACGGTGACGCCTTGGTAGTAGGGGGTCCCGACTTCGATCTTGCTGCCGAGGACCCGGCGATCGTCGAGGTACTCGCCGATCCTGCGGATCATGTCGTCCGGGAGGGCGAAGTGGTCGAGCTGCAACAGCTCCGCCGGTTGCTCGATCGACGGCACCACGAGGAGACGGACGGGGTCGCCTGCCTCGACTGGCGGGAGGCAACGGACCCGCCCGACCCGCGAGTCGGCCTGGGCGGTCAACCGTTCGAAGTCGGAGATCGTGACCGCTCGCCCACCCGCCCGGAGCGACTGCGGACCACGACGTTTCACGTTCTCGACGGTCTCGGCATCGACGCCGCCGCGGGCGGGTGTGAGGTTCTGCACGCGGGAGATGTACGGCAGCGACGTGCGCAGCGACGTCAGGGTGTTCGCTCCGACATTGCCGGCTGCGCCGCCACCGGTTCGATACGAATTGAGCCGGATGCGGGCGCCCTCCGGCGGTACGGCACCGTGCTGACGCATGCTGCCGTCCGGGTAGCGGATCAGCGGGCCGAACCTGATCTCGCCGCTGAAGGAGTCCCACGCGAAATGGCGGTCCTCACGGGTCGAGTCGACGAAGTCGGTGACCTCGGTCCATTCGACGAAGGACCCGTCGTGCTCCACCTCGAGCGTCTCGTTCGCCTCGCGGGGAAGCACAGGGGTTCGGCTGCAGCGGAACGACTGGTCGGCCTTGCCGGTGCTCTTGCCCAGCATGTCGTCGACGACGGGCTCGCTGTGCTCGGCGACGACGGTGCCGCCCATGCTCTCGGCGACGATTCGCCGCAGCTGCGGTGACGACCGGTACGCCGGCCGGTCGGGTGTCGACGGGAGGAGCCGCGCCCGGATCCAATGGGCTCGTACGCCACCGAGCGTGAGTGGTTCGTGCTCGGCAGCGAGCAGCAGGACGATGCTGCCGTTCCGGTTCAGCCCGCCGGTGCTGTCGGCGATCTCGCCGGGTTCGAGAAGCTCGGGAATGGTGGCCGGCACCCAGCCCTCACCCTGCCATGACTCCCAGACGAGCGGTGGCCGGCCGGGATTGACGCCGATGCCTTCGACCGTGGCCTCGATCTTCAAGCGGATCGCATTGCTGGCAAGCGAGTTCTCGAAGCCGATGTAGAACGCGTCACCGGGAACCATGGGCTCGCTGGGGAAGCACTTGATTCCGGTCAGCCCGACGGTCAGGTCCTCCCAGACGTCGGTGTACCGTTCGCCCCCTTCACTGGTGAGGGCGGCGACGATGCGCGGCGGCACGATCACGGTGTCCGCCAACGTGGTGAACACCCTGGTCTCGCCGATGGTGCCCGACGTGGCGACCTGGGTGCCCTCGGGGATGAGCAGCGGTTCGGAACGTCCACCGCTGCTCCAGAAGGTGAGATCGGCGCGCGCCGCGGCGGCGGGGAACTGCTCGAACCCGAGCAGGTTCAGCATCCGCGTGTAGAAGACGTCAGGCGCCTGGTTCAACCGGAACAGCATGGTCTCGGTCATCCAGGCGAACAGCTCGATGAGCGCGACACCGGGGTCGGACAGGTTGTGGTTGGTCCACTCGGGACAGAGCTGCGGAATCATCCGCTTCGCCTCATCAACGAGATCCTGGAACTTCCGGTCGTCGAGGTTCGTCACCGGCAAGCTCATGGCTCGTCCTCTCGGGGGATCACATAGAACGGGTACACCAAGTTGCGACGGTCGTTGGTCGTCCGCACGACGTAGTCGATGTTGATCAGCACTTCCCCGACGTGTTGACCGCCCGGGTCGAGACGGACGTCGTCGAGGGTGACCCGCGGTTCCCACCGTCCGATCGCCTCGCGCACCGCCTCGCCCATCAGGCCGAGGGTATTGGCATTGATCGGTTCGAACAGCAGCTCCCAGATCTTGCAGCCGAAGTCCGGGCGCATCAACCGTTCACCCGGTGCGGTGGTGAGGATCATGCGGATCGACGAGTCGATGTCGGAGACCCCCGAACTCGTCGCGATCGAGCCGGACTGATCCACACGCATGGGAAACGAGATACCCCGTCCGATGAACTCAGATGCATCGGACATCAGTTGATCGACACCATCCCGCCCTTGATCGTGGTCGAGCCGCCGCCGTCGACGGTCGCGGCGGCGGTCCCCTTCACGTCGACCTGCGTGCCCTCCAGTTTCAGACCCGACTGGGCCTTGGCGTTGATGTTCGCTCCCTTGAGGGTGATGTCGCCGCTCATGTCGATCGTCAGCTTCTTGCCCTCGAGCGTCATCTCACCTTTGCCGTTGATCTCGATCGTGCCCTTCCCGTCGGTGACCGTGATGGGCATCCCATCGCTCGTCACCGTGATCTTCTCCTCACCGAGCACGAGCTCGGCCTTCGCCTCGGCAGTCGTGATCGACACGTACTGGCTGGCGGCGTCGGCACCATCGGAGATGAAGATCTCGTGACCGAGCCGAGAGGTGAAGGGCCGCGCCGCCACCTTCCCACCGTCGATCAGGTCGCCACTCGCACCGATGTACTTCGGCTTGTCCTTGCCGTTGAACAGGCCACCCAGCACGAACGGGTGGTCGAGGTTGCCGTGCTCGAAGCCGACCAACACCTCGTCGTCGATCTCTGGGAGCACGCTCCAGCCTCGCCCGCCCGCGCCCGCGCCGGGCTGCACCACGCGCGCCCAACCGGTCTCGAGGTCGTCCGACAGGTACGGCAACTTGACCTTGACCCGGTTGAGTTTGTCCGGGTCGACGTTGTTGGTCACGATGCCGATCGTGAGTCCGGCCAACACGTTGGTTGCCGACGCCGGGGACGAGCCACCGATGAGATCGACGAGCGACTCGGGTTCCGAGGGCCCGACCTCGAAGAACGTCCGGAACGATCCGCGGCCCCACACGTGCTCGATTCCGGTGCAGTAGTAGCCGCCGTCCCAGTTCTCTCCGAACCCGGTGACGTTCAGGAGCACGCCGGGGGTGAGTTCCTTGGCCGGCTCGGCCTCGCCTCGGGCCCGGAGCATCTCCGACGCACGTCGAGACAGGATCCCCTTGGCGACACGAACAGCGTCCTGCTGGTCGGCGACGGGCCGCGGTACGGCGAACGCCTTCGTCCCACCGATTCCTCCGCTCGTGGCCGGATCGTTCGCCGTCAACCCGATCGACGACTTCGCACTCGCCCAGTCCAACTTCGCCGTACCGACGATCGCTTCCTTCTTCTGCACGTCCCAGCCGGTGACGGTCACTTCACCCACGTGTTCGGTTGCGCTCAGCCGAGAGTTGAAGCTCAGGAGGTTCCGCCCGATCGCCAGATCATACGTGGGCGAGGACGCCGAACGGGGTCGGACCTCCAGCTTCTTCGCCTCGACAAACCACTCACAGCCAGCGTCGCGCACGAGTGCATCGATGTACGCGTACGCGGTGCCGTACTGGTACGCCGTCGGCCGCACACCACCATCGAGCGCCTTGTCCACGGTCCCGAGGGCAAGACCGGCGTCGCCGGCCAGCGCCCGGACGGCATCGGACGGCTTCTGATCGACGAAAGTGCGCACATGGGTCATCCGGCCGAGCTTGTAGAGCTGGTCGTACGCCTCGACCACGACCTGTTGGCTCGTCCCGGTGTCCAGGTCGACGCCGAGCCCCACGACCACGCCCTCGAACACCGTCCACGTGGCCTTCCCGTCGGTCACATCGATCTTGAGCTCGTCGCCCAACTTGGCGTTCACCTGGTCCGGAGCCAGTCCATCGCCCATGGTGTCGACCAGGTAGGCCAGACGCGTATACGAGGGCACGCCCAGCGTCTTGGTGACGCGGAGGTCGACCATCGCATCCGCCCACGCCTTGGACACCTCGGTCCCGTTCACGAACACCGTCGGACGGACGACTCGCAGCTCGTCAGCCACCGATCAGCCCTTCCGTTCGGGGATCGACAGCAGATGCCCGGGTGAAAGGTCGAGCGGATCCTCGATCCCGTTGAGCGTTGCGATGTCGCGCCACTTGGTCGAGTCGCCGAAGTAGCGGGCAGCGATTCGGTCGAGCGTGTCACCGACTTGCACCTGATGCGTCCGCTTCGGCTTCGGTGTGCCCGAAGTCGGATTCTGCGGACCCCAGTTCGCGTCGGGTTCGAACTGCTCCAGCGACAATTCGACGTTGGCGCGAAGCGGCAAACCCTCGTTGGAGAAGTACGTGAAGGTCACGTTCGTCGAGGTGATCACGGCCTTGAACGAGTGGATGTGCGTACCCCAGTGGAACTTGACCCACGGTGGCCGACCGTTCCCGATCTCGGCGTCATACCCCGGCAGGGTCGTGTCGATGTCCATGAGCTCGAGCAGCTTGTTCGTGTGCTCGCTGACCGCCTTGCCCGTCCCGGTCGTGTCGAACACCAAGCTCAGTGAGAAGGTGCCGCCGGACCCCCCGGCGAAACGCAACGTCGGGGTGGCCTTGCCAGGCACGCTGTCGGACTCCCAGCGATTCTGGGTCGCGAACGCGAACGTCGTCGGGTTGAACATGCAGTCGACGCGAGTCTTGTTCTCGACTTCGAGGTAGGCCTTCTGGAGTTGGTTCGACATCAGGACGACCTCCACGTTCGCCCGCCGCGGCGCTCGAGTTCGACGATCATGCGGTCCTCGATCATCCGGAGCAGCGGCTGCAGGTTCGCGGCCAACTGCTCCCTGAACCATTCGTCGGCAGTCTGGTTGCCGAGGTCGATCGTCGTCGTGGACGAGTCCGCCGTATCAGTCGCGTTCGCACTCCGGCGCTGGATCGAGCCGGCCCCGGCATCGGCCTGAACGTTCGGCGACGCGGCCGCTGCGCCGCCCGGGGAAGCACTCCGACGGACGACGTCGTTCGTACCCGACTTCGTCGTTGATGCTGCTGTGGTCTGCTGGGACCGGGTGAGGCTCGCAGCCAGAGCAGTTGCCGACATCCCACCACTGTTGGGAGCGGGCGCGCGGTCCGCGGGGGTGCGTCGGATCCTCTCCGGGGCGCCCGCCGGGCGATCGACCTTCGATGAGGGGGCAAGCGGTGACGATGCCATGACGTGGGCCACCTTTTCTGCTCGGCGTTCTTCCGGGCTGTCGTCGATGTCGTCGAAGAACCTGGGGGCCGGCGACGGGTGAGCGATGTGCGTGAGTTCGTGAGCAACCACGTGATCGAGGCGAACACGGGGAACTGCAGAGTGATCGAGATGGATCGTGTCGCCGGTGGTGGCCGCGACCTTGCCGACCGACCGAAGCGCTCGACGGGAGGCGCCATCGGTGGAGAGCATCACACGTCGCGGACCGGCAATGGCCTGCGCCATCGGCTGAAACGGCATCGGCAAGGGCGCGGGTGTGCGGCGGACGGTACGGGACAGTTCGGTCATGAACTGGTCGGCGATCTGCTCCGCAGGACGCTGCGCAGATGTGGCATCGAGTGAGCGGGCGCCCACCGGGCCGGACAGCGGCCTCGCCGAGGTCGCTGCCCCTGTCGAAGGCAGCGAGGCGGTCGGCGGCGACGACGCTGCGTCTGTCGCCATCGATCGACTCGGCGCCGACAGGGAAACGACGTTCGACGCGAGGGGCGGCCTCGTCGTGGGCTGCGCACTCAGTGCGCCGGCGGTTGCGGC
>Ga0316193_10001867_pt1 | contig 14506 bp, 14 predicted proteins | sample MerIslsedime2_MG_FD_207735 | JGI IMG/M metagenome (GOLD analysis project Ga0316193, IMG submission 207735) | Coastal sediment microbial communities from Maine, United States - Merrow Island sediment 2 | ecosystem: Environmental > Aquatic > Marine > Coastal > Sediment | place: USA: Maine...
CTGGGGGTTTCACAACGTGCTCTCGGCCAGCTGAGCCCGGCCATTGCCAGCCTCCGCAAGTCGGTGGAACTCGACGGCAGCCAGGCATCGTACAAAATCGCTCTCGGTCAGGCGCTCCTGCAGGCAAATCAGTACCAGAACGCCTATGAGCTGTTAAAGCCTCTCAGCATGAGTTCGATGGAGGCATCACATCGGTCGAGCTACGCGCTCCTCTTTGCCCAGGCCGCAACCAAGACGAATAGGCCGGGCGAAGCGATTGGCGTTTTGACGACGCAGGCACGCGCGGACTCGAGAAACTACCGCCTGCAACAGGCCCTCGGCTCAGCCTACACCGCGAACAACGAAGAGGCCAAAGCGTTCGAGGCGTATAAGAAGGCTTTCGACCTCAATCCCAAGGATGGCGCCAGCGCCCGCAATGCGGTCAAGGCGGCGATTTCAGTCGCCCGGCGCTCGAGTTCGAATTCAAGCAAAAGCAACTATTACAACCAGGCCGGTCAGATCGCGGACCGTTTAGCCAACAGCTCCCCGACCTTCGAGCACCAGCTTCTTGCAGGTGAGGCCTGGCTTGGCGCCAAGCAGTATCAGAAGGCACAGGGCTGGTTTGACAAGGCCAGGGCTCAGCAGTCCAGCAACACCCTCGTCTACTACTATCTGGCCCAGTGCAAAACACAGATGAACCAGCTCAACCCTGCACTTGCGGATCTCCAGCAGGCTTTGAAGATCGGCGCCTCCGGGAAGCTTCGCACTCAGGTATACAACCAGGGCGGTTTCATTTACGACAAGAAGAAGGACTACGACAACGCCGTCCGGTGGTACCAGGAGGCGGGCAACCAGTCGATGGTGCGCCAGATGCAGGACAAAAAGGAAAAGGCGGCCCAGAACGTCGCGGCGGATAGGGAATGCGCAGAGTTCAAGCGAACGATCGCCGCCCTGCGCCTCCAGGTCGATGAGCTCCAGAAGATCGGTGACAACGACAGCGCGCAGCAGTTGTTGGAACAGCTGCCCGCGCTCGAGAAGGACTACTCCGAACGCTGTCGTTGACGCACCCTGTCCACAACACTCTGTTCACAGCGCAGCCAATCGGCTGCGCTTTTCTGCGCGCATATCGCACCAATATCTGCTGCGGCCGGAAATCTGCAGCAATCCGCGGGTTAGTTTTCGGTGGCGTCGGTGGAGTGCCGCGCGAGGGTGACCACAGCTGCGAGCAGAGGCAGGAAAACACCGATCGCAAGCTGCAAAACGAGGATGCCCAAGGGGATTGACATCGCTGCCATGCCGAGGGTCGAGGCGAGCTTCGAAAGGCCCGATACCGTCACTAGCGAACCCACCACCGAGAGAGCTCCGGCCACAACTCCGGGAATCGCGACGGCGACCAAAAATGGGCCGCGAATTGTGCCCTCGGTGGCCCCGACGAGACGCATGATGATCACCTCGTCGGCATGTCGATAGAGCTCCAGATGGACCCACACCGCAGCCAGCAGTCCTGCCACCGCAAACAGCACAAAGCTAAGGACACCCACAATCAGGGCGAGACGACGTGCGACCCGTCCAAGGGTCTGTTGGATTGAGGAACGGGGACCGACGGCGAGTACCTCCGGCCGATCCTCGAGCTCCGTCACCGAATCGGGATTGTCGGTGAAGATCTCGATAAGCGGAGGCAACGTGGCGTCGCCGGAATCCATCAAGTCTTCGAGGTAGGGAAACCAACGTTGCAGGCGTTCGGCGAGTTCGCTGCTCGACACCTGGGAAATGGTCCAGTCCGGATGGTCAGTCGCAAGTTCAGCGATCCATCGTCGTCGCTCGCCCGACTCCATCTGTGGATGCAACAAAACCGCCACGGAACTCTTCTGGCCGGAGAGGTCTGCAACTGGACCTAACCAGTGGTGGAGGGTCAGGCCAACCCCGGCAAGGGCGATCGGTACCGCAAGAGCGAGCGCCAGGATCACACTGATCGCTGCGCGCTCACGCAAGACAATGAGGCCTTCGGCGATTGCGTGCCGGATCACGGCGGCCACATTCCATCGTAGTGAATCTGACCCTGATGGAGGACCAGAGTCCGGGCGGGGATCGATTCGAGGATGGCGTGATCATGGGTGGCCACCAGCACCGTCGCCCCCTGGTAGTTGATGTCGCACAACAGGCTCAAAAGCTCGGAAGCGAGATCGGCGTCGAGGTTGCCGGTTGGCTCATCGGCGAGAATCAAGCGCGGTTGGTAGGCCAGGGCCCGGGCGATCGCAACCCGCTGTTGTTCACCACCGGAAAGCGCATCAGGGAACGCTGCCTGTCGATGCTGCAAACCGAGGCGCCGGAGCACTTTCATCGCCCGGCGATGGGCCTCTCGAGGCGCGACACCATGGATGCGCAGGACGAAGGTGATGTTCTCGAGCACGGTCTTGCGCCGTAGAAGCTTGAAATCCTGAAAGATGACGCCGATCTTGCGACGCAGCAGCGGCAACCGAGTTCGCACCATCTCGTCGATCCGTCGACCCGCAACCCACACCTCTCCCTCAGTCGGGCGTTCGGCGGCGTAGAGCATGCGCAGCAGCGTCGTCTTGCCGGCTCCAGACGGTCCGGTCAGAAAAACGAATTCGCCGGCGTCGACCTGGAGGTCGAGGGCATCGAGAATGGTGCGCCGTTCGTATTCCTTGGAGACGGAACGGAGGCGAATCACGAGCTGGTTTTCGCCTGTATCGTCGTACTCAAGGCGAAACCGTACCTGTGGTCGTGATCCCTCAACACACCCCCCGGAGGCTCGAATTGTATCATTGGGCTCATGGCCGACCTGGACTCCCTCACATCAATCGGCGATGAACGCGCCCTGGTCTTCGAGGCCGACGGCGTGTGCAAGCTCTTTGCCGTCGGCCCGCCCAAACCGACCCGACCGCCAGAAGACCGGATGCGACGCTTGATGACAGACAAAAAAATCGAGGTCGAGGCCGTTCGCTGGGGCGAACAGATTCATGGTCGCGTGATTGCCTCTCTCGCGGCTGAGCCCGGTCGCCCCCTCGAGAGCGCTGTCTGTGTGGGGCGCTGCGATGCGTTGATGACAGCCGACGTCGAGCTCGGCCTGGCGGTGTGGACGGCCGACTGTGTGCCGATTCTCATCAACGGTGACGGGGTCATCGCCGCCGTACACTCCGGGTGGCGGGGTTCCGTGGCCGATATTGGAGGGGCGGTTGTCCGTCGTTTTGCCGTCGAGTACGGCGTTCCACCTCAGAACCTGCAAGCCAAGCTCGGACCTGCCATCTCCGGACCGCAATACGAGGTCAGCCGGGAGGTCATCGAAGGTCTCCGTGCATTCGGTCTTGATGAGGCGCGGTGGCGGGAGGGAAACCAGGTCGACCTGCGTGGCTTCCTCGCCGCCCGGCTCGAAGATCTAGGCCTCGAGTCCACGATGATCGACATCGCAGGACCCTGCACGGCCTCGACACCGGAGCTTGCTTCCTACCGTCGAGACGGGGCAGGTGCGGGCCGGCAGTGGTCGATGGTCTATCGAACCAGATCAAGCTATTAGCCTTTAGCAATTAGCTGTTAGCTCGGCTACCGGCTTTCAGGTCTCGGTTAAGAGTGTGCGCGGATCCGACCCGCGTCGTGTCCAGGGTGGCTTGAAAGGCACCTGTCTCCGATACCCTGCGATGGGCTAATAGCTAACGGCTAAAAGCTGATAGCTTGACACTATCGCCCAGGAATTCTCATCGCGGTGATGACTTCCGACTTCGAAGCTGGCCGCACGCGGCCGCGACGTCCTCACCTTTCGACCAGCGAACCGTCACCGTCAGACCAGCATCCCGCAAGCCGGCGGCGAAACGATCGACCACTGTCGCTGCCGGTCGCCGAAGGTCTGGGAAGTGTTCTCGATCCTCATTGAGCGGAATCACGTTGACTTTGGCAGGAATGCCGCGGATGAGACGAGCCGTGGATCGGGCATCGATCTCGGCGTCGTTGAAACCGTTGATCAGCACATACTCGAAAGTGATCCTCCGACCACGCTCCAAGGGAAACTCTCTCAAAGCCTTCATCAGGTCGACGAGGGGGTAGCGGTGAGCAATCGGCATGATTTGGGCCCGGCGGTCCTGGTCGGGAGCGTTCAACGAGACGGCCAACTTCGGCCTCTTCTCGAGCCCGGCGAGCCAGCGAATCCCGGGTAGGATGCCGGCGGTGGAGACGGTGATCCGTTTCAAACTCACGCGCTCGGACAGGGCCGCGAGAGCTGGACCGAGATTGCCGGTGTTGAGCAGGGGTTCCCCCATGCCCATGAAGACGATATTGACGCGCTCAACCTCGGCATCGAGACGACGTAGCATCGCCCGGTATTGGCCGACGATTTCGGCGGGCTTGAGGTTTTGGCCGGCGCCGATAGCGCCGGTGACACAGAAAGTACAACCGACAGCGCACCCGGCCTGTGACGACAGGCAGAAGGTCGCCTTGGCCCCTTCGCGCATCGAGACGCCCTCGACACCGACACCGCTCGAGAGACCGAAGAGGTATTTGCTGGAGCCGTCTGAGCTTTCGACCACCTGCAGTACTTCGGGCTCGTCGATGCTGAAGTGGGTCTCGAGGTCTCTGCGCAGGGCAAGCGGCAGATTGGTCATTTCGCCGAAACTCGTCGCATTGCGATCGATAATCCACTGCGCAACCTGATGGCCGCGGAATTCACGGTCGACATGAGGCGCGATCAACTCAGTGATCTCGACTGAGCTCCTGCCCACCAGATTCGTTCTACTGTCCATGATCGGAGCAGCGGCTCACGACTTCGATTCGCTGTCCGGTTCGGACTGCGGTCGCGGAATACGTGTCGAAGGCGACCGGTGGCGTCCAACGGAAATTCCGATCGAAGACAAGAATCGGGCGTCATCGACGCCGATCCGATACTCGGGTGTGGAGGAGCCCTCTCCAACGTGGAGCCGCATAGTGCCGCGGCCGACCTCCACCGAACCGTCCTCTCCGCAGACGAGCGAGGTTTCGAGCATCATCACCGCCTGCCAACCATCCTCGTGCAGTTCCTCGAGGCACTCCCGCACCTCGTCCGAGCGCACGACCGTTGCGTGCAAAGCTTTGCCCAACCTTCGCAACAGCTCATGCAGCCTTTGGGTGCGCGATTCTTCCATCGTCCTCCGCCTGAATAACCCTTCGTTCAGGCCATGTCTTCCCATCCTACCTCATTGTTCGCGCCCGCGACCTTTGCTAGCTTTGCCATATGGAACCGGCGGCCTTCCTCCCGAAACCCTGGATTCGCGACCAGATCTTACCCGGCGACGCCTCTTCTCGACGCTATGCCAGGCTCTGGGATCGTCATGACCGGACCGCAATTCTCGTCTCATATCCGAAAAGCGTTCGAGTTCAGATGAGCCGGGACCTCGAGGTCCGAGCCTGGTGTGCCGAGAACGGCCTGCGGGTGCCCGCCCTCCTCGATCATGACCTCGGCGAGGGGTGGGCGGTTCTCGAAGATTTCGGGCCAGACGACGCGGAGAGCGCTCTGGAGGACGCTCCGCCTGGCGACCGTGAAGAGCTCGGTCTTCAGTTCATCACCCCCCTTGTCACCCTCGTCGGATTACAGCCGACCAACTTGCCGGCGTGGAATCCACCTTTGGGTCGCGCACGCTTACGGTGGGAACTGGCTGGCTTCGAGCTTTGGTTTCTTCGTCACCACGTCGAGATGGGGCCGTCCCCCTCCGTTGGGCGCTGGCTCGACGAGCTTGCCGCAGCCATCGGTGAACATCCGCAACGCGTGTGTCACCGCGACTACCATCTCAACAATCTCTTTCTCCTCGCGGACGGCTCGGTTGGCCTGATTGACTACCAGGACATTCTGGTTGGGCCGGACACCTACGACGCGGTGTCCCTCCTTGGTGAGCGCGGGATGCCGCGGGTGCTCGCGGAGACCGAGAGGATTCAGATTCAGGAGTCGTGGGCGGCGGACACCGATGCGCAGCCGGGCTGGTTGGATCGGTGGCGGTTGGTGAGCGCGCAGCGGGGCCTCAAAGTCCTCGGCACCTTTGCACGACTCGCAGAGGGTGGCGCAGAGGCATATGGAAACTGGGCGGAGGATTTGGTGCGCCAGCTCGCGCCGGAGCTGGCCGCATTGGAAGCTCCTTCAGAGTTGGTGGACCTTCTGCTAGACTTGTCGCGGCGTCGGCATCCAGCAAGTGAGCGGTGAGGTCGCAAGGCGACGCCGATCTAGGAGGTCGAAATGTTCGGAAGTTTGGGTCTTCCCGAGCTCTTGATTCTGCTCGCGATCGTCGTCCTGATTTTCGGCGTCAACAAACTGCCGAAGCTCGGTAAGGGCCTCGGGGAAGGTATTCGTAACTTCAAAGATTCGGTGCGGACCGAAGACAAGACGGCAGCGGACGAGAATGGGCAGGCCGCACCCAAGGACGCCAACGACGCCTGAGAATTCGTTCGGCGAGGGCCTGTTGGACACTACCTGTTATTCTGAAATAGCATGGTTGTGGACACGTCATCGACTCCGCCCGGCGTCCGTTGCATCAGCAGCGCCAAGCTCGCCCACTTTTTGAAGCGCGAGCAACGGTCATCGACAGTCGCCGATCTGGACCTCAACCGGATTTTCCGCGAGCTCCTCCACCGTGCCAACGACTTTTTGCCGTCGGAGGCGGGGACCATCTATCTCGACGACCCTCTGGACACGGACGAGCATGACAAAAGGCTCTCGCTGGTGGTGATTGCGGGCTTTGGGCCGAAGTCGGACGATCTCATGGAGGAGCGATTCAGCTCCGACAAGGGGATCATCGGTGAGGTTTATCGGACTGGCAGTCCATACTCCTGTTCGGAGCCGCTCGCCGATCCGATCTTTCGAAGCGGACCCGGGCTCCGAATCGGTTTCAATATCGATTCCGTCGTCGGCGCGCCTCTCGAGGTCGAGGGGCGAACCATCGGTGTGATCGAGCTCATAAACCACTCGAGCGGCACGGGTTATTCGGACGCAGATCTCGCTCTGCTTGGGATCTTCGCGCAAACCATCTCACTGTCGATCGTCAACGCTATCGACGCCCAACGTGCAAAAGAAATCGCCAAACGGGACGAGCTCACCGAGCTTTACAACGATCGGTATCTCCACGGTAGCCTGTCGAAGATCATCGACGATGCTGTAGCCAGCGGCTCCGAATGCGGTGTGATCTTCCTCGATCTCGACCATTTCAAAGAAGTCAATGACACCCACGGCCACCTCGTCGGCAGCCAACTGTTGTCCGAGGTTGGCGCGACTCTCAAGCAGATTATCCCGGGTGAAGGGTTGGCCGCGCGGTATGGTGGCGACGAATTCGTCATCGCCCTACCGGGCGCCGGGCGCCAGGAGACCTTCTGGGTCGCTGAAACGATCCGCCAGAACATTGCCGACAGAGCTTTTGTCGTCAGCGCCGACCCCGAAAACGTCGAGGCCGGGCCAGCTCTTCGCATCGAAGGCGTTGTCACCTGTTCGATTGGAATCGCGACCCTGCAGGCCGACATCATGCCCGAACTCAGCGCGGAGAACGGCGATTCCAAATTGGCCAAGGACCAGCTCCTCCGCAAGGCCGACACCTGCATGTACGCGGCTAAAGAGCTTGGCCGGAATCGCACGGTTCCATACTGGGAGCTTGCCCGGAGGCTCGCCGCCGGTATGGAGTGACCCGACGATATCGGGAAGATCTTCGGCGCTGATCCGGTTTTTCACCACGAGAAGCCTATTTGAGGAGGGGTGCGTTGGTGGAAATTTCAGCTCGGGCACAGAAGATCGAGGACGTCCTCCGCGACAAGCTGGAGGCGCAACATGTCGAGGTCATCGATCAGAGCTCTCTCCACGAGGGCCATCTCGGCTCCCAGGGCGGAGGCGGACATTTCCAGGTTTTGGTGGTCTCAGATCGGTTTCGCGGGCTGACGCGGATCGCCGCGCAGCGCGTCGTCTATGAGGCACTGGGAGATTTGATGATGAACGACATCCACGCCCTCTCCATGCGCACCCTCACCCCGGAGAGGTGGTCCGGCTAAGGCCGCTAACTCTTCGGTCCGCTACGAGTTGGTCGCGAGGACCGGCTGTTTCGCCGCTCCAATTCTCTCCTGGCCGATCTGGGCCGTTTCTGCGACCGCTTCGATCGCACGCTCGACCTCTTCGTCGGTTGTGAAGACGCCGGGCGAGAAGCGGACCGTACCGTCAGCCTCGAAGGTCCCGATCCCTTCGTGAACCTCCGGCGCACAGTGGAGCCCGGTACGGGTGATGACGTCGTGTTCGACATCGAGGAAGGTCCCGGTCTGGTCGGCCGGTAATCCGTCGATGTTGAAAACGAAGACCGGGAGGTGGTCGTGCTCGAGATCGGCGCAGTAGAGCTGTACGCCCTCGATCGCGGAGAGACCTTCGTGGAGCCTTTTCGCGTGCCGCATCTCGTGCTCGTAGACCGATTCGACTCCGCCGCGAGCTGCAATCCACTTCTGCGCCGCGAGTAGGCCTGCGACGCCCATCGTGTTGACGGTGCCGAACTCCATGCGCCACGGATACGCATCGGGCTGGTTTTTGAGCGCGCTCATGACGCCCGTACCACCCGCGCGGCAGGGTTTGATGTCGACGTGCTCACAGATGTACATGCCGCCGGTGCCGGATGGCCCGAAGAGCGATTTGTGACCGGTGAAGCAGACCACATCGATGTTCATCGTGACGACATCGATCGGCACCAGGCCTGCGGTTTGGGCGGCATCGATGGCAAAGAGAATGCCGCGTTCGCGACAGATGCGGCCGACCTCGGCCACCGGCTGGATGGTGCCGATGACGTTGGATCCGTGGTTCATGACCACGAGCTTGGTGCTGGGGCGGATCCGGCTTGCGATATCGGCCGGGTCGACGTACCCGCGGCTGTCGAAGGGAACGAAATCGACCTCGACGCCCTGCTCCTTGTGCATGTACATCGGCCGCAGGACGGAGTTGTGCTCCAGACGGGTCGTAATGGCGTGATCACCGGGTTTGAGAACGCTCGAAATCAGCAGGTTCAGGGCATCGGTCACGTTGTAGGAGAAGACCAGCCGATTTGGATTGTTACCCCCGAAGAACTCGGTCAGGGCGCGACGCCCATCGGCCAGGGTCTCCTCAGCCTCGAGCGCGAGGTCGAATCCCGTTCGGCCCGGGTTCACCCCCCGAGTCTGATAGAAGTCGCACATGAACTCGATGACCTCCGGAGGCTTGGGGAAGGTCGTGGCGGAATTGTCGAGGTACACGAAATCAGACATTGGACACCTCACTCGATAGGTAGATCGATCCGGTCTTCAATCAGCGCGCGCAGGATCCGGCTCCGCGACGACGCGATTTGTCGATTCAGACAAGCGATCGCCAGATCCGGGTCATCGCCCGAGAGCAGCGCCACCAGCTCCTCGTGCTCCGACCGCATTTCGGAGGCGAAATCGCCCAGGTCGAGGCCGAGGAAGAAAAACCGTTGCATGCTTCCGAGCAAATCCCGCAGCACCGACACTAGGCGGTCGTTGCGGGACAGCGCAGCAAGCTGAATATGAAAATCGAGGTTTCGATCGAGAAACTCGACGTATGAATCCCAGTCGTGATACGTGTACTCGGTGGTGGCGAGGTTGCGCAGGCGTTCGAGGTCCTCTGCCGTCGCGCGCTGCGCCGCGAGCTCGAGGGCCCGCGTTTCGAGGCCCAGGCGAAGATCAAAGCAGTCTCCGATCTCCTTGAGCGAGATGTGGTTGACCGAGTATCCCCGATACGGGCGTCCGGTCAGGAGGCCCTCCTGGTCGAGTCGGCTGCAGGCCTCGCGCACCGGCACCCTGCTTGTGCCGTAAAGCGTGGCGAGCTGCTGCTCGGTCAGCGACGCCCCTGGCGGGTGCTGCAAGGTGATGATGTCGCGTTTCAGAGCGCGATACACCTGCTCGGCGGCGGTGTGTTTCTCAACCACGCGACCCTCGACTACGTTCTCCATCAGAACAATTGTATACAATTTGTATACAAACCGCAACGGGCAAAGAAAAACCGGTAAAAAACGCGTTCAATGCGCCCGGGAGATCGTCAGACTAGGCTGCGTCAGCCCCACTGGCTGGAGACGTCAAAACTCGTCGCAACATGTAGCCAACGGTTGCGAGCCCGGCAACCAGGAGCAGCGCGAAGAGCACGAAGTTGCCCCACTGGGGCACGATCTGGAAGCTGAACTGTGCGGTCGATGGCTCCAGGTAAAGCGCTCGGATTTGATGCCGGGTGATGGTCATGACCGCAATCGTCAACGTCATCGCACTCAGTGTGCCGGTCACGAGCCCGGGTTTCTCGACCGGATTGGAAACCCGCGCCAGCATCATCAGAAGACCGATGCCGACGAGGATCGCCAGGGTCAGCGGGCCGAGGGTCGCCATTCCTCCCGACATGATGCCGCGAAGAACCGGTCTCGGCAGCACCATCAGGAGAAGGAATCCATCAATCACCTGGAGCACCGTGGTCCACAGAGCCCACCGCCACGCCCAGCGTGCGATCGCAGTGTTGGTCTCCACGTCGACCCCTTCGGAAACACGTCGCACCGCCCACCACGCCGTTACCAGGGCCGCAAAACCCAATCCTGCAAAGATGAAATGAAGGAGGCGCGGCCAGAAGGTGGGATCGGAGAACACCGACCAGGTGCCATCAGCAAGATTGCCCCACATCTCGGGTTGCGCATGCACCAGGTTGACGGCTACGTGGATCATTGCGATGAGCAGGAACATGATGGCTGACACGCTCAGCCACAGCCCGCCGCCGGAACCCCGAGACGGAGCACCTCGGAACTTGTAGAGATAGGCTGCGTAGTAGCCCGCCGTCAGCAGCACCAACATCGCAAACCACACCGGCGCGAGGAGGATGGTGGCGGCGTAGAAGTACTGCTGGTAGATGAGCTGAATAAATAGGAGCGGTGCGACTCCGGTGGTGATTGTCAACGAGATCCCGTAGTTGTTGATGGCCATTAGACGTCCCGCGAGCACACCTCTGAAATCATCACGCCTGCCCCCGCTCTTGAGATGGGCAACGACCGCGAGCAAGGTGCCGCCAAGGGTCAGGTTCATGAAAATCAGGTGGAGAAAGAACGTGAAGACGAGGAGGACGTGAAAAAGCCACGGCGGTCCCGGAAGGCCTGCCGGGTCAACAGCGGGAATGAGGTTCGGGTTCATCGTCCACCTCCATTCGCAGTGAGCTCGACACCGTCGCCCTGGGCAACAAAAACGAGGTACTCCACTAAGGCCTCGAGCTCCTCGTCGGTACCGACAAACGGCGGCATATAGGAGGAGTGAAGCTCCGCGGTGTTGATCATCTCGCCCGACGGAGCGGCGCGATAGGCCTCGCCCATTTCCTGAAGCTGCGAAACTGCCATATAGATCATTCCCTGGTTGAGGTCGTGGATGAGCTCGGGGTCTTCAACGATCTCTGCAGGAGATGGCAGCATTTCGCGCATTTCGGATTCGCTGACGTCGGCGTGACACGTGCCACACTCCGATTCGAAGACGCCAGTGTCCTCGCCTCCCGCGACGTTGAGAAAGTCTGCGTAGGTGGGCAACGCCCGGCGAATGCTCTGATATCCATCGAGAGTGTGGCAGCTCGAGCATTGGGTTCGGAAAATGTGTTGCCCGATAGTGAGGGAATCGTCCGCGCCCCTCGCAGCCCAGCCGGAACGAGCCAGAACCCCCTCTTCGTTGATTGCCCCGATGTCACTCACGAGGAGCCCGTTGGAGAATAGATGGCTGTGAATGAGGAAGGGCTTGCGCGCTCCCTCGCGCAGACGTTCATAGCCGCCGAAGAACGTGAACGCGGCCAGTGCCATCACCACCGCGGTCACCGATCGAGCTAGGCACGGCGCCACCATCAGAATGACGACCCCGACGACCAACGCCACCGTCAGAGCCCACAGGGTCAAGCTGCGGGTGGTGGCAAGGGTCGCCAGTGCAGGTTCAGCCCCACTGAAGAGATTGCGCACCGTGGCAGGCAACATCGCCTCCCACCAGCGATATCCCGCGTAGGACAGCAACACACCGCCGACCACCCACCAGCCGAGATAGCGGAGCACTCCCGCTTTTCGTTCGGCGCTGGTTCTGAGGGCGGGGAAGACCATAAACGCGGTTGCCATCAAAATCACGATGCCGGTGCGCAGGAGCAGCGACGGCCAGTAGGTAGGGTTGAAGAACCCATCCCAGAAGGCATTGGTTTCGAGCCAGCGCCCGGGGGTCAGCATGAAGGTGACGATGCCGTTGATGATCACCAACGAGAGGTACGCACCGATGAAATAGAGCCAACCGACCAGGAGGTGAGCGCCCTTCGAAATCTTGTCCCAGGTCGTGTAGTAGACCAGGGCTGCGACAATTTCGAGGATGAAGAAGACCCACTCGATGGCCCATCCCCAGACGTAGGTGTGGATCAGCGCCGAGATGGCGCCTGGAGAGATCAGACCCGCCACCACCCAGATACCGACCCCGGAAATCGCGCCGAATACTGTCGACACCAGGATCAGCACCAGCGATGATCGCCGCGCGAGCTCGCGCAACTCCGGATCGTCGCGTTTCACAGCCAGCGTTTCGGTGACGACAATCAGTAACCCACCACCGATCGCGAAATGCGAAACGATCACATGTGGTATTGCCACAATGGCCATGAGCATCCCGCCACCCATGGCCAGTTCCCATATCGGATAGTCCATTTCTTCCTCCGAAAGATGGTTCGCGCGACACGATATCATTCCAGAAAAGGTGGCGCAAACTCTTCATAATCAACAATGTACACTTGAACAATCTTCGGTTCGACCTCCTGGCCCGGGCTATGGCAGCCAACGATGAGCGAAGATTGTGAGGCAATCTGGACCGCCCTCGAGAGCAGCCAAAAAACAACTGTTCCGTCTCTTGACACATGCTCTCATCGACGCTACCGTTGGTTGAGACAATGATAATGAGACTGGATTAAAGGTATGAGCAGCAAACTTGCACAACGGGCACAGAAACTCTTTATCCAATATTTGAGGGAAAACAACCTCAAGGTCACCCAGGAGCGCCTCGCCTTGCTGGACGAGATCTTCGCCACCGACGAACATCTCGATGCGGATGATTTGTTGGCGCGGATGAAGACCAAGCAGCGCAAGGTGTCGCGCGCAACGGTCTATCGCACTCTCGACCTGCTGGTCCAGTGCGGCCTGGTTCGCAAGAGCCGCCTCGGTCGCGAACACTACTTCTACGAGAAGATGGAGCCGGGCGGCGGTCACCATCATATGGTCTGTACCGCCACCGGCAAGATCATCGAGTTCTGGGATGCCGATCTCGACGAGCGTCTGCGTCGCTTATGCCAGGAGCACAAATTCCGGGCGACCTTTATCTCCATCCAGATCCAGGGTCTGAGTGAAGAAGGTCAGAAGGTCGAACAGGACACCTCTTTCTTCTGAATTTTGACATCGACCACCCGACGCCCCGCCGGAAACGGCGGGGTGTTTTTTTAGGAGGCTATACGGCAGTACGGCTATGCAGCTATACGGCTCCGGACCCGGATAGTGTGCCGCCGTCCGGCCGTGCAAAAAATGGTGGGCGGGTGGCCCGTATAGCCGTTTTCCCGTATAGCCGTGTAACCGATGAGCGGGCGGTACGGCGCTCCCGTGACCCTTGTCGCCTCTCAGGGGGTGGGAGTGTGGGCTCTCAGCCCCCCGAAAAACTCACCTTGGCGAAACGTCGTTTGCCGACCTGGAGGAGGATCGAGTCGGGTCCGGTGGTAGAGATTTCCGCCTTGGTGTCGCGCACCGCGTCGCCATTGACCTTGACGGCTCCCTGCTGAATCAGGCGCCGAGCCTCCGAGTTCGAGGCTACAAGCTCACCCTCGACCAGCACTTTGGAAAGCAACATCTTCTCACCCGTCGGGCTGATGCCAAGCTCTGGAATCTCCTGCGGCAGGTGGCCGGAGGAGAAGACCCGTTCGAACTCGCGCTGCGCGGCCTCGGCCGCATCAGCTGAGTGAAACTCGGTGACGATCGTCGTCGCGAGGGCTTTTTTCACATCCATCGGATGGATGGAGCCGTCCTCCACCCGGGTCTTTTCGTTGTCGATATCCTCGGCGCTGCGATCGGAGAGGAGGAGCCAGTACTTCCACATGAGGTCGTCCGAGATGGACATGAGCTTGCCGAACATCTCGGTCGGGCCGTCTTCCACCGCCACGTAATTGCCCAGCGATTTCGACATCTTCTCAACCCCATCGAGGCCTTCGAGGAGGGGCAGGGTCATCACCACCTGCGGCTCCATCCCGTGTTCTCGCATGAGGTGGCGTCCGACCAGGAGATTGAAGAGCTGGTCGGTCCCGCCGAGCTCAACGTCCACCTCCAGCGCCACCGAGTCATATGCCTGAGCCAACGGGTAGAGGAACTCGTGCAGGGCGATCGGTTGCTGGTTCTCGTATCGCGTCCGGAAATCGTCACGCTCGAGCATCTGAGCGACGGTCACCTTGGCCGCGAGCCGGATCCAGTCCGCTGAGCCGAGTGCCCCCAGCCATCGCGAGTTGAAGTCGATGATGGTTGTCTCGGGATCCAGCAGCTTG
>Ga0316193_10001868_pt1 | contig 14505 bp, 15 predicted proteins | sample MerIslsedime2_MG_FD_207735 | JGI IMG/M metagenome (GOLD analysis project Ga0316193, IMG submission 207735) | Coastal sediment microbial communities from Maine, United States - Merrow Island sediment 2 | ecosystem: Environmental > Aquatic > Marine > Coastal > Sediment | place: USA: Maine...
TGTTCCAGATGTCCCAGTTGATGCCGAAGAAAGAGGCATCCTTGAGCCGGTCGGCGGGATTCTGGAGCTCCTGGGCGTTGCCGAAGCCGGACTCGAAGCCGACGCCGTAGCAGAGGCGGAAGGTGGAGTTGTCGTTGATGTGCCAACCAAACGTGGCGCCGTCGAACTGGAAGTTCACCACCGAGCCGAGTGGGGAGCCTCCGCGGGGCTCATCGTTGCGGAAATTGAGCGGCGCACCGCCAGTCGACGGCCGGCGGCCGATTGACAGGTAGAACTTGGGCGAGTGCCAGGTGAAGTAAGCGCGCTCGACGCGCAGGATGTCGGAGTTGGGCACCGAGGAGGTGGTGCCGTCAATGTTGATCGAGGTCGGGAAGCCGTTGAAGGTCTGGACGCCGGTGGAGTCGCCCCACGCCTTGTACATGGAGAGACGGCCTGCGAAATCGACGCTGTCCGACACCTTGGCGTTCATCTGCAGACGCAGGCGGTTGGTGTAGAGGATGTCATTCGAGTAGTCGTAGCCCTCAGTGTAGGTGTGGGGGAGGAGCTGCCCCATGATTTGCTGCTGCTGCTCGGGCGTGAACGACCCCATGGCCTGTTTGAGCCAGTCGAAGGTGACGACATTGTCGAGGTAGTACAGGTACTGGGCGTAGTTCTGGGCGATGAAGCCCTGCAGTTCTTCGGGCGACGACGGCGGCATGCCTTGGTTGCCGCCGGCGTAGAACAGGGTGTCGACCAGCGCGCGCTGGAGCTGCATCCCGTTGAAGTAGTCGTCGTAGGTCGAGCTGATGGAGTTGAGTTCGAAGCGGAAGTCCCCGGTGAAGTTGATCCGGTCAATGGCGGTCTTGCGCTCGTTCTTCATGACCCGCTTCTCGAGATCTTTGACCTCATCCTGGAGATCTGCGATCTGCTTCTGGGTGGCCTCTGTATCCTCGGTAAATGCAACGGTCGTCATACAAAGCAACGTAATGCCGAGCACGGCAATGGTCTTGCGTATCATCATCTTTTCCTTTCGTTGGAATCGAATTAGCCGCAGGTCATGGGCTGTTCGGAATCAGCCGCATGATCGACCGCAAATTTCTTGATCAACTCGAGGTCGGCTTCGCTGATCGCCTCGGTGACCGGCTTGTTCTCGTGGTTGGGATCCATCACACCGGAGTGGGTGTCGACGTACTTCTTGTCGAAGAAGCGATCCCACTGATCCTGGATCAGGGTCATCGGGGTGTACTCGCCGTTGTCGGAGTCAGCCTCATGGCACGGCTTGCAGTACTCCTTGTACAGATCAACGCCCTTTGGCTTCTTGGCTGCGGTGGCCATGTTGGCCAGGCTCAGAGCGAGCACTCCGATCAGCACGGTCACTACTATCAACTTGGAACGATTCATTTCAACCTCCTAGTACCTTTTTTCACAAATTAAACAAAACATCGCTAATTGACCATATTCAATAAATTACCCGGAAAGAATATATTCAGGTTTCCACATTGTCAAGGTTATTCAACTGTGAAATTGACGCCAATAGAAACGTAATCTCAATTTCATTATCGGATTTGGATGGGTGGGGGCGACCTAGTCGACGATGATCACGTAGAGCCAATTGGCAACGAGGACCACCACGGCACAAACTCGAATCCATATCGGCAAGGGTGCCGGAAGCTCCGGCACCCGCCACCGAAAAATGGCCCACAGGGTCGCCAGCGGCGCGCCAACGACGAAGAGGAGACCCGCCATTGCGGCGAGTGGGTTGGCGGCGACGGCTGCGATGAGATTCCCGTCAAGGAAGGCCGTCGCAGCCCTCGTCGTGCCGCAGGTCGGGCAGGGGACCCCGGTGAGAGAGCGGAAGACGCACGGCCGGAGCAGAGGGGCGATCAGCAGCCACAGCGGCCTCAGCGCGAGAGCCGAGGCCGCCGCCGCCAACCACAGATACGCCAGCTGGCGCTCTTCCCTTGTAGCTGTGCGAGTCGTCACCGAGAGGCGGCGACTCCAGCCAGGACACCCATAAACACCATTGCCGCCACAAACGCGCAGCACAGGACAACTGGCAACAGCACCGCCAACACCGCTTTGCCCTGGGTCGTACGATGGGCCGTGGCGAGACCGAAGACGTAGAGAATGATCGCCCAGACCATCGAGATCAAACCCCCGCAGAAGGGAATGATCCCGGCGAGTTGGGCGGTCTGGGCGTAACACACCACCCGAACCGTCGCTTCGAAGCCGTTGTTGGCGCCGCCGACGATCATCAGCATCAGGTGGAGGATCGCCGCACCGATGAAAACGCCGATGATGACAAAGATCGGCGCCAGGATGATCAATCCGACGGCCCAGGCGGCGGTGAACCCGGCCGCGATGGCGGCCTCTTCGCCGCCACCCATGAACGGGATCCACATGCCCTGGAAGAGAGTGTTCCAGACGACGGCGATGGCGATCCCGATCCAGCCGACGACGATCGCGTAAGCCAGCGGTGAACCGATACCACCCGTTGTTGGCATGCCCGCAAAGGCTTCGCTCGGCCGGGTGGCGAGCAGCTTCACCGTTTCAAAAACTCGTTCAAAAACGCTCGTTCGTGCCGGATCCTCCCAGGGAATCGGGGCGGCTTGGGGCGGTGCCGCAGGTGGCGGTGATGAGGTTGCTTCCATCGTGACCTCCGTAATCTCGCTATTCGAACCTCGTGAAATCGATCAGCCGACTGGCGGCGGTGGTGGCGGAGCCTGCTCCTGTGCCGGAGCCTGCGGTTCCACCTTGAAGACCGAGCCGCCGATGAGGCCTCCGATGGTTCCAAAGATCGCTCCAAGAACGAGCGCGAAAAAAATACCGATCAGGATCATGACCAGCCCGCCGGAGCTCTCCATGAAGTGGGTTATTCCGTCCAGGACCTCCGGGTCGATGTCCGCGCCGCTCATCTGGATCTGTTCGACGACCTCTTGCCAATCTCCCATCCCGAGGACGGAATTGATGAGACCGCCGAGAACGCCCGACACGATCCCATAGATCAGACCGGCGACCAGCCCGACCGTCGCGCCGTTACCGGGACGGAATGCGAAGCCGGCTGCGCGGCTGTCTTTCGAATAAAGGAAGGCGGCCAGGAAACCGCAGCCGATGATCAGCGCGCAGCACGCGCAGTTGATCCAGTTGATCACAGGGATAGCGCCCGCGACTCCGAAGGCGACTCCCGAAATCAGCGCGGGTTTGAGCATCGAAGGTGCCTGGTTCATGTTCTCCTCCTTGAGTGTCGCTCTATCCTACCGAATCCTCGCGTGGAAATTCAGGTTTTGATTGCGGCGAGTTGAGCCGAATGATTTCGATCAACGCGTCACCGAGGTAGAGGCCCGCCAGCAGACCCAACGGGAGGGCGACGGCGAAGCGGGTCCAGTTCCCCAGGCTCGGGAGACCGATCTGGCCTGCGACGAAGTCGAGGACAGTCGGCGCGGCGACCACCGCCAACCAGACGGGTGATGCCCGAAATGGCCGGTTTCGGGCGGTGGTCCACAGCAGGGCGAGAGTGCCCCCGAGGTAGAGCCCGACGCAGCGCGCGCAAACCGCCATTGGACCGAAACCGAGGTCGAGGCAGCGTCCAGCGATCTGGTGGCAGCCGGGACGGTAGAGCAGCCGCAACCAACCGCCGAGGAGGGATTCGTGGGCCGCCAGCCACGGAGCCAGGACCACACCCGCCGTCCACAGCCCAGCCAACCCGGTCACGAGGCCGAGGACGAGCCGGCTGGTTCTGGGAGCGGGTTCCGAAGAAGTCGTCATTTGTGGCACCCAGTTTGCCAGATCCTCTCCCCGTCACTGATACGCGAAGCTGGATGCGACGAGGGAGGTGCCACCCTTCGCATTGTTTGCCCGAGAGGCGTAGCAGGACTGAAATGGGACGAATTCAAACAATGCGAAGAGTGGCACCTGTGTCGCCGACGCCCCAACGCGCATGGAATGGGTGGGTGCATCTTGTATCCCTCTTCGGCTGGGATTCCACTACTCCTCAAAGAGCGTCATCTGGCCCAATTCCCCGGGTACGAGATTGCTGGCCCCGACGCCGAGGAGACGGACGGATTTTTGAGCGGCATCGGTGCGGCGCACCAGGTCGCGAGCTGCGGCGCCGATGGTGGCGGCGTCCGAGGTCGGGACCGGTAGGGTGTGGGAGCGGGTCGGGGTCGTGAAATCCGGATAACGGGCCTTCACGGTGATTGTCGAGGCTGCGAGGCGGCGTTTCTCGAGACCCCGGGCGACCTCCTCGGCCATGGTGTCGAGGATTCGGTCGATCTCCTCGAGGTTCTTGACGTTTTCGGCAAAGGTGCGCTCGGTGCTCAGGCTCTTGCGCTCGCGATGGGTGTGAACCGGTCGATCGTCGATCCCGCGCACGCGCTCCCACAGTACCCGCCCCCAATTGCCGAACCTGGCCATCAGCCGGTCGATCGAGAGTTTTCGGAGTTCCTCCACCGTTGTGATGCCCATCTCGTGCAGCGAGCGTTCGGCGGCCGGGCCGATACCGTAGAGCCGGCGCACCGGCAGTGGCGCGAGGAATGCCTCGACCTCCTGTGGTCGTACAACCGTCAGTCCGTCGGGCTTGCGAAAATCAGACGCGATCTTGGCCACCAGCTTGTTGGGTGCGACCCCGACGCTGACGGTGAGACGGCGCTCCTCCTGCACCCGGCGGCGGATGTCCTGGGCCAGGGCAGTCGCGCTTTCGAAGTCCCCGAGGTGCTCGCTGACATCGAGGAAGGCCTCATCCAGCGACAGGGGTTGCACGATCGGGGTGTAGTCACCGTAGATCGCGAAGATTTGCTGCGACTCCTCCCGGTAACGCGTGAAGTCTGGTCGGAGAAAGACCGTGTCCGGACACTGCCGCCGCGCCTGCGCCGCCGGCATCGCCGAATGGATCCCGTACTTCCGTGCCTCGTAGTTGGCGGCTGCCACCACGCCCCGACCCGACGGGTCGCCCCCGACGACGACAGGCTTTCCTCCAAGGCTGGGATCTTCACGGGTGTGGACCGCTGCGTAGAAACAATCCATGTCGCAGTGAAGGATGCGCCGGGGGGGGGTATCGGTCATCTTCTGATTTTACGCTGCATTTATCCTGTTGCAACCCGTCTCCGTATCCGTGCCCGTGCTCGATGGGGTGGGTGGAATTCAATCTGAGGGTCACATCCGGGAACGGAGACGGAGACGGGCACGGAGACGGGTATACACTTCATCGATGAGCGCGTTCCTGGAATGCGGCCCGTTCACAGCCGCCGACGGCGAGGGCAGGATTCTTTTAGACGGTGTGACCCTATCGACGGACGACGGGCAGTTTGTCTCCATCGAGGGGCCTTCCGGGGGCGGTAAGAGCACCCTCCTTCGCCATGTCACGGCACTGGCTTATGCGCCCAATGCGGCGCGCCAGCTGGATGGGGAGAGCTACAAAGGCGCCGAACTGCCGGAGTGGAGATCTCGAGTCAACCTGGTGGCGCAGGACGCGCCGATGATTGCGGGCACGGTTCGTGAGAATCTCGAATTTCCCTTTTGCCAGCGCGCCGGCCGCGAGAAGCCGTTCGACGATGTTCGTGCTGCAGCCCTGATGACCCAGGTCGGTCTCGAGCGCCTCCCATTTGATCGCGAGGTGCGGACCTTGTCCGGCGGAGAACGACACCGGTTGGCGTTGATCCGGGGTCTGCTGTGGAACCCGAGTGTGATTGTGGCGGATGAGCCGCTGGCAGGGCTCGATCCGGAAATCGCCTCCGTCTGCCTCGACCTGCTCCTGCAGTTTGGCCGCCGGCCCGGACGATTGCTCGTGTGTGTCCTCCACGATCCCGAGATGAGCGCCCACGCCGACCGGCGCCTCCGGCTCGCCAACGGCCATCTGAAGGGAGTTGCATGAGCGACTTCATCGAGCTCGGACCGTTGCAGCTGGTCCTCGCCACCGTACTGATCGTCGCGGCGGGTGTGGTGTCGATGGCGCTCCAGCTCGGTGTCGAACGCCGCCTCGGCATCGCGGCGCTGAGGACGGTGATTCAGCTCGGACTCCTCGGGCTCGTGCTCGAGCAGATCTTCGCTCTCCGCAACCCGGTGCTGGTGGTTGGCCTCTTGCTCCTGATGACCGCGTTTGCAGCCCGCGAGGCGGTGAGTCGTGCGTCACGCCATTACCGCGGCATTCTCGTCGATGCATGGCTCACCATGGCCGCGACCTGCCTGGTGGTGGGCGGTATGGTGACCCAGGTGGTGGTCGGCGTTGATCCCTGGTACGAGCCGCAGTACGTGATCCCGTTACTCGGGATGATCCTCGGCAACTCCCTGACCGGGATCTCGCTCTGTCTGGATCGATTCATGGATCACCTCGTTGTGCGTTCGGCCGAGGTCGAACTGCGGATCGCCTTCGGCGCCACTCGCCGCGAGGCGCTGGCTGCACCGTTGAGGGACGCCGTGCGCACCGGGATGATCCCGATCGTCAACTCGATGGCTGCGGCCGGAATCGTGTCGCTGCCGGGTATGATGACCGGCCAGATCCTCGCCGGCTCACCGCCCCTGCAGGCGGTCGCTTATCAGATTGTCGTGATGTTCATGATCGCCGCGGCCGTTGCCCTCGGCGCGATGCTCGTCGTTGTCCTTGCGGGCCGCCACTTCATGGGCGTCGATGCGACGCTCCGGTTGGATCGGCTGACGACAGGGCACTCCTGACTGTCAGCCCTCTCAACGGCTCCGATCCTCGATACTCGATTCTCGATAAGAACCATGCCCCTGATCATGCCCGGGTGGGTGGGTGGGTCGAGTATCGAGTATCCAGCATCGAGTATCCCGGTTTTCGGGCACGGAGACGGAGACGGGCACGGGTTTTACGGTGTTTCCGTGTCGTCGTCACTCTCCCATGGCATCGCCGGGCGTTTGCCCTGTTCGTCGGGCAAGGCCCATTTTTTGACCGCCACGACCTCCTTCATGTGGTCAATGACCTGAAGGCTGATGTCTTTGGCCAGGGACTCGAGCTCGATCAACGCGGGACCGTAGAACAGGGCCTCGAGGATCGAGTCCGCAAGGGCTTCCACTGCCTCCTGGCCGTCGATACTGTCGAGGGTCGTGCTGATGGTCTCGAGGGTGGTGTCGAGGATGACCTCGCCGACGGTGCTGACGACCGGTTTGACCACGACATGGGGGAGGGGCAGAGAACGCAGGCTCTCCGATTCATCGACCGCGTTGGCGAGGTTGAGCCGCAGGAGCTGCCGGAATCGTTCGATCGTGTCCTCGTCGGTTAGGATTGCCCGGATCTGGCTGACGAGGACACGCTCGATCTCCGCGCGCCGCGGTTCGACTGTCGCACGCGCGATGCGCACGTGGGTTCCGTCCACGATCTCTTCGCGGTACTCGTCGAGGATCCGCACCGCGACCCGGTCCGAGACCTCCTCGGTGATGATGTTGGAAATGTAGGCAACCCCGCGGCTGAGGAAATCCCTGCCGACCCGGGAGAGATCGGACTGGCGCAGCCGCATGTATATCGAGACGACGCGCAGCAGCCGGAGTGGTCGGAGCGCAGTCACCGGAATCAGACTGAGCAGGTCGTACCAGTAGAAGATCGGGTAGAAATACCAGCGGGCGTAGGTATGGCGGCGAATCGCGAGGGTCCAGCGGGAAATGAACTCGATCCAGAACAGGATCAGGAATGGCAGGTCGATTTTCCAGAAATGGTCGACCAGGTGTCCATCCAGATCGTAGCTTCGGAAATAGTTGACTGCGAGCAGTGGCCCGATCTGTTCATCGAAAACCGAAAATCGGTGGCGCAACAACTCTTGAGGGCCTGACCAGAAATCGTCAGCAACCCCGAACAGCACCTTCGGGTTCTCGAGGCCGGTGGGGGAGTGCCCGGTTTCGAGCGCCATGGTCTTCTTGACGGCATCGAGGTTGGCCGTCTGGCCTGATCGTTCAAACGGATTTTCCACGAAAACCCGCAGGGTCAGGTCACGGATTTCCAGCAGAATTGCAGTCAGGTTTTCCGAGTCAGGATCGAGCTGCGAAAGTTGCTCAGCGGTCTGGGTTTTCTCGACCAGTTCCTCAGTGAGGGGGTGGGGCTCGATGCCGAGAACCGGGTCCCAAACCGTTGTGATCAGGGGGAGGTAATTGAAATAGGTGGGTCGGAGCCACAGATAGGTCAGATCGAAGAGGATGAGGCACAGGTTGATGATGACCACCCACACCATGAAGAGGTCCCACAGAGAGCGCAGGGTGATCCTGCCGTATTTTTCTCGCCAGCGGCGGAACGAAAACATCGCCGACCATTGTATGCGCGTTGTGCTTCGTCGTGTGAGGTGCAACCCGCCAATTCCGGGCGCTTTGGGCCTCGATGACACAGGAGCCACCTTTAGCATTGTTCGCCTGGAGCGCGTCACCAGGTTGCGCAGCGACGAATTCGAACAATGCAAAAGATGGCACCTACCTCGCCGAAATGAGGCGCGCATCGCAGCGTCGTGGCACCCTGTCTCACGACGAAGCGAGGTGTGCCACCCGCGTCGGAGGTGGCGGGGAAACGGCTGGGCTACAATCGGCGGAGACCGCGCCCACCGGGAGGTGCCCATGCCGAAGCTCTCCGCCAAGTCATCCAAGCTCCAGGAGTCGCCGATTCGCAAGCTGGCGCCGCTCGCCCGTGCCGCAGAGGCCCGGGGCACCAACGTCATCTACCTCAACATCGGTCAACCCGACATGCCGACGCCACCCGAAATGATCGCCGAACTCCACGGACTGTCGCTGGCAACGCTCGCCTACGCGCCGAGCGAAGGACTGCCACAGGCCCGCGAGGCGTGGAGCGCCTTCTTCGCGAGCTGGGACATCCGATTTGCGGCCGACGAAATTCTCGTCACTTCGGGTGCAAGCGAAGCGATTACCTTCATCCTCTCGATCGTTGCCGGTGGCGACGGGGAGGTGCTGGTTTTCGAGCCCTGTTACACCAACTACCTGAGCTTTGCCGCCCAGGCCGATGTCACGATGGTCCCGATCACCCTGAAGGTGGAGGAAGGCTACCATTTTGGATCGATTGACCGACTGAAGGCCTGCGTCACGCCGAAGACCAAAGCGATTCTGCTGTGCAACCCGTCGAACCCGACCGGGACCGTCTATACGGCTGAAGAGCTGGAGGCCGTGACCCAGGTTGCGATCGAGAACGATCTCTTCGTCATTTGCGACGAGGTTTATCGGGAGTTCGTCTTCGACGGCGGAAAGGTTCGATCGTTTACCGAGTTCTCAGACCTCGCACAGCAAATCATCGTCGTCGACAGCGTGTCCAAGAGATTTAACGCCTGCGGCGTTCGCATTGGATGCATGGCGACCCACAACAGGGAGATCGTCGATATCGCTCTACGATTCTGCCAGGCGCGACTCTCGGTGCCGACTGCTGAACAGCTCATGGTCGTACCGATGCTGGAGCATGGCCGCGCCTACTCCGAAAACCTCTGCGGTGAGTACCAAAAGAGGCGAGATGCCGTTTTCAATGGCCTCGCGGGCATCGACGGAGTGAGCCCGCATCGGTCAGAGGGCTCGTTCTACACCATGACGCGGCTTCCGATCGATAGTTGTGAGGAGTACGCCGCCTTCCTCCTCCGGGATTTTGCGCTCGATGGCGAAACCGTGTGTCTGGCTCCGGGCGAGGGTTTCTACGTTACTGATGGGTTGGGCGTCGACGAGGTTCGGATCGCCTTCATGTACGACGCCGATACGCTGAGTAGGGCGATGAAGATTCTCGATGCTTCGGTCGCTGCGTATCCTGGGCGCCTTGCGGTGGCGACTTAGATTTCCGGCAATTCCAGGCGCCTACCAGCATCGACGACTCAGGTGCCCTCTGCAATTCCGAGCGCGAAGAAGCGTCGACGACACTGGTGCCACTCTTCGCATTGTTTGTCCGAGAGGCGCCGCCGAGTTGAGACGCGAAGAATTCAAACAATGCGAAGGGTGGCACCTCGCACGCCGAAGCGAGACGCGCCTACCGCATTGGGGTGGCACCATGCTCCTTCCAATGAGAAACGCTCAGCCGCTTCGACGACCTACCTCGCCGGGGTGAGAAGCGCTATTGCGTTGCCTGCTCGATGCTCTCGAGAGCTTGGAGTGGGCCCAGCGCAACCAGTACATCACCCGCCTCGATCTTTTCGTTCGGTCCAGGATTGAAGGTACTTTCCTCGCCCCGTTTCAGAGCCACGACGATGATCCCGAACCGCTGCCTGACCTCGGCGCCGGCGAGGGTCTTGCCGGCCAGATCGCTCGACGGGTGGACTACCACCTCGGCAAGCTCGAGCTCGATGGATGATCCCGAAAGGGATGCGTCGAGGAAATCCGTTACCGTCGGTTTGAGGGCGGTGATGGCGAGCCGGGTGCCGCCGACCTTGTAGGGGTTGAGCACGCGGTCGGCGCCGGCGAGGCGAAGGCGCTCTCCGGCACCATCCTCGACTGCGCGCGCGATCACGGTGATATCCGGGTTGAGCTGTTTCGCGAGAAGGATCGCGTAGACATTGTGGGCGTCGTCGGCGAGGCAGGTGATCATGGTGCTGGCGCGGGCCACACCAACAGCACGGAGCACCTCGTCCTGGGTGGCATCGCCACGGACCACAGCCTGGTGCTCTTCCTCGAGGCCATGGCAGCGTTCGGGATCGAGATCGACGACCGCAAATGCGACGCCTCGCGCACGGAGCACTTCGACGACTGCGTGGCCCATACGACCGTAACCGAGTACCACAATGTGGTTGGAGAGCTTTTTGATCATGGTCAGATCCCTTCGAATACCGATCATGCGGCGGATGTCGGTATCGAGCATGGCGCGCGCGAACTCGGAGGCGATGAGGAGGATGACGCTGACACCGCCGAAAGCGAGCAGGACCGTGAACGCCTGGCCGGCCGGCGACAGCGGGAAGGCCTCTCGGAATCCCACCGTTGTGACTGTGATGGCGGTCATGTAAAAGGCGTTGAGGGCGCTCTGGTCTTCGAGCACCATGTAGCCGATCGTACCGACTCCGATGACCGCAAGGCCGAGGGCGATCGAGCGCAAAACGATCCGTCTTCGTTTGACATCCACGTGTCTATCGTACACGGAGACACGGGTACCGCCCATGAGAAGCGCGTTGCAGCATCGACGACACCGGTGCAGCAATGAAGAGCGCCTCCCGCGTCGGCGAGGATGGTGCCACCCTTCGCATTGTTTTATTTGATCGCGTCAGGATTTGGCAGTGCGTATCGGGTAAACAATGCGAAGAGTGGCACCTGGGTCGTCGATGCCGCTTCGCGCATGGACGCTTCGGTGGCACCTCACGCGCCGAAGCGAGACGCGTGGAAAAACTTAGATAAGCTCCAGCATCTCCAGCGAGTGCTGCTCCGCGTCCTTTCCGTGGCTCGTGATCCCCTCGGCGGTGATCAGGAATGTGGCCTGCTCGCCGGCGGTGCGCGAGAAATATAGGCGGTGGCGAACACCCTGGGTCGCCATATCCAGGGCACACAGGTCGGGTGCGACCCCGGCGACCAGACTGCGATCGCATACCGGACACGAGAAGTCCCACGTCGACCCCTCCTGGAGCTTGAACTCCGGGGGGAAGAAGGCCCGGTAGTTACCTGGTTCAGGGTGGAAGCCGATGAGAATGCGATGGGGACCGCACTCGCCGATCAGCACCACCGTCTCGTCGGGGTTGAGCATCGCCTGGCAATGCGGACACGCGTAGGTCCAACGCATGGTTGCCCCCTTGTTCTGTTTTGTTTTTCCTATCGAAGAATATGGGTTCTCGGTGTCATAGTTGCCACCCTGCTATTCCAAGCGCGAAGCAGCTTCGATGACACAGGTGCCACTCTTCGCATTGTTTGTCCAATGGCGGAGCTGGATTCGTGGTCGTCGAGTCAAACAATGCGAAGGGTGGCACCCTGCTCCTTCCAATGAGAAGCGCTCGGCCGCTTACCCAGCCCTCTCCGCCTCGTGGTACTTCCTCCGTATCTCCTCCATGTCCACCTCAGGCTCGGGGAAACGCATGTCGAGGTCCCTCATCGTTTCGGCCACAATCTCAGCGATGATCAGGTTACGGGCCCATTTGCGGTTTGCCGGGATGACGAACCACGGCGCGACATCGGTGCTGCACTTCGAAAGTGCATCCTCGAACGCCTCGGTGTAGGCGTCCCAGTGCGGGCGCTCCGAGTAATCGGCGTCGCTGATCTTCCAGTTCTTCTTCGGGTTGTCGATTCGCTTTTTGAATCGTTCGAGCTGTTCGTCGCGATCGATGTGGAGGTAGAACTTGAGGATCACCGTGCCTTTGTCGGCGAGCAGGCGCTCGAAGGCATTGATGTGATCGAATCGTCTCGACCAGATCTTCTTCGGCACAAGGTCGTGGACCCGCACCACCAGAACGTCCTCGTAGTGCGAGCGATTGAAGATGCCGACTGTGCCCCTTTGAGGTGCGGCCCTGTGGCACCGCCACAGAAAGTCATGAGCCAACTCCTCTTTTGACGGCACCTTGAAGCTGGTGACCCGGGTCCCCTGTGGGTTCATCGGTCCAAAGACGTGGCGGATGGTTCCGTCCTTGCCGGCGGCGTCCCGCCCCTGGAGGACAATGAGCAGCGATCGCCGGTCTTCCGCGTACATGACGTGCTGGAGATCCCGGAGCTCACCGGTCAGCTCGCGATATCGCTCCTCGGCTTCGTCCCGATCCAGGTCCCTGGGTTTGAAGTCAACGTCGATCTGGTCGAGGTCGACCTTGGCGCCCGGCTCGACACGGAATTCTCTGGCATAGCTCATCCCATACCTCGCAGTTGTGATCCCTGGAGTGTAATTGATCAGGAATTGCTACGATGGCCGGTGGAGGACCGAAGATGGTCGAAGCCGAAGGCAGAGAGTTTCCGTTCCAGGGCGTCGAGGCATTGACCCCGGAGGTGCTCGAGACTTTTCCCTATGAGTACCCGGGGCGGGAAGCCCTGGTGGAAATCTCCACCGACGAGTGGACCTGCGTGTGTCCATTCTCCGGCCTGCCCGACTTCGGCACATTGACGGTGCGCTACCTGCCGTCGGCTGGCTGCATCGAGCTCAAGTCCTTCAAGTACTACCTCACCAGCTTCCGAAATGTCGGTATCTACCAGGAGCACGCGGCCAACCGTGTGCTCGAGGACCTGGTCGGATGCTGCGCACCGCGCTGGATGGAGGTCGAACTCGACTACCGCCTCCGCGGCGGGATTCATACCGTTGTGACTGTCGCACACGGTACGAAGCCCTAACCGCCCATCAAGAGCGCCTAGCCGCTTCGACGACACAGGTACGGCAATAAAGAGCGCGTCCCTCTTCGGCGTACAAGGTGCCACCCTTCGCATTGTTTGAGTTCAACGTTTCCCAGCGTAGCAACGTCTTGCGGGCAAACAATGCGAAGGGTGGCATCTGTGTCGTCGATGCCGCAATGCGCGCCTCATTGGAGGCAAACAATGCGAAGGGTGGCACCTGTGTCGTCGATGCAGCTCCGCGCTCGGAATTGTCGGTACCGCCTTACGGCCGCTCACTCCACGCCGTGTAGACGGCGGTCGCAACGACAATGACTGCTCCACCCGCCATCGCCAGAGAGGACGGTTGTTCGCCGTGGATCAACCACGCCCACACGGGGCTCAACACCGGTTCGACGAGAATCAACAACGAGGCCTCGAATGCACCGACCCGCTTGACGCCGTGAACCAGGAACACGTAGGCGAGGGCAATCTGGAAGATGCCGAGAAAGCTTACCGCGGCCCAATCAACGGCTGTCGTCGCCCCCAGCGGCAGAGCTGCGGGGAGAGTGGCAAGGCTCGCGATGAGGTTGCCACCGACAACGGCGGCTGCCGCGGAATGGCCCTGGGTCTCGGTTTGTTTTTCGCGCCCGAGCCAGCGCAGACCGATGACGGTCAGGGCCCACCACACGCCGGTCAGGATTCCCAGGAGGTTTCCGAGCATCGGTTCCGGCGCGGTGGCGGACGGAGGCTGGCCGCCGCCGACGATCATCGACATGCCGGTCGCGAGGGCGGCCATGAAGAGCAGATGCCGTCGCCTAATCGACTCGCGCAGAAGCAGCGGGCTGAGGATGAGAATGTAGAGTGGCGCGGCACTTTGCAGAAACACCGCATTGGCGGCGGTTGTCAGTTTGTTGGCGAGGGCGAAAGAAATCGTGGTTGCCGCATACGCGCAGCTGACGAGCACGGATCGCCAACTCAACCCCCGCCAGGCGTTCGGAAGAAATATGAGGAGAGCGGCCGTGGCAATCGCTGCGCGGGTGCAGGCAACCTGCGGGCCGGTCAGCGACGTCAATTTGACCGCCGCCCCTCCGGTCGAAAACAGTAGCGCCGCGGCAAGGACCATCAGCCGGTCCGTAGCGCGTGGGGAGGCGTGTTCGGTCATCGGCAGCCATCATACCGCCCACCCGCCCCCCACCCAGTAACCCCATAGGCGCCACATAGGTGCCACCCATTAGAAGGCGCGTGTCAAGTGGGCAGCACGATTCCGAGCGGGGCCGGAGCTGCCCGATCATCGAATGACTGATTTTGATAGCACCTGACGACCTTCTGTCCGCGGCCGGACTCTCG
>Ga0316193_10001874_pt1 | contig 14492 bp, 12 predicted proteins | sample MerIslsedime2_MG_FD_207735 | JGI IMG/M metagenome (GOLD analysis project Ga0316193, IMG submission 207735) | Coastal sediment microbial communities from Maine, United States - Merrow Island sediment 2 | ecosystem: Environmental > Aquatic > Marine > Coastal > Sediment | place: USA: Maine...
AAGCAATACCGTACCGACGGATGCGGCGACGAGAGCGGTCCCGACGCGCGGCAGCAGCCCTCCGAAAACCACACCCGTCAAGGCCAATCCGATGGCCAGTGACAGGCTCCGTTCGAAAGAACCGGAGAAGTAAAGCTGTGCGGCATAGAAAGCGACCAGCGGCCAGATGCACGCCAAAGCGACCGCGAGACGCCGTACCCACACAACCGCGGCGGCCGCCGCCGCCAATACCATTAGCGTGATGGCGATCGATAACAGATAGCTCGTGTCACCACCCACGAGGAGGCCGACCAACAGAGCGACAACCACGTAAAAGGTCATCAGGGTGCTCCGCGGTCGGCGGATTCCAAAAACAAGCAGGACCGCACCCCAGAGAACGGCGGCCATTCGCAATATGACCGACAGTGCGGTCGTCTCGGCCACGATTCCCACCGGCAGTGGGTCGGCCGCCCACGCGGCGGCGGGTGCCAGGGCTGAAAAGACCGCTGCCGTTTTTGTGATGACTGCCGCTCGAGTGGTGTGGCTGGATTGACTCACGTTGGCGCCTCCCTTGTCGAGATTGTACCGCCGCGCGGCGTCTGTAGACTGATGGCGAGACGGGAGGGGACATGAGCAGTTTCAGAAACCATGTTGATCGACGGCGTTTCATCGCTTTCTTTTCCGGCTTCGGCCTCGCGGGTACTGCGCTACCGAGGTTGTTGTGGGCTGAAGCCGAGACTGCAGGTGGTGTCAGCAAGGAGGCGCTGATCGGCGCCGAGCAAATCGCCGGTCTCGAATTCACCGACGACGAGCGCGAGCTCATGCTCTCCGGGCTCGAGGATCTGCGAAAGGACTATGAGCGGCTGCGCGAGATGCCTATCGATAACTCGGTATCGCCGGCACTCCTCTTCGATCCGATGCTGCCGGGTATGGATTTGCCGAACGTGCCTCCGACACGGCGCGCCGGCCGTCCGAAGCTGAAGAAACGGCCGGCCGACGATTCGGAGCTCGCCTTCCTGCCGGTGACCGAGCTCGGCAACCTGCTGCGGATCGGGGATATCTCGTCCGAAGAGCTGACAACCCTCTACATTGAACGCCTGAAACGCTTTGATCCCGAGCTCCATTGCGTCATCACTCTGACCGAGGAACGGGCGATGTCGCAGGCGCGGCGGGCAGACCGCGAGCTCGCGAACGGCATATGGAGAGGACCGCTGCATGGAGTGCCGTGGGGGGCCAAGGACCTGCTTGCCGTCCGTGGATATCCGACGACCTGGGGCGCTGCGCCGTTCAAGGACCAGGTAATCGACGAAGACGCGGCGGTGGTCCAACGGCTCGACGAGGCCGGCGCGGTGCTGGTCGCCAAGTTGACACTGGGCGCTCTCGCCTGGGGTGACGTATGGTTCGGCGAAAAGACCCGCAATCCGTGGAATACCGAGCAGGGCTCGAGCGGTTCGTCGGCCGGGCCTGGATCCGCAACCGCCGCCGGCCTGGTGGGTTTCTCGATCGGTTCGGAGACATGGGGTTCGATCGTTTCGCCGTCGACCCGGTGCGGGGTCAGCGGACTGAGACCGACCTTTGGACGGGTCAGCCGCGCCGGCGCAATGGCGCTGTCGTGGAGCATGGACAAGCTCGGTCCGATGTGCCGCAGCGTCGAGGACTGCGCATTGGTCTTCGAAGCGGTCCACGGGGCCGACAAAGCCGATCCGACTGCGGTCGACCACCCCTTCACGTGGGACTCTGACCTCGACATTCGCTCGCTCCGGGTCGGATATTTGAAGTCGGCCTTCGAACGAGAGCTCGAGTTCGATGACGAGGACACCGAGGAAGACCGGGCACGGGCGCGAGAGTGGCACGCTCTCGATCTCGCGACGTTGAGAATCCTCGAGTCTCTCGGTGTCGAGCTGATTCCGATGGAGCTCCCCGACCTGCCGGTGAATGCGTTGTCCTTCATCCTCTCGGCCGAGGCCGGTGCGGCCTTCGACGAGCTGACCCGCTCTGGCCGCGACGACGAGCTGGTGCGGCAGATCGAAAATGCTTGGCCGAACGCTTTCAGACAGTCCCGGACCATTCCGGCGGTGGAGTACATCCAGGCGAATCGGGCGCGGACCCTGGTGATGCGGGAGATGGAAAGGATCCTCGACGGGCTCGACTGCTGGGTGACGCCATCGTTCGGCGGTTCGAATCTGTTGCTGACCAACCTCACCGGCCATCCGACGGTGGTTGTGCCGAACGGGTTCGCGAGTAGTGGGACGCCGACCAGCGTCACCTTCAACGGCCGACTCTTCGGTGAGTCACAGATTCTAGCCCTGGCCCGAACCTACCAGGAAGCGACCGGTTTCCACCGCCGCCACCCGGAGGGATTCGCGAAGTAGCAGGGGAGCAGGGGAGCAAAGGATCGGCCCGCCCTTTTGTCATCCCGAGCGGAGGCGGAGCGGCAGCGACGCCGTAGTCGAGGGATCCCCTGAAGTCTGAGAATGTCCCGCGCGGATCAATCTCTGACTTCAGGGGATCCTTCGACTCGGCCCTCGGAGGGCCTCGCTCAGGATGACAATTGTGGATGGGTGCTCAGCTGCGAGCGGATCGCAGCCCAAACCGTCCACGACCTCAAGACCTCAAGACCTCAAGACCTCCTTCAGTGGGGCGTTTCCGGCCCGCACCGCGGTTTTGGATCGGACTTCGTCGAATCGGATCACAGAATGTGATGTGTATCACCCTGGTACCGTCGTTTTGGATTGATACAACATTAGTTTGACAATCCACTAGCGAAATAACGCCAAAACCTGGCATCGATATTGCCTTTATGTCTCAGCGAGTATTGAAAACGCCCGTTCAAGACAGAAAAGAACGTCGGGCACGAGGAGAAGAGGCAGATGGCACCAGTCAAATTCACGATTGTCGGCAACCCCGGAGACCTGACGGTCAGCCAGTGCACCTTCTGCGCCCATCGCAGTCCCGACGCCACCAAGTGCAAGGCATTCCCTTCCGGCATCCCGGTTCAGCTGCTTTACAACGAGCGCGATCACACGATGCCATATGAGGGTGATAACGGCGTCCGCTACCAGGCGGTCGAGCTGGGTGTTGCGCGGAAGGTCGCTTCCTGACGCTTCGTCAAAGTTCTGATCCACAAACCAATTGAATTCGTCTGCTAGGGTGGGGCCGTGGATGCGGCCGCCTCGTTGTTTCTGATCTGTGTCGGTTTCCTGGCTCTGATCGGCTTTTCCGCCTTCGGCGTGGTCTCCGCGCGCGAGGGCGAACGGCGAGCGAAGCGGGTCGCGTTCATCCTGGCGGTTCTGCTATCGATTCCCTTCGTGGTTGCGGCGGTGCTACCGCCACCGGTTCCAGTGATCGGAGCGGCAGCAGTGATCCTCGCTCTGATGGCAGGAGTGGTCGCCTGGTTCATCCCAATAGCCGAAAAGTCGGCGACGGGGGGAAGGCCGTCCCGGAGGATCGACGAGAGGGACATCATGTTTGCCCGCGGTCGTCTCGTTCCCGGCAGCCCTGAGCACGAGCTGTACTATGCGATGAGACCAGAAAATCGAACTGGCGACGACCAAACTAGGGCTCTGCCGGGTCTGTTGTCCGAAGAGGCTCAGCTCTTCGAGCCATTGGCGTTCGCCGCGGCCAAGGCGAGCTTTGACCTCACCGAGGCCATGCGTGAGCACGTCGATGGGAAGGTAGCGTTGGAGCGGGTCGAACGATCACCTGAGTTCTGGACAACAGCCATCAAGGAGCTGGCTCTTTCCCACGGAGCCCTTGCTGCCGGGGTGACCGCCTTGCATCCCTACCACGTCTACACTCATGTCGGCCGCGGCACCGGCACCTATGGCGAACCGGTCGAACTCGACCATCGCTGGGCGCTGGCCTTTTCGGTTGAAATGGATCACCGTCGGGTCTCCCACGCACCGGGTGCGCCGGTCGTCGAAGAGTCGGCCCGTCAGTACGTCGAGGGCGCAAAGATCGCCCTCATCATCGCCAGCTGGATACGGCGCCTCGGCTATCCCGCACGCGCCCACACCGATGGCAATTACCGGGTCATCGCGCCGCTTGTTGCGCGCGACGCGGGCCTCGGCGAGATCGGACGAATGGGTCTTCTGATGACCCCGAGGCTGGGACCGCGCGTTCGACTGGGAGTGGTGACCACCGATATGCCGTTGGTCGCCGATGAGCTCGGCGACGATTTGTCGGTGATCGATTTCTGTGCCGTCTGTAAGAAGTGCGCCACCAACTGCCCGGTGGGAGCGATCCCAAGCGGAGACCGGACGCCGGTGGATGACGGTCTGCGCTGGGCGATTGACTCGGAAACCTGCTACCGCTACTGGAATCTGATCGGCACTGATTGCGCCTCGTGCATGCGGGTCTGTCCCTACTCGCACCCGGACAGTCCCGCCCACAATCTCGTTCGGGTCGCGATCCGAAGGTCGGCCTCCGCCCGTCGCGTCATGCTGTGGCTCGACGACGTCTTTTATGGGAAGAAACCTCCAACTATTGATAACATAGGGACATGAGGACATTCCGGCCCACAACAGGAGGCTTCTGATGAAGTGGTCTACGACGACGATCGGCCTGGCGATTACGGTGGTCTTGGTGGCGCCGGTCGCGGCACAACAGAGCCTTGGCGATGTTGCGGGCTCGATCAAGCTCAAGCGCCCCGAGGGCGAGTCGGTGGTCATCGATCAGAACACCGTTGGCAAGGCGCGTCGCCAGCAGGTCGGTACCGAAAGTGATCTGCTACGTGATGTCGTAGGCGACTGCCTCACCGAGACCAGCGCCCTTCACGACCTGATCTTCGAAACCCGTGACGGCACCTCTTTCTACCGGGACCCATGGCGCGATCGGTTCGAAGAAGTGGGTTTCCAGCTCGATGGTGCGCTCGATGAACTCGCGCTGATCTCGGTCGACGGTCGGTACCAGGAAGCCTACGACCTGGCCGGGCGCGGGGCGGACCTGGTGAACGATGCCCTCGTGATCGTGCGGAGCGCGATTGCACAGGATCGGCCGGTCTTTTCGGAGTCCAGAACCCTGTCAAAGGAGGCGATTCGCTATTTCGAAGATGCTCAGACGGCCCTCGGGGCGGCGTCGCGAGCGGATGCGGCCGAGGAAGCGGCTCCTTTGATCAACCCGATCGAAGCGGGTCGTGTCATGGCTGCGCTGTGCGGTGGACGATACGGGGAGGGCTCGACCGGCTTCGATAGCTGTGTCGCCGAGCAGCGCGCAGCCGTGGACGCAATGACCGCGCGGTCTGCCCCCGGTGTCGGTCTCGACGCTGCATCTTTCAACGTCATCCGCAACAACTGTCGCTTCGAGTGGCCCAACAGCTATGTCTACCAGGACCGCTGCGAGCGGACGCGGATCGCCGCAAGGAAAGCGCGGCAATAAGGCTGTAACCCGTCCGAGGGTCCCGGCATATCAAAGACCGAGTGCGGAAGCTCCTCCTTCCTTCCGCTGGCCCCTCGGTCCCCCCCCGAGGGGCCTCGCTTTGTGGTTTGCCTATTCTCGTGCTCTGGAGGGAATGGCGGTCGCGGTCGGCGGCGTTGTTCAGCCTGAGCGGGCTCGTATGGGTAAGGATTGACGTGCCGGGCGTTTGACGCCAGCGCCGAAACCTGTACCCTGTCGCCTTGTTCTGCCGTTCAAAATAGCGATGCAGCTATTCGAACGGGAATCATCAGGAGGAGCGATGCGGCGAACAGTGATCATCGGAACCGGTAGTTACATCCCGTCCAGACGGGTGAGCAACGACGAGTTCCTGAACAACCGATTCTTCATGGACTACGATCAGCCAATCGACACGGCTGACAATGAGAGGACCGTCGGTAAGTTTCAGGAGATCACCGAGATCGGCGAGCGGCGATTTGCCCAAGACGACCAGGTTGCCTCGGATCTCGGCTTTCTAGCCGCGGAAAAGGCGATCGAGGACGCAGGGATCGATCGTGAAAGCCTGGACTACATCATCTTCGCCCATAATTTCGGAGATGTCCTCGCCGGCAACCGTCGCTGTGACTTCTGTCCCAGCCTGGCGGCTCGGGTCAAACAGCACCTCAAGATCGCTAACCCCGAGTGCATCGCCTACGATCTGCCGTTCGGCTGCCCGGGTTGGGTTCAGGGTGTGATTCAAGCCGACTATTTCCTGAGATCTGGTGATGCGACGCGGGCGTTGGTAATTGGCGGCGAGACCCTTTCCCGTATCTCGGACCCGCACGACCGTGACAGCATGATCTACTCGGATGGCGCCGGCGCGACCATCCTCGAGGCCCGTGAGACCGACGAGGAGATCGGGGTCCTCGGCCATGCTGCACGATCAGACACCATCGATCACGCCCGCCTGTTGTGGATGGGGGAGTCCTACGATCAGGGCAATGGCGATGAGGTCCTCTACCTCAAGATGTACGGCCGCAAGCTTTACAACTACGCTCTGACCAATGTGCCGGGTGTGGTCAAGAAAAGCCTCGATCGTGCCGGCCTCGATCTTGCTGACGTGCGGAAGGTCTTTCTCCACCAGGCCAATGCCAAGATGGACGACGCCATTCTCAAACGCCTGTTCAAGCTCTATCAGGCGAGCGAGATCCCGGAAGGCATCATGCCGATGAGCATTTCCTGGCTCGGCAACTCGTCAGTGGCGACCGTGCCGACCCTCATCGACCTGGTGGCGCGCGGTGAGATGAACGGCCAGCAGGTGAACCCGGGTGACACCGTCATCCTCGCCTCCGTTGGCGCGGGCATGAACGTCAACTCGGTGGTGTATCGCTGGGTCTGAAACCCGTCTCCGTGCCCGTCTCCGTGCCCGATGAGCCGGACTACCGACCCAACCCCACAGATTCCTCGACTCGGCCTCCGGCCTCGCTCGGAATGACACAATTGAATGTCATCCCGACCGAGGGAGCGTAGCGACCAAGTGGAGGGATCTATGGTTCCTTATTTTTGGCATCCCTCCCCCCGTACCCGCCGCACTGTGAGTCAAAACCTCCACATCATCGTCACGCGCACCGACGGCTTCTCCATCGGGTGAAAGTGGATGTCCTCGACGCCTTCGAGCGGCTCGCCTGGAAGGCGTGACGTGTAGAAATAGGCGATGTCGTCATCCTCGCGGTTCAGAAGGTTGAAGCCCTCGAGCGCGAGCCGGATGTGTTCCGTGATCTCGAATCCGACGAGCCCGTTGAGCAGCACGGTCGGTCCCCAGGTCACCGAACCGTCTTCGATCAATGGGCCGCCCGAGAAGTATCGTAGCCGCACGCTCCCAAACCAGCGACCAAGATCGGAGACGGTGACGCCGGATGCGACCGTTACGATGATCGCTCCCGGGATCTCGTCCCCCGTTGGGTCTTCATCGGTGAAGCGGGCGTTTGTACCGGTGGCGTCGAAGTCGATCCCGACCGAGCGGTTCAGCTGCCAGTAGTTGGTCCACTCGAGGCCGATTCGCCGGCTTGGCCGGCTCGCCTCTGTGCTGCCTCCGTCGCCGACAAAGAGCAGCTCCGAATCGAGCTCGAGCCAGAAAGCGGTCAGGGTTCCGTGGTAACCGCCGCTGCTAAAGGTCCGAACTCCCACGTCGAAACCGGTTGCTCGAACCAGGGGGTTGACCGGTTGCACCGGCTGGCCGGTCACCGGGTCGATGCGGATGGTGGCCCCACGGGCGTCGTTGGAGTGAAAACCCGAACCGGCATTGAACGACAGCTCGGCAGATCGCCACGGCTTCCAGACCAGGCTCAACTTTGGGTTGAGCATCCAGTCATCGGCGGAGCCAGAATTAATGTCGCGGAAGGCGTCGACCTTGGCCCGGTAGTAATCTGCTCGAAGGCCGAGGTTGAGTCGGAGTTTTGGCGAAAACGCAATCCAGGTTTCGCCCCACAGCCCGCCACCGAGCTGGCGCACATCGTCCTCGCGGGTGGTGAAGGTACGGACCAGGTCGGTGGTGCGGTAGAGCCCGTTGGCGATAACGTCGTAGCGAAGGTCGAGTCCCACTGCGCTTTCCGAGTGGGCGGAGCCGAGGTGACCGCTCCAGCGGTGATCCAGGCCGACGCCGAAGATCCAGCGATCGTCAACCTGCTCGAACTGGTCGCCGTCGACCGGATCATCGAGGAAGTAGGTGAAGTTGGAAAAGAGATCGAAGTCATAGCGGATGGCATACGCCGAGAGGCTGGACAGCGAGACGCCACTGCCGCGATGGACTTCGCCGGAAAGACTGAAACGTGCGGTTTGGCCTCGTGGGCCCGGGTCGAGAATCCCGTAGCGGTCGACCAGGCCTTCTTCGACCGCCCGTTGCGGCAGTTGGTCCGAGGCGAGCCATTCGCCGTCCGAACCCATCGCGGTCAGTGACCAGCCGCCAGTTGAATCGCCACGGTGATATCCGAGGTAGCCGTTGAAGCGCTGATAGTCATCGGGACGTTCCCAAGGGCCGTCGTAGTGGTAGAACTCGAGGGCGCCGGTGAGGTCGCCACAGCCGATGGTTGAAGTACCGGCGACCAGCGCCCGCTGATAGGCGTAGGAGCCGAGGGTCAAGCTCAGGTTTCCATGCGGCATCGACCGCACGAAGTCGAAGTCAACCCCACCGGCCGAAGAAAAATCACCGATCTCTGCGAAGTAAGGGCCCTTGCGGTAGTGGGCGCGTTCGACCAGCTCGGGGATGAGGAAGTTGAGGTCTGCGTAGCCCTGCCCGTGGCCATGGGTCGGCATATTGACCGGCATGCCTCCGGCCGAGACCGCGAAGTCGGTGCCGTGGTCGAGGTTGAATCCGCGTAGGAAATACTGGTTGGCCTTGCCGCCTCCCGAGTGTTGGGTGGCGATGGCCCCCGGAACCGTCTCCACAAGCTCTCCGGAGCGAAGCTTCGGACGACGCTCGAGATCTTCGCGGCCGGTGGTGCCCTCATTGGACGAGCCGGCAATGCCGAGGAGGTTGTCCGCCCTCGCGGTGACATCGATGTCGTCGTAGTACTTGAGCCGGTGCAGGTCCTCGTCCTCGTGTGTGTGGTCCGGCTTTTTCTCCGTCGTCTCCTCAGGGTTCTTTGACGGTTCGTCATTCTCCTGTGCAGGTAAAGGAACGGCACAGACAAGCGCCATCGCGAAGATCGCGAATGTCGATCTGATCATTGAAATCCCCCATGCAGCCGCAGACCGCCCTTTCGGTCGGTAAGGCGTGAACAAATATGGGCTCGAGGGTGGGGGTCAGACGGGCGGAGCGCGAGGATTCGCGAGGGTTGCGGGTCGGGTTGAACGTGGGAGAACGACGCAGTCGATCGGTGTGCGATCGGGCGCGGGCTTCCAGGGGGCAACCGCCAGAGGCGCCGACGCATTGTTGTGAAGGGCCTGGGCGATTGTGAGCACAGCCTTTCGCAGCTGCTTCGCGTCGGCCGGGGTGTCGTGATCGTGATCGTCGTGAGCCGGATGATCGTGGTCGTGCTGACCGACATGGAAGTGGAGGTGGAAGAAGCCGGCGCCGAACTCGCCGTGGCGATGCCAGTCGCGGGCGGCGTGCAGGCCGATCCCGCCGACGCTGACAACACAGGCGATCGCCAGAGCCGGCCCCGCCCGTTGGGAAAAGCGGATCACGGCACTGCGGAGGCTTTGCACGTGTTGATATTAACGGATCGAGCCGCCCAGTTCCTCTAACGCCACCGCATCCGTTGCCATGGCTGACAGGTAGTCACCCTCGTCAGGGCGATTCCCGCACGGATCGAAGACGATTGACGAAATCCCGCGATCGGCGAGCGCGCGGACGGTCGCCTCGAGCGGTTCGCCTTCCCACACCATCCACTTCGCAGGGTGAGATCGCAACACCTCCTCGAGGTGATCCCACGCGTGTCCGTCAGGCACCTGGTCAGGTTCCCAATGGACCTCGACCCCGTTCAGCTCATAACGATTGATCAGGTACTGGTAGACGGGGTGTGAGAAGAGGAGCGGTTCGTCCGCGAGGGCCTCGGCCGCGAACGCGAGTCGGCCGTCGATGTCGAAAAGGTCGCTCCTCAGGCTCTCCATCCGCTGTCCGATCTCGGGCTCGTCGTCCGGGCGCAGGACAGCGATCGCCGCCTCGATGGCCTGTGCGTGCTGGATGGCCAGCTCGGGGTCGAGCCAGGTCGTGAAAGCGAGGTCGCCGTGTTCGTGTTCGCCCTCGGGACCGTGGCTGTGGGTAACGGTACCTTCGATTGGAAGTAACTGTTCGGTGAACCCGCCCGACGTGTTGACGACTCTGGATGATGGAAGTGCGGCGCGGTCGACCCACTTCGCATAGCCTGCACCGTTGAGAAAGATCAGATCGGCGCCCTGGTAAGCAGCGATGGTGTCGGCGTCGGGCGACCAGAAGGCAGGGTCCTCATCCCCTGGCGCCGGAAAATGCACCTCGACCAGATCACCGCCGATCCGCTCCGCGAAATACGCCAGCGGATAGTTCACTGTGTAAATGACCAATTTGTCGGTCGTCTCTTTGACCGTTTCACCTGGCGTATCGGGTTTGCCTCCTCCACATCCGATCAGAAATACGACACCGAGCACGCCGATCGTCTTCAGCCATTTCATCTCGCTCTCCTCTCTGTGGAGTGACTGGGGTGGGTGGGTGGCATTCCTCATTCCTCATTCGTCAGAATGTATATCCGATCGACAAGATCACCCCGAAATCATGGTTGGCGATCGCCTCGCCCGGCGGGTCGCTGTCGTAGCTGTCGTAGACAGAGAAATTGACCGTGAAATCGGTGACGATTTCCCGCATCAGAGAAGCGTTGAATTCGACGCGGACCCGAGGCCACTCCGAGATGCTCGGTATGACGCCCAGGTCGACCAGGATGTCGGTCTTCGGGTAATTGTAGAGAAAGAAGTGATATTGGCCACGGATCAGTGCTGAATAGGAGGTGCTGCTCGGTTCCTCGCCGATCGGCGTTTCGCGGCTGACCATGAGCCCCATCGCTCCGGCAAGCCGGGTGCGGGCTGATTGGATGAAACTTCGCCCGAACGCACCGCCGAGCTCGGTCCTGAAATCGATGCCGAGCTCGGAGCTGCGGTCGAAGCTGACGAATCCAGAACCGAAGTAGCGGTTCTTGCGATACCTGGTATAGGTGAAGTCGAGACTGTCTTTGAACGTGGTGTCCCTCTCATCTTGCCGGGTCTCGATCAGGCTCAGTCCGATTTTCGCGCTGAACTTCCGCACCCGGTAGGTCGCGTCGGACTCGACCGAGTACTGGAGGATGCTGTCGGCGGAGGTGAAGCTGGCTCCGACGTTGAGAGAGCCGTCGACACGGCCCCAGAACGTCTGTTTGATGGGTAAGATAGCGACGACCCTTGCCATATCGAGGACTACGGTCTCGGTCGGCCCGACAACTGTCAGCTTCTTGGCTTCGGGTCCGGGAGCGAGCATTCCGTAGTAATGCACACCGAGCTGGTTTTCCACCTCGAAGAAACTGGTGGACGAGACGGAGTTGACGAACTCCCACTCGATGTAGATGGTCCCGGCGTGATCGGTCTTGAACTTCAGCTTGGCCTGCTGGAGGCTCTTGACCTCACCGGTGAACGTGTTGTCGTTCCAGAGGACGATCTCGTCGGTCCTTTGAGCCAGGGCGGAGCTGGCCGCAAGGAGGAAGGCCACTGTCAGCAGTGCGTTGAGGCGGAATCGCATCGTCGCGGTATCTTACTGCAATAAAAGCAGGCGAACAGCGGCCGATGCGAAGCGGGTGGTGAGTGCCGTCAGGACGCCCGCGAACACCACGCTCGCCAGAACGACCACCGCGATCTCGGTCACCAGGACGCCCGCCACCCGGAGCTTTGATCCGCCGATCTTGGCCATCGTCTCGATCTCGCGTTTGCGGAGCCTCAGCGATAATGCGAAGACAAGCACCGCCGTGGCGAGCGCTGCCATCCCGACCAGGAGCATTCCGGCAACCACAAAATTCTGTACCGTGAAGATTGTGCCGAGGAGCTCGTCGATGACGGTCGTCGGCTCGAGGATCTGGACCGCTTCGTCGGGCGACTCGTAGCGGCCCATCAGAATTGTCCCCGACTTCTGGTCGTGGGGGTTGGCGATCACCGCGGAGATTGGATAGCCCTCGGTCGAACCGTGAAAATGGAAGGAGTCAACGTTGTCGGGCGTGATTTCGGTGTACTGCAGCACGGACGCGTTGGCGACGATCTTGTCGCCCTCCCGCGACAGCACTCCCGACGCCGATTCTGGCGCCGCCATGTCCTGGTGGCCATGGACGAGTCCCTGGACGATCCACGAGGTCTTGAGGTCGACGAAGACCGCGATGTCATCGGCGGTGAAGGCCGACTCAAACACTCCGACGACTTTCATCTTCAGCGGGTAGACGCCGGCGATGTCAAAGACGCTCTCTGGCGAAGTAATTACGGTGTCACCGGCGGAGACCCCGAGGTTCTCGGCCGCTTTGGCGCCAAGCACGCATTCGCCAAGCGTTGCCATCGCGCGACCGTCCGCGAAATCGAGTCCGCGAAAATCGAAGTACTCGATCGAGGTGCCGACGATCGGCTGCGAACGGACCCGGAAGCGGACGTAGAGCGGAATCGCTTGAGCGAGGCCGCTGTCGGCAATTCGTCCCGCCTCTGAGTAGGCCGTGAGCTCCGGGGTGTCGGACTCGAAATAGAGCGAGCTCAGGGAGAGCTCGAGGGGACTGCCCTTGGCGCCGACCAGCAGCGGAGTCGCCTCTGCGCGAGAGGTGAGCTCGGTCGCCGACTGGCTGACCAGCACTCGCAGCGCCACTGGAAGGTAGACGATCAGCATGATCGACCCGACCAGCACCCCCGTCTTCACCCGGTTATGCGCCAGATACCGCCACGCGAGGAAGAGGATGTCCTTCATTCTTTACTGCCCACAGATCACACAGATACGAACGGATCTGAAAGTCGGCGACTCAGAAACCGTTCGTGCTCAATCTTTGGAAAGTGGCCGAAGTTGACCAAAAGCCCAACATCAATATCAGTCGCGTGGATGTAATTCAGGATTTGGGCCCGGTGCTCGCCGGTTAATCGGGAGACCGCTTTGATTTCAACAATCACGTTGTCGAAACACACAAAGTCGGCTTGATATGTTTTTGTTAGCTCCTTGCCTTTGTAGTCCATCTTCAGGATTTTCTGCGATTCGAACGGGACCTCTTGTCTCTTGAGTTCGAGTTCCAGACTCTCTTGATACACAGGCTCGAGAAAGCCACATCCGAGTTCGTTGTACACCTCGAAACATGCGCCTAGAATCCGATAGGTCTCTTCCTTGAGGGGGAAATGTTCACTCATCATTCGCCCCTTTATCTGTGTTTATCTGTGTGATCTGTGGGTTTCCTGCTTTTTGATCTGCGTTCATCTGCGCTATCTGCGGTTTCTCAGAAAATTCCAGGAGGTCCATGACATCGATAGAGCGATCGAAGCGGGGGAGGAGTTCGTGGTCGTGAGTAACGGTGACGAGGGTGGCGCCGGTGGCTTCGGCGGCTTCAAGGAGGATATCGAGTACCTTCTGGGTGTTGGTCGGATCGAGGTTTCCGGTCGGCTCATCCGCGAGGAGAAGCACCGGCTCAGCGATCAGCGCCCGGCAGACCGCGACGCGTTGTTTCTCACCATGAGACAGACGGGTGGAGAGGCGGTTGAGCTTGTCGGCGATTCCTACCTGCTCGGCGATCGTGGCTGCCCGCTCGCGGACCGATCGATTGAGCTGCAGAGAACCATTGATCCGGTAGGGGAGGAGGATGTTGTCGAGCACCGTCAGGTACTCGAGGAGCTCGAACTCCTGGAAGACCATTCCAATCCGACGGATCCGAAAGTCACGCCGCGTACCTTCGTCGAGATCTGTGACCTCGACGTCGTCGGTCATGACCTGGCCCTCCTGGGGGAGCCGGATCCCGGCCATCAGATGGAGGAGAGTCGTCTTGCCGGATCCGGAGGGCCCGATCACCGCGACAGTCTCTCCATTGGCCACTGACAGCGCAGGCACGTTGAGTTCGAATTCACCCTCGGGGTAGCGGAAGCGGAGGTCGGAGATCGAAATCATTGCTGGACGCGAATGTTATCAGCGAATTCGTCATGCCGCAGATCTTTGACACGCGCATTATCGATCTCCGCTATGGTGAAGCCATGAAATATCGGATGACGCTCATTGCCCTGTCGTTGACCCTTTGTGTTCCGCTCGCGGCTCAATCACCGGTTCAGTTGACCGCGGAGGAACAGGCCCTCATGGAGGCCGCCTACTCGGGGCAGCTCGAAGAGGTGCGACGGCTGGTGAGAGGCGGGACGTCTGTCAAGGTGATCGACGCCGAGAGGCGCACACCAATGATGTTCGCTGCGTTCAATGGTCATGCTGCGGTCGCCGAATACCTCCTGGATGCGGGCGCGGAGATCGACGCCAAGGACAGTAGCGGCCGGACCGCGCTGATGTACGCCGCCAGCGGGCCATTTGTGGATACGGTGGGGCTTCTCCTGAAGCGGGGAGCCGAGGTCAACGTCCAGGGCACATTGGAGGGCTTTACGCCCTTGATGACGGCTGCGGCGGAAGGCCTGGCGGACGTTGTGCGTATCCTCCTTGCCGCCGGAGCCGATCCGGATAT
>Ga0316193_10001876_pt1 | contig 14487 bp, 9 predicted proteins | sample MerIslsedime2_MG_FD_207735 | JGI IMG/M metagenome (GOLD analysis project Ga0316193, IMG submission 207735) | Coastal sediment microbial communities from Maine, United States - Merrow Island sediment 2 | ecosystem: Environmental > Aquatic > Marine > Coastal > Sediment | place: USA: Maine...
GCTTGATGCGAAGGCCGACAGTCCCACCCCGCTCGCCGCGCGAGTACCTGGTATTGGCCGGCCACAACCCGGGCCACAGGTCTACCATCCGGACGACTTGCAGGAGATCGAACCGTTTCTCGATGAAGTGTACGAGTACTGTGAAACACAGGGGATACCGGCGGATACCGCGACCGCCGAGTTCGCGCCCGGTCAGTTCGAGATCAACCTGCTGCATATAGACGATCCCGCCCTCGCCTGCGACCACGCCGTACTATTAAAAAGAGTCATCAAGGCGGTTGCCCGCAAGCACGGCTACGTCGCCTGTTTCATGGCGAAGCCATTCGCCGAAGAGTCAGGTAGCGGTCTGCACATTCATATGAGCCTGGTAGACCGCCACGGCAAAAATTACTTCTCGCACGGTCGGGACTCGCTGGCCGTTCCACCATTTTCAGCACGCTTGCGTCATGCGGTTGGGGGTCTGTTGAAAACAATGCCCGAAGCCACTGCCATATTCGCACCAGTGGCCAATTCCTATCGGCGCCTGTTACCGGAGAACTTTGCACCGGTAGAACCAAACTGGGGCGTCAATCATCGCGCCGTTTCGGTCCGCATCCCACAGGCCGACAAGAAGAATCTGCGTTTCGAGCACCGTGTCGCCGGCGCAGATGCCAATCCATACCTTGTAACAGCCGCCATCGCAGCCGGCGTGCACTACGGGCTGAAAAATAAATGTAATCCTGGCCGAATGGTCGAAGAAGGTGAGTCGATCACGCTAAAGACTGGCATCCCCGATCGCTGGGACTATGCGATCGACAAATTCTCCCGCAGCAAGATCCTGCCCGGGTATCTTGGCGATCGATACTGCAAGTATTACGCCCGGAACCGACGCGAAGAGTGCCGCGAGTATCACAACGTGATCAGCCCGCTCGACTTCGACTGGTACCTGCGCGCGATTTAGTCCGTACGAGGCGCGGCAGCGCCGGCGTTGGGCCGTCGTGGATCAGACGCGCCACGGAACAGGCCGTCACGATAAGCAGTAGTCTGCAGACTCGTGTAGGTCGAACCCTTGACGACGACCTTGTGGCCACGCAGTTCGAGTAGCTGAATCGTGTCCACACCAAATCCTATTTCGACCTCGAGTTGATCGGGAAACCACTGGTGGTGCATCCGCGGCTGGTGCGCGGCGTCAGCAATGTTCATGCCGTGGTCGATGACGTTGATGATCATCTGAAGAACGGCCGTAATAATCCTGCTGCCGCCCGGACTGCCTGTCGCGAACCAGGGCTCGCCATCCGCGAACACGATGACCGGTGTCATTGAACTCAGCGGTCGCTTTAGCGCTTCAACGGCGTTGGCTGCACCGCCCAGCAAACCGTAAACGTTTGGTGTGCCGGGCTTGGAGACAAAATCTTCCATCTCGTTATTGAGCAGGAAGCCGGCTCCGGCAACGGATATTGCGGAGCCATAAGAGGTATTCAGCGTGTACGTGTTCGACACAACATTGCCGTCGCTGTCCATCACGGAGAAATGCGTTGTGTCTTCGCTTTCAGGCAGTGGCGGCACGCCCGCAGACACATCTATCGATGGGCGCGCCCACTTCATGTCGATCGATTCCGCCAGTTCGGCGGCGTACTCGTCACTTAGCAACCAGTCCTGCGGCACGTCGTAGAAATCCGGATCACCCAGGTGTTCACTGCGATCTGCATAGGCGAGCCTCATGACCTCGGCAAGCAGGTGAATCTTGTCAGCACTGCCGCGTCCCATCTCGGCAATTGAGAAATGCGACAAAACATTGAGCATCTGTAACACGTGCACACCGCCTGAACTTGTCGGCGGCATCGTGACGATCTCATAGCCGCGATATTCACCGCTGATCGCCTCGCGACTTGCCGGCTTGAACGCGGCCAGCGACGCCTTGTCGATCAGGCCTCCCCCAGCTTCCATCTCGGCTACGATCTTGTCGGCGATCGCACCTTTGTAAAACGCGTCAGGACCTTCGTCGGCAATCAGTTGTAGCGTGTCGGCCAGGTCCGATTGCACCAGTCGCTCGCCGAACTCGTAGGGCTCGCCACCGGCTTTGTAGAAGTACCTGCAGGTTGCCTCGTTACGACAATTACGCTCTTTTCGGGCGGCAAGCTGTGCCGCGAGGTCCTTACTGACGATAATGCCGTCGCGCGCCAGCGCGATCGCCGGTTCAACAAGCCGCGACCAGGGCAGACGGCCAAATTCCTGGTGTGCATACCAGAATCCGGAAACTGTGCCCGGCACGGCCGACGCCATGTGGCTGCTGCGGGAGAGCATCGGATCCGCATTGCCGTTTTCATCGAGGAACATGTCCCGAGTCGCGCCAAGTGGCGCCATCTCGCGGTAATCGATCGCCGTTGTCTCGCCCGACTCGGCATCATAGACGAGCATGAAACCACCACCGCCAATGTTGCCCGCCCGCGGCAAGGTCACCGCCAGAACGAAACCTGTTGCAACGGCGGCATCAACTGCACTTCCGCCATCAGCAAGAACCTGGGATCCGATTTCAGCGGCAATGAGGTGCTGGGCAGCCACCATGCCTGCCCTGCCGTATTGCGGATGATGAACATCGTTGTAGCCGATAATTCCCTGCGCACCGAGCGGCGCAGCGACGAAGACGGACTGCAGAACGAATAGCAGCAATATCAGGCGACGCATGTGCAAGAGCTCCTGCTAGGGCAATACGGTCTTGAAGATAAAGAAGAACACGATAGCAAGAAACGCACCCGCCGGAATAGTAACGATCCACGACACGAAAATGCGCGCAACAACCCGGAGGTCGATGGCGTCGATGCCGCGTGCGATACCCACACCCAGCACCGCGCCAACGAGTGTATGCGTTGTGGAGATTGGCATGCCGGTCCCGGATGCAATGACGATCGTTGTTGCTGCCGCGAGTTCTGCCGCGAAGCCGCGACTGGGCGTTAGCTGTGTGATCTTCTTGCCCACGGTTGCGATGACGTGACGACCATACGTCGCAAGACCGATGACGATGCCACCGCCACCCAGCGCCAGCACCCAGATTGGCAGCGTCGACTTGGCGGCAATGGCGCCGGTCTGCGCAACACTGACGACTGCAGCCAGGGGACCAATCGCATTCGCGACATCGTTCGAGCCATGCGCGAACGCCATGCCGCATGCGGTCACGATCATCAGGATCCCGAAGACACGTTCCACTGTGTAGAAATGAGCGTTCTTCTCGGCTTTCTTGTCTGGCTCAATGCGCTGAATAATCACAGCACCAATGACGGCAATTCCCGTCGCAATAGCGATTGCCAGGATGTAGCTGTCCCTGAGGCTGATAGTCAGACCGACGTGCTTGAGTCCCTTGAGAATTGTAACGAGCGTTATCGTGAACGCGGCCAGGAAAATGTACACCGGCACGTAGCGCTTGGCCTTGGCCAGTGGATCTTCCTGGCGCAGAATCAGTCGTTGCACACTCTGGTAAATCAGGTAAGCCAGGAAACCGGCAGTGAGCGGCGAGACCACCCAGCTCATCACGATGGTGCCAACCTTGCCCCACTGCACGGCATCAACACCAATGCCAACGGCCGCAAATCCGACGATGGCACCGACGATCGAATGCGTGGTTGAGACCGGCCAGCCGTTCTTCGATGCAATGAATAGCCAGGTACCAGCTGCAAGTAACGCTGCGAGCATGCCGTACACGAGTAATTCAGGAGAGCCAATGAGGAGGTCCGAATCGACGATGCCCTTGCGAACCGTGTCGGTGACCGCGCCGCCCGCCAGTACCGCACCGAGAAATTCGAAGATGGCCGCAACGACTATCGCTTGTTTAATGGTCAGCGCTTTGGAACCAACCGAAGTTGCCATGGCGTTGGCAACGTCATTGGCACCAATGCCCCAGGCCATAAAGATGCCAAACAGCGCAGCCAGAGCGATATAGATAACCTGTGCTTCCATGGATAAGCCCTCTGAAAAGCCGTTTGGCTAGTCGGTTATTGTTCTTAGTGAGAGAGCAGCAGCTCTAGGCGACGACCGACGCGTTCCGCCATATCAGCAATCTGGCCGGTTAGCTCAATGACCTGATACAGGAATACGGCATCAACCGGGTTCAACGTTTCTTCGATTGCATATACGGATGCACGCAGTGCCGCCTGCTTGTCATCGGTATCCGTTTCGATCTGGTCGAGTTTGTCGATGAGTGCGGTGACGAGCTCCACTTCCGCACCGCGAAAACCCGCGGTGAACAGTTCGTCGAGTTCGCGCACACTTTTCCTGGCCTGCTTTGCGGCGTCCACATTGCGGTCGACAAACTCAAGAAACTGATCGGCGATGTCGGCCGGAATTGGCAATTTTCGGCCGAGCACGATGCCGGATACATCCTTGGTGCGATTGGCGATCTTGTCCTGAACGAGCAGCAGTTCGAGTAGGTCTTCTCTCGGAACCGGCATGAACAGGCTCTTCGGCAGGCCCAGGCGGATTTTCTTTTTCAGGTCATCCGCATCGTGCTCGAGCTTCTCGATTTGCCTGCGAACAACGGCCGCTTTTTCCCAGTCGCCTTTAATTGCCGCTGCAAAAAAAGCATGCAGCTGCTTGGCACAGCTGAAGGCAATTCCGATGTGCTTTTCAAGCGGTCGAACCGGCGATGAGCCGAATATGTTAGCGAGCACGTTGGCCATTCTGTTGTGTCCCTGGAGCCGCTGGCATGTGGCGCAATCGTACCACAGCACCCGGGAAAATCGATTACGTAGAAGGCGCTATTTCGGAGCAGCCGGCGACCGTCCAGAATAGGCTCGCATGATAGAATCCGCAGCCCGATGACAACACTCCGAGGCGCAAATGGCCTACTGGCTCATGAAGTCCGAACCCGACGTCTACAGCATCGACGATCTCGAGCGAGACGGCCGGGAAATGTGGGACAGCATTCGTAATTACCAGGCTCGCAACATGATGCGGGACGACATGCGTATTGGCGACGAGATCTTCTTCTACCACTCCAATTGTAAGGAGCCTGCCATCGCAGGCATTTCGCGAGTAGCCAGCGAGCCTTATCCTGATCCAACGCAATTCGACCCAAAGTCGAAGTACTTTGACCCGAAAAGCAGCAAGGATGAGCCGCGCTGGATCCTTGTCGACGTCGAATACGTGCGCACACTCGCAAAGCCCATCACCCTGGCCGAGATCAAGGCGCATCCGGGCCTGGATGACATGATCCTGACACGTCGCGGCAACCGCCTTTCCATCATGCCGGTGAGCAAGCAGCACTGGGACCTGATTCTGACTCTGGAGTGAGGAACTTCTGCAACCAGTTGAGTCGAATGAACAGCCAAAGTGATACACGAACCTGAACGCATTGGGGAACCAAGATGAAACTCAAAATTGCATTGACTGCGGCGCTTTGCCTTGCAGTCGCCGCCTGCAGCGAAGCCCCGGCACCCGACGTCGAAGAAGTAACGCCTGAAGCCGTGGCTGTTGCGAATCCCATACTCGAGGATTGGGACACGCCATTTGGCGTACCGCCTTTTGATCGCATTGAATCGGAGCACTACCTGCCGGCATTTCGCGCCAGCATGGAGGCCCACAACGCGGAGATAGACGCGATCATTGCCAATCCTGATGCCCCGACTTTCGACAACACGGTCGAGGCACTCGAGCTCAGTGGCAGCAAGCTGAGCCGCGTTGCACGCATTTTCTTCGCCGTTGACGGCGCCAATTCGGATGACGTCACCAAGGAAACTGCGAAAACGATCGCACCGGAACTTTCTGCTCATCGCGACAATATTGCGTTGAACAAAGGACTGTTCGAACGTGTATTGGCCGTCTACGAGCAACGCGATGGCCTGGATCTGAGTGCTGAACAGGAACACCTGCTCAACGAAACGCACAAGCAATTCGTGCGTTCGGGTGCCAACCTCGAAGATGCGGCACAAGAGCGGCTGCGTGAAATCAATTCGGAACTTGCCGAGTTGTCACAACAGTTCTCGGAGAATTTGCTCGACGAGACCAACAACTTCGAATTGCTGGTTACGGACAGGGCAGACCTGGGTGATATCCCGGAGAGCCTGGTCGCGCTGGCCGCCGAGGAAGCCAAACGTCGCGGTCATGAGTGCGACGAATGCTGGGTATTCACATTACAGCGTCCCAGCATCAACCCGTTTTTGCAGTATTCACCCAATCGCGAAATGCGCAAGACCCTGTTCGACGGCTACGCAATGCGTGGCGACAACGACAATGAGCAGGACAACAAGGCAATAATCTCGCGCATGGTCTCCTTGCGCGCCGAGCGGTCTGCCCTGATGGGTTACGACAACCACGCAAGTTTCGTGCTGTCGGACAACATGGCCGAGAATCCGGACAACGTCTACAACCTGCTCGACCAGGTCTGGAAACCCGCACTGGCACGTTCGAAGGAGGAACGCGCCGATATGCAGGCAATGATGACGGCTGATGGCATCGACGATCGCCTGCGCGCTTGGGACTGGCGTTATTACACCGAGAAAGTCCGCAAGGCCAAGTACGACCTCGATGATGACGCACTGCGTCCGTACTTCGAAGTCAACGCAGTTCGCGACGGCGTGTTTTCACTCGCGACCGCGCTGTGGGGCTTGCAGTTCGAGCAGCGTGACGACCTGCCAACATGGCACCCGGACCAGCAGGTCTTCGAGGTCAAAGAAGCGGACGGCAGTCATCTCGCTATCCTGTACCTCGATTACTTTTCTCGTGAGAGCAAACGTGGCGGCGCCTGGATGAATGCCCTGCGCTCGCAGTCCAACGTTGATGGCTTCGTATCGCCAATCGTTACGAACAACTTCAACTTCCCGGCACCGACCGAGGGCTCGCCGTCGCTATTGAGCCTGACCAACGCCGAAACGTTCTTCCACGAATTTGGCCATGCACTGCACGGAATGTTTTCGAATGTGCGTTACGAGTCCTTGTCCGGTACCAGCACACCGCGCGACTTCGTGGAGTTCCCGTCACAGGTCATGGAAAACTGGATGCGCACGCCGGAAGTTCTGGGTATGTTCGCCAGGCACTACAAGACGGGCGAACCCATTCCGCAGGAAGTCGTCGAGAAGATTAACGCTTCCGCCAAGTTCAACCAGGGTTTCGCCACGGTGGAATACATGGCGGCGGCCTACCTCGACATGGCCTACCACGTCGTCGACTCGACCGAGCCTGTCGAGCCGCGCGGGTTTGAAGACTCGGCCATGACCGACATCGGACTGATCGAGGAGATCATTCCGAGGTACCGCAGCGGCTATTTCGCACACATCTTCTCGGGTGGATACTCGTCCGGCTACTACAGCTACATGTGGTCAGAGATTCTCGATGCCGACGCGTTCATGGCATTCGAAGAGACGGATATTCTCGACAAGGAAACAGCCGCACGTTACCGCGAGGAAATCCTCTCGAAAGGCGGAACGCGTCCAGGCATGGAGCTGTATCGGAATTTCCGCGGCCGCGACCCGCAGATTGAACCGCTGCTGGAGAAACGCGGTTTAAATTGATGACTTGAGCTTGTCGTAGAGTTCCGGCGACCGCTCAAGCGCGAGCATGACGATCAGATCGCCCGGCTCGGCCCATTGCATGGCCGAGTCGAGCGATTCGATCTCTTCCATGTGATGCTCCACCTGGTTCTCCTCAGCACCACACGCGATCAGTTCGTCACGAATTACGCCGTAAACGGCGCCCGCCTCCCTGCCCCTGTGGTACTTCGCAAGCTCTGAAACGAACACCTGGTCGAGACCCGATTCCCAGGCGCTCCGAGCCAGCTCGCGAATCAGGTCATCGGGCCGGTCACCGGCCTGGCCGAAACACAGTGCCTTGCGTTTCGTGGCCATGCGGTTGGCCATGTCCAGCAGCGCCTGCAGTGCCTCCGGGTTGTGAGCAAAGTCGACAATTACCGTAAAACCATTGATCTCGTAGACGTTACAACGCCCCGGATTGTTGTCCTGCGACATGCTTGTGAGCCCGGCACGGATATCCCTGATGGGAATTCCGAGCGACGCACAAAACGCTGCCGCGCCAAGCGCATTGGCCACGTTGTGACGTGCCGCACCGCCGAGCGTGATGGGAATGTCGTGATCGCGGCAGATCAATTCCTTCGAACTACCGTTTACGAATAACAGATCCTCGCCGTCGAGAACGACAGCGATGCCACCTTTCGCTGTATGCCCCAGCACGGTCTCATTGGCAGCATCGAGAGAAAACCACACCAGCTCCCCGCCGAACTCCTTTGACTTCGCCACCAGCCGGCTGTCATCGGCATTCAGGATTAATTTACCGCTGTCCGCGACAGCTCGCGAGACGATCCACTTGCAGTTCAGGAGTTCGTCAAGGTTCCGCGAACCGAAGTCGCCGAGATGGTCTTTCGCAATATTCGTGATCAGGGCGGCATCCGCTTTGTCGACACCCAGGCCGCGACGCAACAAACCACCGCGCGCCGTTTCGAGTATCGCAACGTCAACGTCCTGCTCACGCAATACATTGCGTGCGCCGCCCGGGCCCGACCAGTCGTCGCGATCCACAATGCGATCATTGACGGCGATGTAATCCGTCGAGCTCAGTCCAACGTTGTGCCCGGCAGCGCGCATGATGTGTGCTGCAATTCGAACCGTTGTTGTCTTGCCATTGGTGCCGGTGACAATACCCGACGGCACGTCACGGAATGCACTCCAGTCGAGGGAGTCCGGCTGCGGCAGCTGGCGAACCGGCCAGGTCTGCGAATAGCGTCCGTAGCCAAGGGACACATAATCGTCGTCCCACAGCAACGTCACACCATTTTCAACAGAAAGTGCGCAGAGCCGCATCAACTCAGGGTTGGCTTCTTCCGCGATCGCCGCCCTGGTTGCCGCCACGGCCTCGGCAAAATCCGGGGCCTCACCGCCGTTCAGTTCCGCACTACAGACTGCCCATGCCCACTCGTTGATTTCCGAGGCCGCATACAGCGCGTCTATCGGTGCCGTAAACCCGAGGCTGATGCCACCGGTCAATTCGAGCGATGCAAACTCACAGTCCTGCCAGCCGATCTCGCCCAGCATGCGGCGAACGTGCTTTTCCCAGGCGGGTAACAAGCGCGCCGCGTCAACAGCGCTGCAGGCCACATCGAGGATCGTCCCCGGCACGTCGAACAACAGGCTCGGGCCGGTCAGTCTGCGCGCGTCGAGAAACTCCATAGCCTGGATCCGATCTTGGACTAGTCGTTTTCTTCGCGCGCGATGCGCACACCGCGCTCGTCGCTGATGATTTCGAGATTGCTATCGAACGTGAAATCGTCTGTCTCGGGCAGTTCGATGGTGGCAGGCAGCTTCGCGCCCGTATCTTCCACATGCGCGCCCGAATTGAAGTAGATGATCTGTTTCCAGGTGCGTTTGACGTTGTCACCCAGGACGAGAACGAGGTCACCGGAATTGGCCAGTTCAAGACCACGCGCCGTCGCCTCCTGTTCGTCGGGGATGACTTCGATAGCGTCCGAATGAATGCCCTCTTCCAGCAGCTTGTCCTTGAGCATGACGGCGACTTCGTCCGGACCGCGGCCGCGCGTGTTGTCATCGCGGCGGCAGATGAAATGATCGAAGTGCCTGGCCGCAATGCCGGCAATCTCACGAATGTCCTCATCACGGCGATCGCCCGGCGCCGCAAGCACTACAATCTTCCGGCCTTCGACGTCAAACCGGTCCACCAGGCTGCAAATAGCATTGACCGCGGCAGCGTTGTGGGCGTAGTCGAGAATCACCTTGAACGGATGTTCGTTGTAGATGTTCATGCGGCCCGGTGCCTGGAAGAATGTCGAGTCGAAGGTACGCAGGCCATGCCGTATATCCTCGATGCTGACACCCATGTTGTAGGCCAGCGCCGCGGCGAACATGGCGTTTTGTACGTTGTGCATCGCACGGCCTTCAATCGTGGCAGGAATCAGGTGCGTCCACAGCAACGGCGTATGCGTCTCGCCACCATAAATCGCAATCATATGGCCGTTCAGCGCCTGCTCGAGTACGAATGCCTCACCGCCAGCGCGAATGTGTTGTTTCACGAGTGCGTGCGCAGGGTTCATCGTCACGTAGCAGACGCGCTCTGCCTCCGTGTAATCGGCCATTTGCAGACACAGTGGGTCATCAGCGTTGAGAATCGCAGCATCTTGCGCAATCTCGATCGGTACACGCTTGATCTCGGCTAGCTGTTCGATCGTATCGATGCCGCTGAGGCCAAGGTGATCGGCTGAAACATTCAGGCAGGCGGCAACATTGCAGCGCCGGTAACCCAGGCCGCTGCGGAGCATTCCACCACGCGCCGTCTCCATGACTGCCGCATCGACGGTCGGATCGCGCAGGATCATGTGCGCAGACGTCGGCCCTGTCATGTCTCCGGCAACCGTCAGCTTGCCGTCGATATAAACGCCATCGGTTGATGTCATGCCCACTGTGAAGCCTGTCATCTTCAGTATGTGCGCGAGCATGCGTGAGGTTGTGGTCTTGCCGTTGGTTCCTGTTACTGCGGCAATCGGCACGCGTGTCGGAGAATCAGGGGGAAACAGCATATCGATGACCGGTCCGGCGACGTCGCGCGGCGTCCCTTCACTCGGCGCCACGTGCATACGGAAGCCCGGTCCTGCATTAACCTCGCAAATCGCCCCGCCGGCTTCGCGATAGGACAGTGATATGTCGTTCGTCAGGAAGTCGACACCACCAATGTCGAGCCCGATCGCGTTTATCGCACGAATAGCCATTTCTCGATTGTCAGGGTGAATGACATCGGTGACGTCGAGCGCGGTGCCGCCGGTTGACAGGTTGGCCGTGGATCGCAGATAAACAACCTCGCCCTGCTTTGGTACCGTGTCCTTGTCGTAGCCAATCTTGCCGAGCAGGCGTTCAGCCTGGTGATCGAACTCCAGTCGCGTCAGGACTTTTTCATGGCCAACGCCACGACGCGGGTCCTCATTGACGATATCGACGAGTTGCTCGATGCTGTGTTTGCCATCGCCGACAACATGCCCGGGTTCGCGCTTTGCCGCAGCGACGAGCTCGCCATTGACGACCAACAAGCGGTGATCGAACCCCTCAATGTAGCTCTCAACGATGACCGTGCGGCCATGCTCCATCGCTTTTTTGAAACCAACCTCGACTTCCTCGGCCGTCTTCAAATTGATGGAAACGCCACGGCCATGGTTGCCATCCAGCGGCTTCGTGACAACAGGGAAGCCGATGCGTTTCGCCGCACGCACCGCATCGCCTTCACGGCGCACGATACGCTGCTCGGGTACAGGCAGGCCAAGGCCGCGCAGTATTTCATTGGTCTCTTCTTTATCGCCCGCGAGCTCGACGGCGATGTTGCCCGTGCGTCCCGTTGTCGTTGCCTGTATGCGTTGCTGGTATTTGCCATGGCCGAACTGCACCAGGCTATAACGATTCAGGCGAATCCAGGGAATGCCGCGCGCTTCGGCCGCTTCCACGAGCGACGCGGTGCTTGGGCCTAACGCACGCGACTGTGCGTAGCGAATAAAGCGATCCCGCTCTTCCTGGAAATCCCAGTCCGCCTCGGGCCGGCCATCGACTTTGATCTCGGCGGGCAGGAGGCTTAGCAACAGTTTCATCGCCAGTGCGCTGGACCCACGACCTACCGCTTCGTCCCTGTACTCGAACACCATGTTATAGAAACCGGGCTGGCCGTCGATAGAACGCGTCCTGCCATAGGTCACAGGGGAACCGGCGACATTCTGCAGCTCAATCGCGACGTGCTCCATGACGTGGCCCATCCAGGTGCCCTCGTCATCTCGCAGACGGCGCACGAACCCACCCGGCTCCTTGTAGGAGCAGCCGTGGTCGTGCAAACCCGGCAACAACTCGAGCAGCGGCTCGATGAAGGCATCACCCAGCCGCAGCGTTGGCCAGTGCTCGAGCTCGCCGAGGTCGAGGATATGGCGGATAACCCGGAAGTGGGCGAACAAATTGGGGCCCACGTACACATTCGTGCTGACGATTTTCATTCTTATTATCCTGTCATGAACTATTCGGGAGCGGCCTCTCGGGACGCTGTATCAAAGCGTCCGCCCGCAACCAGAATATGCAGCCTCACACCGATCAGGCTAACCGGCTCGCCGCGGCGAGCCTTGTGCATTGAAGAATAGCTCAGTTCGCTGGGATCGATAATGGTTATTCCGCCACTGCCCACGACTTCGATGGCGTCATCGGGCGAAATGAAGGCCGCCGTATCCTCGTCAAGGCCCATACCGACAGCAAACGGGTTGTAAGCCAGCGCCGTCAGCAGCCGCCCCAGTCGGTCCCGTTCGCGAAAGTGCTGGTCGATGATGAACTTGTTGGTGAGACCGAGTCCGGGCGCCATCGTGACCATATCCGGCGTAGGCGTGCTGCCTTCCAAGCCGCCGGCAATCATGTGCTCGGGGACGAACGCCGCACCAGCCGAAGTGCCTGCCACGTGCATACCGGCCGCGTTTCGCCGCCGGATCAATTGTGCGGTTGCGGTCCCGCCGAGCGTCGTCGACAGACGCAGCTGGTTGCCACCGGTCAGGAACACGCCATCGGATTTCTCGATGTACTCGAGGTACTCAGGCGTGTCGCAGTCCTCGCGCGTCTCGAATGGCAGGACCATGGCGTGTTTGACACCAATATGCCGGAACAGCTTCTCGTAGTTGCGTCCCGTGTCCTCCAGCTCGGAGGCCGTCGGAATGATGCCGATCCGGGCCTCCTTGCCGCCACAAATATCGATAAAGCGATCGAGTATTTCCGGATTATGGAATTTTTCTTCGGCGCCACCGATCGGGATGATGTACCCGCGGTCCGCGTGATCATTATTGGATGGGCTCATGGGCTCGGAATATGGGTTGAAGTCGTCGAAAAAAGGCCGGTATTGTACCTGAGGAAACGCGTAAACTCTGGCCGCAATGACAAAGAACAGCCCACTCGGCCAGGCAACTGCTTACCCTGACCATTATGCACCCGATTTGCTATACGCGATCGCACGTATCGATGCCCGGAACGCGCTTGGACTCCCATCCAAACTGCCTTTTCACGGCACGGATATCTGGAATGCCTGGGAGTTGACCTGGCTGGACATGAGCGGATTGCCGCAGGTCGCCACAGCCGAGATGTCGATCTCCGCAGATTCGACGAACCTCGTCGAATCGAAGTCCCTGAAGCTCTACCTCGGCTCGTTTGCGATGACCCGGTTCGAGAGCGCCGCCGATGTGGCCGCGGCCCTTACAAGCGACCTGACAGCGTGTACCGGCGCAGACGTCGATGTCGCGGTTCATGGACCTTCGTCCCCGGACAGCGCACACGTGGCGCGCATGCCGGGCCGCTGTATCGACAACATCATGAGTGCCTGTGATACCTACGAGGTCTCGCCAGAATTCCTGAGTGCCGACACACGCGATCTCGTCGCCGAAGATCTGCACTCGGACCTTTTGCGCAGCCTGTGTCCCGTCACGAACCAGCCCGACATTGGCAGCATCCTGATCTCCTATCGTGGCCCACGGATCGACCACGAAGGACTGCTGCGCTACATCGTCTCGTATCGCCAGCATCAGGATTTCCATGAATCCTGTGTTGAGCGCATGTTCACGGATATCCTCGAGCGTTGCGGGTCGGAGCAATTGACCGTCTACGCGCGCTACCAGCGCCGCGGTGGCATCGATATCAATCCGTTCCGCAGCAACTTTGAGGCGGCCGCCCCCAATACTCGACTCTGGCGGCAATAGGCCGCTCGCAAGATCGGAGTTTGTAATTGGATTTCACGCTTTATTGGTTCATGTTCCCGGTGTCGATTATCGTCGCGACCTGCGCGATGCTCAGTGGCATTGGCGGTGCCGCTTTTTTCACGCCGATATTCATACTCGTGTTTCCCCTGCTCGGTCCCGAATATGTACTGGAATCGACGCTCGCAGCAGTCGGCGCCGCATTGTTTACGCAGACGTTCGGGTTCCTGTCCGGATTCGTCGGCTACTACCGCCGCAAGCTGACTGACTACACGCTCGCCTGGAGAATTCTCCGCGTTGCGGTTCCCGCAGCCGTACTCGGGGCACTTGCGGCGAGCATGGTGCATGACAGTTTGCTGCTTGCGTGCTACGCGATCCTGGTCGGGATTCTCGCATTCGTACTTTGGCGAAACCCAATTCCAGGAAAAAGAAGCCATTCAAGCGAGGAGGTTCTGAAGATGCGCGAGTTAACGGACTCGCGCGGGCACACCTACTCGTACGAGGTGCCGAAGCTGGCGCTGCGAAATGACGCCCTGACCGGCATCGGTGCTTTTCTTACGGGCATGGTGTCGGTTGGTATTGGCGAGGTGACGATTTCCCAGCTGACCCGCAAAGGTGTTCCCATCGCCGTCGCTGCAGCGACCTCTGTACTGGTCGTTATCGTAACGGTTGTGTTCGCCTCAACGACGCTGTTTGCCCAACTCATCCAGGCCGGTGGTTGGACCGCGGTACCCTGGAACCTGCTTTGCTACGACATTCCGGGCGTCCTGATCGGCGGGCAAATCGGACCCCGATTACAGGGGCGA